>Ga0206989_1017_pt1 | contig 34990 bp, 29 predicted proteins | sample Alteio_BWMinCont_10_FD_153276 | JGI IMG/M metagenome (GOLD analysis project Ga0206989, IMG submission 153276) | Enriched cells from forest soil in Barre Woods Harvard Forest LTER site, Petersham, Massachusetts, United States -... | ecosystem: Environmental > Terrestrial > Soil > Temperate forest >...
TTTTGGAATTGTTCATCTGTGAATTCGTGACGTCGCATCTTTTCTTCCTTAAAAATCCAAGGATAACGCAACATATTTACCAAATTCTAGCTGTTACAAGCTCTGGATCCCGCGGACAAGCCGCGGGACGACGTGGGCGGGGTTAATTGACGACAGACCCTAATAGACCGTTTCTCTTATTTTGACTGGCCCATTGTCATTCCCGCGAAGGCGGGGATCCATTCAGAGTGGATTCCCGCCTTCGCGGGAATGACAAGTAAGTGACACGTTTAGTGAAACGGTCTACTAATCGCATAAAATATTCTTCACAAAAAATCTGCTTCAATGAAATTAAATTTTCAAAATTCAGTAAGAGATCGTAAAAATTTTCGGCCTGTCCAGACAAAAAAATAGGGCGGGTATTTTGCATAAATTTTTTCTTTACATCTTCCTCAAAAAATTCATTATCAACGCTTCCTTTAGAATTTTTAATATTGCAGGAATATCTTTTATCATTTTGAGTTTGAATATGAAGTATGCAGCCGTTTTTTTCTGGAAATTCGCGACTTACATCGTGATCCTCATATACCTGAATTCGTTTTGCTAATTCAATGATTTCTGTATTAGCTAAAGCTTCTGTTAAATTGGACCACATGCCGGGCGGTTCTTTAATTAATGAAAAAGCCAGCATAAAACTCGTGCTGAATTGAGCCCCCAGCACATCTTCAGGAATACCAATTGAACCAACATGTGCCGTAGATTGTTTACTCAATCCGACATTGACCTGTTTAATATCTTTCGCAGTAAACTGATGTTCATGACAAATTTCTAAGAAAGCTTCTATAGCAGGATGAATCAACAAACAACAACTATACTGTTTGAATATCAGTGAAGAGAGCAAATAACGCTCCCCCCATTGTTCGAACAATCTCTCAGGATAAGGAAAGCCACGACCGTAAATCGACCACATTCCTTTTCTTCCTTCGATAATGGTAGCAGGGCCGGTTAGTCCTTCATTGGCTAGCAAAGCGGCTTCTAATCCTGACCTGGCTCCAAGCCCCGGATAAATGCGCTTTACAGACCCGCCGGATAATGTAAATTCGGTTAAGGCACCCGAATAACTTCCACAAATTCCCAACGCATGAGTCAATTGAGTTTCATTCAATCCCATTAAAAGACCTGATGCGATAGCTGAGCCAAAAGGGCCTATTGTTGGACAAGTATGATGCCCACCTTCCATGCAGACGGGAGAAAGTGAGTGAGAGAGTCGCAGCATGATTTCCATGCCCAAAATGATCGCTCTCAATGTGATATTTCCAGGCAAATTGTGATGCTCAGCAAGAGCGATTGCTGCAGGAATGACGACACTTCCAGGATGCGTTTGGGCTGCTTGATGTGTGTCATCAAAATCTTGGGCATGCGCAAAGCTGCCATTGATAAATGCCGCTTGAATAGGAGAAACTTGATCGCCATAACGCGTAATTGAGCTTAATCCTTGAGAGCGATGATAATTTTTTTCTACGCTATAAATGGATTGACTCCAAGATAATTCGCTCCCAGCCACTTGCAATCCCAATTGATCGATTAATGCCTGAATGCCGATTTTTTTTATGGATTCAGGTAAATCATTTTGAAACGCGTTTATCGCATAATTTGCTAATTGAGAAGCAATGCTCATGATCATTTTCCTTAAACCGCCTGCAATGTTTCTGAAAGTGCATCCCATAGTTTAATGCGATTTTGAACAGCATGAATCGCAGAATTCAAGACGCACTCCATTTTTATCGGATTATCTTCAGTCAATTCCTGAATTATTTTTTGCAATGCAGGTGCATGGTGATCTGCATCGAGAGCAATGTGTCTCTTTAAATAATAAACAAATAATGGTACGTTTTCTGCATTTACCGTCCAGTTATCCAGTAAATGCTGAAACATTTGGGGAATGGCATCTTCTCTGCCATAAAAAAAACTTCCTAACACATCGAGTAGTGTTCCTTCGCACGCTGTGGTCAAAGTAGAATGGATAAATTGTTTCACTGCATTGGGTATAGATATCTGAGCGATTGCTTGATGAACGGGAATATTTCTTTCGAGATGATCAATAAAGTCATCAATCCAAACAGTAGAAGCATTCATTTCTTTCATCGATTTTCGATATAATGCAAAATGACTGGCATAGGATCCATCTGGCAATAGATCTGTCTCTTCACCTAAAACAATCTCATTAATCAATCTTGCTATATTTGAATTCTGAACTGGCATCCAAGGCAAGGAAAATCCAGTCAGTTCTTTTTGTAATCTTTTAATAAGTGACATGAAATCCCAAACAGCAAACACGTGCCATTGCATAAAAATACTGAGTTTTTCGCTTGAGTTGATCATACCGAATACTCGGTGATGTTTCATGGCATGAAGATATTGTTGCAATTTTAATTTATTTTTCTCGATGGCATGTGAATAGGATGGATTAGTGATCTGATGAATGGGTGGCATGCTTGTAATGGTATATTTCTCAGAAAAAATCGTATCACCTTTTAAAATAATTGCATTAAAAGCAAGATACATTTCATTAAAATGCTCCATTATCTCATTAACAGTCTGTGTTAAAATTGGAAATAAATGAGTTGGTATTTCAATTTGAGAAACATCAGACTCATTTCCAGAAAACCACGAAGTCACTGTGTGGTTCATTTCTAGTTTAACATGTGTATCACCAAAATAATGTAAATGCGCAAACGGGGAATTTTCTTTTTTAACAATTTTTTTATAGATATTCACAAACAAATCATACAAGCCTGCTTCAATTAATTCACAAAGAGTTAAACGAACTAAAGGATCCAAATGTTGGCGACTATAATAACTTAAAGAGTAAACTAATTTACGTACGGCAATAGATTCTTCGGCAAAAACATGCCGAATAACTCCATTGACAGAGCCGAATTTTTCTATTGTATATCCTAATGTCTCAAGATCTTTGAGATAAAAATTGTAATGAAAATTGTCTTCGTTAATAAATGCATTAATTTTTTTCTCAATAAAATTTAAATCATGTGCTTCTTTTTCACTTTTCATCAGCAATGTAATAACATCCGGGCCACCGCAAGAAAAAAATAACATATAAGGAACAAATAGCATTCGTTGTTCAACAGATAATTCATCATTGATAATGATTTTAAAGAAAGAATTTTCTTCAATCATTTTTTTTCTTTTCTCCTCGATTAAATCAAGAATGCGAGAAAACGGTTGATTGGATTTCATAGATTATCCTCGTAAATTACCTTCTAGTAGGTAGGTTAAAAATTAAAAAAATTATTTGAGATTTTTTAAATATAAATTTAGTGCATCCCAAATGCTGGGAAAAATTTCTTTTTGTCCTTGCATACGAGCTAACATAATCCCGCCTTGTAAAGAAGAGATGATATGCCAGGCAATTTTATGTAAGTGTTTATCAGGCATAGATTTAAACTGTACTTTAATCACATTTGATAGCCATACGACATTGTCATTAAAAAATTCTCGAAGTTCTTTCTTCAGAATTTTAGGCAAGGTTTCAATATCAGATGCTAACATGCCACATAAACATAGCTTATTTTGCAGAAGAGTATTTTCATAAAGTTTTGCATACTGATGAATTTTTTCAATCCAGGTAGATCCTTTAGAATTGGCTTCACTTAAAAAACGATTAAATACTTCTCGATAACGACGAATAACAGCGAGTCCTAACGCCGCTTTACTGGAAAAATGATGATGAATGCTAGCCTTGCGAATGCCAACCGTTTGCGAAATATCTGCAAAACTAAATCCATTATAACCGCGCAGTTGAATGATATCCTGCGCAGCGTCAAGTATTTCAATTTTTGTAGTAGATAATGTCATAATATAGGCACTCTACTAGTTGGTAGGTACGTCTGTCAACCTGATTTTAAACCCGTTTTCCAAGTCCCGATGGGGAAAGCTGATCAGCTGTTATTATCCTTTCATCCAATGTTTCTTTGGGCTTGCGTGTCGTCATGTTGTCGACAAATCGAGGAGAGTGAGTGCCTTGTCTTAAATGTGCTAAACGTGGAAGAATGTCTCTAGTTTCTATGCCAGAACCTAAAGAAGCATCATCGTCTCGTTGCGACCCATTTGACCCATTTCTGCTTTTAGATATATTCGTTGTATCAGGCAAGGCGACGATAGATATGGACGGTTGTTTTTTTCTCTGGGAAGCTTTCTGCTTATCTTTTATGTAACTTTCTGGTGGAAGAGTTATTTCAGGTAATTGACCTCCATGAGCGTATTTTACACGTTCACGGACAATGTCAACTACGAGATCGCGTCTTTGCTCTTTTATATATTTCATGACTGTCTTATCTAGTTTGATTAAGGCTGCCACACTAGGTGTGTGACGAATCGGGCCGCATTGACTTATGTTGAAGGCAAAAAGTTGCAAAGAATGGGTTTTGATTTCTTCATTCGTCATCGATGTTAGTTTTGATTCAATTCCTGCAGTGGCTTGCTCAAGTTTTTCTTGATCGGATAATTGACGTTGCATCATTGACTCCTCTTGTTTACATTCATTGTGATCTGATCAAGCCTATCACGCTTTTCGGTAACTTTAAAACAAAAAGTCAAGCATTGATTAAACTAGAAACAATATTAATAAATTATGAGGCTAAACATGCGCACTCCCTCTTTAACTATCAATGCCGAGCAGCATACTCGATTGCTTGAGATTGACCATGAAGAAAAACAAATACATTTAGAACCAGCTTCTGCGCCAAACTCAGCGTTATCAACCGCTATGCAAATAGGGGCGGGTGCTGTGGGTTCGTTATCGATTGTTTTATATATATCGCCGAGTGAGGCTTGTGCTTTAAAGGAAGTATGTGGTAAATGGCTTAGCGATGCCACCAGTACTGAAATTTCACGTTGGATATTTTTCAGCGCAGGTGGTTTAGATTTTGCTCTCACCAATATTTATTTTGCATTTTACAGTCTTCCTCAATTGACAGCTTACATAGCTAGTCAACCAACAATGTGCGCTAAAATAGGAAAGAGTCTTTTATTAAGTTTATTTACCATCACGCAAATGGCAAATGAATTTTTAGTCGCAAAAGGAACTGGATCAGGACCATTACAACTCGCATTTTCTTCAACTGGAGCAGGACCTGCTGCAATATTTACTGGAGTTAAATTTGCGACACAAGATATCCCATATCTAACTTCAAAAGTGCAAAGTAGCCTTTTGGAATTTAAAGAAGGACGTGGAGCAACGCTGATACCTGAAGAAATCGAATTTCTGGATTATCAAAAAAAACAAACCGTTTTTTTAACACATGTCCGAGCAAATAGATCAAAGTTAATGACTCAAGTTTCATCATTAAATATGACCGAGCAAGCTGAATTGATACCATTTTTATTTGAACAAAAAGCAATACCTGAAGAAGAATCAAAATGGATAGGCAGAGCACGATTTGTAGCTGGCAGTTCAGGATTAGTATTAATTAGCTGTTTTTTTAGACCTGTTATTTTAAATGCCTACGATATGCTTGCACAGTATCCAGAATATATTGGTCAAAGTCCCATTTTGAAAGCAACTCTTGCGGGTGCTTTGGGTTTAAAAGCGATATATTCCGGAACACGACTTGTCTGGCATTCATTTACATCAAGTTATGACGCGTTAAAAAATATTCTCACGGGACGCTCTGTTGAATGGATGGCATGGCAATTACATCCTAACTTAACGGTCATCACTGGATTAATGGGCCTGATTATTGCTGCCCTTTCTTATGCGACGGTTTCTTCGTTATTCGAAAATACTTACAATGGAGTGGAAGAAAATAGAGAAATGTATCGAGCTGGAGCATTAGTTGCCATCGATCTTTATCACTGGATTTGTTTTCTGCACTTATATGATTTACTGTTAAGTCGATTGACATCGAATCCAAAAGAAAATTTTTTACTTCAGCTCGAAAGTGAAATTAAACGACTTGAAATAATGCCTGTTAATCAATTCAAAGAATATTACCAGCATTTGCCGACTGGGATAAAAAGCCTCGTTAATGGAAAACAGGAAGAAAAACAAAACGACGATCAAGAAACTCATATTAATATTGAACCCACTAAAAAAACACCGCAATCTTGGTCTCATTATTTCGGGTCGTTTTTTCGACGCGAACATGAGAGCCCAGCTTCTCAGTCAAAGCAGCAAGAAGCCAAAAGACCTTTATTATCGTTCGGCATAAAATAGAGAGTGCCTGGTCACAGCAACAGAAATTTTTTTTATCTTTTATTAACAGATAATTATTATTGGTAGGCAAGAGAGCACAATATGTTAAAAAAACTTTTTTATTTTATTACCCTCACACTCATCTCATTCAATTCTTTTGCTAGTCACTTTACACTCGTTAGTTCAGATCTCGTATCGGGTAAACAAATGAATGTGACACAAGTTTTTAATCAAAATGGTTGCGATGGAAAAAATATCTCACCCCAACTTTCATGGGAAAATATCCCTATCGGAACCAACAGTTTTGCCATTACGATGTATGATCCGGACGCTTCATCTGGAAAAGGGTGGTGGCATTGGATCGTGTTTAATATACCTATCTCTGTCACTCATCTCGATGAAGACGCGGGAAATTCTCAATTGGCAAAATTACCTGTTAATGCCATACAAAGCAAAAACAGTTTCAACACTGCAGGATATGGTGGTCCTTGCCCTCCGCTAGGAGATAAACCGCATCGATATATTGTGACAGTCTATGCGCTTAAAAACACCTTGCCGCTGAATTCAACATCCTCAGCAGCACTCGTGAATGCATCAATACAGAAAAATACAATAGAGAGTGCTGCTATTATTGCGATGTATCATCGGTAAAGACCTATTATATTTTGTATTTTCTTAAGTCTTTCTTAATATTTATGTGCTAAATTCGCCCAGATATAAACGGGGGGAGTGAGTGTATTATGGTATTCAGACGAATATTTGGAAGCGAGAAAAAACCAATTAAAACAATTATAGAGCCGGTAACAGTAGAGTTGGAAGTTAAAAAATCTGAATTATTACTACCCCCCTCTGATCCCAACTTATCAGAAATCTATAAGTTATTTATTAAGCTACAGGAAGAAAATGCTACTTTAAGAACTCTTTTACAAACAAAACAAGAAGTTATAACTAAAATGGAACAAAATGAGCTGTTTCCTATCGAACAATGGCTTCAGAAGGCACTAAATACTCATTTGCAACAAACGTTCAATAAGATTTCTGAAGCCGCAGCAGAAAATGGACGTCATTTATCACCTAAATTCGCCAGAAAGATTGAGACAGCTATTTCGGATTCAGAAACCATTTTACCTACGATTAATTCTTCATATTCGGAATTATCCAGTTTACTGGCAAACAACAGAAAACAAAAAAAAGAACAGGAAGAAAAATTTCTTACTGAGCAGAAACAAAAAATGGAAATGATGACTCAGTATTTAGAGAGGCATAAGAAATTACTGACAGAATTAGTTGAAAGTGGTGAAAAGCTTCTTGAATCGAAGCAAATGAGTGAAATACCGGTTTGGATAGCATCGGCTGAGAGCACAGTCATGTCTGAATTCATGCAGAAGGAATTTGAATTTCATAAAAAATATGGAACGGCTAGAAGGGTGGGTACAAATATATGGTTGCCATTGCATCAATTAATATCTGATACAAGTACTGCGATGGATTCAGTTAGTCAGATCAAACTACAAATGGAAAGTCTATCTAAAAAATTGACTACATCAGCCGCCCAAACATTAGCATTGCTTGCAGCAACGGACCCAGGCCCAGTTAATAATAACCAACAAACTACCAAGATTGCCGGTACACCTCCTGAAATAATAGAAAAAACAGATGGGGAAGAACTAGACATTGCTCCAAACGCGTCTGGCGAACAATTGCCTGCCTTAAGCATGCGTTTTTAGATACCAATTATCGGTTATCGTCCGATATTGTTAAATAAGTAATCATGTAATTTTGAAATGGCACTTTGAATTTAGTCAATTTTTATCTGTCAAATAGTGAGATTTTTGATGACCCGTCTTTGCGCCCCTGAGGTTTAATATGGATCAAAATTAACCGCATTTATTCAAAAAAATAATACGATAATGCACAATAACCGCTATAATGTGCTAAAATTGTAATATATCCCATCAAAAGGTATAGTGTAGTCATGCGTCTTAAAGTTGTGCGTTATGATCGTGACAACAAAGAACTCATATTCGAGATGACTGAGGCGAAGCCCGGTCAAATTGAATTAGCAGTCTATGAATTAGCCCCCGATCTTGAGCCAAATGAAGATCCAGAATCTCGACTGTGGAAAGTGGATATAGCAGGCAAAAGTGATACGACTCTATACAATAAAACCACCGGAACATGGACTGTTACATTCAATGGAGAATCTGACACCTCACTCAACACTTTTTTAGCGTCGTTAAGAGATCATTTAAAATATTACAAGGATAAAAACGAGGATGAAAACGAGGTTGAAAGTTATTTCAATGAATTTTGCAGCAGTGAACCGCTTTCCATTGATCCTGCTTCACTTGATCAAAGCATTCAAATCATCCAGCCAGAAGAAAATCCACAAATTGTTTACGAGACAGAGACTAAGAGTGAAGAATACGATACAGAGGGTTACGATCCTCCACTAAGCGTCGCACCCGTTGGTAGTGAAGCAGCAATTCGTGCTCTACACATCCAACAGGTAAAAGAATCGTTAACTAAAAGTATAGATATACTTATGACCGAATATAATTTAAGCAAGCATATCGAGAAAAGTATTGCTCCAGAGACTGACGCTGATGTACGCGCTTTTAATATGATTGGAGACATGCAAAAATTTATACTACATAAATTAAGTTTGAATCACTCTCGAGAACGACTTAAGTATGATCTGTTATACACATTTACTCGACAAGGCCGAGCTCCGATAAATGGCCAACCCAATATTAAAGCCATCATGGATGAGATAGTATTCACCAGAATGAAAGCCGATATCATTTCAGATTTAATTAGTAAAGCAGCTAACTTGCCCGACGAAGACCCTAAAACTAAAAATGCGCGCAAAAAGATAAATGAAAAAATAGGTGACGTAGATAAAGCTAAAACAAGTAAAGAAATTTTTAGTGCATTAAATTCGATTACCAACTCAACAGCAAGGAGAATTCTTAATCAAACCGATGAAGAATGGAAGTTAAGATACAAACAAGAAGGTGTTTCATACCTCTCAGCTAAGACGTCAAAAGAAAAGCCAGCCTCTGTCTGCCAAGCCTTATCTCAAACCTTAGACATACCAGCGATACCGGCTAGATTAACATCGAGCAAGAGCATTTTGGGAAAGTTAAGAATGTCTACAATAATACGTTCTTCAACAGCCACAATCCATGAATCCAAACCCAAAATGACAACAATAGATATGACACAATATACTGAGTCCCTGGTTGGAATGATTGACCTACCTTGTGATGTGGAATTTAAGTCAGTCAAAAAAGAAGATTTGAATTTGGCTAATTTAGTAAAAGACGCTGATAAAACTAGACCTATCTTAATTGAAATTACGAATGGGGAAGATAAAGAATATAGAATTCTAAGTTATCAAAATAATGCTTGGCAAGCCATGATATTAATAAAAACCCAGCTTAACTCAGATGAAATAGCCGCTCTTGATGCACTGCATTCTGAATCTCAAACTATTTCAGAAAAAATGCTAAAAGAAAATGGGGCTCTGTTTGACATATTGAAAAAAGGTCATCCGTTTGACAAAAAAGAATTTCATTTTAAAGCAAAAAGTAACCCCATCGCAGGCGGTGAAGCATATATTTATTTTGGCGTAGCAGTTAATCAAAGCGGTCAGGTACTCGGTGATGGCGAAGAAATTGTTATTAGAATCGTAAATTCACATATTAAAAAAAGTACTGAAAATACAGATCGAATGGACATGGATAGAGAAATTAAAACCAGTAAATTATTGCTAAGAACAGGAGACAGAATACTGTTTAGTGGTAATAGAATGGGTTATGTAATGGAAAAATTACCCGGAGATGATTTTTTAAAAATTTGGAAAAACAAATATAACAGCGTTCTGATTCATGATGAAAAACAGAGTAACTTTCCCGAAATGAAAATAGATCAACTGGTGTTTACCGGCAAAGCTATTTATTGGTTGGAAGACGGTGTTACTGTGTCGCGGAGTATCGCTGAAGTTAGAAAAAAAATGCCATCTACTTTATCCACTATTTTTACAATGCCATCCCAAGAAGAAGCGTTAGAAATGGAACAAGTAACACATAAAATTAATGGAACAAAGCCACCCACACCCATTTTGATTAAACATGGCAACGATTTTTTCGTTTACGGACATTTAGATGGAAGTATACAAAAAACAAAATTAAAATTGACTGACGACGATTTACCCATTGTTAATTCATCGTATTTTAACTCTGAAGGTACCATTAACTTAGTCGATACATTACTAAATGATTTAGATTCACCTCTGAAAAAAATCGTACAACAAGGGCATAATCATTCGACGAGAGCTGAATCACTGATAACGGAATATTCAAAACATAGTCATCAATCAGTCATAGACAATACCTCTACCGTCAGTTCTTTCCAGAATGCATCTTCTTGTCGTTATGGAAAAGGTTTTAATTGCAATGATTTTATGAATGCAGAGTATTCTTTTTTACAACGTTGTCAAATAGCAGCCGATCTTCTTGAACAATTGGCTCTGCTTCACAAGAACAATCGATCTCATGGTGATATCAATCCGGCTAATATTAAAATATATAAAGATAGTAACGGTATTGCACACGCAAAATTATTTGATTTTGGTGCATCATTAGAATTAGATGAAAAAGGGGAAAAAATAGATCCTAAACATCAAGCGGGCCAAATTTTCTTTATTGCGCCAGAGGTTTTACAATTTTCACATGGTAAAACCAACGACATGTATTCGATGGCTGGGATTATCGGAATGTTATTCAGCAATCCTCCTAATCTTTTTTTAAATAAAAAAATTGATACAGAAAATAATATGCCAACCCAAATAAGTTCAGGCGTAAAAATCGAAACAATCACAAAAATTCCTTTTGATTTTAATCAAATGTTCTTGAACTTTCCTGGTACGTTTTGCACTGATATCCAAAGAAAACAACTCGGTGATTTCATCGAAAAAATGGGGGCACAAAAGAAAGAAGAAAGACCGACAAGTACTGAAGCGCGTTATTTTTTCAAGATGTTTACATTATTAAATGATCGAAATAAATCTCTCAATAATCTTATCAGCGAAATCGAAGTAATAAATGAAATCGAAGAAAAAATAACTGTGTTACCACAATTGAAAATTGAATTAAGACAAAGTTGTCAAATCATTATAGCCTCTGCAGAAGATGAGATGACTAAAAGAGCCAAGCTCACTGAGGAATTAAATCGTTTTAGAGAATTTTGTTTTGCGCCTACGAGCATGATTTCACCCATTGATTTAATAAAAGCGTATAACAATCCTCAAATTGATCCAATAAAATGGCGTGCGAAGATGCATCAACTGGCTTCAGCCAACATGATTCCAAAACAAATAACTCATCCTCGCAAAGTTGGTTCAAAAGAACTTCAGAATATATATGAAGCTTCGTTCAACGAAATAAAAGCATATAACAATACTCAGCCGCTCAAAAATTTATATACTGCAGTATTGAATTGGGCAGAGACAGCTCTAAATTATCAAGTTAGTAAAAAATCATCTACTCATTCTAAGCGAGAAGATATTATCAGATTATTAAAAGAATTAATTACCTCGAAAGGCATCCTAACTAAAAATACTGCAGAGTCTTTTAAGCATTTAATCGCGGCTGAAAATACTGAACTCCTACAAAAAAAAAGCAGGGTGCTTGAACAATTTAATCACCTATCTGACATGTATAATAATAAAATGACTATGGATCTTTCCTCAAAAACTGCGACGGTTAGTATTAGAATACGCTGAAGATATTTTGATAAAATATGGCTATTTTACGAAAGCAACAAAATTAAACTAATTGTGGCGTTTTTTTCCTGATATCATATTCCAGTCATCCTTCATCCAGCGCGCATAATAATGAATAAGGAAATAATCATGGCTGAAAAAAAACAAGAATATGCTGTTGAGATTCTTAGAGAATCCGATCCGATGATTACGTCATCTATTGCGAATCCCTATATCCATTTGGCCACCAGTGCGAATACTCGAAAAGCCTACCGACAAGACATTCATCATTACGAATATTGGGGAGGGCAACTGCCTGCCACACCCGATATGATTGCACGTTATCTACATTTTTTTGCTGATAAATTAAATCCACGAACACTGTCAAGACGCTTGGTTGCTCTAAAAAATTGGCATGTTTATCAAGGATTCATTGATCCAACAGCACATCCCGTGATAAAAAAAACCATTATTGGCATTGCGCGCATGTTTGGTAAACCTAAAAATAAAGCTAGACCTCTGACTCCAGACGAACTTTTTCAAATTCATTTATATTTAATTTCTAATGGTAGTCTTGCTAGCTTGCGAGATGATGCATTATTGCAAATAGGTTTTTTTGGTGCATTGCGTCGTAGCGAGTTAGTCGCTATTCATGTTGAACATATTCAATGGAATAAAGCGGGTATAGAAATATTGTTACCTTCCTCGAAAACAGATCAAACTCATGAAGGGCAGTACTGTGCGATACCGTTTGGTATTGAAAAGCTTTGCCCAATTAACGCATTGAAGCTTTGGCTTGACGTATCGCGTACGACAGCCGGGCCTATTTTTAGAAGAGTTCTCTCTGAAAATAAAATAGGATCAAAAACTTTAACACCATTAATCGTCAATCATATTTTAAAAAAAAGAGCTGCTGATGCAGGTATTAGTGAACCACATTTTTTGAGTGCGCATAGTTTAAGAAGAGGTCTTGCAACGAGTGCAGCACAAGCCGGTGCGCCTTTACAAGCGATCATGCGTGCAGGTAGATGGAAGCAAACGAATACTGTGATGGAATATATTGAAGCGACCGAAAGATTTAAAGATAATGCTGCAGCTAACGTACTGAAAACTTTTGCGCTGAATAAAAATGAATAAACATTATTGGGTTTATATTCTGCATTGCAGTAATAATAGTTTTTACACCGGCTACACGACGGATCTTGAAAAAAGATTTCAAACGCATCTGAAAGGGACTGCTAGCAAATATACGCGAAGCTTTAAACCTTTACGCATTGTATTTAATCTTAAAATCGATAATAAATCTTTAGCAATGAAAATCGAAAGAAACATTAAAAAACTGTCTCACTCTCAAAAAGAAAAATTGATTGCTTCTCCACAAGATTATCTTGCTATTTTAAATTGAGAGTGAGTATTTTTTAAGGCAATCTGGATCGACCGACTAAATGCATAATGAGCGATACAACAAAAAGCACCAAGAAAATAAAAAAGATAACCCGTGCAATTTCCGCTGCAGCCACTGCCACTCCAGTAAAGCCGAGAACACCCGCAATAATAGCCACAACCAAAAATATCAGTACCCAACGTAACATATAAGCTCCTTTTAAATGTTGAATGAATACCAGTTTATTATATAGGACTTTCACATCGATAGCATTAAAAATGGACTAATTGAAGATCAGTGAGCAAATAATAATTTTTTTAATATGGTTAGTATTTTTTTTAACATGACTTTGGTATCCCAGGCGAAAAATGCCATGTTACAATGAGTTGTTCACACACAGAATTTTAATTAGGAGGATGCAATGCGTAAAGTTTATTTAGGTTTAGCATTAACAGCTCTAGTGGTATCTTCTTCTGTATTTGCAGAAAACCATCATATGGATAGCAAAGCTTGTATGAAGATTGTTGATGCATGCAAAAAAGCTGGATACGAAAGAAAAGAAAGTGGCGACAAACGATTCTGGCAAGATTGCATGAAACCCGTCATGATGGGTAAAACTGTTAAAGATGTTAACGTCGATTCTGATACAATAAAGCAATGCCGATCTGATAAAATCTCCGAACTTCAAAAGAAAGTCACAGAACTTAAAAATGTTCCTTCTGACAAATCTTCAAAATAAATGATAAGTAAGCGTTCATGAATTTTGCTTAATAATGAACGCTTACTGTGGTTATAATCGGCTTCTAATACCTCTATATTGTGTTTGCTGTATAGGAATGACCGGAACATTCTCAATTAAAGTTTTATTCATATCAGAATTATCTAGATTATCTGGATTATTAAATTCCATTTGAAAATCAATCTTAGATTGAGATGGCGAATTGATTAATGTACTACAGCTGCGACTGTAACTATTATTGAAACTTAAACTGTTACGAGATATTTTTGATCTGTGGTTTTTAGCTAATGGAGATAATACTGAATTTGATTTACTATTCTCTGTTTTCTTAGCATTTTTGAAAAAATTAACTACTTTTTTCACACCATAAAATACAGCAGGAAACAACGCGCAACAAGCTAGAGAACCACCAACGCTTGACGCTTTTGCGAGCGTACTCAATCCGACTAACGACACTAACCCTATTCCAGTAGGCCCTAATAATAACACCGTCGTTGCAACAGCAACGGCAACGACAGTCCAAAAAAGAATGGGTTTCCAATGTCGTTTTGACCAGCTGGGGAGTAGTGCAGCGCTGGCATTTTTAATTCTTAATGTCAGATCTATAAATGAATCATATTCGTTTTTTAAATTGACTAGTGTTTGGTAACTAGAATCATTTTTAATATCGTTATATAAACTCAACCAAAATGCAGATTCAAACGGTTGCTTTATTTTTTTAGAAGCAAATAATCTATTATTAACCAGTATTCGCAATACTGAAATGATTCTTTTTTCGTAGAAACGATTTTCATCTGATACTAAATTTTCCTCTTTTTTTTCCTCGTTAATCTGATAGTTCTTCCAATAAATATTTCGAGCATTTTTTTCAGCAAACAAAGCTAGAGAAACTGATTTCAATCTTTTTTTTAAAATAATAATATGCGCAGCTATTTGGTCTTCTTTCAGATGAATCAAAGCAGATTCAAATTTTTTAAATCGCTTGTTTAGTGCTGTTATTTCAAAAAACCAATCGTCATGATCTAATTGATTTACATTGTAAATACGCTGGAAAAAGCTATTTCGTTGCAATATTTCATTCTTCAACTCAGCTAAATTAAAATCAACTAATTCTAAAATTAACGCTCTCTCTTTTTCGTTAAGTATTTTTTTAGTATTAATCTCTAATATTCCTAACATTCGAGTATATAATACTATTTGCTGATAAATATAATCTATATTCCGTGAGCTAATTGAAATTCCCATAATTAATTTTCCCTAAAATATTTCCTCTGACATTTTTAAATTTAAATTTAAATAATGACAATGATAGCTCAATAATTCCTTTAACTTAGCTTGTGAAATCGGTTTGCTGACAAAACCATTTGCTCCAACTTGCAAACTAGCAATCTCTTCCTCTTTATTAATTAATGCGGAAATAACAATGATGGGGCAGGTAAACGACGTGGTTTTTCTTATTTTTTTAATTAAATCATGCCCATTAATATCCGGCAAACTTAAATCTAAAAAAATAATATCATGATGTTTTTTTAAAATTTTCATTGCTTCGTGACCACTTCCAACCACATCTACCATGCATCCCAAATTGATTAATAATTTTTTGTGTATATATTGAATAATCGGATCGTCTTCAACTACGAGCACCATGGGTTTTTTAATACTATTATTTTTTAAATGAATGGAATTTTTTTTATGAGCAGTTAATACTTTTTTTTGTTCAATAGCAAATGTAGCTGTAAAAGAAAAAGTAGATCCTTTTCCTGGCTGACTTTCAACTTGCAACGTTGCCTCAATAGCTTCTGCTAATTTCTTAACGATAGATAAACCGAGTCCCGCACCATTTCGGCTAGAGGAGCGAACATTAGGATCATTTAATTGATGAAAGGGTTTGAAAATAATATCAAATTTATCCGCAGGAATTCCTAAACCGGTATCGATGACGGATATCTTCAACTGAGCATTTTCACGATTTATTTTCAGTGATACTACTTGAATAGTAATACTACCTGTTTCCGTATATTTTAATGCATTATTCGTTAGATTAATCAGAAGATGTTTTAATACACGCGCATCCGTCCTGATAAAATCAGGAATATTTGAATCGATTTCAAGTTTTAATTCTAAGTTTTTATTTTTGGCCATGGGATACAACAAATCATACACTTCCGATAAAAGAAGTTTCAAACTAAAAAATTTAATTTGTAATGTATCTTTTGCTGTTTCAACTTTACTAAAATCAAGCACATCATCCACTAAATTCAAAAGATAATGAGCGCTGCTTTCGATTGAATCAATGATTTTTTTACTTTCAATTGTTTGTAATTTTTCATTTTTTAATAAGTCGACCAATCCAATAATGCTAGCTAATGGTGTGCGTAATTCATGATTAACTGCCGTAACAAATTGAGTTTTAACTAGGTTAGAGGCTATCGCTTTTTCTTTGGCAATCTTAAATTCTTCTTCCATTTTTTTTCGTTCAGTAATATCAAACGAAACGGTAATCGTACCCATTAACTCACCAGAAGAGTGATAAAGAGGTATTTTTTTCGATAGGAAAATAGCGGGTTGCCCATGAATATCTAATCCAATCTCTTCATAATTATGCTCTTGCTGCGAAGCAATAACTGCCTCATCATTTTGCTGGGATGACAATGAAAATGTTTCGCCAAAAATTTCTAAAGCATCTTTGCCAATAATATCGTCTGATGATTGTAAACCTGCAATTTTTGCAATGTTTTTATTACAGCCTAAAAATTTTCCGTGTTTATTTTTCCAATAAACATTTCCTGGTAATAGTTCTATGATATTACGCAACGTATCATTTTCAGATGATAATGCTGATATCAAATTCATATTTTGTATGAGTAATTTAAATAAACTATCGTCCTCGTCAAAACGATTGGCATGCTCCATAAGCGTCTTTTTCCTTCATGTTATTTAACTCTTGAAACTATTCATGCTTACTTTATAATGAATAAACGCAATTTTGTACCAATTTATTCAACAATCGCTTTCTGGATTAAATACAATGAAAAAATTTTTGATATTATTTGCTTTGGCATCCCCTATTTTTGCTTCACCTATCTTACCGACAGCAACGGGTAAAGAATTATTGACTTACTGCAAGCTGGCCAAAGACATACATGATCGTCAATTTGGTAACCCTCAAACAGAACCAGAATATATTTTAGGAATCAAAAGTGGAATTTGTGAAGGTTATCTGATGAGCGCCAATGAAAATGCGTCATCTTTTTGTTTGCCATATGGCTATAATTTATTACTCGAAGCTTCTGTCGTCGTGAAATATTTACAGGATCATCCAGAGCAACAACATTTACCGGCTTCTGTATTAACTGCTAAATCTCTCCAAACTTATTTTCCCTGCTTAAAAAGATAAATGTTTACTTATCAATATGCTCAACCTGATGGTTATCATTTTAGCCTTGACTCTATTGGTTTAGCGGAATTTGTTGCAGAAGAATTAAAATTAATTCCTGATTTAAATCAATGGCGCGTATTAGATCTTTGTGCAGGTTGTGGTGTAATTGGAATAGAACTATCGTGGTATTTACCTGAGCTTAGACATATTGATTTTATTGAAGTGCAAGATATTTACCTTACCTATTTCCAACAGAATGTAGCAACGGTGAATCGAGCTGAATTAAATTTACAATGGCATACACTGAATTATGATGTTCTGTTAGAAAAAAATTGGCAAAACCAATTTAATTTAATCATCAGTAATCCGCCATATTTTCAACCGCAACACGGTATGCTTTCACCTTCAGAATTTAAAAATCGTTGTCGTTTTTATCTAGACAGCACTTTTGAACGTTTCATCGGTGCAATGGTAAATACATTAGCTCCTGGAGGTCGCGCTTATTTTTTATTACGGTCGTTAGATCAACACGGTTTCAATGCGTTTTTGGCTATACAGCATTTATTACAGAATAAGAATGCAACAGCAATAAAACTCTCTAAGATACGTGGTACCGATGTTATCTTGCTGGTAAAATCATTTAGTTAAAATTCAATTTAAGGATGAATCTATGAAAAAAATTGCTGTTATTGTCGGTAGTCTCAGAAAGGAATCTTGGAACCGAAAATTAGCACTAGCGTTGATGAAACTTGCATCGCCTGCATTAAAAATGGAAATCATTGACATCGGAAAACTCCCACTTTACAACCAAGATTTGGATGATGAAAATGTTCCAGCTCGAGAATGGACTGCTTTTCGTGAAAAAATGGCAACGATGGATGGCGTCTTTTTTGTGACACCCGAATACAATCGCTCTGTTCCAGGCGTGTTAAAAAATGCAATCGATGTCGGTTCTCGTCCTTATGGCAAAAGTATTTGGAGCGGCAAGCCAGGCGCTGTTATCAGTGCATCTCCTGGTGCGATCGGCGGTTTTGGCGCCAATCAACATTTACGACAATCATTTGTTTTTTTAGATATTCCCTGCATGCAATCACCTGAAGCTTATATCGGCGATGTCAGTCATTTGTTTGATCAAGACTCCAATATTGCTAAAGAAGATACGCGGCAATTTTTACAAAAATATATGGACGCGTATGCCAACTGGGTCAACAAAATCCTCAGCAAGGAAAACATTTCATGATGACCATGCTTTTTATTTTAACCTTAATAGCAGCTATTTTAGCTTGGGTAGGGCGACGACGTAGCGTGATTTTATGTTTGAGCATTGTACTGATTACGTCGTCAATTTTATTTTATTCCGACATAACGACTCATCTGACTATTTCGTTATAAAAAAGGAGTATCAATGAAAATTACAACCGATGTAGCTGTCAATAAAATTGATAAATTATGTAATTTATTTGAATTACTGGGTGTCGTAGTCATCTTGCTAATGTCTTTTGTTTTACAAATTATCTATCACGAAATACCGTGCCCATTATGTTTATTTCAGCGTTTAGGTTTTTTTGGTATAGCGATTGGATTTTTATTAAATCTCCGTTTTGGATTTAAACCCAGTCATTATGCTGTTGTCATATTAAGCGCACTTTTTACCAGTTTTGTTGCGCTTAGACAAATTGCATTACACATTGTGCCAGGCACAGGCTCATATGGCGATTCGGTTTTAGGTTTTCATTTGTATACATGGTCATTTATTATTGCAATGTTAATTCTTGCTTCAACCACACTGATGATGAGCGTTGATCGTCAATATAAAAAAAATGTTTATCGCAAAGGAAATTTTGTTGGTGCTGTCCATTTTTTATTTGCTACTACAGTCATACTGTTAATAATCAATGTCGTGTCAGTCTATTTAGAATGCGGGTTTAAAACATGTCCTGAAAATCCTACTGCGTATCATATTTTGTCTTATCAGCAATCAAAATAGATAATGTTTTTTAATTTGTTAAATTTAATTTTTAACCCATGTAACATTTTGCTAAAATCAATTTTTTCAATTTTAAAGGGACAGTAACATGACGAAAGCAGAGTTAATAGCAATGATTGCAGAGAAAACGGGTCTTACAAAAATACAGGCGGAAAGTGCTTTTAGTGCAACATTTGAGACAATTGCCGAGTTGATGACGAAGCAAGAACAAGTCATGATTCCTAAGTTCGGTAAATTTTTAACAAAAGTCCGTGCAGAACGTAAGGGCCGTAATCCTTCCTCTGGAAAAGAAATTATTATTCCTAAAGCAATTGTTGCAAATTTCAAACCAGCTATCCAATTGAAAGAAACGATCAACGATCCAAAATAGTGATACATCAATTCAAATATCTCCGTTCTTTTTGAACGGAGATAATAATAATTAAAAAGTTTAATAAAACGTTAAGGTCTCAGATGATAGGATAAAAAAATTAGGCGCTATATGGAGATTTTGCATGGTACACCAATTTTTTTCTCTTAAAAATTCTCAGTATTTTGTGCCTGAGCTGAGGCAACTTGAATCTACACCGCAATTAAAAACATTAATTCCCAAGCTTGATGAATTATTTATAAAAGCATCTGATTTAAAAAATGAAGTAAAAGAAGATGCGAGCAGTATATCTTATAAAAAATGTAGAGCATTATTAGAAACCATGTCAGAAGTACAAAAAGTTATTAACACCTATAAATTCACTTTTGCCGATAACCCTAAAAAAACTGCATTAACTATTGATTTTGTCGCGAAACTAAAAAAAATTATAGATAATTATTTAGAAAAAAATGAAGACATATTTAATAAGCCGCGAAATAATAATAAACAAAATGCCAATTATTACATCAAGCATGCCGCGCTGACTGGCGGACTCATTTTAGGATTTTCTACAGGTTCGATTTTGCTAGGATTTATTGGTGTTTTTGGGATAGCGCCATTAGTCAGTACATCTCTATCGCATGCGTTATCTTTAGATGATAAAAGAACTGCAACCGCTAAATTGTTAGAAGAAACCAGTGAAATACTGGAAAACATACAAGATGCATTGGAATTTGATATCGATTTAATGACTAATAATAATTTCATGGAGTCATTTCCTTTAGAATGTCCAATTACCAAATCTAGAATTAAATATCCCGTTTTTTGCACATTAGATCAACGAATTTATGAAAAAAAAGCGATTGAAGAATGGTTCTCAGAACATCGTACTGCGCCTTGCAATGGTCAGGCATTGGAAGAAAACCAGCTACCGTCTGACGTTTTAAAAGATATCATTTCATTGAGAGAAACGATTCAAGCATTAGAGGAAGAATATAAAACATTTAAATTAATTTCAATTGCACAAGTGGAAGAAAAAAAAGAAGAGTGTACTTCGCTAAAATTTAATTAAATTTAATTCAAAGTAAGGATGCATAATGAAAAGTTTTCAAAGAACAACTCGAGAAATGATGAAAGAACATTTTGATACTCATTATAAAAAAGCATTTGACTCGCAAGCTGCTCCTTCTTTCACGGTTGTTCACGCCAAATCAGCTATGGAAAAAGGCGATGAGTCTTTCAAGCAAAAATTATATCTTAAAGCGGCAATTGAATATCGCGATTCAACACGTGCGCCTGCTTATCTTTTCGATGCATATTATAAATTAGGTTTATGTGCTAAAAATTTTCGTGCGCATAGTATGTTACATATTTCAGGAATAGATAAATTCAAATTTTATCCTTTAGAAAATAGAGAGGCATTATCATTAAATGATGCCGCAGCTATTTTTTTTAGAGAAGCGCTGGCGTTATTTCCTGATTTTAATGATGCTGAATTTGCCTCAAAAAGAAGGCCTGTCAATCCTAATCTCAGTGAAGTTATTTATCAATTATCTATGTGTATTTCAAAGGGCGCTCAGATTCACCCGATCGATTTGGTTAATACGCGATTTGAAGAAAGCTCACCGCAAACAATTAATTCAAAAGAATTAGAAAAAGCATTATTGGAAAGAGTCGTATTGATCAATCCTGGTCATCATGAAGCGAATGAAAAATTAAAAAGATCATCACCGGATTTGGGATTGAAAATAGGGGTAATTCATTAGGAGGAGAATCTCTAAACGCGAATTCCGGATAAGCTCAATGGCATGACAGGAAATGGCATTGAGTTTATCCGGAATTCGCGTTTTAATTATAACTGATTTATTATGACGTTATTTTTTGTGACCCATCCGCCTAGCAGAACGATACTCATCCAATATTTCACCCACCTGTTGTGGAAATTTTTTCATAAATTCACTTCTTCGATCAGCAAACAAAGTCGCTCGTTGTGTTGAGGCATAAACATCTGTCGACACATTAGCTAACAAAGCTACTCTATTGACAGTTGTTTTTTGTTTCTCTCGATTTTCAGTATTAGCATTTTGATCCATTAATGTTTTTGCTAAAAGATCCGTGGAGCCAATAACTGTATGACCCAATTTTTGTCTATTTTGTATTGCTAGCAATTGTAATTCTGTTTCTGCTTGAAATGCAGTAAGTTCGGTTGAAAGCACCACTGATCTTGTAGCTAATCTGTCAAACACTTTGCGATCCCAATGACCACTGGTTGGATTACCAGGATCTTGGATCACTCTTTGATCTTCAAATGCATATTTAAGTGCGTGAGGTTGCATAGGATTCTCATTCGAAAATCGAAGAACCCAACTCTGCATTTTTTTCGGATTATTTTCACTCGCTCGAATTGCATAATCCGATCCAAATTGCGACATGATTTTATGAAAAATATGTTGCGTTTCATCTACAGTAAAATGAGATTTTTTTAAATTTTGGCTCATTAAGCTTTGAAAACTAATTGAAGCTGCGCTTCTAGCCTCACAAACTTGCGGAGTAGGATCATCCCATTTTATACGCATCGATTTTGCTTGCTCAGCCCGACCCATTCCCCATCCAGTCACACCAACTCCCGCTAATAACGTCAGTCCACCCGACAGATAATCACCATTTAAAAATTTGTAAACTGAACAGCCGATCCCAGCCAAACCTCCCATAGCGGTTATATTTGCATTGCGCTCATGCTGGCTTAAAATGGATTGAATTTCTTGACGTCTTGCAGGGTTAGCTATACGGATTTGAACAGCACTATCAATAATGACATAATCACAGCCGCATTTATGATACTTTTCTGATATTCTTCCGGAGTAATCGAAACTTGATTTTTTTGCTATAATTTCATCTGCTGGATGATTTTGACGTTGTAAATCTGCATCAATACCATGAACCATGAACTTCCTAAAACTCATATAAAACTCCATTCGTTGAAAATGCCGGCATTATGTCAAATACCGGCATAATAACAAGTGGATTTGTTTAACTATTGGTAATTGCTCTCGTTTTAATCCTAATCTCCCGTATTTCACTTTCCTGTCTGGGTCCCATCTGTTGATTTTTCACAATCGCATTTATAATATTGACACCGAGATTAATGATATCATGTTGTATGAAATAACTTGTGGCACCATGTTTTCCATTATTTTTTTGCTTATATATTGCAGTTGCACAAATTAGCTTATCAAATACCTCTTTAAAACTTTTCCAATCTTGTGCTGCGGAAAATAATATATGACTGCCTTCTGTCGTTTCATATCTGGCAAATTCTTTTTTTAATTCAGTTAATAAATTACGTGCAGAATAAATTAAAAGTATTTTTTCGCTCGACTGACTGCTACTAAATATTGACTGAGTAGGAGTCATTACATTTAATTTATCTTCTGCCTCCGCAAGAGACCTTATGAAAAATTCCATCTTTTCTTCTGACAGTGAATATTCAAATTTTTGTTCACCATCAAGTGCACTTTTCATAAAAGTATCATCGACAATTTTGGTTCGACTATCTTGATCTAGCTTAACCAATTCGCGATGTGTTAATTCGCATCTTGTTAATATATCGCCTACTTCAATAATATTACTATTATTGTATAAAGTTGCGACTCTATGTATAGATAATTCAAGCGCTAATAACGATTCCTGAACTTGATCTGTATCTTGATTCCTCTCATTTTCTAGGCAAATCTTCATATAATTACACATATCTATTAATTCTTGCGCTGCTTTGCTAGACATTCCTTTGACGCGAATCAACGTATTTTTCATTAAAGTTAAATCATCATCAAAATTTCTAAATTGTTCCAACTGCATTTGATAGAAACTGGCTGGATATAAATCCATTACATATATTTTTAACCATCTATATTCTTCTGCAGTACCTGGTTGATTTCGACTAGCCAATTCATTTTTTGCAAATTCTATAATGGCAGTCGCGCATATTTTTGTACTAGAAAATGGTTTTACATAGATATCTAATAATGTTGTCGCTCTTTGTAATTTACTCGCTGATATACCATCAGTTTCAAGCGCAAGTACAGCATGAATCAATTGTGCTTTTATAGTATCCCGATCTGCTGCTAAAATATCAATAGCGCCTGGTTGTTGGTATTGAGCAGGCATATCTTTAAGAGATTTTTTTAACTCTGCTAGTTGACGCTCTATCTCAGGCTTTAAAACAAGTAGCCGGGGATCTTCTTCTAAGGGAAAAAGACTGACTGTTTTCACTTCATGCTTTGATTCTTCATGAGTTAAATTACTCGAAAAAGATGTGCCTGATTTAGCCATAATACAAGTCCTCGTGTGTTTAAAATATTTATTTATATTCTCGAAGCGGTGTAACCACTTTCGTCGTAACCCGTTCTAGGGCATGCTGCATCGTTTGTGAGCCAGCAAATAATCTCGATGTAAACAACACTTTTTTCGGCTCAAGATTTTCATCAACATAAGTTTGACCCGTGCGCTTCACATTTTCAGCATGCTGGATCCAGAATCGCAATAATTGTTGCATACCTGTTTTATGCACGCGTCCGCTATTATCTAATTCTAATACTTGCAAAATACATTGATCACGCCATACCGCATGATCAACAGAAGGAGATTGTTGTAATTGCTGATCTAATAAATGACGCGTGACTTTATTATCTTTTTTTAACTCATTTAACCATTGTTTAATCGCTTCTGATCGGAGCAAAGGATTGGGGATCTCTGATTGCTTTTCGAATATATCAATATTATCTAAACGTGCATTCACAACAGCATTCATCGTGACATCCAAAAAGTTTTGTAATAACTTTTTAGCATCAGGAAATAAATCCATTTTTTGGATTAACTCATTGGTATTTTTATAAAAATAATCTAAATCACTATTCGATACTTTTTTGGCTTCTTGGAACTGGATCGAATAAACGCTTTGTAAAGTTGACAGCTGCTGTTTTAATTCATCCGCTGTTTCAAGTAAATGATTGATATTTTCGAAAAGATTTTCTACTTCAGATTCAGTCATTAATTCATGCTTGAATTCTCGCTCAACAAATGCGGCCCATTTTCTATCTGCTTGATCTTTTTTCGAGAAATATATTTTTTCATCTGCAGGCTTTTTATTTCCAAAATTTTCGGGATCAAAAATAGTATTATTCCAATTTTGAATTTTATGAATAATGCTATCTCGACGATCTAATGCTTGCTGAAATTTTCCACCGTGTTTAAATAAATCTAAAAATCTGTTTTTAATATTTTTATCTTTCTGGTCAAAATAATAATTAACAAAATCGGTTAATGCGTCTTTTTGCGATGGATTTAATCCAAAAAATTCATAATAATGCTTAATCAATTTCTTTAAATGACCAGCAGCGTTGGGATCGGTGACGGCAGCATAAATAGCCTGAATTAATGAAACATTGATAACCTGCCTATGTTTTTTCATCAAACTAGTACGCTGCCATTGAGAAAATGGATCAAATAATGAACCCGGATCAAACTCAGGAAAACGACTTTTTATGTTATTAATGAATTGTTCTTTCTCAGCCGCAGGCATATCAGGATACAACACAGAAACGCGTTTATTTAAACGATCCAATAATTCAGCTTTTAAATCGATGGTCACAGGTCGATTTAATAAATCTAAAAGAAAATCACGTGTTTCCATGCTCCACTTAACTTTTAAACTGGGTTCATTCGTATGGGCACTTGGAATAGCGAGGGGATTTTCGCTGAGATTTTCTTCTTTCTTTTTTTGAGTTATTTTTTTATAAGTCCATTTCATAAAAGAAAAAGCCGCATGCGGCACGGAACTACTCACTTTCCATAACCCAATCCCTAATCCTTTCACTCCACCCAGAAATCCCCAGGCTATTTTTCCACGCGTATGTTTCGCATACATTTGTTTTGCATGCAGCACTGGTTCAGTCAATAATCTTGAAATCCCAAATACGACATCATGATTTTTCATACCTTCTAAAACAACACCCGCTAATTTAGCTGTTTTATCAATATTTTCTTCATATCGTTGTTGATAAACATGTTGATGTCCATCCGGATCTCTCCATCCAGCTGGCGATTTTTCTTTATGCATTTCATTTTGATGCGAAAAAATACCATCTTGATCATCACTGAATGCACTAAAAAGACTGCCTGGTGTATTTTTGCGGGATAAATTATGGTGTGCTAATTTTTTTTTGATCTGCAAAATATTGGCGTATCCCAGGTGATTTTAATAATGGTTTTATATATGCATCCGCTTCAGCTTTGATTTTTTCGGCAACTTCATTCGAAGGAGTCGGATAAAAATAAATAATCAGTTTACGCAAATATTCAATGGTAGCATCATAATGTTGTAATGCTGTCGCAGAATCTGAAACAGGACGATTCACCGTGAGCTCTCGAATCAATCGATCAGCATTGGCTCTTGTCATAGGATAAAAAGAGTCATGTGAAGTCATTAATTGAATAAATTGCGTTTTATAATGCTCGTCGGTCGATGTGCTAAAAACTTCATAAAGATTATAAATACAATTTCGAAATAACGAATAAAAAACTTGTTGGCATTGATTATATTTGCGAGCAGGATCTGCTAAAGCTTCTACAAATTTCGCATGTAAATCTTTGATGTGTCTACTTACTTTAATGGGTGGTAATTCCGGTGGCGTATTTTTACTATCCGGTAAAAAAAGTGTCTTGATCTGCTCATAGTTTTCACGAAATGTTGGGCAATATTCCATGATGCGCGATGATTGCAACATACGAATGACGAACGATGCACACAACTCAGAATCTTGCTTAAAAATACGATCATAATGTTTCGGCATAACACCGATATAAATTCCATAATCGCCGTTTTCACTTAAAAAAACTTGGCCATAAAACGCATCAGGCAAAAACTGGTCGGGATGGATAGGATCATAAACGATATGGCCTCTGACCGTTTTATACATCGATTGTGCATATTGAATCTCTAGTGGAACATGAGGATTATTGCCGGAAGAATTTCTCACATCATCACAGGATGCCGTTTTTCGCGGAAAAGGTTGTACATCTAACGTGCCAGCTCTGCGATGCATAGGCGTTTGTTTTTTCTCGCCGTCTTTGTCAAAGAAAATCCCTTTAGCATTCGGCACATAAAAACTGTCAATCACTGTGTCGCCATTTTCGTTTTGACGCACAACATGTTGTTTTTGAAATTTTTCATATTTTACATTGTCATGATAAGCCGGCAGAGGAAATAATTCTGCAACAAGATTATCGATAATGGCATTGCGTAATACGGTTGGATATTCTGAAGGCTTAAGCGTTCTCATGTACTCTGGATGACTGAAAATGGTGCCTAATTCAAATTTCAAACCATTCCACATCACATCCATCAATGCTTCAGAAGGACCTTGGCGATGTAAACTGATTTGCTTAAACCGTTCCCCCCAATGCGTTTCACTTTCACTCATTTTAAAAGGGTAGCTGCCTGAGTCATTTGAAAGATTAACGGTTCCATCGTGATTTGCACCAATACCTAATGCTTGACCTGGATTAAATTGGAAGCTCAGCAATAATCCTGATAAATATTCTGAAATTCTATTTTTGTCTTCATCAGAAACTGTAAATTCTTCCGTATCAGGATAAGTTTTTTCTAGCATCTCTTTTATTTTGTTAGGATTTAAAAAACTGATCGGATCAGACAAAAACGGATTAACCAGACCATCCGACATTTGCAAACCCAATGCTATCAATGTATCTTCTATCCAAATATCAAAAAATACAGACTGTGGAATCATCATTTGATGAGACAATTGCCGATGAATAATCTCATGCAAAATTTCAATCGGTATAAACTGGGGTGGTTGCTTCGCAAGCCCATCAAAATGACCGCCAATTTTCATACCAAACGCATTTAATAATAACGTATACGTTTCAGGCGCTAATCGTCCTGCGCGTGTGAAATTATAATTGGAGTTACGTTCAAATGTTTTTGCTGAGACGGTGGGTGCGGGTTCTTTCGATTCTATGACAGTTGGTTTAACTCTTTCGGGTAATTTACTTGCTTTAACTTCTTTTACTTCTTTCACTTCTGCTACTGGTTTCGCACATTTGTAAGTAGGGTAAAAGAGATAAGGAAATTCCATCACATATTCTTTTGATGAGGGCAACCAACCTGACATCAAATTTAATAATTGCCATAACGAAGCACTATCACAGGTTTGACCATGTTCTTTAATAGCAATCAAAATTTCTCTGAATGCTTTATCTATCTCAGCTGGATCAAGATCCGGTTTTTTTTCTTCTGGATCTTTATGATATTTTTCAACGTACGAATTAAATTTTCGAATGGCTTGATTAATCGCACGCGTGTGAATGGGAAATTCACCTAAAACAACGGGTAGGCGATAAATGAAAAAAGTAGTTGGATCAGTACAGACTTTTGATTCTAACCATTTATCGGTTAATTCGGCAGCTTTAGCTAACGATTCTGATTCTGATAATTGAACAGGAACTGTAAAGTTAAAACTATCGCGAACTTTATCCAATAAAACTGCGTCTTTACATAGAAGTGACAGCAATGGATAGACTCGAGCCATGCTGTCATCATCATTTTTAACGTATTGACGAAAATACAGTGGTAAATATTGTTTTATTTTCTCAACCTGTTTTTCGTCTAACATAGTTATCGATCTCTATTAATAGAAAAAGAATATTTTCTTACATCCAACTCAGGCAATCCACATCCTTTTTTAAATTGCTTTGGATCAAAAGTAAAAGGTGTTGGATTTGCAAATACTCCAGGTTTAGCCGTTCTTTTACTTCTTGATGCTATGACTAAATCATCAGAGATTTTATTAGTGATAAAATTCCAAAGATTTTTCACTTTAGGACTATATTCAGTGTATTGATTTCGTTCTGCTAATTTATTTTGTAAATCATTAAGCAAAGTACTTTTCTCTTGTTGCAGTGTGGCAGCTGATCGTAATTCTGATGCACCCGCTTTTCGGATAAACATTTCGATAACTTGCATTGCATTCTGACAACCCATAAATAAATTATCTATTAGCAAAGGATTATCATCATCTGTTCTTGAATGATACAAGGCTAACGGGATGCCTCCACGATTTAGCATCGCAACTAATTTATCGCAATTATCAGATATATCACCCTCTGCTTCATACTCTTGATTTTCTTTTGTTTTATCGCCAACCAGCACTTCAATTAACAAAGCAAAAAACTTTTCTAACCCAAGAATTTGTTGATTATCTTCCGCATCAGCATCTGCTAGGAATGCACAAAGATCGATGACAGCATCTATTTGCTGCTCAAATGTGTCTTGTGTCGATTCCGTACTTTCACTGGATTGTGTATTGTGCACCGTTGCTATTGAAAGTGCAGTAGATGCCACTGTCGCGGCAGTTAAATGACATTTTGCCTGCTTGCTCAATGCGTCAATACCGCCTTGAGGTTGCAAGGTTTCTTGAGTCAACAAAGTCAATGCTTGTTGTGGATCTTGATGCAAGCTGACAATTTCTAATATTTTAGCGACTGATAATGCCGATTCTGAACCCAATATTAAGGCTTTCAACAGTATTTTAACAAAGAACAGAATCGTGTCAGCCGTCGAATCGGAACTTAATCCAAAGACTTCACTGGATTGAGATTGACATTCATTGTCATTTTTCGTTGATCTCGCAGCACTATTTTCTGTTTCATTCCATTGCATCGTTTCTTGATCCAGCATTTTAGCTGTACGTCGCATCCAATCAATAAAGCCAAGAGAACCGACTGGCAACATCGATAAACAACCAGCAATTTTAGTCACTGTTAAACTCATTTTAGTCAAAGAGCTTACTACAGATTTTAATACTAACTCCTGGGTTAAATGCATTTCTAATCCAACTTTAGTTAAGTCAAAATTAGCCGGATTTTCTGCGGATTTTGCTTCTAAATCATAAGCAATACCCGCTAAACATTGACCTAAATTCGATAGAGTGAGGCGCAACCCTGTTAATGCTCTTGGTAAAATATCCGTTCTATCTAACTGCGAATCTTCCGTCACTTGATTGCAAGATTCTTTTGATTCCATTCCAGTAACATGCATGATAACAGCGAGAGATTCTTTTGTTTTTGCTGGATCTGTTAATCCTAGCGATCGACTCATGATGCTCTCAATCGTTTCTTCACAGAGTAAAGTGGCAAAACTTGCGATGGACATGGCGCTTAATACCATTCCATTTGAACTGGAATGCACATGCATTGCTGTATTCAGTTTTTCATCAGACACACTGGCTTTTTGCGCATCTTCATTGAGTTGTGCAATACAATTTCTTGTGAATGCTTGGATAACATTAGAGGCTGTACTGACTTCTCTTGCAACAAAGCTCTCAGAAAGACCATCATTTTTTTGAGCGTCTTTTATTTCAAGCGCTTCTTTAGCTTGCAGATAAGATTGTCTAAATGGCGATGTCGTTATACTGTGTGTGATTAAAGCGGCTGCGATGCTCGTTGCACTCGCTGAAGCTAATTCATCTGCCATATCTTGATTTAATATAGGAATGTCATTCCCAGCATTTTCATCCAGCGCTTCTTTGATAATTTCAGCTAATCGTTGATGTAATGATTGGCCCAAAGTAAATGCTGAATCGAAAAACGAGATGTTATTTTCCGGATTTTGTTGCGCTAGTTCTTCTGAAACAAATTTAATAAGTGCATTAATTATTATTTCTGATTGACACAATGCAACAGTTGTAGATCTTGAGAGCGTAATTTCAGCTAGATGGTGTGTTGTAGTTAAGCTTGCTTGAGTAGCGGATGATTCGTCTCTATCAGATTGACCTGCCATTAAACGTGTTGCATTACTCATAGCGCTGAAATTAGATTGCGTTGATTGTGATTTTAATCTATCAGGTCCTTGATTGAGCACTCTACTGTTCAGCAAAGCTAATCGTAAAGCTTCTAAGCTGCTATTGGTCAGAACACCCGATTGTAACAACAAGAAAGATAATACTCCGACAACACCCGATGAAAATCCTAAACTGTTCATCAAAGTTGAATTAAGTAAAGAGTGTCCTGTGTTATTTATATTTTTTTCTTCCCCCGTTTGCAGCGGATTAAAACTTGAACGCTCGCCTATGACGATTGTTTCTATCACAGAGTGCAAATGATCATGTACTGAAAGATGGGCCGAGACAGATCTTGTGCCTAGTGTCTGAGCCGTGTCTTGATTGGATTGTAAAACGGTTGCTTTTTGTCTTTCAATTTCTAGCCGTTCTGCCAAATTTAAGTCTAATCGCTGACTGTCATCCGCGGTCACAGAACGCCATTCACGAACGGCAGAAGCAATACCTGCGAGTGTATTCAATGAAACAATTAACGCACCGCAAGTAACAAATTCACTTGCACCTGATATAGCAGGACCTGACACACCCATTCGACTAGCTTGTTGCAATCTAGCCATCAGTAATGGCAATACTCCATCCAAAAGATCGTCTAAATCATGACCTGTATTGGCTTGATCACTGACTGTCACTCTTCTTGACTCGTCTGATAAACCTTTATCTTTGGTAAATTCGGTTTCACCGCTTAATTCACGTGTCAAAACACCTGTTGCACCTGCGATCAAGCTTGGAATACCGGCTAACACAGAGACTAAACCTGCACTGGCAATGGCGGTAGAATCAACATGCGATTGCGGGACTTTTTCTAATTCACCTTCAATTTGTTGAGATATTTCACGGAATTGTCTCGTCAAATCAGATAGATTTTCAAAATGAGTGACAGCACCTTCTTCGGAAGAATTTTTAAGCGCACTGGCTCTAGAAAGAGTAGCTAACGTATTTGATTTGCTTCGATCTTTTAAAACATAGGCACTCACATGGGCTGCTTCAATGGAACCAATCACAGATTCTAATGCAGTAACAAAAGGTGTAGAGATCACACTTCGTGTAAATACAGAAAGCACAGGTGCTGTTACGCTATGATCGCGACTTGCTTCATTGACATCATGAAAATTTGAAATAGCGTCTCTTAATTTTTTTAAACTTTGTAAACAAGCTTGAAGATCGCGGGTTTCAGCGAAGGCATTTGAACATTCACTCCAAGCTTGATAAATATTTTTGTCATCCTGAGAAAATTCTTTTAATGCAGCGCATTCGCGCAATACAGAACCAATCGAGTCGAATACAGATGCAAGTGTGGCAGAAGCGGTTATTGTCGCACTTGCTACAACAGAGCCTGTACTTTTTGCAATGTTGCCATGAGAATTACGGAGTCGTTTTTCGTCTACATTTTGTTTCATTTTATTGATAATGTTGCGGCATTCTTCCGATAAATTTTTGCAGTTCGCAAAAAAATTGTTGTCGTCTTCCACTACTAAATCCGAGGCTTGCCATTTCGTCAATTCTTTTGAATCTTGCGTCGAGTTTCTAACAGCAGAACTCGCAACAGAAGCATTCATGGGTATTTGCATGACGTGTGATGAAACAACACTGGGGGCTAGTACAACCCCTGATGTTCCTGTTGCTGTAAAACGCGCCGATTTTTGCATGACTTCTTGTAATTCTTCAGGAAAAAGTTCAACTCCAGGATTCAATTCTCTTTTTTTCATCAACGCATTTAAAGAGACAACTAAACTATTTGCTCGGGATATTTGGTCAGCTGAGATTCCTAGTACTTCTCTTATAGCTTGAGTAACAAGGTTTGTGCCTAGGCCTATACCTGTTATACCGGCGCCAGTAGTAGCAGTTGGGACAGTGGTTGCAAGGGTAATGGGTCTTGAGGGATTATTGCTTCTAAACATCTCTATGTCACTCCAAGTAATTTGATTATTATTTTATCTGATCTGTGCTAATTCAGCGCCTTTTTTTATAAAAATTGAACAATCTGCTGAATAATAGCATAAAAATACTTAAGAAAGGCTTAATTTAAAGACCGCGAGATTTTCGCCGCCATTGTATGAATGTAACACCGATTAAAATCGCGCACATACCAATTAACTCATTGATAGTTGGCACTAAATGTAAGAATAGAAAATCCCAAATAATCGCAAGAATAGGCACAATATACATCACGCTCGTCGCTCGCACCGCTCCCCATTCTTTCAGTAGGTAATAATAAATGATCCAGGCAACAGCAGTTGCCATTACGCCGAGGTAGAAAAAGGCGAGTACTAATTTAATCGACAATAAAGCAGTCCAGGCTGGCCATGCTTCACCTGTTTTTGAAATGATGAATAAAAATAATAAACTCGCCATATGTTGTTGAAGTAAATTGGTCTCGCTACTGACCTTCATATGTTTAAATATAATATGTTGGTTCATCAAGCTGCCAACCGAATAGGACATTGCCATCGCGAGAATAGCAAGAATACCCATCACACTATTTTCGCCCTTCGAAATAAACGGTGCAAAAATAATAATAACCCCAATCAGCCCTAAAAAAACGCCAATAATTTTAATCGGAGTCCATTGGCTTCTATCTTGAAAAAATAGGCCTCCTAAAATTAATGCCCAAATAGCCACCGTGCTATTTAAGATACTCGCCAACGCGGGGGCAATAAATTTTTCACCATAAAATAGCAGCGCAAAAGGAAACGCTTGTACGAAAAAACCCGTCAACCATAAACGCCAATAGGCAAGAGTTGGTTTAAATACTTTTTTTCGTGTCACCACAAAAATAAGACTGAGACAAAGAAATGAAATTAAGACGCGCACCATCGCACAAAAAATCGGCGGAAGTTGGCTCACCACGACCTTAATATTAATGAAAGAGCCACTCCAGAGAATGCCAAGAAATACAAATAAAATAAAATGAATCCACTCAAGTTTAGGTGATTGTCTCATATTCATGAGGGATCTTAGCTCCAAGAGCAGGTTTAAGTCCAACTAATGATTATAAGATATTCAGTGCCATGCTGTCACTGCGGGATAGAAAAGAAAGAGGTGAGTCATTATTTTATTAATACATGACATATCCACAATGAAGCGCCTAATGCCGTCAAATCCGCCAGCAATCCTGCTGCAATAGCATGGCGAGTGCGACGTATACTGATCGCACCAAAATACACTGCAACCACATAAAATGTCGTTTCCGTACTTCCCATGATTGTTCCAGCCAAATGGGAAATATACGCATTACCGCCGTTTTGATGAATAATATCTGCCAGCATTCCTTTTGCTGCACCACCTGAAAAAGGTCTCATTAAAGCAAGCGGTAAAATATCACTTGGCATTCCTATTTTATTTAATAAAGGCGCGAATAAACGACTTAATATTTCAAAGCCTCCCGAAGCCCGAAACATACCAATAGCAACTAACATGGCAACTAAATAAGGAATAATACGGATAACAAGTTGAAATCCATCTTTCGCACCTTCGGTGAAAGTTTCGTAAACTTTTACGCCGCGTAAATAACCATAGATGGGAATACCTGCTACCATCCCCATAAAAATAGTATTAGAAAGCAATGCACTAACCGATTGGATATTCATAAAGACTCAAGTGAAGTAGTCGAATTTAAATTAATACGAAAGAAGGGCAGTCTTTCAAAGATTTTCGCTGAGACAATTGCAACACAAACCGCACAGCTGGTGGCAAACAGCGTAGTCATAATGATATCGGTCGGGTTGCTTGCACCTGCTGCCACTAAAAATGCAATCGATGTCGTTGGAATAATTTGAATACTCGCTGTATTAATCGCCAAAAATACACACATAGCATTCGTTGCCGTTCCGGGTGTTTTATTTAATGTCTCTAATTCATTCATCGCACGTAAACCAAATGGCGTCGCTGCATTACCCAATCCCAACATATTGGCAGTGATATTCATCAACATCGCACCCATTGCGGGATGTTCAGCAGGCACGTCGGGGAATAAACGTTGCATAATCGGTCGTAATAAACGTGCGAGTAATTGTATCAATCCACCTTCTTCAGCGATTTTCATCAAGCCCAACCAAAAAGTCATTATGCCAACTAATCCTAATGACAAATCAACCGCTGTTTTGGCTGAATCAGTCACTGATGCAACCACTTCTGGAATACGGCCATTAATCACTCCAAAAACGACGGATAAAACAATCAATCCTAGCCAGATAAAATTTAACATTGAATTCTCGTATGAATGGACGATAACAAATTGAAACAGCCTCACTATAACAAACAATTTAATTTTTACAAA
>Ga0206989_1018_pt1 | contig 33641 bp, 25 predicted proteins | sample Alteio_BWMinCont_10_FD_153276 | JGI IMG/M metagenome (GOLD analysis project Ga0206989, IMG submission 153276) | Enriched cells from forest soil in Barre Woods Harvard Forest LTER site, Petersham, Massachusetts, United States -... | ecosystem: Environmental > Terrestrial > Soil > Temperate forest >...
CCACACCGTCTAATTTGAAAATAAAATTTCGTTCGCCTGTTTTGACAAAAATATTATGTGCCATGGTTAATTTAGCATTTTTTAATTCTTCAATTCGTGGCAATACCGTTTCATTACTTTTTAAATGCGATAAGGTAGCGATTACTTTATCCGTATGATCGATGACAAACGTCTGACTATTTCGACTCACATGATATTCTTGTAAATATTGCGACATCACATCGACATTGACATCAACAGCCAGCACACCGATATCTTTCCCATGGAACTTAATCGCTTGTGATACTGTCATTTGCATGCCCGGATCATTTGGATAATGGCTGATAACAATCCAATTATGCGAAGAACTGGCTAACGCTCCTTTAAACCACTGCTGTTCTTGAGGAATAAAATTAATAGCAATATTTTTTTTGTTCCCTAATATTTTCCCATCTTTATTTTTAAATATGGCTGTTAATAAAGTTTTGTCGTGTGTGCGCGATATCATCTCAGAAATATAATCTGTTTTAATTGGAATATCTTTTAAATAAATAAACTGAGTCGCTGTGGCATAATCAGAGTCTCGATACACGCGTGATTCAATAAACATATTATTATGTTCATCGGCAACATAAGCACTGGTTAATTGCGGATGTGTTTTTAATAACACTTGCATAAATGAAGATAATTTTTCTTTATCATCATTATCCAACCAACCATCATCCAATAGTGCTGTCGAATATTCAAAAAAAGCAGCTGGACTAACATAGTCATCAAATTTTTTTACCACCGCATCTGCTGATTTTTCAATAACAACACTACCTAAATCAATAATTAATCGCGATGTTTTAACAAAGGTATAACCAATAATCGCCACAAAAATAATCGTTATCAAGAAAGCAAAAATAGTGAGAATGTCGACGCGTAATTTACGCTGAGTGAGCCACTTCCATCGTGGTCGCATCACTTCACCTCTCGCCCATTACTAGTAAACATAGTCGAAGACCATTTTACAGCTGCAAAATATTCTCCATTACTTTCGCTAATATATCCTTTGTCTAATAATTTTTTGAATTGTTCTTGAATTTGCTTTTCTGCTACCTGTTGAAATTCATCTATTTTTGCATCAAGAAACTCGTACGGCTTAATCAGTTGAGCGTACTGCCAAACTAATTGATAAGAGACGACTAATGGTATTTGTCTTTCTAAAAATAAATCCTTTACTGTTTTAGTATAAACAGCTAAAGGAACCATTTTATTTTGAGAATCGACTAATGTATCTTCCGCTTGCTTGCTGATGTAGCCATTCGAAGAAAGAAAATCAATAAATATATCATTGCGATGTTCAGCAAATTCAATTTGATCTCGTGCAGCCACCAACGATTCTCTTTGTGGTTGAGCCACATCACGAATAAAATCAGGAAAAGCAGATGCTGTTTTAATCATATCAAATAACATTTTTTTTGAAATTCTCACATCTAATTTGGCTTGCGTCACCATCAATAAATCACGAAAATCATCCATCGATTCCAAATCATGTTGCGACCAATTGGCCAAACCATTTGCTTGCATACTGCCACTCGCAGCAGAAATATCTAAACTAGCCAATTTAATAAAAGATTCTGCGCGAATCATCTTAGGTATTTGTTTCACGATTTTTTGTTTTAATTGACCCTGATAGATTTCACCATTTTGCAAATAATCTTCGATTGTGTCTGTTACATCATAGACAGCCGGTAAAAACAGATTATTAAAGCTGGTTTTTAAATTCAGTTTAAAAATACTATCTTCATCTTTTAATACAAAATGCGTTAATACTATTTCGCCATTAAAATTTTTCTGCCCTGGCATAATCCAAACATTAATTGCGATATTATCAATATTGCCATCCCATTTTTCTTCATTGTCTGAGAGAGACAATCCAAATATTTTTATGCTATTGAAATAATTTCCCGTGAATGACACTTTACTTTTCGATTCTATTTTAATATTTTTTATATCCGATATTCCTGCGACTAATAATAACGATGCGATCTCAGGCGTTATCTGTATTTTATTTTGAATAGCCGCAAGACCCAGAGAAAAATCTGAATAAATCAGTGGGCCATGTTGTATCTGTTGTTTTATGGTTAATATATTTTGTGGATTAAGCTCAATTAAGAGTGTCGCATCCGAGCTGAACCAGCCTTGATGATAATTTTGAAGTGTCAAATGCAGTTTATCTTTCGCGTTATAAACAGAAATAAGATCACGATAACTTTTTTGGAACCATAAACCCATCACATACGGTCCAAAAGCTAGAATAATAATAATTAACAAAGTAGTGCTAACAATTATCTTCCGCATAGATCTCCTTCTATCATCCCTGATTGCTTTGATAAAAGGATATTTAAATGCGAATTAAGAGCCAAATCTTCGATATCACACTAGACATGTCATCCCCGCGAAGGTGGGAATCCATTTGGATAGATTCCCGCCTTCGCGGGAATGACATGGTAGAGATATAAAGCGGCTCTTAATTCGCATTTAAGCTGCTTCGATATACTCTATTATTAATTGTACACTACGTTTACCACGAAATTCGTTGATATCTAAACGATAAGCTATCTTAATCGAATCACAACGATAATTAGGCCATTGATTAATATCGATATTAAATGCAATTGCATTAATTATTTGCTCAAAGCGATTTAATGTTAATTTTAAGTGCTTTCCGCCCACTAAACGCTGCTCTAAAATCTGAAAATCGCCATCAAATAAAGGCTCAGGGAATGCCTGCCCCCATGGACCCGCTTCTTGTAATATTTCAGCTAACTCCAATGACAACTCTGTGTCACCCAGCTCACCATCACTCAATAAAGCATGTTGCAAATCCAGGTTATTTAATTTGGATGAAACGACTTCATTAAAAATACGCGAAAAATCGTCGAAATGATCGCGAGACAGCATCAACCCTGCTGCCATCGCATGCCCTCCGAATTTTTGTAACATCTCAGGATATTTCGCCGCAATATCCGCCAAGACATCGCGAATGTGTAATCCAGTAATGGAACGCGCCGAACCTTTCAATTCGCCAGTATTAGCTAAAGCAAATGCGATCACTGGACGATGCAAACGATCTTTCATTCGTCCGGCCAAGATGCCAATCACACCTTGATGCCAGTCTTCGTTGAATAAGCACACGCCATTTGTAGCCGTATCAGCATGAATTGTTTTGAGCGCTTCAATGGCTTGCTCTTGCATATCTTGTTCGATAAGACGACGCTCATCGTTCAATTGTGATAATACTGTGGCCATTTCACGGGCAGCGGTCAAATCAGACGTTAGCAAACATTCAATGCCAAGCGACATGTCATCTAAACGTCCTGCTGCATTTAATCGTGGCGCCACTGCAAAACCCAAATCAGTTGACACAATACGCGCTTGATTTCTACCACTCGCTTCTATCAAAGCGGTAATCCCAGGAAGACATTGACCCGCCCGTATTCGACGTAATCCTTGATACACTAAAATTCGATTATTATGATCCAACGACACCACATCGGCGACAGTTCCTAATGCAACTAAATCCAGCCAACGTGACATTGTAGGCTCTGTAATAGCTTGTTGTTGAAACCAATTTTTTTCAGTTAAATAACGACGTAAAGCCAACATGACATAAAAAATCACCCCAACACCCGCCATATTTTTACTCGCAAACGAATCATCTGGCTGATTGGGATTGACGATCGCATCCGCCAACGGCAACGTTTCTGCCGGCAAATGATGATCGGTGATAATCACTTTTATTCCGAGTTTTTTCGCTGCATCCACACCCGCATGATTGGCAATACCATTATCCACCGTGACAATCACCGATGGATTAAACCCTTGCGCCACCTCCACCAACTCCGGCGTTAAGCCATAGCCAAACTCAAAACGGTTCGGTACTAAATAATCCACTTGTTTTGCACCAAACGCTCTCAATGCATGAATGGCAACGGCTGTACTGGTTGCACCGTCTGCATCAAAATCACCTACGATTAATATTCGCTGTTGCGCTGCAATTGTTTCAGCCAGCAATTGCACCGCTTGATCTATTCCCAATAAATCATGAAAAGGTAATAAATATTCTAAACCGCGCTCTAACTCATTTAATGATGCAATACCCCGACTGGCATAAATGCGATGAAGCAAAGGATGTAAACTTGACTGATTCGGAAGTGAATTTTCAGCACGGCGTTTTATTATTTTTTTTGTCATGGTGATATCCATTATCCAGTGTGAAAATATTTTATCAGTGAGCGAGCAAAATCTTTTTATTCAGTCGATTAGTGGCAGCCACACCCCATATACAGGAACCCAGCCAAATCAACAAAAACAAACCCCATAACTTGAGACGAAACACCAAGAGCGCCAATACAATCATCAACGAACCGCCTATCACCGATGAGTAAAGCAGACCAACCGGGCCTAAGAATGTACAAAATAACAACGCTACCGCAACACTTTTAAGAAACATGGGTTTTATTTCATTCATATGCATACTCCGAGCAGACTGAGAAAACACTGCATTTGAGCTTATCCCGAATTCAGGGTTAAATCATCTTTATTTTGTGTGTCTTTTATTTGCTTTATATTGGATATGATTTATTCTAAATGTCCCACACACTAAGAGAATAACTATGGGATTAGATCTAGACGAGAATCATGCTAACTTTCAAATAAAAGCGTATAAACCCGGAAATATCCAGATCAATGAGACGACTTATACCCATAGCATTATTATCTCACCCGAACGCTTCATCGATTATTGGAAACCGCAGAGTATCTCCGAACTCACGCAAAATGATCTCGCTATTATTATAGACTTAAGCCCTGCCATTTTATTAATTGGCACAGGCAGCACACTCGTCTTCCCCGACCTAGAGGTCTATGGCGATTTAATCAACGAGGGCATCGGCATTGAAGTCATGGACACCAGTGCTGCTTGCCGTACTTACATTGCCTTAACCGCCGAAAATCGTAATGTAGCCGCCGCATTAATCATAAAATAATAGAAGACAAAACGATGAGACCTCATAAATATACTTTTCTGGCTGTAGTTATTTGCATTTTGGCAGCCACGTTTTACATGTATGAATTTACGTTGCAAGTGTCATTAGGTGTAATGACAAATGAATTAATGCAGGATTTGCACTTAAATGCAGCGAGCCTTGGGTTAGTCTCAGCTTTTTATTATTATGCTTATACTCCGATGCAAGTTCCTGCCGGTTTATTGCACGATCGATTTGGACCAAGACGCGTTATTACTCTTGCCATTTTAACCTGTGTTTTAGGCGCTCTTTGTTTCAGTTTGAGCACTAACATATTCAACGCATCAGCCGGTCGTTTTTTAATGGGGATTGGATCTGCCTTTTCATTTAGCGGTGCTTTAGTTCTCATAGCTCGCTGGTTTCCACCGTCTTATTTTGCCATTTTATCTGGGATAGTCCAATTGATGAGCTCAGTCGGGGCAATTGGTGGCGAATTGCCTCTCGCTGTAGCCATTCATCATCATGGATGGCGACATAGTATGGCTTATCTCGGCTTATTGGGTATTGGCTTGGCATTGCTCGTTTGGTTTATCGTAAAAGATTCGCCGACTCCCAGCACCACCAGACAACCTCTGCATCACATTAGTTTAGGCTTAGCGCATAAAATCAAATTAGTTTTTGGCCGAGCGTCCACTTGGTGGATAGCAGGATATTCTTTCTTTGTTTGGGCACCGATTGCAACTTTCGCGGGTCTTTGGGGTATCCCTTTTTTAGTGAACGCTTATCATCTCACGACTGCCAACGCCTCGATGGCCTGCGCATTTATTTGGATCGGTGTCGGGTTAGGTTCCCCACTGAGTGGTTGGATCTCAGAATATCTTGAGCGCCGGTGTATTGTTTTAATCTGTTGCGGTTTATTAGGCATCGTTTCATCTTTAACAATTATTTATTGTCATGTTTCCATGCCTATTTTATATCTGGCATTATGTGCTTTTGGCTTCGCTGGTGGCGGACAATCACTCGCCTTCTGCGTAGTCCGTGATAACAGCCATCCTGGCAGCATGGGCGCAGCGATTGGTCTAAACAATATGGCGACTGTTGCAGGTGGCGCTCTTATTCAACCGTTAGTCGGTTATCTTTTATATATTAATTGGAACGGAACTTTCGCAGCCAATCATTTACCACTTTATACGGTTGGAAATTATCACTTGGGATTATTCATGATTCCATTGTGTTATTTTTTCGCCATCATGATCAGCACTTTTTTTGTGAAAGAAACGCATTGTCTACAACACCTTGGTCATTGATGGAAATACCCGCGCCATTTTCACTCGATTACCTTGCACACTGATGATTTCGATCGGATAGTTTTCAATTTTCACGCACGTTCCCTCATGCGGGATGGACTCTAAAAATTCGATAATTAAACCGCTTAATGTACGAGGTCCAAGCGTTGGCAAATGGAGATCCGCCGCTCGATTGATCTCGCGAATGGTAATAGAGCCGTCGATCATATAACTACCGTCTTTTTGTAGCGTAATTAATTTATTTGTCTCAGCAATATCTTTGGCAAATTCACCAATGATTTCTTGCACAATATCCACCAATGTCAACAAGCCTTGAATTTCGCCGTACTCATCGACCACTAATGCAATTTTATGATGCCCTTGTTGGAAGTTTTGTAATTGCGTATTAAGTGGCGTTCCCTCCGGAATAAAATAAGGCTCATGCACCATTTTCATTAATAAATCTTTGGTTAACACCTGCTGAGCCAAAACAGCATGCATTAAATCGCGCACATAGAGCATTCCAACAATTTGATTGACATTATCGCGATACAAAGGCAACCAATCATAAGTCGTTTTCGTGATTTGTTTTTGAATCAAACTGATATTTTGATGAAGATCCACACCGGTAATTTCATGCTGCGGTACCATCACATCATTGACTGTCACATTATTCAAATCCAGTATGCCTAATAGCATATTTTGATATTGAGGCGACAATCGACCGCTGGTTTCATAAACAATACTACGTAGTTCATCACGACTAAGCGGTTCAGTAATATGACTGGTGACACGAATGCGAAATAAGCGCAATATTCCATTCGAAATGACATTAATCAGCCAAACAACAGGATAAAATAATTTAAGTAAAAAAAAGACTGGCCACGAAACCCAACGCGAGATTCGCTCCGGATATAATGCAGCGACAGTTTTAGGCGCGACTTCCGCAAAAATTAAAATAACAAATGCCAGTAATATAGTAGCAATAATAACGCCTCGCTCACCCCAAAAATGAATGGCCAGCAATGTGGTAATCGCCGAGGCAAAAATATTCGAAAAAGCATTACCGATTAAAATCATTCCCAACAAACGATCAGGGCGTTTCAGCAAACGCAAAATTAACATGGCTGAACGTTTTTTCATTCTGGCACGATGTCTCAGACGATAACGATTAATAGACATCAATCCGGTTTCAGCCGCAGAAAAAAAGGCGCCAAGAAAAACAAGTATCAACAAAGATAAATCAAAAAATAATAATTGAGAGTGACTCAAGAATGCTCCTTAATAATTTCAATTTTTTTGATAAATATAAACCGAAGCCCATCCCCAACTCATCCAATACATTTTAGCATCCAATAATTGATACAACGATTCACTGATTTTTTTTGAAGAAACAATAATCCTAGCACCCTTTTGCAGTGCATGTAATTTATTCATAATAAGCCGCCAACACTCCGCAGTAAATCCAGTCGCATTAATAAAAATAACAGTTGCATCCGAAAAATCATTCTCCAATAAATTCCCCTGAATAAACTCAATGGGTGCTTTGAGATCGGATAACGAATTACATTTTTCTAATAAATCAATACTCACTCGATGCAATCCTGGCAACAATTCAATTCCGCAGCATTTTTTCCATGGATAAAGCAACGCACTACAAAAAACGGCCTTACCTATGCCTGAGCCCAAATCATAAAATACATCCGTAGCTTTCGGCTGAACCACTGCAAGCATCATGGCAAAACTATCAAAACAAATTTCGCCATAAACTAAATTATCATTCTCCATTTTTAATAAAGCTCTCTCTTTTTTGGAAAGCTGCGCGCCATCAATATTCGCATATAAATCAGCAAAAATACGCTTGATTTTTAGCTTGCTTTTTCGTTGACGAATTTGTTTTGTGAAGGCTTTTAAGATAAGCATCATTAAGAAAATAAAGCAGATAATTAAAGTAAGTAAAATCATACGACTATTATAACATTCTGATTAATCAGCCAGTTATCTTTTTAATACAATCTCTTAATGTTGTGTTAATCTTTTTTTCCTACAATAGCGCATCACAACGAATGGATCGTTGAAGTGAAATCGATGGATCCTTTTAATTTTTAATTACGTTGTGTGGACATCTTCATGCTTAGACATCTTCTTTCACATACACCTGCTTTACAAGACAAATTGCACGACGAGCCTGCAGAAGCGATTGAACCCGTTAGTCAGAAAAGCTGCCTATTTAAAGCAACCTTACACTTTTCAACTTTTTTAGCTTTATCATTTGGATCAGGCTTAGAAACGCTGCAATTTATGACTGGCCTTTTTGCACTGAATGGTTACTTGCTCGGAATCTTTGAGTTAACGCCAGAAGCTGTGATGGCTTTCTCCGCTCTCTATGCCGTGCAATGTATGACACTCAATGGAAAATACGCCAAAGAAGGCATCGAAGATATTTTAGAAAATGTTGAAGGCATAGTCTTTCGTCAGGAAAAAATATTCCCATTAGCCAGCTACATTTATGTACTGTCTTTTTTTATTAATACCCTTGCTACTCTCATCGACACAGTCGGTGGCGCATATTATTTAGAATTGCAATGGGGATTGGATCGCGATTTAACTTATGTGATGAGTGCTATCGCTGCACTGTCAGGAAACGGTCCTACAGAAATTTTAGAAGCGCATCGTTGCATCGTTGATTTTTTCACACCACCTCGACAAATTTTAAAAGCGACTTTCAAAAAAATTCAACAATCTGATTTATATTTGCGAGGCACTTTTGCACTTAAAAATAAATTAGAGACTTTTTGGGAAAAAATTTATCCTTACTTAAAAGACGAATTAAACAAAGAAAATTCTCAAATACCAACAGAGCCGGATTTATTGGCTTCATATATTATAAATCTGATTTTAAATACAGAAGAATATGAAAATAACTTAACCGTTCTTAATATTAGCAAAAACAAAATGATAAAATTTTTTCTGCTAATTGATGAGATCAATCAAGAAGCTGTAAAATCCGCTGATGACTATCAAAAATCTTGTTGGATAATATTAGCCGAGGTTTTTTATTCTTTATTCAAAATCGCCATCAAAACCGGCGGAGCGATTGAAGATTTGCTTATTAGTTACATTTTTTTAATGGCAGCGTTTTCTGAACTCTCCAATCCAGCCATGCGCACCACAGCACTCGCTCTCAGCACAACCAATTTATTTAATGATCTTATTTTTAATGGCAACATGAACAGCAAAGCAATCGATACATTTAAAGATGCATTCAGTGGAAAATTTAGTTTCGCAAAAAATATTTTGTTTTTTATCTCTGTTTGTTTAGGAAGTATCATCAGCCATGCTGAATTTGCTTTGCTGACCAGCTTATTAAAAAAGCCTGACGCGACTTTACCGGCACCCCTTCCTCCAATCTTACCAGACGATGTGATAATGGTTTTAGCAAGCTTCGCTATGTTGCGCGCTGGATTTTCAGATAGTTATTATTTTTTGAAATTTTTCCTGAGTATTGGCGATGGTATAAAAAAATTCATGAACAACAAGATAACACCTTCCTCTACGCTAGAAGATGACAATAGTTCCGAGATTTTGACAGTTCCAAGAAGTGACGCGATAAATATCAGCACCAGAGGATCGATTACTCAGAATTCTAACAATGAAAACAAAAGCGCCTCATCATTATCGCGCTGGGGAAGATTATACAGACCTCATTCTTTCGCATTCTCTGAACAACCCTCTGTCAGCAATGTGGCACTCGCATACACACCCGCCTCCCCTCGATAAATTTGCGAGGGGTATGGGTGTCATTCTTTATTTCATGTATACTTCTCCCCCATTCAGCCTAACAATTTCAAGAGCAATCATATGTTTTCAAATCTGTCAGAACGATTAGCACGCGTTTTAAAAAACTTAAGTGGGAAAGGGCGTTTAACCGAAGAAAATATCCAAGAAACATTACGAGATATTCGCTTGGCTTTACTCGAGGCGGATGTCGCCTTACCGGTTGTTAAAGACTTTATTGAACACATCCAGACAAAAGCAATCGGCGTAGAAGTCATGGAAAGTCTCAGCCCAGGTCAAGCCCTCATCAAATTGGTCCATGATGAGCTTATCTTATTAATGGGTGAATTTTCGGACACATTAAATCTTCAAGTACAGCCACCGGCAGTTATTTTGATGGCTGGGTTACAAGGTTCAGGTAAAACGACAACAGTGGCTAAATTAGCACGCTGGCTGCGTGAAACACACAAAAAATCGGTCTTAGTGACCAGCGCGGATATCTACCGCCCAGCGGCTATTAAACAATTAGAAACCCTGGCTCAGCAAGTTGGCGTTGAATTTTTCCCCAGCACCTCAGATCAAGATCCCGTGGATATTGCACGTGGCGCAATTCAAGCTGCCAAAACAAAATTGATTGATGTTGTCATGATCGATACAGCAGGCCGTCTGCATATTGACGATCAAATGATGGCTGAAATTAAACGCCTACATAGCGCTATTCATCCGATTGAAACGCTATTTGTCGTTGATAGCATGACGGGTCAAGATGCCGCCAATACGGCAAAGGCATTCAATGAAGCACTGCCTCTCACCGGTGTGGTGTTAACTAAAACCGACGGTGACGCCCGTGGTGGTGCCGCTTTATCCATTCGTCAAATCACTGGCAAACCGATTAAATTTATTGGTATCGGTGAAAAAATGGATGCGCTTGAACCCTTTTATCCCGATCGTGTGGCTTCCCGTATTTTAGGTATGGGCGACATTCTGACCTTGGTAGAAGAAGCCGAGCGGACTATCGATAAAGCCAAAGCGGAAAAACTCGCCAAAAAAATCAAAAAAGGCAAAACGTTTGATTTGGAAGATTTTCGTGATCAGCTCAAGCAAATTGGCAATATGGGCGGGATTATGGGCATTGTGAATAAATTGCCCGGCATGGGGCAATTACCTCAAGCAGCCAAAGACAAAATAAATGACAAATCACTCGGTGAAATTGAAGCCATTATTAACTCCATGACCCGCAAAGAACGTAAATTTCCTGGCATTATTAATGGCTCACGCAAACGTCGCATTGCCACGGGTTCTGGCACGGATATTCAAGCGGTGAATCGTTTATTAAAGCAATTTACGATGATGCAAAAAATGATGAAGAAATTTTCCAAAGGCGGCGGTCTCATGAAACTCATGCGCGGTTTACCCATGAAGTTCCCTGGCAGCGGCTTGCCACCGCTTGGTTAACATATCATTCCCACCTCTATGCACTTCACTGAGCAGTAGTGCGCAAAGGCGGGGATAGCGCGTTATTCTGTTGCAAGTCGGAAAAACTCGCGTATAATTCATGGCCTTTACAGTCAACCTGGATACGAGGAATTTTAGAGAATGGTAGTCATTCGCTTATCACGTGGCGGCGCAAAAAAACGCCCATTTTATCATGTAGTTGTTGCTGACAAGCGTTGTGCACGCGATGGTCGTTGCATTGAACGCGTTGGTTATTTTAATCCTATTGCTGCCGGCAAAGAAGTACGTCTTCATTTAGTAAATGAACGCGTGCAATACTGGCTTTCACAAGGTGCACAGCCTTCTGAACGCGTTCAGCAATTAATTAAAACTTTCGAAAAAGCAGAAGACACAAGCAGCGCACAATAAGCGTTGCTTGGGTTAAATAGCATGAGCACAGCTGAAAACGATTACATTATTGTAGGAAAAATTGGCTCAACCTATGGAATTCAAGGTTGGCTTAAGATTTTTTCTTTTACTGAAGTAATGACTGATATTTTGGACTATAGTCCTTGGTATCTGGAAGATGGCAATAGCTGGAAAATCATCAAGATTAATGCGGGACGTGAACACGGTAAGTCACTGGTAGCACATCTCGCAGGTTACGATAATCCTGAACAGGCGCGCGTATTAACCGGCAAAAAAATTGCGGTAAAACGCTCCCAGTTTAAAGTCTTACCGAAGAATGAGTATTACTGGACTGATCTAATAGGATTAAAAGTCATTGACCAGAACAGCCAAGAACTCGGCAATATCATGTATATGCTTGAAACTGGCTCTAACGATGTATTGGTGATCAAACATCACGGCAAAGAACATGCAATCCCCTATTTGCCAGGAACAGTCGTCACCCATGTTGACTTGCCCAATCGGGTCATGTATGTAAATTGGGATCTGATTTAAGTGTGGTTCGGTATTATAACGCTTTTTCCTGAGATGTTTTCCACTTTGGAATGCGGCATTACAGGCCGGGCACTGAAAGACAAATTAATACAAATAAACTGTTGGAATCCACGTGATTTCACACAGAGCAAACATCGAAATGTCGATGACCGCCCTTATGGTGGGGGTCCAGGCATGGTGATGATGGCACAACCTTTGCAAGATGCGATTCATGCTGCTAAAAACGCAGCGCCGCAAAAGCCTAGTGTGATTCATCTTTCACCTCAAGGTAAACGTTTCGATCAAAAAGCAGCTGAAACAATGCTGCAGAAAAAAAACCTGATTTTAATTGCAGGTCGTTATGAAGGAATAGATGAGCGTCTGCTTGAATTAGAATCAGATGAAGAATGGTCGATTGGTGATTATGTCTTATCTGGCGGCGAGCTAGCAGCCATGGTTATGATCGATACAGTGACTCGCTTGATCCCGGGAGCGCTGGGACATGAGGATTCTGCTGCACAAGATTCATTAAGCAGCGGATTATTGGAATATCCTCAATATACGCGTCCTGATTGTTTTCAAGGATGTCGTGTTCCTGAGGTTCTAATGAGCGGGAATCATCAACGGATTGAACGCTGGCGGTTAAAACATTCGTTAGGAAGAACTTGGCAAAAACGCCCGGATCTTTTAGCAAAAAGAGAATTAACTCAACAAGAACAAGATTTACTAGCTGAGTTTAAAAGTGATTTATACGGACAAGGGAATTAGCAAGAAATGTGCGTAGCAGTTGATACAAGGTTTTTTAGAATTTATTGAGGAAATATCATTATGAACATTATTCAAATACTTGAAGCAGAACAAATGCAAAACGCAAAATCACTTCCTGATTTTGCTCCAGGCGATACGATTGTTGTCCAAGTCAAAGTAAAAGAAGGTGATCGAGTTCGTCTTCAATCCTATGAAGGTGTTGTGATTGCGAAACGTAGCCGTGGTCTTAACTCTTCGTTTACAGTACGCAAAATTTCTCACGGTGTAGGTGTTGAGCGTGTATTCCAAACCTATAGCCCAGCTATCGATAGCGTTGAATTAAAACGTCGTGGCGATGTCCGCCGTGCGAAACTTTACTACATGCGTGAACTCAGTGGTAAAGCAGCACGTATTAAAGAAAAATTAACTCTCAATAAACCAGCAGCAGCTAAAGATGCTCAGGAAAAAGCGGCTGAGTAAGTTGAAACTTTCAATAAAAAAGGGCGCCTGGTGCGCCCTTTTTTTCTTCGTCATAAAACTCAAAAAATCATGAATCGTTGGAATAAAAAAGCCGCTAAATCCCGCAGACAAGCCGCGGGACGTAGTCCCGCGAAGGCGGGAATCTATCCAGATCATATCATTCCCCATAAATTAAAAGCCTCGCTTAGAAACCAATGTAGGGGCGGACCCATGTGTCCGCCCGGACCGAAGAGATAATAATGATTTTATAACCATTCCAAATGAGGGATAAGTTTGAAGTTAAAAATGTCGCATAGGTCGGGCGGACACATGGGTCCGCCCCTACATGAGGTTTTCTTTTACACAATGATAGATGTGGGGAATGATATGATCCAGATGGATCCCCGCCTTCGCGCACTGTCATCCGGTGAATCGGTATTATAATTACGCACAATTCGTCTCTATCATTTAAGCAAATGCTCACCAACACGTCACCCCGAAAAATTTTTGCCACTCCATTCAACAAAAAAACTAATCTTTTTCAAAAATTTGTTCGGGGCCTGGTGATCATTTTAACAAGAATTTGCATTGACTAATTCTAAATATAAATTCTTCCAAGAAGTAAATGCTTTCAATCGCATTTATTTCATATTCTCTTTTCCATTTTTTTATTGCTTTTAAAAAATTAACTTATTGAGACAGTCACCAGGCCCCGAACAAATTTTTGAAAAAGATTAGTTTTTTTGTTGAATGGAGTGGCAAAAATTTTTCGGGGTGACGTGTTGGTGAGCATTTTCTTAAATGATAGAGACGAATTGTGCGTAATTAAAATACCGATTTACCGGATGACAGTGCGCCTTCGCGGGAATGACACGGTAGAGATATAAACCGGCTCTTAATTCGCTGTTTAGTGGTGAATTTAATGAGATCGACCCTAAATATACAGGTGCGATTTTTTTATATAAAAGGGAGGATTACAATTGCGGTTATTTTGCCAAAGACAAATATATTCTTAAGTAAAAAATATATTTGTCGATGGTCATTATTGCTATTAATTTAGGGCATTTTTATTTCATTTTGAATTAATGGTTTATTCCTTTGTTCCTGTTCGGCGTTATCCCTTAATTCGCGCGCCAAGTTTAATTCCTTTAAACGCTTCGTTTTTATTAGTGGATTGAACTTTTCTTCGTTTATTATTAACTCAAGAAAATTATCAACTACAGGTTGCGTTACGATAAAATCATAGCCTTTTTTTACTAGAGTAAATAATTTTGAGGCAACAGCGTAAAATAAATCTGTAGGTCTTTTCTTTGATTCATCCTCAATTGTTCGACATCTATTTTTCATCGAAAGACAGGCGAGTCGAGCTGCTGCTATTTTTCGATCTGAAGGAATCGGTTGAATATGACCCACTCGCAATGTGGCAGATAGTATATCTTTATGATTGACATGTATTGTTTTATCTTCAGTCCATTTAAATTCACTAGGCAAACTAGGAATATCTCTGAATTGCCATTTGTTATCAACCAGTCCCCACATTTTATATTGATTATTGATATCTCTGTATAAACAAGGTTTTTTTGGTTTATTTCGTGCCAACTCATCAAAATTATTAATTGATTTTAATTCAAGATCATAGTTTGAATGTTCTTTCAAAGCATCAATGGCAACTCGAGCGAAATATACACCTCTAGGGACGGAATATTTCTCGCCGTTTACCTCAATTCTGGCCCCATCAATATAGGCTCTTAATTTTCCTGCTGAAGAAACTTGTTTATTCCAAAAGGTTTTTATATTCTCGTCACAAAAAACTTCATTAAAAATATCGAGTAGATTATCAATTGCGTTAGCAGTTTTTGTTGTTTCGATATGCGCGACGGAAGCTGCTTTTTCAGCTGCTTTTTCAAACGCTATGTCTCGTTTTTTTCGAATTACTTGATATTGTCTTATTTCTTGAGCACGTATTTGTTTTTGAAAAGCAAGACTTGGAGTTTGCAAATTAATTTCTTTGTATTCTTTCCATTCGTTTTCTGCTCTTTTTTGTTCTTCAGCGGCCAATCGGGCTCTTTCAGCTTCAATTCGGCTGTTGTTTGCCTCGATAGCTGTTTCTTTAAGCTTTGCTGCTTCTGCTAATTTTTCAGTACATTGAGCGGCATTTATTTTTGACTTAAAGTCTTCATAAGCTTTTGTTTTTGAGAGCGAGGTTTCCTCTTTGTCGTTTTCACTAAAAAAAGCCTCTAATTTTAATTTAATTTGGTTCAGAGTTGTATGGCATTCGATTATATTTGCGAGCAGTCTTTCAATATTTTCAGTTGGGTTTTTTAATTCATTTTTCAGCAATCCAACTGCAGTATCTAAAGCATTATCTGCTTGTTTAAATTCTTCTTCTTTATCAAGGATAGCTTTTTTGTTGGCACTATAAGCTGCGCGCACGTCGATTGGTAATGCGGCTATTGTTTTAGTAGCGCTCTCTATTATACTTTTTTGATCTGCTAAAAGCGTTTCACAGTTAGCACGTTCTACTGTGCGATTTAACTCTTGCAACTTTTCAACATGTTTTCTACCGGGAATATTTTGGTCTCTTTGGCTTAAAAAATTATCTTTAGAAGATAAGCTTAAAGAAACTTGTGTGCCAGTTATTGTCAAATGCGAAGAAATAGAAATATGTTTTTTGAATGAGCCATCAAAATTATCTGAATTAGACCAGACAGCTCTCGTTTTTTTATTAGAAGTATGTTCTAAAACTTTATTTGCAAGATTAATTAATTTTGATAAAGTCATCTTATTTAAATTATCTTCATTATTAAAAACTAATCCCTCACCTGATTTATTCATGACTACGTTAAATTTAAAATCAGGAGATTCTTTATGTATAGCGTCTAGTTTGCCACTTAGGCTTGCGAAATTATATTCAGAGCAATATTCTTCTAGAGTTTCTTTAATTCCTTTAACAATTGCGTACTTTAATTCGTTTAATTTTTTATCTTCACTTTCTATGCTTTGAGTTAAAGAAGTAATGTCTGAGGATAACTTCTGTGTTGATAAATAGAGTGGCTTTAACCCTTCTGTGGCTGTTTCAATTACTCTTTTAAGTGATTTTTCTGTTGAGCCAGTTTGTTCTATAATGTCACGAGGTAAATAGTATAATTCCCTCGTGCTAAGGTTCAATTGAAGATCACTTGTCATGCTTAGAGTTGCTTGTAATATTAAATTGGTAATTTTTTTAAATTCATCATCGACTCGTCTTTTTAAGGATTTAATATTTTCGTTTAATTCATCACAATTTTTTATAGTCGATGCTGTTGTAAAATAAGAAGTTTGCAGTTCGTCAGGTACTCTGATCGTTGATACTTCTTGTTCTGGTTCTATATCTGTTAGAACAGGTGTAGTTGAGGATTGAGATCTTTCCGGTTCTTGGCCTGACGATACCGAGGATGGAATAGAGTGCGATAAGGGCCTTTTTTCTTCTAAGTCGCTACATTCATATTGTATCAATCCTACTTTTTGATTTTGAATGTTTTCAATTTGTTTTGCAGTGAGATCTCTTGTTTTAACGGGTGAAAACGTAACGGGATCTTTACTTTCAATCTGAGGTAATGGTTTTTTCCCTTCTACTAAAATTTTTGGTGCAGTAATAGATTCGCTGACTTTGCCGGGGGTATTTTCAATAACAGCTTTTTCAGTAGCGAGTTCTGGCAACTTTACTACGGGAGAAGGATCTAAAATTTCATGCCATTTACTGATTAATTCTGGTTTTTTCTTTCCTTCATGAGCAGATACAAATTGAACGAGATCAAAGTGATGATTTTCCACTTGTTTTTCAATTTCTTTTTTAAATTTTATCCATTCTGTCTGTAGCGATGTTAATTGGGATTGTAAAGGACGCAATTTTTCACTTTCTATATAAGCTAATGCAATTTGTTGTTCGAGCGCAATCCAAGTATCCGTTTTACCATATTGTTTTGCAGCAGCTTCAACAGCTTGAGTTAACAGCCGCAGTTTTTCTGTTACTTTAGTGTATTCTCCAGTTATTGCTGTCAATAGATCATTAATTTTGCTCTCTCTTTTTCCATTAGATATAGAGTTTGCTTTATTTAATAAAGATAAACAACTTTCTGGAGAAAAGCTTTTAGGAGTTTTTTCGCTTTCATCTGAAAGAGAAATTGTCTCTGGTAAATGGGGTGACATCCATTCCATCGTTTCTGCGATATAGCTTTCAATTAGTTGATTGTTAGCCTTGGCGACGGCAATTTGTTGATTGATCGTCTGCAATTCTTTGGATAACGCTTCATTTGCTTCCTGGTTTTTTGTAGCCATTTCACTGTAAATATTTTCTATCTCATCACTTTTGGGTTGTGCTTCCTGGATTGCTTTCTCTATTTTTTTTAAACGCTTTGTTTCATTTTTAATTTGTTCGTTTAACCTTGCAATAGCAATAAGTTGAGCGCTTTTTCCCGCATTTAATTGATTTTCTAATTCTTGTTGTCGTAAAAAAACAAGATCTAGTCTTTGTGCTTCTTCGGTTAGTAAAACGGTGCATGGATTATTTGGATTTGAGCTTTCTATATAGGGAGCTATATCTAGCTCGGCAATATTATTATTTTTTTTGCTACGATTCTTCGACAATTTTAATATTTTATCGATAATTTGTTTAGCTTTTTCTGATTCATTAACGCGTTGAATGATCTGTTGTAAGGTAATTTCGCTAGGCGTCTCGTCAAATTTTAATTCAGCCAATAAATAGTATTTTATATTTTCTAAACATAATAAGTCAGCTGGTGCACATTCCTCAAGCTGTGATTCAGTTTCTTTAATCGCAGTATCAGCATCCACAATTTCAACATAAGCTTGAGGTAAAGTAGGAGCATTCGGTGTTTCAATTCTTTCTTTCAATAAGTCAGGGATCTGACTATATGTTTCCGCAACCGCTGCGGATTGTTTCATAAGAAGACGATAGGCAAAGACTAAGTTTTCATAGTGAGTTGAATAATTTTCAACTTCAGGAGAAATAGCGCTATCCTGTAGAACAGTGAAAGAATTCGTCATGACTCACCCCTCGGAATTTTATATATATAATATAGTTATACAGTTACCAGCTTAAGAAAAGCTTAATTTTTCAGATTATGGAAAAATATTTTACTAATATTTCAATTAGCTATAATAAGCAATGAGTTATATCTACCCTTTTTTTAATTGATTTTCGAAAAATGAAAGACTTAGAGCGAAGAATGGTGTGTAATATTATATCAATGTCTAATATTTACCCTGCTAGCTAAAAGGAGTTTATATGAGTTTTTTTGGTGAATTTAAAAAATTTGCAATGCGGGGTAATGTGATTGATCTAGCAGTTGCTGTCGTAATTGGGACCGCATTTGGCAAAATTGTCTCTGCGTTAGTGGATGGAATTGTGATGCCGCTGATCGGTTTATTATTGGGGGGTATTAATATAGCGGGGAAGACGTTTACCATTGGTCAAGCCACCGTGAAATGGGGAATGTTTTTGCAATCGATTATCGATTTTACCTTAATTGCTTTTTCTATCTTTATCGCTATTCGATTGATTAATTTAGTTTATAAAAAAGATGAGGTAGAGACGGTTCTCACCAATCAAGAAAAATTACTGACTGAAATTCGAGATATTTTGCGAGAAAAAAATTAGGGCTTTAATTTTGACGAAAATATTTTTTGCTTAAATGTGATTAAATCTTGATGAAACTTACTGATTGAACAATCGGGCACAACACTATAAAGATAATCATATAATTCTCTTTGATCTATTCTAAATCGATCGGGAAAAATAGATCTGACAGTTGATATGACTGAAACTGCTTCACGCGTACTGTTTACTGAAGCACGATCAAAATCAATTAAATGAATTTTACCGTTTTTATCAATGGTTACATTACCTAGATGAAAATCATTATGTTTGTATTTAGTATCACTAATCGAATGTTGGCCTGAATGTAAATGGAGGACGGCAGCTAACATGCCAATTGCAATATCTAAATATTCTTCATCAGATAATTCTTTTGTCAAATATTCTCTTAGTGTGATTCCAGCATAGACAGTGGCTAGATACGTTTTAAAATTTTTGTTTTTTTCTCGTTGAACCGGAGGTAAAGCCATGCCTAAATCTATAGTCTTGTCGACTTCCTCTTGAATGATGGCTTGTCTCCATTTAAAAATTTTCAGTGCCCATGATCCTGTTAGATCTTCACCTAATTTAATTGCTCTATCATTTCTTTTGATAGCATCAATACAATTATTTTTTTTAGAACCAATGACTATAATGCGTCGGTTGATCACAATATAAGAATGCTTTAGCGGCGAGTTAGGTTCTTTTCGACTTAATTTAGTGCCATCTGGAGCTAACCGACCTTTGACTCTCAAGCGTTCTTCAGCATATTTCCATTCTTGTGCTTTTTGTTCATCCGAATCCCATTTAAAATCGTTTTTAGAAATAATGACAGGCTCGTGTTGTTTCACAAAACCTTTAATAGACTCATAATATTTTTTGATATCTTGATATAATTGTAGATCAGGAAAGTTAGATTCCAATAACAAGGTATGTAAAGTATCTAACGTATTATAAAATTGAATTGCAAAATGATCAGCGTTTAGATTTTTTAAAAAATCATCAAAGAGTTTTCGTATTTGTTTTTGTAATGATTCAAATTGAGAAGCATCTTTAAAATAATTTAATAAAATGGAATTAATTGCGGCAGTAATATCTTCACGAAATTCTTCGATAGTGACATTTAAATTATTTTTTTCGTGGCGTAGCATTGAATAATCGTCCTAAGAGGCGATCATAATACATAGCGATTTGAATCAAGTCTAGTTTATGCAGGTGAGCTATTTAAAAAAGCTGAAGTACCCAACCAGGTTCTATCAGGATAATAAGCCACAACGAGCGTATTATTTTTAATGGTATTAATTAAGGGTCTTGAAATCGATTTGTTGACAGCCATGCAACCCCAACTTTTTCCTATTGCACCATTCGATTTTATCGGGCTCGCATACCATGCGCCATGAATTAACACACCACGATGATATGCGTTATCGTTAATGCCTCTTTCCAACCCGGTGACTCGTAATGCATAACCAACATGATCACTAAAATAAGCATTATCTGTTACGAAAACACCAATGCTTGATTTCAAACTATTTGTATCATTTGAAAAAGAATCGGAATTGGTTTCGCCACTGTTTTGTCCATGAGTGACCCAAGTATTAAATAAAATATTCGCATGCTTCAAATCAATGACCCATAATCGTTTAACAGAAGAGGGTTTGCTGTAATCGATGATAGTCAACAATTGTTTTCTATCCAGACCTCGTTGTTCTGCTGTTTGATACGCTTTCAATCCCACTTTCAAAACATTCGTATCAATATTATTATCATGCGATTCAATCAGTCGAATTTCATTATCAATCCATGGATTAGATGAAATACTCGGAAGAAATGAAAAAGGACCCCATCCAACAAGACATAAAAAAATCAAACACGATAGTAAATATTTCACAGGTACTCCAACCAGCTGAGAATCAAATAGGCGTTGTATCTTTTAAAACTGTACGAATTATTGCCTACCACGATAAAAATGTCAATAAATGTACTAATTTGATCTAGGCCTCGTGGAAATCTTCTAGAAACAGTCAGTTACTCATTTATTTTTTCTGCGGATAACGTATCAATTGAATTTAAGTCATCAATGTTAGACGGTTAGCTACGAAAGTCTGGCCGCTTTAACTTTTATCAAAATAGAATATAATCGACGCGAATTTATTTTAGGACAAAAATTTAGGACAAAAATATCATGCCTTATCCCAAGCTCACTTTAGAAGAATTAGAAGAAAAATTAGCTGTGAAAAAAAGCACATTGCAGGGTTGGAAAAATACGAACGAAAAAGCAAAAACGGATTATCTCTATCAGTTCCAGCAACTATTCGGGGGTTATACCAAAAGCAAAAGACTAAAAAAAATAAAAGAGTTTCAATCTGAAGTCACAGAACTGGAAAAAGAAATAAGCGCTAGAAAACAAAATTCAGTGGAAGCAAAAACAGCGAATGTAGTTCCGAATTATGTCTCTTCCTCTAAAAAAGGTCCGTAATTATTTCGACGCTTTGTCATCCTGAAACGCAATGAAGGATGACAGTGTTTGGCGAATCAGCAACTGAATAATTTTTAGTTAGAAAATTTTTTATCCAAAAAAATCTATTTTTTTTAATTCTATTGAATTTCTTGAATCACTCTACAATTATTGCTAGCATCGAAATTGTCAAAACTAATTAAGGAAGTTAAATTTTGATCTAAATCTGTTTGTATTTTTAAAACTGTTACTTAGTGAGGATACTTATGTCTGGACCAAGAGTTGAGATGAAAGAAGAAAGTGTTGCTGGTGAGCGTGAATATTTTAATGAATTATTTATTTATACGGAAGACGAAGCAAATAAAGCAAAATTAAAGACCAAGCAAGGATTAGAAGAATTTTCCGCAAAACTGAGTGACGACGCAAAAAAATACGCTCAAACTCTCAATACCCGCAAAGCTCTTTTGCAACCTATCAAGACACGAAGTGATAAACGTAGTGGAGTATTAACTTATACCAATTGCGAAACAAGAGAGATTGAAAATTTTGACGCGCTGTATGAAAGTCTTAAGCTAAAACATGGCTTGAATAATGTTAAGCTTGAAGGAGAAATAGCAATAATAGAAGGTGAAGAGATTCCTCAGCTAACCTTACATAAAAGTTCAGGCAATGAAAATGAAGAAACCCGAAAATTAGAAGATACTTTTTTACAAGATTTTGTTGCTGAATTATTAAAAAAATTCAAAAGAGTTCATACCTATTGTGATACTCAAGAAAAACCGTTTAAACATAAAGTAGAAGAAGTTGAAGTAGAAGTTAAAAATGATAAAGGTGAAGTAAAAGTAGTGACTGAGTGTCGCTTGAAATTAGAAAGCAAAAATGGACGTATGGTTTTAAGTGATGCTGTTTCAGCGCTTCTCAATCGATACACAACAGTGGCTGTTTCTGATTTCCGTTTAGCTGATGGGATTAATACTAAACAGCGCGGAAAAAGCGTTGCTGATAACGCTCAACAAACTAAAGCACAAGATTTAATTCCTGATGCATGTATTGCTTTTATGGAATTTGTTTCTAAGGATAATTTTCCTGCCGATAGAAAAAATAGTGATGTTGTAAAAGATTATGTTACTCCATCTATTGAATCGACTCGAAGTTTTAACAATGAGAATGTTCCAGATCATCCTGATGTAGATCGTCGAACTGTTATCAATAAAAAGAAGCTGCAACAAAAGGGAAGTGGTGATTTGGCACAAAGTGGCATCAAAGGATTCAGTCCTGCAGGATTATTTTATAAACCTTCTGCGATTGATCCTAAGACAAATAACAAATATCCTCATGTGTTAGATGCAGAAGATGCTTATACGATTAAATTATATCAAATATTTATTAACAAGCTTTCTGCACATGTAGTAAGTAATGGAGATAAAATTCCTGCCTATCCTACTAAGGCATCTAAGGGCGAAAAGTTAAAGACCAATGATGAAATTTTTGCAGAGTTTATGCAAACTTTAGCAAACGTAGGCATAACAAAACCGACTGAAATTACGTTTGATCAAATGAGTATAGTTCTTCAAAGTGGTGACAAACAACGTAAGTTAGCCACGCAACTTGAAAAGCTTCTTTCATCGCAAGCCATTGATTCAGACACCTGCAATAAAAATTTAACGCAGGCATTTGATGTCGCAGCTCAAGCATTTTTTGCTTCCAAGGAATATAAAGATGGAATGGCTTACAAGCTTAATCCGTTAACACCTGACGAAGAAAAAAGAATTGTTGCAATGTCTAATGAACCGTCTCGCACACAGAAACGAAGCTCTTTCCAAACCTTTATTGAAAAAGCGATTAATTGCCAATTAATGGGCGGTTTTCCGACGGTACATGGCAAAAGTACTTATACCAAAGAAAACTTATTAGATGCGCAAGAAAATCGTAAAGTGGAGTCTCTTGTTGAAAGCACATTGAAAGATGAAATTTTTTATGGTGCAACGACAGAAGCGTCAGATGATCAATCGACTCGTCCATCTGCTAAACGTTTAGTTGAAAAAACTAAAATGATTTTAACTTTTGCTGATGATTTGAGAATGCACCTTTTACCACAACCGAGTTTTGCAAGCGGTCGGTCGGGTTCATTTAGTCCAAAATCACAGACTCAACAAACCGCAGCGGTTGAAACACCAATACCTTCTGCTCCAGCGTTAACTCATTAATTTTTATCTCACTGCATTTCCTCCACCGTTGTGTGGAGGAAATTTTATAAGTGTAAGTGACGTGGAAACGCACTCATCTCATTCCCCACAAGTATCTAATGCTATAACAATTTTAACCATTGCGTCACCCCGCAAAAATTTTGCCCGCTGTCTTCGACAGGAAAAACAAATGCTTAAGCAAAATTTTGTGCGGGGCCTGGTAGCTGCCTTACCCTAAGAAGTTCAATCTATTTTATAAGGAATATATGCAAAACCTTTGCTCGTATGTTTATATCATGACACGTGAAAGAAATAGTGTATTTTACGTTGGTGTAACGAATAATCTGATACGTCGAGTTTATGAGCATAAGATGGGATTAGTTGAAGGATTTACAAAAACACATCATATAAAAATGTTAGTTTATTATGAGCAGTTTGATGATATTTATCTTGCTATTGCTCGAGAAAAAACAATAAAAAAGTGGAAGAGGCAATATAAAATAAATGCTATTGAAAGCATTAATCCTGAATGGAAGGATTTATACAATGATCTAGTGATCTGAAATAATTGTTAAAGCCGTTACCAGGCCCCGCACAAAATTTTGCTTAAGCATTTGTTTTCTTGTCGAAGACAGAGGGCAAAATTTTTGCGGGGTGACGCAATGGTTAAAATTGTTATAGCATTAGATACTTGTGGGGAATGATATGAACGCACTCTCACCCACTAATTTATTCACGTTATTCCGAAGGTTCATATCGCCAAAATTTCGGCAGCCAATAACAACATGCAGCTACACCCACAACACATAAAACTCCACCCGATACAATCGATGCTGTCACACCAAAAAGCGCAGCAACTAAGCCCGCTTCAGTGTCACCTAAACGGGGTCCACTCAAATAACTAATCATTTCTATACCGGCTAATCGTCCACGCAAATGGGTTGGAATAGTTTGATTCCACATCGTACTACGGAATATGCCACTCACTGCATCAAATGCACCTGAGAGCGCTAGAAAAAATAATGCCAGCCAAAGTTGTTGCGTGAGCCCAAAACAAATAATGGAAATTCCCCATAATCCTGCAGCGATTGCCACAGCCGCACCGTGCCGTTTGACATGAGTAGACCAACCACTGATAAAAGAAATGACTAATGCCCCAACTGCAGGGGCTGAATACAATAATCCCAGGGTTTTTGCTCCCCCAAATGTTTGTGCAATCGCAGGAAATAAAGCAGTCGGCATGCCAAAAATCATCGCGATAAAATCAACTAGATAAGTCCCAATTAATTCTTGTCGTGAGGCTGCATAGACTATACCTTGTTTTATCGAAGAAAACGTCGAAAGATCTTCTTCTTGACGAACTGGTTTTGGAATATGCGTCATCATACAAAGAGCAAATAACGAAATAATAAACGTACCCGCATCGACTAAATAAGTCGTGACAATCCCAAAATGCGAAATGATCAAACCACCTATCGCAGGTCCTGCAATCATCGCAACACTGTATTTAAAGGTCATTAATGCACTGACAATAGGAAAGTCCGCTTTGTTAACCACTTGCTGTGTCATACTTTCCAATGCTGGACGATGTAATCCATTGACCGCAGACATTAAAATAGCAATTGCAAAAATGATCGGCACATGCGGTGTTAGAGAAGTCGCATTGTATGCCAGTAAAAAAGAACCTATGCCTAACACTGATTCTGTTACCAGTAATAACATGCGTCGATGATAACGATCCGCAAATACACCACCGATGAGCGCCGTAAAAAGCAGTGGCAATAATTGAAATAAACCTAATAAACCAACAATTAAGGTCGATTGCGTTTCATGATAAATTTGATAGGGCAGGGCAACGCTTGTGATCATCGTGCCAAGAAATGAAACAAACTGGCCGATGAACAAAAATCCATAATTGCGATTGCGTATGAGCAGAGAGAAATTTAAAAAGTAATTCATTTTGATATTCCGGTTTTCTATTTTTCCTTGCTACTTTATCACACAGTGACCGGACTATAAAAAATAACACGGGTTAAATTTTATTTAAAACACCCAAATGATTGTTTCACTTTAATTTCGTCATCTAATGAAACTTCTTTTTCTAATACATCGTTGATGGTTTGTTCGATATACATGCTTTGCACAATAACAACAGGGGCTAACAATGACTCACTATCACTAGAGTCCTCTGTGAATGGCGTAATGATTTTTGCAATATCCTCATTAACGAAAGGAGGGGTTGCCATTTCTGCTGCGGGTTGGGGTGCTGGTGCTGCAGCAGGTGTATTCAGTAAAGTTAAATTAGAGAAGTAGAAAGGATCGCCGATGGTACCATTTGTATAGTCAATAGTGATGTTAGATTTGGTAGGCAAGGTTAAAGTACTTCCACCGCTAGTGGTACCAATGGCTTGTTGTATTTCGGTAAATGTACCTTGTCCTGCAACGCTACCGGAATTTAATTCAGTGCCAGTTGAAGGAATATTCAATGTGAGCGCAATCGGTTGTCCATAGTTGCTGAAATCCAGTGTATTGATAAACGTTGTATTACCGCCATCTATGACACCACTGATACTTCCTGTACCCGTAAATGTAAATGTACTAGCACCACCCGTACCCCCAGTTAAATTTTGAATGTTAGCGAATCCACTCGTGATACCGTTAACCGTACCTGCATTAGTTCCATTGACAACCCAACTGGTTTCTCCTGCAGGAATAATTAATGTATTGCTGCCGCCAGCACCATCGATTGAGCCTCCGACTGTTCCGCCATTCAATGTGAAACTATCAGCACCACTACCTCCGACTAAATTTTGAATATTGCTAAATCCTAACGTGCCTGTTATGCCTGTCAGAGCGACTGATCCCGCATCCGTCGCATTAATTGACCAAGCTTGTGTAGCACTATTTGTGGCTAAATTAAGTGTGTTCGTCCCAGTGCCGCCTGCAATGGTGACATTATTCAGTGACACTGCATTGGTTAAGGTAAAGGTGTTGTTTCCCGTGCCTGTCAGAGTTAAGTCATTGCCTGCGCCTGTGAGATTTCCGTTGAAAACAATATTCCCACTGACTGTACTCAAATTAGAAGATGCTGCCGCCAAAGTCACTGCAGCATTATAAGTTTGATTGCCCGTCGTACTGATGGCTGAGGTGTTTATTGTTAATGGGCTACTTGAAGTGATACTGGTTAATGGAGTTGATTGACCGACAGCGCCATTGAATGTTGTTGTTAAAGGTAATGCTAAATTAAATGCACCATCCAGGGTGCTACCAAATGTCGCACTGGATCCTTGTAAGGTTGTATCTTTCGTTAAATTAACTGCATTATTGAACTGATAGCTATTAGATGCTCCGCTATATTGCCCAATATTTCCGTCAAAATTATAAGTGGTTGTTGCTGTGGTTTGAAAGGTAATCGCCCCAGATGTGCCATTACCTAAATATAAATTTGACCCTGCTGCAGTACCAAAAATAATATTGCCGTTGCTAGCATAGAGTAGACCTTCACCCAATCCCAAGGAGCTATTAGATATTGTTTTGGTTGATGCATCACCCACCGTAACGGTATTGGCATCTAACACTAAACCCGAAATAGCATTACCTTGCGTTCCTTGAACGGTGACGGCATTTCCTTTTGAACCAGAGGTGAGATAAACCAATATGCCACTGTTACTCGCAATATCGACAGTTCTTGCTACCGTATAGAAAAATCCGCTGCTATCAATACTGGTTGTACCCAATGTGACACCATTGACTGCAATACCTACCGTACCACTCGTTAACGACGGTGCTGTGCCTGAAATACCCGTATTAATCGCTTGAAGAAATGGCGCTGTATTACCTTCGATAATGCCCCACGCTCCAGTATTACTGAAATCCCATCCGGTAAAGTTTGCTTGACTCATCATTTGTGCTGTTGTTAAACCGGTTGCACCTGCGCTAGCGGCTTGCCCTGATGTTTGAGTATTCCAAAAATTATTGCTCAGTGTATTACCACCTGAATCCAGGCCAACGAATCCACCGATAGAGTAACCAGCATAACCAATATTAGCAGGAGCACTGACACTGCCTGTACTGTAGGAATTAACAATGCTACTTGCGCCTAGAAAACTGAGTATTCTGCCGGCCAATCCACCTACTTGGAAATTAAGATTGGTGTTTGATCCAGCATCCGTCGCAATGACATTGACGTTACTATAGGAATCAGTAATTGATCCATTAATTACGCTTGAAACCAATCCTCCTGGGATAACTTGTTGATCAATACCAATAGCACGAACGGTACCTGTCGCATAGACTTGATCTATCGTACCACTGTCCCAAAATGCAAATGGGCCAGGGCCACCATTATTGACTGCGGCAGTAATATTCACATTGGTGAGACCCATATTGCGAACCGTACCACCTTGTATGATGCTAAATAAAGCAGGAGAAGTATCGTTTGGAGCCGTCGTGGTACTCCAATTCATATAGAGTCCATTCACTACATAGCCATGTCCATCCAATACACCAGAAAATGACGAACTATCCGGTAAAAAAGTACCGACTGAAAGGAATCCATTTCCACTACTGAGACTCGTACCCCATACATCCGCTGGATTCAAAACAGCGCTTCCCAGATCAATATCTTGAGCGAGGTTAAAAGTGGCACTGCCATCCATTCCTATTAATTGAAGTTGATGTCCGTTACGAATGGTTGTGCTGAATTCTGAACGTAGTAGTGGACGAATAAAGCCGACAGATGTATTACCGCCATAACTGAGATTAAACCAGACGTTTGTAAAATCCCATCCCGTGTAATTGTCCTCAACCAGCGATTGCGCTGTAGTCAGACCTGTTGTGCCTGTTAAAGCGCCTGAGTGGGAAGCATTGGGTTGATTGGTTGTTTGAGTATCCCAGAATGAATCCGTTACCGTCGCATTCGCATTACCACTATAGATAATTCCGCCTTGTGTCGTCGCGCCTGAGATTTGGCCTGATGCATAAACGTTGGTAATGGTGCTAGGAGAATTAACGACGCCCACTATGCCACCTGCTTGGTTATTTCCTGAGGTAACAGAGCCAATATTATAAGAATTACTAATCGATCCACCATCCATCCATCCTACTAATCCGCCCATGGAGTAACCAGTGACAGCTCCCGAATTATAAGATGAACTGATCGTGCCTCCTGTACTGTTTCCGACAAGACCGCCTACACTAAAAAGTATGGTTGCATTGACAGAAGCATCATTATAAGAATTGACAATCGTAGCGGGACCATCTATCCAGCCTACCAATCCACCGACAGCATAACCGCCGCTACAGCAAACACCATTCGGTTGACTCAAAGCGCCAGTCACGAAAACATTATTCAATGTGCCACTCGTCATTACACCAGCGACCCCACCTAACAACTGATTGGTTGTTCCACCTCCGCTATTAATATTCACGTTGGTGAATCCGATATTGCTAATAGAGTTTGAGCCTAATGCAAGAGTCGTAAATACACCGGCAATCCCTAAAGTGGGTCGGTTAATCGTAAGACCATCGATCACATAATTTTGTCCGTCCAAATTACCTGTGAATGTTCCTCCAATCGGCACAAAGCCCGCCCCGCTATTCCAGTTAGTAGTAACACTCGCATTAATATCTTGAGTTAACGCATAATTATTATTTAAATTTTGGGTGCCTATTCCTTGGAAACCAAACACATCTGCTATCGCGTTGTATGGGACGCCTGAAATCGTTACGGTTCCCATATTTCGAATAAATCTCGTACCGCTTGCTAATTGAAAATCATTGGCGACATTAAAACTAGGATTTAATGCACTCGTTTGCGTCCATTGACCTTTTGCTAAAGTAAAATTGTTAACGTTAATACTGCCTAATCCATCCAAAGTGGTAATACTATTTGCAACATTAGGTGCAGATAAAGTTAACGTCCCACCGGCCAGTACGATGCCGTTATTAATTGCAATAGCACCGGTATTATTCGAGTCACTGTCTGCCGTAATATTTAAACTACCCGTACCGATATTACTGATACCTGCATTAATCGTGACATTGCGATGAGCGCTTAATGTCAATGAATTTGCACTACTCCAAACAATGGGATCCGATACTGTAATATCACCCAATTGTGAACCACTCGATCCGGTTTGTACGATGATACTGGCCGAGGCTAATGCTGCTTCTAAATCAGCGACTGTTAATATTGAACTATCGACATTACTGGTATAAGTGTTTGAGGCAAACGATGCTGTTGTCGTGCCGGCTGCTTGAATCGTTAAATTTTCTGGATCCAGTAACCACGTTCCGGTAACACCTAATGGTGCACGTAAATCGATAGTGCTGCCTTGTACATCTAAATATGTTTTACCGGATGTTTCAACGAATCCACCATTTCCACCTTCACTGCCACCCAATGCCGAAATGCTGCCATGGAATTGGGTAGTGTTATCAGCCCAAACAATGACTGTGCCGCCATTTCCTAGTCGAAGTGCATCTGCATTAATAACCGCACCTTGATCAACTCGTGTGAAATTGGCATTGAGTTCTGGACCTTTACCTTGATAATTTCCACCAATTAAAACTTCACCACCACCTGTATCACCACTGGCATCAATCACGGCTGTACTTTTAATATGAACTTTTTTTGCTAATATTTTAACAGTCCCACCACTGGCATTGGTTGTTTTTCCTGATACATCGATTGTGCCTGAGACTTTAACATTGCCATCACCACCATCTAAAATAACCACGCCATTTTTTTCTGAGACAGAACGTGCCTGTGCAATACCCGTCATGTTCACCACATTATCGACAACATTGCGAGCAGTTCTAGCTGACATCAGAATGGTTCCACCATCGGCAATAATGGAGCCGTCATTTTTAACTGCATCGGTTAATTTATTTCCATTGCGATCAACGCCTGCTGATTTTGTTTCTTCATCGATACTGAAATTGATTAACTGATCACCATATAAATCCACCGTAAATTTACTTCCCGAAGCCAACACGACATTACCCATATGTGCTTCAATTGTTCCATCGTTTCGAACGCCGGTACCCACTAAGGCAACTAATCCATTTTCAGCTGCATGAATTGTACCTTGATTGATGATCGACCCATTGTATTGAGAAGGTTGGTCGAAATGATATTTACCTGCTAAAAAATTTGCATCTGAGATATCGCTAGTCGATGCAATAATGCCACCAACATCCACTCGTGATCCCGGGCCAAAAAAGATGCCGGCTTGGTTCACTAAAATAAGTTTTCCAGTTGCGGATAATTCCCCATAAATTTGCGATGCACCTTGTGTTGGATTAATCCGATTTAAGGCCACACCACCAGCGGGTTGCTCAAAATGGGTTTTTTCAGATGCACCAATGTTAAAGCTTTGCCAATTAATAATGGCTTGTTGGCTACTCTGATTAACCACTGTGGAATTAGGCGCTTGTTGAACAGAGACTTGACCTGCAGCCACATTACCTAAAACAGGGTTAGCCAAAGCCGCATCCACCATCAATAAAGTGGTGATAAATACCAGCAATTGACCTATGACACTGTTTCTCGTTTTGTGACTCAATTTCACGGCGGTTCTCCCAATAAATACAACTGATTGATCAAACTTTAACCTTCTTATGTTTAAGTGTAGTCAAGGGTTTCAGGATTGCTGGATGAGAACAGAGGGAGAAGCACTAATTTTTGCGTAACTTCATGAAAAATATATTAAAAAAAGATAAAAAATAGTAGCGGAAGATTTTATTTTAAGTTTAAATAGGGCAAAAAAAGCACAATAATGAGTGATTTGGATGTTATTGGGGGTTTTGGTTGCGTTAGCAGAATTTAATATATATATTCGTTTTTTGCGATTTTTATGCGGATTAATTGATGAAATTTTTATTTATGCTATTTTTTTTGGTCATGTTAATTTCTGAAAATATTGTTTACGCATTGCCTGCCCATTTTGTTTATTTAAACGATGTGGATCCGACAATTATTCAAGAAATGAAATATTCTTCTTCTGATAATTTTGTTGGTAGAAAGATTAAAGGGTACGCGGCGCCAGTTTGTATTTTGACTGATAAAACGGCATATGCATTAGCAAAGTTGCAGTCAGAGTTAAGAAAAAAAGGGCTGGGGATTAAAGTGTATGATTGCTATCGTCCCACCGTTGCTGTTCAGGATTTTATAAATTGGAGTCATGCGATGCATGATCAACAGCAGAAATTAGCATTTTATCCTTTGGTGAACAAAGCGGATTTTTTTAAATTAGGTTATGTTGCAGAAAAATCAGGTCATTCACGTGGCAGTACCGTTGATTTAACGTTAGTGCGATTAAACAAAAATGCGAGACCTATGGAAATAAATATGGGAACGCATTTTGATTTCATGGACAAGCGTTCTCATACACGCAGTTTACAAGTTTCTAATCAAAGCCAACGTAATCGTTTGTTTTTGCAAGAGCAGATGATTCATGCTGGTTTTAAACCGTTAGAAAATGAATGGTGGCATTTTACTTTAGCCAATGAGCCATTTCCTCAAACTTATTTTAATTTTATCGTTTCTTAGGATCATTAGGGGCAGTTCAATGTATAAAAAAATTTTATTTGCTTGTTTAATTAATACAAGTTGTTTTGCAGCAACCACACCACAAACTTTAGTCGCGCACAGTGAGCAATTAATTGTTGTCTCTACACCCAGTTGGAATGCTGTGACAGGTAATATGCAGCGTTTTTCACGTGATTCGACGAAGCACGCATGGCATGCGGTTGGCAAATCTATTCCAGTGGTTATTGGTAAAAATGGAATGGGATGGGATGCTCAATTAAAAAATACAGATACTCAATCACCGATAAAACAGGAAGGAGATAGTTTGACGCCTGCCGGTGTTTATGCGATTGGCCCTGCATTTGGTTTTGATAAAAAAAGTAATAACAAGCTGACTTATTTTCCTTTAACAGATGCGAGTGTTTGTGTTGATGATGTGAAATCGACTTATTACAATCAGTTAATTGAAAGCACAAGCGTTTCTAAAAAAGATTGGAACTCAGGCGAACAAATGCGACAAGTTCCGAATTATCAATTTGGCGCTGTTGTGCAATATAATACGAAACCTATGACGCGCGGTGCCGGTTCATGTATTTTCATGCACATTTGGAAAAGTCCTACTTCCGGAACTGCAGGTTGTATTGCGATGGAGAAACCGAATTTACTATCAACATTGAATTGGTTGGATGCGAAGAAAAACCCGGTGATTGCGATATTTCCGCAACAGGTTTATCACAACGTACAATCAAAATGGAAATTGCCGGTTTAATTTGGCTCGTTGTCATCACCACGAAGGCAAGATAATTCTACATTTTTTCTTGTGTAGGGGCATGGCGTGCCATGCCCTAGCAGAATTCATAACTTTTGCAAAAAGGGCACGGCACGCCGTGCCCCTACATCGTTTTAAGCTCAAAAAATAATAACCGGAATAAATCCACCCGCTTCACTATCAGTGATTAATTATCACCCAAAATCAACTGATTGATGTATAATGTTTCCTCTTAGATAAAGAAAATTTGTCAACGAGGATAAAATGACTGGTACTCGCCAACCCAATTTTAGTGATGTTGCTTTTTCAGAACAGAAATTACCCTTTGATGAAATAATTCAAGAAGTTAGAAATTTAATCACTTTTTTTAACTCAACGACTGATCCCAAGCTTTATCAAATACATTTGGAATCCATTTTCG
>Ga0206989_1019_pt1 | contig 33458 bp, 32 predicted proteins | sample Alteio_BWMinCont_10_FD_153276 | JGI IMG/M metagenome (GOLD analysis project Ga0206989, IMG submission 153276) | Enriched cells from forest soil in Barre Woods Harvard Forest LTER site, Petersham, Massachusetts, United States -... | ecosystem: Environmental > Terrestrial > Soil > Temperate forest >...
ACCACAGCTTCCTCGACGGCATCCAGCGCATCGCCGCCAGCCGCCAACACTCGCCATCCCGCAGCCATTGCCGCGCGCACTCCCGCCAAATGCGTATCAACCATGTCATCAGGAATCGCCCAAGCCCCGCCATGCACAAGAAGTACCGGATCAATCGGCAAGAATCTTTCTCCCAGAAGAAATGACCGGATAGTTTAGCAGGTTGGGCGGGATGTCCATGTGAAGACACTGTGCCCCCTGAAGCTAGCTCCTCTCCGCGAACTCCCAGCCGTTCTCAGCGATCTCTGTGATTAAAAGCCTTTGACCGAATTCCCCTGTGCCCTCTGTGTCCTCTGTGGTAAAGCCCTTCTCAGCGATCTCTACGATCAAAAGCTTTTGACCGAATTCCCCTGTGTCCCCTGTGTCCTCTGTGGTGAAGCCCTTCTCCGCGAACTCCGCGGCCGTTCTCAGCGATCCCTGCGATTAGACGCTCTTATCCGTATCACCCCACCTGAAACACTTCCCCATTCACCACCACCGAACTCCCACCCGTCCCCCAAGCCCGCTGTCCCAACAAATGCCAGGCATTCCTGTACATCTCATACCGGTTCCTCTTCCTAGACGGAGTCAAGCACAGCGTCCGATTCCCCGTAGCCAACGCCGCCTGCACCGGCACGATGTACCAAATCTCCTCCGGCACAACAAAGATCGCGAAGAAATCAATCTCGCTGCTCTTATAAGCCCGCGAACAACCAATCCCGCAGCGATACGACAAGCCTTTGTGATAAGAAACCGACTTCACCTGCACCCGCCGATAATGTCCATTACTCTCCACTCCCACGTCATAGCGCTCCGAATCGCCGCAAGGCTTAGAAACGCTAAGCCCATGTTCCGCAGCCGCCGCCATAAACCGCAACTCCGCCCACTCCCCCCGCCGCTTCGGATTCTTGATCATATTCACCGCATCGTTCATGATTCACTCCAAAAGAAAAAGGCGCAGCCGCCAGGCCGCGCCTTCGATTAAGTACCTATACTTAAATTATAGCGATTTAGAAAGGTAAGTGAGACACGCTTTCGAACTTTATATTTGCCATGCTTCTAAGTGGATAGACCCATTCGTGTAATTTCTCCATATTGACAAAACTTTCGACAGCCATTTCCCAAACCCGGAATAGGCCGAATTATTCCCAATTCGGCCCGCGTGTTCCCTCATAACCCCTGTCATCCTGAGCGGAGTAACTGCTTCGCGAAGCGAAGCTGTTTACGGAGTCGAAGAGCCTGCCCTGAGCGAAGCCGAAGGGACCCCATACCCGCGTGCGGCAGCACCAGCGCGACAAGGCATTCTCACACCACTCTGTATGAAGCACAGTGAGAATGCCTTGCAGCATTCCAGCCTCTGCTCGCCGCACCGGGCTTCTTCGACTCGCGAGCCTCGCGCAAGCGCAAGGCCCACTTTGCTCAGGATGACAGAGGTTGGGGAGAGCCGATGCTTATATTTAGTGTTTTTGTGGTGTCGGTTCCCGAAATGCGCCTTCCGGCTGGGGATGGCTCCACAAAAGCTGACCGGCGTCGCATTTCGGCAAGAGCTCGCCTCACAAAACCTGTCATCCTGAGCGTAGTAACTGCTTCGCGAAGCGAAGCAGTTACGGAGTCGAAGGACCCCATACCCACGTGCAGCAGCACCAGCGCGACAAGGCATTCTCACCCCACTCTGGATGAAGCACTGTGAGAATGCCTTGCAGCATTCCAGCCTCTGCTCGCCGCACCGGGCTCCTTCGACTCGCGGGACTCGCGCAAGCACGAATCCCGTCTATCGGGAAGAAGCGCGGGCCGCGGATGGTGTAGTTGAGAAGATAAGTTCCCGGAAACACGAAAGCCCCGGCAATGAGCCGGGGCTGATACTGGACGCCGCCCGCGAAGCAACTCCAGAATAACTCTGCCACCGGCCCTGTCAAGGCACGGGAGGGAGTCCCCAGAAACACCAAAGCCCCGAGGACATCCGGGGCTCTGACGTGGGTACTGGACACCGTTCGCGAAACATCTACAGAATAACCCCACCAACGGGCATGCCAACAATATTCGTGGGCCTCGACAGTTCGAACATTCCCGTTCCGGCGCTCTTCCGACAGAGAGACCCTACGCGGCCTGCCCCTTCGCCCCAACCGGCGAATCCTGTGTCCGGGTCCAGGTATAGCGCATGCGATGAATCACCGTAATCGTCGACAGCACGGCGATCAGCCACAGCACCGGCGCCATGCGATTGAACAATGCTCCGATGATCACCAGCACCAGGCGTTCCGGACGCTCGAGAAATCCTACGCGGCAGGAGCCGATCAGCGACTCGGCGCGCGCCCGCGTATAGCTGACCATGATGGCGCTGACCATCACAAACGCCGCCAGCACCACGTACACAAAGCGCTCGCCGCGCGCGTAGAACACCAGCAGTCCGAGGAACTGGGAAGCGTCGCTGTAGCGGTCGATGACGGAATCGAAGAAGCCGCCAAAGCGGGTGACGCGGTTGGTGGCGCGGGCCACCTCGCCGTCCACCAAATCGAAAAAGCCCGAGCCGATGATGACCAGGCCGGCAAGGCGGAACAGGCGCGCTTGATTTTCGCTGTTGGCGTATCCGAAAAGAATGGCAGCGATGGTGTTGACCACCAACCCCATGAACGTCAGAACATTGGGATTGATTCGCGACAACGCCAGCCAGCGCACAATGATATTCAGCAGTTTCCCGCAAGCCCGGCCGAAGGCGGAGGTCCATGTCATATCAGTAAGCCATGGCCATGTCAGGCGCTGGCCTCGTCGTGGATCGTGCTCAAAGTCAGAATATCCAAGTCGCGCTTGCCGTTCGGAGTGACCACGGTAGCCGTGTCGCCGACCTTTTTGTTGAGAAGCGCGCGGCCGATGGGCGAGCTGGTCGAAATCTTTCCCGTGGCCACGTCGGATTCTTCCGTGGTCACCAGCTTGTATTCCATTTCTTCGTTCTTGGTGTTGTCGTAAACCTTGACCTTCGAACCCAGACCGACTTTGTCCTTGGGAATGTTATCCATGTTAATTAAAGACAAGTCGGCCATGCGCTGGCCAAGCTGGCGCAGCCGCGCCTTGACGAACTCCTGGCGCTGCTTGGCCATATGATATTCGGCGTTTTCGCTAAGGTCGCCAAGAGCCACAGCCCGCTTGATCTCTTTGGGAAGCTCGTGGACGAGTTCGTGCTCGAGGAGGTTCATCTCGTCCTGCAGCTTCTTTTTGATCAACTCAGTCATGCGAGGAGAATTATAAACCTCAAAAACACAAAGCTTCACAGAGCTTATTCCCCTGTGAACCTCTGTGTCCCCTGTGGTTAAGATCTTGCTAGGCTTGAAATTCGGAAGCTTCCGGGAAGCGCAGGCCGTGTTTGCTAAGGGCTTTGCCGAGCAGCTCTTCGACCATCGGTTCTTCGCAATTCTTGGCCATCGCGAGTTCGCTGACCAGCAGGTAGCGTGCCCGCTCCAGCATCTTCTTTTCCCGAAATGAAAGCGCCTTGGCCTGGTTGAGCGCGATCAGGCCTTTCAATACGACGGCGACCTCGAGCAAAGACCCAGTGCGCATGCGCTCAGAGTTCTCTTTATAACGATATTTCCAGTCAGCATTGCTGTCAGCCGAGCCATCTTGCAGAAAATCAACGATCTTCTGGATGTCCCCATTCTTAATCACCCGCCGCAATCCCACCATATTCACATTGTGGAAGGGAACCATGACCTTGAGGCTGCTGGCCTTGATCTTCAGCAAATAGAACTTCTCCACCGTCTCGCCAATAGTCCGAGAGCTAATCTGCTCAATGATTCCAACGCCATGGTTCGGATAAACTACCTTATCGCCGATGTGGAAGCTGCCGTCGCTACTTAACATGCGGAACCACCCTTGGGAAGCGGAAACACTGAAGAACAGCACCTTCTTATGCTATCGAAAACCGGGGGGAATGGCAATTGAGCCGTTCGGCTCCAGCCGTCTAGAAGGCCCGCGTAGCGGGCTTTTTGCTGGCGGGGGGTGTAACTCCATAGGGCAGAGCAGCTTGCCGACTACTCCCCCAGCCACGCACCGTAGGGTTTTAAAGATTCCACGTGGTCAAAAACGATCTTCATCGCGCCGGTAATGGGGATGGCTAGAAGCAGGCCCATGGCTCCCCACAAACTGCCCCACACCAGCAAACTCATCGTCACCGCCAGCGGATTCAGTTGCAGCCGGTTGCCCAGGAACTTGGGATAGAGCACGTTCAACGCGATCATGTGTAATCCCAAAACCGTCACGACGATCGTCAAGAGATCGGTGACTTCCACGTGTCCGAGGCCGACAAATACCGGAGGCACTATTGCCAGCAGCAGACCCATATAAGGGACCAGGCTCAGAAATCCGCTGATGAAGCCTACGAAATAGAAAAAAGGCAGATGCAGAAGTCCGAATATTAAGGTGCTGACGGCGCCCAGAGCCAAACCGATCAGCACATTGCCGACCATGAAACTGCGGACCATGGCTGAGATCAATCCCAGCGTAACGTAAACAGTATTGCGGCTCTCCAATGGAAACAGCATGACGGTGGCTGAGCGCACGTGCTGCTGCCACGTCAACATGAAGAAGGTCAGGAAGGGAACGAATGAGCACGCCAGCAGCAGCGTGCCGGCGGACCCGAAACCGCGAGTCAGCAAGTCGCTCGGTCCGGTCGCAGCACGGACCTTGATCACGTCCTTCTCTTCCGATCCCTCCCCCAGAGTTTCCAGACTCTCGGCCTGCTTGCTGAAGCGCATGACGTCCTCGCGCAGCCGGGTGGTGTACTTCGGCAGATCCTGTACGAGCACCACCGCCTTGTTATAGGAGTAGTAGACGATGGTCATGATCGCGGTCAGCAGAAGCACAATCGCGACAAAGGCTCCCAACCCGCGGGGCAGGTGCAGCCAGGAAAGGAAATCCACTACCGGGGCCAGCACAAACGCCAGCAGCACCGAGATCAGCATGACCGCCAGAATGGCTTCGCCGTAATAGCACAGCGCCAGGACGCCGGCGATTCCAATGATGTTCAGCGACCAGTGCAGCCGGCGTCCTTTTGGCCGTGGTTCCGGCAGCGTTGGCGGGATGAGTTCCTCGCGTTCGAATTGTATTTCGTCGTCTGCCATGAATGCGCGCTCTGAGGGCCAGAGCGAAGACCGGGATATCGTAAAACAAATTCCTGCTTTCTGCCCGACATATAATCCGGAGGTGCCATCCCTACCAACTGACGGCGCCGGGCGGACGCTATCGCGCGTGCTGGGTCTGGACGTCGGCGCCAGGCGAATCGGCGTCGCCATATCGGACCTGCTGGGAATCACTGCGCAGGGGCTTGCGACCATCCAACGGCAGAATAAGCGGACGGACCTGGCAGCGCTGGAAAAGGTCATCCGTGAGCACGGCGTGTCTGAAATCGTGGTCGGGCTGCCGTTGCGCATGAGCGGGGCGGAGGGAATCCAGGCGGAGAAAATGCAACTCTTCGCCGAAGAACTGCGAAAGCGATTCAAGCTGCCGGTACACCTTTGGGACGAACGGCTGACTTCAGCTCAAGCCAACCGGCTCTTACGCGAGACTGAAATGTCCATCAAGCGCAGAGGGGAAGTCGTGGACCAGATGGCAGCGGTGCTGATTTTGCAAAGTTGGATGGAGGCGAAGGGGAGCTCTTAGCAGTTGGCAGTTGGCATTTAGCACTCAGCATTCAGCACTCAGCATTCAGCCCAGAGACGGTGGGGATCGCTCTTATGGGCGGACACCCGCCGGCCGCCTTACAGACCTCGGGAGCTCGCCGGATGATTGGGGAACGTCTAGTCCGTCCCGGGTTTTTCCGCCCAGAGGCACAGAGACACAGGGAAAAGCTTGGCGTATTCACCGGTGTCCGCAGAAGTCTTAGCCGCAGATTACGCAGAACACGCAGATCACCCGGCAAACCATTCACCACAGAGGCACAGAGACACAGGGAAAGCTTGGCGTATTTACCGGTGTCCGCAGAAGTCTTAGCCGTAGATTGCGCGGAACACGCAGATTACTTTTCCTGTTTCTAAACTCAGTGCAGCCGGATGCCGCCGACGTAGTCCTGGCTGCTGATGCCGTTGCTGGTATCCATCCAGGCAGCAACGAAGTAATTGGGCCCGTCCCAAGTGTTGCCAGCGTAACTGCCGAGGCCGTTCTTTCCGTTGTTGTTGGGATTCGAGAACGCCGTAGTGAGCTGAATGTTGGGCTGGAAGCTCTCGCCGCCATCGGAAGAAATCGCGGCATAGGCTTGATAGTCGATATTCGCAGGATCGTTTCGCCGGTCCAGCCAACTCACTCCGACTAATCCCGTAGGACTAACCGACAGCCAGGGGAAAAATTGGTCGTGGGTATCGCTTGGCGGGGCCACGGGCACCGGCTTCGACCACGTCGTTCCCCCATCCGAGGAGTGAATCACCTGCACCCGCATGTAGGTTCCGGTCCAGTCAAACATCGTTGCATAGAGCCGTCCGGCAAATGGCCCGTTGCTGTTATCTATGCCCAGCGCAGGCGTGTTCGGCGCCCCAATGTCTGTGTTCGGGACTAACCCGAAAGGAAAGCACATGCACTGGTTGGGCACTTCCTTCAACGTCGTCACCAACTTCGGCGGCGACCACGTCACGCCCCCATCAGCGGATTTCGAGAACACCATAAACTCGGTGCCATTCCCGCAGTAGTTGCCGTTGATAAGAGGGCAATGCATCCAGGCCGTATACACCGTTCCGTCCTTGCCTACCGTAAGGCTTGGGTTGTAGTCGAAGGTAAGTTCATGAGGCTTATCGACAAAGAGCTGCGAGACGTTCCAAGTGCTGCCACCGTCCCGGGACCGGGAAACCAAGACTTGGCTATTGATAGCGATATTTGTACCAAAGACGTAAATGCTGTTGGCGTAAGGGCTGCTTGGCGTCTGGTCGACAGCCAGCGAAGCCCAGAAGATCACCGAAGACGCACTGCCCAGCGCCGTAAATGGACCCATCCAAGCTTCGCCATCGGTTGATTTCTCTATGCCTATGACCGAATAGCAGTTAAACCCATCGCTTTGGCAATACTGATAGTACTGCGCGACATACGCGGACCCCTTTAAGTCGTAGCTCACGAGGGGAAGGCCCAGCGGATCCCAGAGCTGGCCAAAGGCAAAGAGGTTGCCCATGCAGCTAGTGCTCCAAGTTGAGCCCGCATCGCTAGAGATATGGATGCCACCCCAATCCGAATGGCCGCAATTCGTGTCTAGGCTGGCTACGATCAACTGGCGCGGACTTAAGGGGTCGGCTGCTATAGGGGAGTTTAGATTGAAACCCGTCCCCTCCGAGGCCAGAGTCGGCGGCAGCACACAGGGTGCAGGTGAGCAGGTCAAGCCCGGCTGAGAGTCCAAGGAAAAGCTGGGAGACTCCGTACCGCGCAACGCCTCGTTGCCGACGGATTGCGCGGTGGCAGGCTGCGTCACCATGGGCAACGAAATCACGCCAAAAAGCGCAAAGGCCAAAATGTGGAGCCGAATAGTCACCTTGACACCTCAAACAAGCAGAAGGCCAGCCAGATCAGCAGGTGGCGAGGTGCCGACATAAGCGACCTCCTGGAAGGCGAATACGAGGGTAAATACAACGCGGAAACAGCCCCGACAGCATCCACAAGTTACACCCGAACGGGAATGCCGTCAAGCGATTGTCGTCAGGAGACCTCTGTCTCCTCTTGACTTTACTTATCATGGATGTCCCCACGCTTCCCAACATTTCTGTCCCGCATTTCAGCGCAGAGGGGAAGTGGTGGACCAGATGGCGGTGGTGCTAATCTTGCAGAATTGGATGGGGGCGAAGGACAGCACTTAGCATTTAGCATTCAGCCATCCGCCGGTTGGCGCACGGATGTCGGAAGCCGGCGAAGTAATCGTTGGCTCATCAGACCTTCAGACGAGAACGGAAAGCCGGAGGGAACACAGAGAGGAGAATACGATGCAACTTCAAGATAACTACTTTGCCGCTTATCACAACCTAAAGCTGACACGAGATGACAAAGGCGTGCTGGTTGCTGAATTCAGCAGCGACGGCGGACCGTGCATTATGAGCGCACACGCTCACACGGAATTTGTCGATGCCTTCTACCGGATTTCGCAAGATCGAGCGAACAAGATCGTAATCCTTACCGGCGCAGGCGGGGAGTTCATTCCTGACATCGATTGGTCCTCCTTCGGCAACGTCGCGGATCCCGGCGTTTGGAGCCAGGTTCACGATGAAGGTGTTCAGGCATTGGAAAACATATCTAACATACGCGTGCCGGTGATCGCGGCAATCGAAGGACGAGCCCATGTGCACTCCGACTACGCGCTACTTGCGAGCGTAATTGTGGCAGGAGAGGGTGCGACTTTCCAGGATGTCGCACACTTCGGCTCGGGGGTCGCGCCCGGCGACGGAATCTTCACCACCTGGAGTTATCGCGCCGGGGCGGGACGAGCAGAGGCGTTCCTGCTCAATCCACAGCCTCTATCGGCGCGTATGGCGCACGAATGGGGAGTGGTTGCAGAGGTCGTGCCGAACGGAAAGGCGCTCAGCCGGGCGCGCGAACTGGCCACGTTGTACTTGAAGGCTCCCGAAGTCACCCGTCGCAATACGCGCGTACATTTCATTCAACCGTTGAAAGAGCGCATTGTTCGAGAAGTCGGCTATGGATTGTCGCTTGAGGGAGCGTCGGCAGCGGATCTGGTGAAATCAAGGAGAGCTGAGAGCGAACCTGAGGCCCAGAAAGGAAAAGTTGCGTGATCCGCGCCGAAGGCACCTCATCTGCTTAGTACTTAAGACGACGCAGCAGGAAGAATTGGACCTGGTGACGGAAATGCGGCGACAGACTGGACGTTCCCGATTCTTGCCTCCGAAAATTAAGGAACGTTCAGTCTGTCCCGGGCACCGAGTGCAACAATAAAATGCCATATGAACCCACTATCCGCGCAGCAACCCCGTAATAATCGGCCATCGCCTTCGGTCATCGCTGTCGCAGTGGTCCAATTCCTTGGGTCTGTGCCGTTTCTTTGCATATGTGGATATTACTTATGGGAGACCGTTTGGTTTTCAGCCCATGAGTTCGCGAGGTTCCCAATTAGGTTTTTTGTTTTTCTTGGGCTTCCGTTTCTGTTCAGCCTTGTTGCTGCGGCATCATCCATTGGGCTCTTACGCCTCCGTGGATGGGCAAGAACAACGACGCTTTGTCTTGCGACGCTTCCCATTTCTTCATGCGTTCTTGAGTTAACTCTTGATCGTCATCGGCCCGGCGTAATCGAGATCGTTCCCGTTGACAAGATATTACTTCCGATTTTGGCTCTGGTCAGCATCTGGTGGTGGGCCCTTTTCACCCGCCCTTCGGTTCGCTCTCAATTTCGCGTGGAATGATCCAAGGTGGCAGTCTGTTGAAATCGGCCTTCGGCGTCGGTGCGGGAGAGACCCTGGCCGCCGTCCAGATGGCGATGATTGCCGGGCTGCCTTACACTGCGCTGCGCGATGCGGTTCTGACTCACCCAACACTGGTCGAAGGTCTCATATCTCTGTTCTCATCCGCTGCGTCAGCGCACAACGTTGTCGAGACAAGAGGAGCCCAGATCTCCGCCGCATGAGGTGAACTGCAAAGGCCATGAGAAAAGTAGAAACTCGTGGTCCGGTCGTTGCGTAAGATGAGAACCCCAAGAGACCGGCCACCCGGCTCAGCGCAGATTTGGCGTCAAAATCGTGAGGTCACCGACTTGTTCCCGCTTGGCGCTTCCACGCAGGTGCGCTGCATGATCCATCATCCAAAGTTCGGGAATGATTTCGCCGACCAGTTGGCCATGACAAAAAAGTCGCACCACCGAACTTTCAGAAACCACGATGGCAACCGCGTTCGTAACCGCGCTCATGTTGGCAGCGGCAATGTGGCGGCTGCCGAGTCCCAGCGGCACGTCCACTTGCGCGGACACGGCATCAAGGTAGCGGCAGGCGGAAAGGACAATTCCCTCGCGACTCACCACGAATCCACCGTCCAATTGCGCCAACTCCTTGATGGTTCCGCGAAGGTTGAGATTGGTGACGTGCAGTGAAGACTGGGGATGCCCCGATAACGGATCCAAAATCAACGGCCTGGATCTTGCGAGCACGGCGTCCTCGTCCCCGAGTGTAAATACCGTGCCAACGCGTCTGCCCTCTCGACCCTCGCGAGCGATTTCGACTGCGAGCCCGATCAGGGATTCAAGGACATCAGGATCATATTCCGTTACCTGGCAGAGAATACTCTCAAACATCCATCAACTCCTGGCTTCGGCTGGACACCGCAGACCGTAAGGTGAATGCACTCTGCTTTGGATGAAAGCCACACCAAGAAGATGCAGGTCGTGATAGTACATATAGTGAGAAACTTAAAGGGCGGGCGACGCGGTAAGCGCCCAGGGAGCAGGATCCGTCGAGGAGGAAAACCATCAACCCATGACCCAACGACGCATGCTCACTCTACTAATTGTTGTCGCACACTGGATGGTCGCAGTCGGGCACCTGTTCCTTGCATCCAAGGTTCTGCCAGCCCCAAACAACGACGTTAGTTGGCTGGCCATAACCATGATAACGTTGGGGCATTTGGCCGTATCCATTGCGTTATGGAAGCTCAGCGATAAGCTCGCCGGGTGGGTGTCGTTGATTTTCTTTTTGGCTGCTTTGAGTGCCGATCTTTATGAGCACTTCCTGCATGCATCGGCCAACAACGTTTTCATGGTGGCATCCGGTGATTGGACTGCCCGGTTCGACGCAAGTGTCTACGCCCTTCTAGGGCTCGAGCTTGCGGGATGCCTGTTTGGAATTCTGTTGCTCGGCGGCAGGCGGAGCAGCAACCGTCAACCCAAGTTCGCCGGTTGAGCGGCAGGCCTCCGCAAGAAGCTTGTACCCAGATCGTGCTCCTTGCTGACCCAATCGGGCCATTTACCTGTTCTGACAATTAGACGTACGCTGCTCTGCAAATACTCCTGCAACATCGCCACTTCGAGGGCCTTGATTGGTCCCCATGTCAACCAGCCGACGAAGGAGGAACGGAGATGGAAAAAACCGTACGCTGTCCTTATTGCGTACTCGATCATGAGTTTCGCCCCATGGTCGCTCATGTGGATGGCCGGTGCATCTGCAACCGCTGCGGCCATACCACGCGTCCGGGCGATCCAGCATACGAGTGCCGATGCCCCAAATGCGTGAAGCTGATCTTTGTGAGCACGCGGGCTGCGGGGTGACGGGGGCTACGGCTTCCTATCCCTCGACCTAATAATACTTCCGGGCGGGGCGCCGCGCTCATTCGCGCTCTTGCGAATGAGTGGGTGATGTCACAACCCACGCGCTACATCACTGCGCTGGCGTAGGAATTGATTTCGCAGTTTAGGTTGATCTCTTCAAAGTGTGGTGTGGTCCATTCCATAGTTCCCTCCTTCCTAAAATTAGTGCAGACGGATGCCGCCGACTACATCCTGCATATCGACGCCGTTGCTGCTGTCCATCCAGGCAGCGATGAAATAATTCGGGCCGGCCCAGGTGTTGCCGGTGTAATCGCCCATCCAGCCAGGAGGATAGCCGTTGACGTCCGGGTTGGAGAAGGCCGTCGTCAGTTGCACGTTGGGTTGGAAGGTCTGGCCGCCATCCCTGGAGATCGCAGCGAAGGCCTGATAGTCGACGTTGGCCGGATCGTTACGGCGATCCAGCCAGCTTACTCCGACCAGCCCCCTCGGACTAACAGACAGCCAGGGGAAGAACTGGTCGTGGGTGTCGCTGGCCGTGGCAACTGGCACGGGCTGGGACCAAGTTGTGCCGCCATCCGTCGAACGGACGATCTGCACCCTCAGGTATGTGCCAGTCCACGTGTACATCGACACGTAGAGGTTTCCCGAGTGTGGGCCGTTGCTGTTGTCAACGCCGATTGCGGGATAATTGTCGGCCCCCACACTGGTGTTGGGGATGCCCTCCTGATTCAGCACAACTACGGTCATCAGGGTGGGAGACGACCATGTATTCCCGCCGTCGCTAGATTTGGAGAACACCATGGCGGCCCTATCGTCCCCGCACGCGTTGGGGCCAGTGTTGCAATACATCCACGTCAGGTACACGGTTCCATCCTTGCCGATCGCGATGTTGGTGTAAAAGTCCATCTTCGGGGAGATTTGCGTCGGCGCCACTCTGGCTTGGTGCCAAGTTACGCCCCCGTCCGACGAGTGCGCGACGACGACCGTGTCCTCGTATTGCTGCCCGGGGGGGCCGATGACCACTGCAGAGACGTACAAGCGGTTCACATAAGGACTTGCCGCACTCGTATCCGCTGCCAGCCAGCTGTAGCCAGTAAGGCTATTGGGAACCTCCAGCGCAGCCGCCGGCGGGCTCCAATTCACTCCGTCGCTGGATTTCGCGAAGGCCACAAACCCCGTGGCTACTGCGTATTTGTGGTAGTACGATCCCGCGACATAGCCTGTCCCGTTGCGGTCGAAGGCCACTGTCGCGTCGTTAGCAGGCAAGTACATCACCACGCCCTCGGTGATGTCAGGCATGCAAAAAGGGCTGCTCCAGGACGAGCCGCCGTCGTTTGACGTGTAGGCGGCGAGGAGGCCCGTTCCCTGGGGGCAGTTATCGTCGTTGGCCCCCAGCAACAGATGTTCCGGATTTAACGGATCGGCAACAATCGCAGGACTATTTACGAAGAATCCACCTTCGGAGGCTTGGGTTGGCGGAAGTACGCACGGTGCGGGCGAACAGGTGATTGGTTCGAGACGGACAGTGCCGCGCGTCTGCGCGTTGGCATGTCCGAGCAGCAAGGAAGCCGCCGAGAAGAAAAGGATCGCGGTTGCCCGTATGCGTAACATCGATATACCCTCGTCTCCTTCTCCGCCTGGCTCAGTGCAACCGGATGCCGCCGACGTAGTCCTGGCTGCTGATGCCGTTGCTGGTGTCCATCCAGGCGGCGATGAAGTAGTTGGGGCCGTCCCAGGTGTTGCCAGCATAGCGGCCGAGAGTGCCGTCATACCCGTTATTGTCTGGATTCGAAGATGCAGTCGTCAACTGCACGTTCTGCTGGAAGCTCTCGCCGCCGTTGGTGGAGATCGCGGCATAGGCCTGATAGTCGATATTCGCCGGATCGTTGCGCCGATCAAACCAGCTCACGCCCACCAGCCCGGTCGGACTCACCGAAATCCAGGGGAAAAACTGATCATGCGTCTCGCGCGCCGGGGCCACCGGGACTGGTTTCGACCAGGTGTTGCCGCCATCCGACGAATGAATCACCAGCACCCGCATGTAGGTTCCCGTCCACTCGAACATCGTTATATACAGACGTCCGGAGTACGGTCCACTGCTGTTGTCTACGGCCAGCGCGGGTGTATTGGACGCGTATACGGTAGTGTTTGGAATTGTTCCGAAGGGGAAGCACCCGCAGCTGTCTGGCACTTCGTGAACGCTCCTGACCAGCTTGGGATGCGACCACGTGACGCCGCCGTCGCTCGACTTCGAGAACACCATGTAGTCCGTGTCGTTGGCGCAGAGAAAGCCTTGTTCATTGAAGGTGCAGCGCATCAACGCGGCGTAGAGGGCGCCATCCATGCCGATGGTCAGACTGGGGTTATACTCATCTGCGTTGGGAGTTGTGGCCAGCTGCGCCGTAGTCCATGTGTTTCCGCCGTCGCGCGAGCGCGAGACTAAGACCTGAGTCGGCCCTGCGAAGTTGATGCCGAGAACATAGATGCTGTTGGCATAAGGGCTGCTCTGCATCTGATCGACTGCAAGAGACGCATAAACGATTCCCGAGCTGCCGTTGCCCAAGGCCACGGTGGGCGCGCTCCAGGTGACGCCATCAGTTGATTTCTCGATGCCGATGAGCGAGGGTTGGAGGGGCCCGGGGGGAGTCTGGTAATACGCGGCGATATAGGCTGCCCCATTTAGATCATACCGCACAAGAGGAAGGTCGCCGGGCTGAAACCCCAGCCCGAATGCGCTGAGCCCGAGCAAGCATGTGGTGCTCCAGGTCGACCCTGCATCGCTCGACACATGAAAGCCAACCCGAGTGTCATGGCCGCAGTTCCCGTCATCGCTTCCCACAATCAGCTGCGCCGGATTTCTCGGGTTCACGGCGACCGGAGCGTAAATATCAGCGCTGGTTCCCTCCGACGCGAGCGTCGCGGGCAAAACACATGGGGCGGGCGAGCAGTTCACGCCGGCCGCTGAAGGCGAGATCGGGACCGTCAGGGAACCCTCCGCCACAGATTGCCCGATGGCGTGCGGGCCAGCGATGCCACTAACAGCAGCGCAAGTAGAAAGAATCGAGTTTTCATGACGGATGACCACGAAAAGCAGAAAGAGAACTAGCGAAGCGGATCATTTTGAGGACCTCCACAGCGGAAAGATTCTAACGGGGCCCCGTACTACGGACGCTAACGTTATCCCACAAATCCCTTCATGTCAAAGACAAAACGGTGAATTTCATTGCTTTTCCTCTCTTAAGCAAGGTTCATTGCAATTGCCGTCAAGAGAACCGAGTGCTCTATACACCCATTCGCCGCGGCCCAGGGAAGAAAATGGTTTTTGTTCTGAAAACAGAACAAGCCGGGCGGTGCTTCGGAGACGGAGTGGGTGCTGTCACCATCACACCGTAGAAAAGCCCATCACGATAGGCGTGAGGGCTGTTTCATCAGCCAAATCCCCTCGGAAACCGTCCGGCCACTTATGACTGAGTTGTAACTTCCACATCCTTAATGTGCGTCGCGATATACCACTGGTTGCCGAATGCGTCCTTCACCCCGCCGCTGCGGTCGCCATAAGGCTGATCGGCCGGCTCGGCAATCGAAGTGGCTCCCGCCTTAAGGGCGCGCTGATAAACCGCATCGCAATCGGGTACATAGAGGTAGTACATCGCAGGCATCGGCTGATATGGGCCGTGCGCCTCGCCCATCTCCATGTACGCATCGCCGATTTTCAGCATCATGTGATGAATCACGCCATCCGGTGACGCATGCCGTCCCAGTTCTTGAGCGCCGAACGCCCGCTTTAAGAACGCAATCACCGGCTCTGCCCGCAGCGGATGCATATAAGGTTGAACCGTGGGCGCGCCTTCCCATTTGTAGTTCGGGCCTTCGTAAGTGGCAATGTACCAGTAATTGCCCGCCGCATCCTTTACACCCGCCGAGCGTTCACCGTAAGGCTGATCGGTGGGTTCACTAATCGAAGTTGCCCCCTGCTGCAACGCCCGCTGGTAAACCGCGTCGCAATCGCGCACATAAATATGAAATGCGTTGGGGATGGGCTCTCCCTTCCAGGCCAGCCCCGGGCCACCGCCGCCGACCATCAGCGCGCTATCCTCGATGCGAATGTCGGCATGGCGTCCGCCCGCCGATCCCACCGACCGGAACCTCTCTTCCGCGCCGAAAGTGTTTTTCAGGAACTCAATCAGCGCATCGGCATCCGCGGCCACGATATATGGCGTCACCGTGCGGTAGCCTTCGGGAACCGGATTCACCGCCGGCTTCTTTAACATTTGCTGCATCATGGGCTCAAACCGCCGATGCATCTCCTCCACCGACATTTCTTCTTTCACCGTGGCAATCGTCCAGCTATAGCCGAACGGGTCCGCCACGGTCCCGGCGCGGTATCCGTAGAAATGATCCTGCACCGGCGAAGTGACTCTCGCACCCGCCGCGACCGCCCGCTCCACCGCCGCGTCGGAATCTTCCACAAACATTTCAAACGTCACCGGCGACCCACCCAACGCCTGCGGCCCCAGCATGTCGTGGTCCGGAGACTCCTCTGCCACCATGACCGTCGCATTGCCAATCTGGAGTTCCGCGCGGATCAGCCCCATCACCTCATTGGCGAAGCGCATGTTTTCTCGCGCTCCAAAAGCTCTCTTGTAGAACTCGATCGCCTCAGCCGCGCCCTTGATACGAAGCCGCGGCGCGGCCGTCTGACGAATTCGTGTCACCGCTTCGGTTGCAGTTGCCATAGTCGTCTTCCTTTCTGAATCGGACGTCAAAAGCTCAGATTTCAAACGTGCACGAAACTCCGGCCGCGGCAGGCTGGTCAACTCCGCCGCAACCCGCGCCAGGCTCGCCAAATCCGGATCCTTCTGCGCAGCCGCCACCAGCAGACGTTCATCCGTCTGCTCCGGGGACCGCCGCGACGCCGGTGGTCTTGCCACCATCGTTGACCTAACTTTATAAACTGTCGCCAACAGAAAAGGTTACGGGACGGGATCCGAGCAGAACCACTGGGGCCTTTCAAACTCGCACGAGGGGGTGGCTCGAATGAAAGGCCCCATCTTGGGGGAGCACCTTTCTACACCGCTTTCTCGAACTCCCGGCAGCCCGGCCGGTTTTGTTCTGTTTTCAGAACAAGATTCCTTTTCGGGCTGACCCTGTTCCGGCATATCACCTCCATATATATGAAGACAAAAGTACTTGGGAGCGCACCCTGGGAAGCCTAAAGGTTTTCCACAGCCTGTCGATAACTCACCACCGGAGGACTTTCATGACTACCAGCATCACTCCGTCAGTCAGCCACACGTCAATAGTCAACCCAAACCAACCCAGCACCCGCAGGCCGCGAAGCCCCCGGCGCAGCCGCCTGCACTGCCACAGGACACGGTGACTCTGAGAAGCACCAAGAGAACGACTCCAGGAGACGGCCACGGCTGACGACCGCCAGTAAAATTCGTAACAATCGTAAGGGCACGGCTGCAAGGCCGTGCCGTTTGACCGCGACGAGGAATCTGCTTCCTCTCGCCGCAGCCCGAAACGACGTTCAGAAAATCACAGGCCTCACCCTATCCGCTCCCCAGCCGCCTTCCGCACCGCCGCCGGAAACGCACACGACTTCCGCGTCTTCCGGTCCAAATGCACCGCAGTAATTTCGCAGGTCGCGGCAATCTCCTGCGTTTCGGCGTTCATCATCTCGTGCAGAAAGCGAATCACCTTCTCGCGGATTTCCAGAATCCGCGATCTCACTTCAATCACGTCGCCCGCCATCAGCTCGCGCTTGTAGCTAATGTTTTGCTGCACCCCGGCCACGCCGAACTTCCCTTCTCGCAGGTACGACGGCGTAATTCCCACCGCAGCAAACAGGTTCCAGTTCGCCTGATCGAACTTGCTCACATACCAGGTAATGTTCATGTGCCCGACCTGATCGCACTCCCACGGATACGTCGCCCCGCGGTAAGTCACCATGCCAGCGCTTGAATTAGATGTGTCCACAATGCCGACACCATAAGCGTTACTAGCTGCGCGGGTCAACAGAGAACGAGTGAGCAGATGGCCTCGACTATCGAAGCGCGCTGGAGGTCTACGGAGCAACGTCTGGGTGGACGCGTTTGTCCGTTAGAATGTGATCTTGGATTCGTATCAGGGCACGGCTTCAGCCGTGCAGAAGGAGGCAAGCAATGAGACTAGACGCCAATAAGGTGCAACTACCACGAACCTCTAAAACTCCGCACCCAGCGGCAACTCCACCGCCACAAACCACTCCCGCGGATACAAATAATCCTCTCCCGACTCATCCACCACCCGCACCTGACGCCGCCTCGACGCATGCTCATCGACCAGCACCCGATACACCTTCCGCAGCTCCAAAGCAGCCGGATACCCTTCGTTCCGCACGCAGAGGCCAAACTGTCCTCCACCTCCTTTCGCGTCACTCGACGATCCTGATTTTCTCTTCATGCGTGGTTATTTAGCCACCACCCCGCGAGGCTTTCTCTCGCCCTCACCACCACACGGGGTGCCCCAATTCCTAGCGTTCCTTTTGCGCGATAATCGCGAGGCAACGCAGGCGACAGCCGCGGTGCGCGGGCAAGTCGTCGCGCGTCGACCCACTCGAGCCGCATGCTATATTCGCCGAATGAATCTTGAGGACGTCCGGCGATTGGTCATTATTGCAATGTTTTCAGACGACACGCTAATGGAGCAACTAGTCCTGAAAGGCGGCAATGCCCTGGCTTTGGTATATGGTTTTGGTGGACGGACCTCCATAGATGTGGATCTTTCAATCGACGGCGACTTTGAGGACTTTGAGGACACAAGAACACGAATCTTTCAGAGTCTGCGCAAGCGTTTCGTGGCTGCAGGATACGTTCTAGTTGACGAAAAATTCGAACCGCGGCCTGCTATTCAAGGGATACGGCACGACAAGAAATGGGGTGGGTACATAGTAGAGTTTAAGCTGATCCCGGAGGCAAGACACCGGGAGTTGCAGGGGGATATGGATGCGATCCGCCGCAACGCTTTGGTCACTGGGCCCCTGGAGCGAAAAATATTCAGGATCGAGTTCAGTAAATATGAATTCTGCAAGGGGAAGGTAGAAGCCGCGCTCGATGATTACACGGTTTATGTGTACACCCCGGAGATGATCGCCGTCGAAAAGCTGAGGGCAATATGTCAGCAAATGCCAGAATACGAGCAACGCATGAACAAGACCGCGAGGGCACGAGACTTCTATGACATCTACGTATTGATAACCAAAGCTGGGGTGGACCTGTCGTCACCTAAAAACGTGGAACTCGCGCGGAACATCTTCGCGGCGAAAAATGTACCGCTTGAATTGATTGAGCGCATAGGTAAGTCCAAAGAGCAACATAAGCCCGATTGGCCATCAGTTGAGGCAGCCGTGACCGGACCCCTAGAAGGCTTCGACTACTATTTTGATTTCGTTGTGGAAAAAACTCTCGCGCTAAAAGCCCTTTGGATAAAATAGGCGCCAGTTCGGGTCGTATTCCGTGTCGCGCAGGCCATACGCAAGATAAAAATCGAAGTTGAGCCCAAGATCTTTCAGTCTATGCCACCTCTTTTCTTCATACCCAGCGCGTTGCAAGTAGAACCCGATCGCCTGATGATAAGGGTAGATATAGTTCAATTTCTTAAGCGTCGCGACTAGAGTGTTTACAGAAAGCCTGTCTCTAGCTGATTTGTAAGCCTCTAGAACCTGATACACTCCCCCCGCATATGCGGGGCGAACAGCGATGTCTATCAGGGTTCGCTCAATTCCCGTGACATCTAGATTTTCTCCATCCGGTCCGGTCAGATTCCCCACCTCCAAGCGACTCGTGTCCTTCCCGCTGATTAGCAAGAACTGCCACCTGTCGTAGCTAAGGACAAAGTTCGATTGTCGTTGCTGATTCGAAAAAGCGCGACGAATCGCCTCCTGTGATAACGAACCGACAGGCCGTGGCTTCGGAGATTGCTCCTGGTTGACGTAAATTATGGCTGGCTGCAGTTGCTCGTTCAGGCCATGGAGGAACACCGCGGTTCCGTGTGATAGGTATGCGCGAGGCTTAAGGGACAATCCTATTTCGTAAGGGGAAGCTTGGCCCCAAATATAGCGGGTTATTGACCGGTAATTCTTCGACTTTAGCTCGACAACAGTGAGTTGACCTTTTTCCTGTAGAAAAGCACTGAAGGCTTCGACCGTGGCCCGCTGCGTAAGGCGCCATTCGTTTCGATGATTCGAGAGGATCCGGCCTAGCTCTTCCCACGCATAAACCCGCCTTGGGTTCGTATCGAAGACACGGATGATGTCGGACTTCGCAATCGTCATCCGAGAAGGCGGGCCAGGCATCTTATGGTCTCCGTATGTATATATACCTACGGAGACATCGTATCATAGCTGGCTGCATCTCGCCTAAACCTATGCAGCACATTCCGATTGGCTGTCTGTCGACACACGGCATGGATAGGTATATATACCTATCCATGTAGCATATTGCATCCATGTTCGACCCCAAAGATGTAGAAATTGACATCAAGCCATTGGGGGAGCTTTGTTTAGCTTGAGTATGCATCATTGTAGGTATATATACTGTACAATGATGCATACTCAACAACGCTCCCCCATACACCGTACTACGAACACCCGCTCGTACTGCCGCAACTCATGCACCGGTAGCAGCTTCCATTTCTGGTCATGATCGATCCGCAGAAGCTGCAGGTTGGAGCATCACCCAGGTCGACGAGGCTGGCCAGGTTGTCAGCGGCGTGGACACTGCCGGTCGTTGGCCGCAAGTCGTTGGTCGTTGGCGAAGAGCTGGTCAAATCGCCAGTGGTTGAAGGCTGAGTGCTGAGTGCTGACGGCCGCAGTCGCAGATTCTCGAACAGCAACTGCTGCTGTCCGGTGAGGAAGCGCAATTGGAGCCAGCGGAAGATGTAGTCCATGATCGACTTGGCAAAGCCGATCTCGCCGTTGCCGCTCCAGCCGCTGGGCTCGAAGCGGGTGTGGGCGAATTTCTCGCACAGTAGTTTCAGCGGCACCCCGTGTTGCAGCGCGATGGATACCGCGCAGGCGAAGCTGTCCATCAAGCCGCTGACCGTCGAGCCTTCTTTGGCCATGGTGATGAAAAGTTCTCCCGGCTCGCCGTCAGGATAAAGCCCGACAGTGATGTAGCCCTCGTGGTCGCCCACTTTGAATTTGTGGGTAATCGAAGCCCGCTCCTCCGGCAGCCGATTACGCACCGCCCGCGGAGGCGCGTCCAAGTCAGGCTCGACAACCGCCGGCGCCGCAAGTTTGCCCGAGGCCTCGGCAGTCTTCGTTCCAGCAGCACTAAGCGGCTGCGACTTCTTGCAGCCATCGCGATAGATAGCCACCGCCTTGACACCCAGCTTCCACGACTGGATGTAAGCCTCCATGATGTCTTCCACAGAAGCATTCTCCGGCAGATTGACCGTCTTCGATATAGCGCCGGAGATAAAAGGCTGCGCCGCCGCCATCATTTTGATATGACCCAAATACGAAATCGACCGAGTGCCCTTAGCCGGCTTGAACGAGCAATCGAACACAGCCAAATGCTCGTCTTTAATATGAGGCGCCCCTTCGATGGTCCCAGTAGCATCAATGTAGCTAACAATCTTGTCAGCCTCATCATGCGAGTACCCCAACTTGAACAGCGCGGTTGGCACAGTTTGATTGACAATCTTGATCATGCCTCCACCAACCAGCTTCTTGAACTTCACAAGCGCGAGATCAGGTTCAACGCCGGTTGTCGCACAATCCATCATGAAGCCTATTGTTCCTGTGGGGGCCAGGACGGTTACTTGGGAGTTGCGGTAGCCATGTTTTTCGCCGGAGGCGAGGGCTTCGTCCCAGCAGGCTTTGGAGGCTTCGAAGAGTGGGGCGGGGACGTTGGTCTTATTAATGTTGTTGACCGAGGCGCGGTGCATGCGGATGACATCAAGGAATGGTTCGCGGTTTATGTACCAGCCGGGGCATGCGCCTCCGGGCATTACGTTGGATCCGAGATTGGTTTCGGCCAGGCCTTTTTGCGTGGGCTCGGTGGCTGGAACTAATGGTGGGCATAGTTCGGCTATGCGCGACGATTGCAGATATGCCTGGCCGCACATGATGGCGGTTACGCAGGCGGCATAGTCGCGGCCGGCGTCGGAGTCGTAGGGTAGGCCGGCGGCCATTAGTAACGCGCCGAGATTTGCGTAGCCTAGACCTAGCGGACGATAGTCGTGGGAGTTGCGTCCGATCATTTCAGTCGGATAGCCGGCGTTGTCAACGATAATTTCCTGGGCGGTGATCAGGACGTCGACGGCGTGGCGATAGGCTTCCACGTCGAAGGTGCCGTTGGGCGCGAACTTCAGAAGATTCAGGCTGGCCAGGTTGCAGGCGGAATCGTCCAAGAACATGTATTCGGAGCACGGGTTCGATGCGTTGATCCGATTCGTGTTCTTCGAAGTGTGCCAGCGGTTTACCGTGGTATCGAATTGCATGCCGGGATCGCCGCAACGCCAGGTGGCGTCGGAGAGCCGGAACATTAGTTCTTTCGCTTTGAACGTCTGCATCGGGCGGCCGTCTTTTACCGCGCGGGTGGAGAAGTCGGCGTCGCGGAGGACGGCGTACATGAAGTCGTCGGTCACGCGCACGGAGTTGTTGGCGTTCTGAAAGAAGATGGAAGAGTAAGCGTCGGAGTCGGGATGAGAACCGTCGTATCCCATGGCGACGAGAGCGTGGGCCTTGGCTTCTTCTTTCGACTTGCACTCGATGAAGTCGATGATGTCAGGATGGTCGATGTTGAGGATGACCATCTTCGCAGCGCGGCGAGTTTTGCCTCCGGACTTGATGACGCCAGCAAAGGCGTCGAAACCTTTCATGAAGCTGAGCGGACCGCTGGCAGTGCCTCCGCCGCTGAGACCTTCGGTGGAAGAGCGCAGCGTGGAGAGATTGGTGCCGGTGCCGGATCCCCACTTGAAGAGCATGCCTTCGGTCTTGGCCAGGGTAAGGATGCTGTCGAGCGAGTCTTTTACTGAGTTGATAAAGCAGGCGGAGCACTGGGGCGTCTTGTAGCCGGTGACGCCGAACTCGATGCGGCCGAGAGCGGGATTCCAGTGCCAGTTGGTGGCGTCGGAGTTAGGCTCGATGCGGTCGCAGCCTACGTTGAACCAGACGGGCGAGTTGAAAGCCGCGTACTGACGAAGAAGGATGTGGGCGAGTTCGTCATGGAAGGTGGCGCCATCTTCGGGAGTCTTGAAATAGCCTTGCGATAGACCCCAGTCACGGATGGTTTCGGCGACGCGGGATACGAGTTGGCGCACGCCGGTTTCGCGCTCGGGAGTGCCGACAGTTCCGTGCAGGTATTTTGAGGCCACGATGTTGGTGGCGGTCATTGACCAGTCTTTGGGGACTTCGACGTCTTTCTGCTCGAAGATTATGCCGCCCTGGGAGTCGGTGATGGTGGCGGTACGAAGCTCCCATTCGATCTCGTCGTAGGGCGAGACGCCGAGCTTGGTGAACAGGCGGCGGAAAGTTAGGCCGGGAGACTTCCGGGAGGTGGGGGTGGTCGCCGGGACTGAAGTCTCGACTGCGTTGGGGGCTCGCTTCTCAGTGATTTCGGCCATTGCTTTCATTCTCCCGCGGAGTCTTTGCTCCGCCGTTTGATTACCTCAGCGGCTAAAGCCGGTCAGTTTGTTGTTAGATCGCAGCGGTAAACCGCTGCGCCACCCAAAATCCAGGAACCTCTTTCGCCCCTCCGGGGCTGGGTCATTATTGTTACTCTACCCACGGCTTGCGCCGTGGGCTGCATTCTTTCGCCGCTCTGCGGCTGAAACCTTCCAACTCCTCCCGATTCCGAAAGGACTTCGAGCCCTCGGATCGAGGTGTTTTGCACAGCCAAAGTTGTCAAAAGTTGTCGTTCCCCGAGGGGGAGACCGGGGAACGGCCACCGCCAATTTACTGTTTTGGCGGGACGGTACGGGGTCACCTCGGCCACGTTCTCCGCCCCTGTTTTTTGTCCATCAATACTGCCTATGGGATGGAAACAGTACTCCCGCCGGTTGTGGCTGTCAAGAGCTAATCACTATATATTGTATCTCAAAGTAATTAACGGCGTAGATGCCCATTAGCCCCCCGGTTATCCACAAAGGGCGATTTGGCACCCAAAACGGGACCGATTGGGGGCCACGGGTCGGCCGCCGCCGGGCCCATAAGAACATAGATGTCCTCGAAGATCTGGCGCTGGGCGATGCGACGGGTGCCATCGGAGGATTCGACCAGGTAGTCACCCGCCTGGCCACTGTGCTCGCGACCGAGTGCGTCGACGAACGCGAAAGGTTGAGTGAGTTGTTTGGCTTTGATCAAGAAGCGCGTGCGATAGATGTTCCATTCTGCGGACGGTTTCCTCACGATGCTTTCACCCTTGGGGGAGGGAAAGTGAATTTGTGATCGCATGCTGGCTGAATTCTTGTTTGAGGGTGAGGAGAATCTACTCGCGGGATGAGGTCGGGTCAATTCCAAAATATTGGTGCAACTGGAGCCGCAGATGCGACATTTCCACATATCACGCACAGGAAATGCAGAAGCAAAAACTCGCCGCGGATTTTGCGGATCACGCGGATCAAACCAACACCCAACCACAGAGGGCACAGCGGAGCACAGGGGAAACCATGCAAGCCGCAGATTTCGCAGAATACGCAGATTTAGAAAACAAGGGCAGGCGTTTTGGACGCCTGCCCCTCCTCCCGATCTGGGGCTTTTCTTACTTGGTTGCCATCGCGGGTTCGCGGTGGGACTGGAAGATCTCGAGGCGTTTGTTGATTTCTTCCCAGTTTGCCAGGTTCCACCAGGCTGCTAGATATTCGGGGCGCCGGTTGTTGTACTTCAAGTAGTAGGCGTGCTCCCAAACGTCGTTACCAAGAATTGGGAACAGGCCCTGGGAGATGGGGTTGTCCTGGTTGGGCGTACTGAGGATATGCACGCTGCCATCGGGCTTGCCTGCCAACCAGACCCAGCCGCTGCCGAACTGCTTGACGCCAGCCTCGTTGAACCTTGTCTTGAAGTCATTGAAGGTGCCGAAGGTCTGCTGAATGAGTTTGGCGATGGGGCCAGTGGGTTCGCCGCCGGCATTGGCCTTCATGATTTTCCAGAACATGCTGTGGTTCATGTGGCCGCCGCCATTGTTGCGGACGGTGGTGCGAATGTCCTCGGGAATGGCATTCAGATCGCGCAGCAGTTCTTCGACTTTCTTTGATTGCAGGTTGGGATATTTCTCCAGAGCGGCATTCAGGTTCTTCACGTAAGCACCGTGGTGCATATCGTGATGCAGCTTCATGGTTTGGGTATCGATGACGGGTTCGAGAGCCGCATAGTCATAGGGGAGTGATGGCAGTTCGTGGGGCATGATTTTCCTCCTGGGTTACAGATGATTGTACCGGCATCGAGGATGCTTTTGGATGAAGAGCAAAGCCGCCGCGGATTTTCGTGGATCACGCGGATATGCAAGACCTTCACCACAGGGGGCACAGAGTACCACAGAGGAATGCATCGGCAGATTTCGGGGTTTGTTGTAGTCTTGTGCGCATGAAATCTCGAGCGTTTCTTTTCTTACTCATCGGAGTGCTTCCTGCTGTGGGGCAGCATTTGGTTCCTCAGCCTGTGTTTAACACGATTGCCGGCGAGTATTCCGGGGAGGCGGCGCAGGAGAACGATCGACAGATTGTGCAGTATCACCGCATACAGGGCAGTCCGATGATGGCGGAGGTGGCGGACAAAGTTGTGCTGGCCAAGTTGCGGGATTGGGGGATTGAGGCGCGATTGGAGCAATTTCCCTCGGATGGGGAGACCCGCTACCAAACCTATGTTTCGCCGATGGGCTGGGACATGCGGGGTGGGGAACTGTGGGTGGAGAGCGTTGGAGGCACGAGCAATTTTGTGCCTCTTCGCGTGTGCCGCTTCAGCGATGTGCCGATGTGCGTTTCTACGTATTCGAAAGGCGGGGACTGGACTGGCGAACTGGTCGAAGTGGGAGCGGGGGTCAGCGACCGGGACTATGAAGGCAAGGACGTTCGCGGAAAAGTGGCGCTGGCTTACGGGTACGCTGCGGTGGTGGTGCGAGCGGCGGCTATTAAACGGGGTGCGGTGGGAGTGGTGATTTATCCGCCGCCGGGGGATCGGGCGGACCATCCTGACATGGTCCGCTACAACGGGATCTGGCCGCGAGCGGAGGAACTGGACAGTACGGTCGGTGGATTTCAGATTTCAGAGAACCAATACACGCAACTGCGGGAGTTAATGAGCAATGGCCCGGTGCAGGTGCATGGAAAGATCGACGCCACGCTGGGTCCGGGGCAGCTCACGGTGGTGCACGCATGGATTCGTGGGAGTCAGCATCCGGAGACTGACGTGGTGATCTCCGGGCACCTCGACCATCCCAAGTGGAGCGCGAATGATAATGCCAGCGGTTCGGCGGCGATGCTGGAGATGGCGCGCACGCTGCACCGGCTGATTGCGACCGGGAAACTGCCAGCGCCGGCGTTTACTCTCCACTTTATGTGGGTACCGGAGTTCTTTGGCACGTTCGCCTACATCACGAAACATCCGGAAGCGCGAAGTTGCAATCCGGCGGGATGGGATGATCCCAGGCAGAATTCCGCGAACAAGGCGAAGCCGGGGCCGTGCATTGCCCTGAACCTGAATATGGACATGGTGGGCGAGGACACGGTGAAGACCAACTCGCGGTTTTACATCACGCGGACACCGGATTCGGTGAGCGGATCGCTGAACGCCAGGATGGCGGATGTTCTGGCGCAGACGCGTGAGGCTAATCTTTTTGCGCCCGCAGGCAGCAGAAACTATTGGCCGGCGGGGATGACTGCATACGCGCAAGGCAGCGATCATGACGTGTTTCTTGGGTTGGGGATTCCGGCGACCATGCTGGGGCATGAGCCGGATTGGACGCACCACACCAGCGAAGATACGCCGGACAAGACCGATGCCACGGAACTTCGCCGGGTCGGAGTGTTGGCGAGTGCGGCGGCGTATTGGGCGGCGGTGGATGATGCCGATGGGAAGCGGCGGCTAGAGGCGGTGGCGAGGAGCGGAATGATTTCCGATTATGCGGGTCGGATTGGGGAGGTCGCGGCCGGCCCGGACTCGGCGGCAGCACGTGTCCGGTTGCGGGCGTATCAGCAGGCGCTGGAAGCGATGACTTCCGAGCCGGAGACTGGGGCGAAAGTCTTCGATCCGGATGGCTGGGCGAGAGCGAGCAAGGCGGGGCGTGTTCCGCATCGGCTGGTAGTGACTCCGGTGGATGCTTCGTTGTTTCAGGCGTTGTCCAGCAACGACAAGAAATGGTGGGGAGAACAGGAAGACCGGTTTGCGAGCGAGGCTCCGGGCGGCGGGCTGCCTGAGAAGGCGCCGTTTGCGTTGATTGCGTTCGAGGCCATGAACTTCATGGATGGGAAGCGGACCGAGGGAGAGATCGCGGCGTTGTTGTCGCTGGAATTCGATCGGGATTTCGATACGGCGTGGGTGGAGCGGTTGGTGGGGATTTTGGAGGGAGTGAAGGTGGTGAAAGCGGAGTAGGCACCGGGCGAAAACCTTGCCACGGATTTACGCGGATCACACGGATAAACCAGCACTGTTGCTTCTAGTGGTACATCATCCTTCTGGTTATTGAGCCGGTGGCTTGCTTGGAAGAGAATCAGAGGTCATACGGGTTTGGGGAGGGCGGTTGTCGCGATCACGAGTTCTTGCGGTCACATGGTTATTCCTGGGCTGGGCAGCAGTGGCTGCCGCGAAGGACTTCGCGCTGGTTTCCAACAAGACGAACCACGTGGAAGCAGTGTCGATGGCGGAGCTGGTGAAGATCGGCAAAGGCCAGACGGAGCACTGGGCGGATGGCAAGGCGGTCAGCCTGGTGATGCGCGATCCGGCGTCGCCGGAGATGCGGCTGGTGCTGGAGAAGGTGTACGGCGTCTCGAAGGAAGAGGTGGTGGCCCTGATCAGCGCGGCCAACCACGCGCGGGTGAACCATCCGGCAATTGTGGTGATGGATTCTGACGAAGCAGTGGTGAAAAAGGTGGAGTCGAGCCCGGGAGCGGTGGGGCTGGTGGATGTTTATGCCATCACCGGCGGGGTCACGGTGTTGAAGGTGGGCGGAAAGCTGCCGTTGGAGCCGGGCTACGCGCTGCACGGAAATTAGCGGAATGGACGACTGCGTACCCAACCCGAGTGCTTCGGCGCCGAATCCGAGGCGTTTCCCTCGTTATCCGGCGGACATTCGAGTTTCGGTGGAAGTGTTCCGGCGGGGCGGATCGGCGTCGATGTGGGGACGATCGACGGAGCTGGGAGAGGACGGGATTGGGGCAACGCTGACGGGGGAAGTGGAGCCGGGTGAAGTGGTGTCCATGGAACTGTCGCTGCCGGTGGCGTCGGTTCCGATGCGGTTGCGTGCGCTGGCGCGGTACCGCGACGGCTTGCGGCATGGATTTGAATTTCTAGCTCTGAATGAGGAACAGCGGGAGTTGCTGCATCGGGTGTGCGGCATGTTGGAGAACGAATTGTAGATTGCTGCAGTGGAATTACCTCGGTAACTTTTAGGCCGCCCTTCTGCCATCTAACATCTTGATTTGGCTCTGGTTTGCAATGGGGAGGAGTTAGATGGGTGACAAAATCACCCGGCCGACAGTGTCGGCTGACCACGTACGGGTGCGATTTCTGCGGGAGGCGTTGCACAACAATGCTGCGGCACTCTCGGCGCCCGGTTCCGGGGCCGCCGTAGTTTCTGGAAGTTCCCACCTCGACCCCGAAAGTGCTGAACTGCAGGGAGCCTATCTCGAACAACTGGTGGAGTGCGCGCCGGAAGCGATCAGCATTCTGGATACGGAGATGCGGATCATCCGGCTGAATAGCGAGTTCACTCGCATATTCGGATTTCGTCCGGAAGAAGCGCTGGGGCGGACACTGGAGGAGCTGATCGTTCCGCCGGACCGCAGTTCGGAGACGCGATGGATTCAGGAAGAGTTGGCCAAGGGCAAGAAAGTGGTATTGGAGACGAAGCGGCAGCGCAAGGACGGCAGCCTGGTGGATGTTCTGATCTCGTGCGCGCCGGTGGTGGTGAGCGGCGAGCAGATGGGAGTGTGCGCGCTGTATCGCGACATCTCGGAGCAGAAGCGGGCGGAGGCGCTGAGCGCGGCGCTGCTGCGCATCGCGGAAAAAGCCAGTTCGCCGGACGACTTACAGCAATTCTATGGCGCGATGCACAACATTGTGGCCGAGCTAATGTATGCGCGCAATTTCTATGTTGCGCTTTACGATGCCGAAACCCAGACGTTGAGTTTTCCTTACTTTGTGGATGATGAGGATCCGCGGCCCTTGCGTAAGAAGCTGGGGAAAGGGCTTACGGAACATGTGTTGCGGACGGGGGAACCGCTGCTGTGCACTCCCGAGGTCTTTGAGAAGCTGGTGGAGCGCGGGGATGTGGAGCTGATTGGAGCACCATCGCTGGATTGGCTGGGAGTTCCGCTGAAAGTTGGGGGCAACACGTTTGGTGCGTTGGTGGTGCAGAGCTATTCGGGGAATGTGCGGTTTGGGGAGAAGGAAAAAGACATTCTGACGTTCGTGTCGCAGCAGGTGGCTAGCGCGGTGGAGCACAAGCGGAATGAGCAGGCGCTGCGGCGGTCGGAGGCGAGATATCGGTCGGTGGTGCAGAGTGCGGTGTATGGAATTTATCGCTCGAGCCTGGAAGGAACTTTTCTGGATGTGAATCCGGCGTTGATCGCGATGTTGGGATACGGTTCCGCGGAGCAAGTGCTGGCGCTGGATCCGAGGCGCGATGTGTTTGTGGATGCGGGGGAGTTGTCACGGCTGATGCGCCAGTTCCGCGATGGCACGGGGCCGGGGAACATGGAAGTGCGCTGGAAGCGGCAGAACGGGAAAGTGATCACGGTGCGGCTGAGTGGGCGGGGAGTGCGGCGTCCGGAGGAAAGCGCGGAAGTTCTCGAAATGATTGCCGAGGACGTGACCGAGCAACGAGTGCTGGAAAACCAGTTTCGCCAGGCGCAGAAGATGGAAGCGGTGGGGCGGTTGGCAGGCGGAGTCGCGCACGACTTTAATAATCTGCTGATGGTGATCGGCGGATATACCGAGCAGTTGTTGGAACACACTGGCAAGAGCAATGGGTTGTATCCGAAGATTGAGGCGATTCATCACGCTACTGAACGCGCTGCCAGCCTAACGCGGCAATTGCTGGCCTTCAGCCGCAAGCAACTGCTGGAACTGAAAGTGGTGGATTTGAATGTGATCATGGCGGACATGGAGAGGCTGCTGCGGCCGCTGATTGGGGAGAGTATCGAGCTGCAAACTGTGCCGGCTGCCGATCTTGGCCGCACTCGCGCCGACGCTGGGCAGATTGAACAAGTCATCATGAATTTGGTGGTGAATTCGAAGGACGCGATGAGCGAGGGCGGCAAGCTGACCATCCAAACCGCGAATGCGAATCTCGGGGGTGATGATTTTCGGCGGGAGTACAGCTACATACAGCCTGGCGCTTACGTCATGCTTTCGGTCAGCGATAACGGGCATGGGATGGATAAAGAGACGCAGGCCCGAATCTTTGAGCCTTTCTTTACGACGAAAGAAAAAGGCAAAGGGACGGGGCTGGGGCTATCGACGGTTTACGGAATCATCAAGCAGAGTGGCGGCTACGTGCTGGTGCAGAGCGAGTTGGGACATGGGACGACGTTCCGTATCTATCTGCCGCGGGTGGAAGAATCGGCGGAGCCGGTGGGGACGGTGCGGATCAGCCAGCCGCAGCATGGGGGATCGGAAACGGTGTTGCTGGTGGAAGACGAAGAATCGGTGAGGCAACTGGTGCGCGAGACTCTGGAACTGAGGGGATATAACGTTCTGGAAGCGGAAAACGGCGAAGCGGCGTTGCAGATTGTGACACATCACGCGGAGCCGATCCACATGCTGATCACCGATGTCGTGATGCCGGGCATGAGCGGACGCGAGCTTTCGGCGCGGCTGTGCGCGACGCATCCGCAGACCAAGGTGCTGTATCTCTCGGGATACACCGAAGACGCGATTGTGCATGAAGGGGTGCTGGAAGCGGGGACGGCGTTTCTGCAAAAGCCTTTTACTCTGCAGATGCTGTCGCGGAAAGTTAGGGAAGTTTTGGGGAGTGAGAGACGGGCCTGAGGCCCCGACGCTATTTCTTTCGCTCCTCCGGAGCTTGATCGTCTTTGACTTTCGGACCCACGGCTTACGCCGTGGGCTGCATTCTGACGCCGCTCCGCGGCTGAATCGACGTCGCTAGGGTAGTTCTCGCCGGGTTGTTTCTCACCGCACGGTCGGCAGCTTGGCGAGAACGCCTTGCCGGGTTCGACACGGAACGCGACAGGCATGGGGTCCCTTCGGCTTCGCTCAGGGCAGGCTCTTCGACTCGCTCAGGATGACAGAGGGCCATGCGCTTCTGCACCTACGTGGACCGTGGCGATCCACGGACAAGAGTGTCCGCCCCACGCGAGTGTAGAAAGATCCCCGCCCAAGCAACACCTGCCTGGACGGGGCACCCGCGAGAGTCGAAGCGAGCGCGGAACCCGCGCGCCCTCCAAACGAAGCTACTGCTCTACCGTGTCCCGGGATTGCAGGACGAATTCCACGTTGCGTTCATGGTTCAAGCTCATGGTGCGGTAGAGGTCAACTTGCTCCAGCGGAAGCTTCTGTTCGCCGCTGGTTGAGAGACAGTGCATGGCTCCGCCTTGCAGCCAGTATTGGCTGGCCACAATGGCAGCGCCACTCTTCAGCGCGATGATGGTCATCGGCGACTCAGTGTTCGGCTGCGTGGAAATCTGTGCGGCCGGTTGGCTGCTTGAAGTGTAAACAGCTGGCTTCACGGTGGGAGACTGATCTCGCGACGAAGCGGAGACGGGCCTGGTCGCGCTATAGCCCGACGAGTCGTAGGAACCGCGGTAGCTGCTCGGGCTGGCCCAGGGCGGCGCGGGGACGAGGTTTCGGGCGACCGGGAACGGCACTTCGACGTCTTCCATCAGACGAAGCGAGAGCCGCGTTTCTCCTTTCAGCGCGGGGTAGGGACCGCGGAAGGGGAGCGTGATGACTTTGAGCGGCCAGAGGACGGGAATCATCCATTCAACTACGTCGCGCTTGGGATGACCCTTGCCTTGAATCTCGCCTTGGCGATCAACCTTCATGTGAGGAGCGGCAATTACCTTTGCGGACAAAGGCAGGGTTTCGGCTCCGGGCAAAACCAGACGGTCGAATTCGAGTCCGAGCGAGCCTTTGCCGACGAAGTGGCCGGGATCTTTGTAGTCTTGCAAATGCCCGCCCAGCATGGCGCCGCGCGGGAACGCGGAGTGGCCGAAAGTGCCCAGAGGCCCGAGGTGACAGAGGACCGGGTCGCCGACCATGGCGGTTTTCGATGAGAAGTTAGGCTCATTCAAGGTGCACGTCAGAATGGTGCCTGCGGGAATGATGTCGCGGATAGCAGCGTGGGCTGCGACCGAGACGGCGAGAAGCATTAGCGCTAGTGCAAGGGATTTGCGGGGCATGGCGACTCCTAAGTGACTTCGTAAGGAGCACGCCCCATATCCAGCGACCCCTGGATGGAGGGGAGTGTAGCACAGGAACGGGCAAAGGCAAGGGGAGAAATTGTCTCAAGAAAGAAGCGAAACTTTTCCACCACGCGGGGGTTCGAGGGTGCTTATGGCGAACTAGACCTTAGCTTTGTCATGACAATCGGCATCCATTCCCGGGGTTGCGAGAGGGTAGGGCTACTGCTGGTACTGTGCGCCCTCGTTCCGGGTGCGTCGGGTGAACGACAGAAGGCGGGAAGTTCAAGGACGGAGCGGCGAACCATTGGTGAGGCTGATGCGATTGCGCCGTGGCTGGTGAGTTCAGATCAGGGTCTGACGATCATTGGCGCGGCGCTGGAATCGCGCCACACGGATGCCAACGCCGATTGCTCAAACCTGGTACACGAAATCTATGAGCGGGCGGGCTTTACCTACGCATACGCGAATTCCACACAGCTTTACCGAGGGACTAAAGAGTTTCGGCGGGTTATACATCCGCAGCCGGGGGATCTGGTGGTGTGGCGTGGACATGTGGGAATCGTGATTAGTCCGGTGCAGCATTCGTTCTTTAGTGCGATGCGTTCGGGGCGCGGGATGGAATTTTATGATTCACCCTATTGGCAGGAGCGTGGACAGCCGCGATTCTTTCGGTATCTGAAATCGGCGGCGCGAAATCAGTTGTCGGCTTCGACGCGAAAGGCTGAGTTGAAGCGGGCTGAATTGAGTGAGGCGGCGGATGCAGATGCGCGCGCGGGTTCTGGCGTATCCGGGACTGAAGCGGCTGCCGGGACCAGCGTGGCTGGGCGCAGTGGCGATCAGCCGGCGAGTGGCACGGCTGGAGCGGTTGCGTCGGCGAAGGTCAGCGGAGCGAATCCGCCGGCTGCTTTTCCTGCGGTTGATGGACAAGAAGCGGCTCTGCATAAGTCAGAAAGCCAGACGGGGCGTGATGCGCCGAGCTCGGTGGAAGGGAATAAGTCGACGAAGCACAAGATACAAGGTGTGGGAGATGGTGTTTGGGAGAAGACGGCGAGCAAACCTTCCGCAGGGATACCTTTCGGCTCCGACGATAAGCCGACGCAACCGGAGGCTCGGTCTCCGCAGGGTTTTGTGGCTTCGAACTCTGGCGTGACATCCGGTCATGCAGTTTTGAGAGCGTCTCCCGATGCCGGAGCATCGGCGCGTGAGTCGAAGCCGGAACCAACGCAGTGGGCGATGAGCCGGTACGTGCCGCGTCCGCCGTGGGCTTCGAGCGGCGGAAGGACTTCTAAAACTTCGGTTGTTCACCCACCAGCAGGGCGAGTTCCGCGGGCGCTTCCAGGGTACGCGGTGCCTGGCTGGCAGGCTCGTTAGCGGGTAGGGGAAACAGTTTCTAGTTTCTAGGTGCAGTTCTCAGTTCTCTGTTCTCAGTTTCTGGTTCTTGGTTTCTGCCGATTGCTCGCCGCTGGCCAACAGGCTAGGATGGCGAGATCATGAAAACTTCAATCGTCATACGTTTACTGGTTCTGGCTGCGGGTTGTTCGGTGGCTCTTTTCTCGGCTGCTCAAACTGATCAGGTTTATCCCGTGCAGGACGGCTTCGTGGATGCGAACGGGATAATGATTTATTACACGATGATGGGTCGCGGGGAGCCCCTGTT
>Ga0206989_1022_pt1 | contig 31668 bp, 27 predicted proteins | sample Alteio_BWMinCont_10_FD_153276 | JGI IMG/M metagenome (GOLD analysis project Ga0206989, IMG submission 153276) | Enriched cells from forest soil in Barre Woods Harvard Forest LTER site, Petersham, Massachusetts, United States -... | ecosystem: Environmental > Terrestrial > Soil > Temperate forest >...
CACGGGTGCCGTTTGGCATTGGCGTTAAACATTCCACATGCCTGAATGACGCGGTTACCGCCCAAGTGGATTTCAAGTTACCGGTAACCGGTGCCGGTTCAGATGGTCGACGCAACACTTGCTTGGAGTTTACTCGCCGGAGTTTGGAATCCTAGGGTTTTTCTTGGGCGTTGGTTCAAGAGCAGCTCGACCTGGTCGAGCTGCTCTTGAGAGATGGCGGACAGATCGGTTCCTCGTGGAAAGTATTGTCGCAGGAGCAGATTTGTATTTTCATTCGTTCCACGTTGCCAGGGACTTTGTGGATCGCAGAAGTAGACCTGCACATTCGTGGCTACCGTAAACTCCTTGTGTTTGGCCATCTCCAACCCGCGATCCCAGGTCAGCGAGCGGCGCAAGGTCGCCGGAAGTTTACGAACGTGTTTGCTCAATGCCGCCACGACCACCGCCGTATCTTTGCTCCGCACCTTGATCAGCACGAGAAAGCGTGAATGCCGCTCGACCAGCGTTGCAATGTAGCTGTTCTTTCCTCCGGCCAGCAGATCGCCTTCCCAGTGGCCAGGGATCGCTCGGTCTTCCGCCTCCGCTGGCCGTTCGCGGATCGAGATGGCATCGACGATCTGCCCCCGTGAATGTCCATGCTCGCTGAAATGGCGCGAGCGACGCATGCGCCGCTTCGACCGCAAGTGGTCCATAAGCTCTTTTTTCAATACGCCACGCGCTTGAACGAACAGACTACGGTAGATGGTCTCGTGAGACACGCGCATGCTCTCGTCGTGGGGATACCGATTCTTCAACCACCCGGAAATCTGCTCGGGCGACCAGTCCAAAATCAGTTTACTCGCAACGATATCTCGCAACTTGCGGTTCCTGGCCAGCAAGCAGCGCTTGGGTCGCAAAGCCGATTGCCAAGCTTGTCCGTCCGCATCATGGGCACGATAAGCAGGACGGCCGCCATGGCGTACGATCTCTCGGCTCACGGTCGAAGTGGCACGACTCAGACCACGGGCGATCTCGCGAATCGACGAGTCGGAAGCGATCCCGCGTGAAATATCTTCTCGCTCAGCGAGGGTGAGTGCTAGCCGCGAGCGACGACGCGCAATGGGAGCGATGCCTCCACGTGGCAACAACAGCTTGCGAATGGTGGGATGGGGCCTGCCATAAGCGCGCCCAATCTCATGCATGGACTGCCCGGCCTTCCAGCGCCCCCAAATCTCGTTCTTCTCCGTGGGAGAAAGTCTCGTTCGTTTCCGTTCGATCATACACACCACCCTTCAACACAACAGTTAGATGGTGTTGCATCGACCTATTGAATGCACCGGACTAATCAGGAGTTGAGAACTTTTCTTGGTGGGATGGTGGGGCAGCGGCACTAAATATGAAGGCGCTCCCTAACAACGCCGAACTTTACCATTATCTGTCACGTCTCTCCGCCACGCTTGAAGAACGTGACGCGAAGCAGTTGGGCGAAGCAGTAGTTCACGCTAGCAAGTGCTCTGCGGGAATGAGCACCGAGTTCCTGGGAGAATCCCGAATTGCCCTCAGGCAGGTGTTGAAGAAAGGAGCGGGTGTCCTGACCACACAAGAGCGCGACGAGGTTAAAGACGTTTTGCGCCAACTTGACAAGGCACTCGACGAGAGGCGCTAGCGAAAAGATGTCTGAAACCTCCTCCAAAACGCCCAAACCGTGCCTATGGATGCTGGACCGGACTTGTCCGGTAACCCGACAAATCAGGAGTTACGTCTCAACGGCGATACAATGACGGAAGAATGTTTTGCGAGATTGTCTTGCCACTCGACGCGAGACAGGGCTGGATGTTTCTACTCTCCGGATTCTACAGTCCGGCTCTCGTACAGTACAAAACGCTGCAAGACCGTTCCCTTTGGGTCAAGCTGGACGAGCTCAGACTTGATGTGCGATTCCCAACCTTCTTTGACTTTTCCACCAGTGACGGTGCGGAGAAGTTGGTACTGGTGCTCGGGGTCGAGCGATTCAAGTGGGAGTGGCGCGACGCGCCCAAAGATGGCCAGGCTAGCAGGATGCGGTCCATCTTTTGCGGCGTCTGACCATTGCCGTTCTGGGTATTCTGTCGGGCCAACGCTTCTTAACTCGCCCGATTTCACAATCTCAATCACGTACTTCGTGAACACATCCCGCCATCCAGATATCTCGATGCGATCTTCGCTGCAAATCAAGTGGTAAACCTCAAAGTCCAGTAACGTCACTTCGCCCGCAACGTAGATGCCACGCTTGGGTTCGAGTCTCACCACCCTTAACACGTGACCCACAGCCCCAGGCGTGATCCCCTTGCGCGTTTCAAAGGCCAGATACCCCTTGGAAGTGCAGAAATATCCATCGCTGTCTGCACGGGACTGTGTCGCAGAAGCAAGGAATACCGCAAGCAAAGTAAGGGCAAAGGATATTTGGAGTTTCATGTAGCTACGCTAACGTGAAAGGGCCCTTCCATTCAAGGTTAGTCATAAACCGGATTTCCTAGGCCGACAGCGGTTACCGCAAACTGACCGACTACCCGATGGGGCAGGCTTGGAGCTCGAAGCAACCCAGCGGAAGAATCTGAATCCTGCGCGCACCCTGGCTCATCCAAACAGGGGATAGCGAGTGTACATCCGTGCTTTGTGCTAACTTAAATAGGCCGACATTTGGAGCGGGGCTGGCGTTCAGCCCACGGAATCTCTTGAGCACACCTAACCCACACCGGCTGGCGTCGAAAGTGGCGCGCGAAGACGAGCATCAGCTCGTTGCAGCGGCGAAGTCCGGCGATGTGACGGCATTTGAGGAACTGGTCAGCCGGTATGAACGCAAAATCTTCCGGCTGACAATGAACATCACGCGCAACCGCGAAGATGCAGAAGATGCCATGCAGGACGCCTTCCTGAAATCCTATTCCCACTTGAAAACTTTCCAGGGCGATTCGCGGTTTTATACCTGGCTGGTACGCATCGCGGCGAACGAAGCTTTGATGCGGCTGCGGAAGCGGCGGCCAAACCAGTTTTCGCTGGACGAGCCGATCGAAGGCGACGATGATTTGATTCCGCGCGAGCTGCAGGACTGGGGACCCGGTCCCGAACAGCGGTTTGCGCAGACCGAGATGCACGAAATTCTGTCGAGCGTGATCGACGGACTCGAACCAGATTATCGCGTGGTATTCGTGCTGCGCGACATTGAAGAACTCTCCACGGAAGAGACGGCCGCTTCGCTGGGCATCTCCGTCCCGGCTGTAAAATCGAGGCTGTTGAGGGCGCGGCTGAAGCTCAGAGAAAAATTGGGCCGATACTTCCAGCAAGGCAGGGCACATTGAACTGCGAAGAAGTCATTCACGAACTCTCGGATTATATCGATGGCGAGCTGGGAGCTGCGCTGCATCGCGAACTGGAAAGCCATTTGCACGAATGCTCGGATTGCAAGCTGGTGGTGGATCAAACCAAGAAGACGATTGAGATTTTCTGCGATTCCGAGCCTATCGAACTGCCCACCGAGGTTCGCTCACGACTGCACGATGCTTTGCGCCGCAAGTTCAAAGAAGCAACGCAGTAGTCAGCTCATCTGGCTGAATACGTCCCCGATCCAGAACGGCAAAACCCTTCCCAATTTTTTCTCTTTGGCAAGCGCATAGACTTTCATCGCAACCGCCAAATCCCACGACGCGATTCCATTGGACTTGAAGAGCGTGACTTCGGAGTCGCTGGTCCTTCCTGGCGATTTCTTAGCCACCACATCTGACAACTTTTTCACGCCGGTCCAGCAAGTCTCGTCGCCGCGGAAGGCGAGGATGAGGTCGCCGGCCTCCTGGCGGGATTGCTCGATGGAATCAACGACGATGACATCGGCGCTGGCGACGGCTTCGTCGTCCAGTTCGCGTTTGTGGGCATGATTCGCGCCGATGGCGTTAATGTGCACGCCGGGGGCGAGATCAGCGCCGCTTACGACGGGATTCGCAGCAGTCGTCGCGGTGCATAAAATGTCCGCGCCGCGCACAGCTTCGCTGGAGGAAGCTGCGCTTTTTACGGGAAAACCCAGGCGTTCCGTCATTTCCTTGGAAAACTTTTCGCGCTTGGCAGCGTCGCGGCCGAAGACTCGAGCCGACTCCAGTTTCCGTACTGCGGCGACGGCTTCGAGCTGTGTGCGGGCTTGGCCTCCCGTGCCGATGACGGCGGCGATCCGGCTATTCTGGCGCGACAAAACTTTGGTGGCCACGCCGGAGGCAGCGCCCGTGCGCAGTTGGCCCATATAGTCCGCTTCAATCATGGCCACAAGGTCGCCGGTCTTCATTTCGTAGAGCGGGACCATGAATCGAATTTTTCCCTGGACATAGGTGTACTGCTTCATCGCCACGTAGCCGGTGGAAAAATCAGCAGCGGCCATGTAGTGAAAAAAACCGCCGCCCGGCAATTCAAAGCGGCGGCGAGGATGAACGGCGACTTCTCCATTCGCTTGCTTGCGCGAGATTTCTTCGACGGCCTCGATGGCAATGGGCATCGTAAGCACGGATCGCACTTCGGATTCGCTGATATGCAGCGTCATTCTTTCTCTTTTCCTTTCGCAAGGCTGCGCAATCTCATCTGCGCAGCCGGGAAGAGCGTTCCATTCGAAAACAGTTACTTGGAAGCTGGTTTGCCAGCGTGCGCAGGTTTCTTTGCGCTCTCGCCGCCTTCGCGGATGCGGCGGACGACAGTCTGCATCAGCCGATAGACGCGCTCTTCCTTGTTGCCATCCATTTCCTGAAAGCGAAATTCCGGATCGCCTTTCGGGCTTCTGCCAACGTGGATGGGGATGTGACCGCAAAGATCATTTTCGATGAAGGCGGTCTCATAGCGTTCCTTCTTCAAATTCCAGGTGTAAACGCGCAAAGTGGTGAAATCGCAGGGCTGGCCTTCGGGTCCTCGCGCTCCGGCAACGAGATATTGGATCTTGTATCCAGCGGGATCGCTGACACGGTTCAACTCGAACCAGGCGATAGGGCGAATGTTCGCGGAGGAGGCGCCATCGCGCACCGGATCAGGCAGATCGAGTTCGATAAAGCGGGCGATGACCCAACCGGCAATGGGCAACGTCTGATCGCCCGGCTGCGTGGTGGTCGTTTCCGCCGAGCGCGCAGTGGATTCGCCTGGAGGGCGAGTCGCCAGCCCGCGAATGAGAAACCAGTCTTCTTTTTTCGTGTCCTGGGGCTCGTTCGCGGCTTCCTTTTCGTCGGTGACTTGCACCCAATCGGCGACTGCGCGGCCGACAATTTCGACGGGCACGCCGCGGCCGAATTGGTATAGGCGGGCTTGCGTGCGGCCCGGTTCGACGCGAAGGTTGGTTGCGACTTTGGTGCGCCCGCGAGCTTGCACGGGCATGGGAACGACCTGTTTGAGCAGCTTGGTACTGCGCTGCCAGAGCGCGGGGTCCATCAAATAGCGGCCCTCGACCCAGCCTAATTCACCGGCGGCGGTGCGGACTTTGATGCTGTCGTTGCGGCGGGCGACAACGTCAACGCGATCGCCATAGTGGAGCGTGTCCAGCGGCTCGCGAACTTGGGCGACGCTGCTCCATAGGGTGGCGGTGCGTTCGCCTACGTAGGCTTCGCCGAGCGTTTCATGCTTTGGCCGGAAGAACCAAGCGGTGACCGCTACAACGATTAGCAATGGCACGGCAATCAGGAGTTTGCGCTTCATGCGGCGATTCCAACGGGAATTGGAAAGCGGATATCCGTGGATGGCCGCAAGGCATCCAGGAGGCAAATGGCAAGGGCGGGCATGTCATCAACCTCTACAAGAAAGCAATCTCGTGGCATTCGATTTAGGAGCCTCAATCGTTCTTCTCTAGGAATTGTACCTGATTTTCCCTGTGCGGCAGGGCCTGGACGAGTGTTGTTTGTTTTCTGTTAAAATGCCGCTGCGTTGAAATAAATTTCCAATTTCGAGTGGAAGGAATTCGATGAAATCCCTCAATGCCTTTCAGCCGCTCGGTTTGCTGCTGATGCGCGCGGCCTTTGGCATCATTTTCATTTCTCACGGTTATCCGATGCTGGCGCATCGGGCGAGCGCAACGCAGGCTCTTTTTGCCCAGCACGGGTTACCGGGTTATTTCGTTTACATTTCCGGGGTGCTGGAGCTATTCGGCGGGGGGTTGTTGCTGTTGGGATTGTTCACGCGAGGAGCGGCATTTTTGCTGGCGATGGAGATGGTGTTGCTGATGTGGAGGGTGAGTGCACCGCATAGCTATCTGGCTGTGAATGAGTATGCGTATCCGTTGGTGCTGGCGGTGGGATGTTTTGCGCTGGCGACTACGGGGGCGGGGTTGGTTTCGGTGGATTACCCTTTGTTTGAGAGTGGAGGGAAGAAGGCGCGGGTGGCGCGGGATGCGAATTGGAAGAAATAATTTACAGAAACAGAATTTACACAGAGGGCGCGGAGGTCACAGAGGGCACAGAGAAGAGGGAGTCGGCGGGAGTGTGTCGATGGCATACGAGGGCCGGGCAAGATGGCCTAGCAGGGCCGGGCCCTTCGAAGCTCAGGGTAAACGAGCCCGGCCCCTACAAGTTAAGTGGTGGTGACGGTGGAAGATGTGGGGATGACCCCGCCGGGGGCGACTGGGAGGACGATCCAGAGGATTACGTAAGCCAAGAGGCCAGTTCCCCCACAGATTAGGAGCAGCAGCCAGATGACGCGGAGGATTGTGGGGTCCATGTCGAAATAGTCGGCCAGGCCGGCGCAGACGCCGGCGATTTTCTTGTCGGTGCTGGAGCGCATGAGGCGCTTGGGAGCGCCGGTGGCCGGAGAGAGGCCTGGGGAGCCGGATTCGGGCTGCTTGGCGCCGCAGTTGTAGCAAAACTTGGAACCGATGGCGATGTTCTTTTGGCAACTGGTGCAGGTCATGGGAGTACCCTCCACAGGTTGATGCTGTCCTTCCCTACACTAGAATACGCATAACTGGGCCAAAAAGTTGCTCTTAACTGAGAGGCGGCGGGCCGGGCTGGAGGCTCAGTACTCCAGGAGCTGCTTGACCGCGGCCGTGATGTGGGTGGTTTGCGGGAGGATGACGTCTTCCAGTTTGGGCTGGTAGGCGCAGAACGTGTCCATTGCCGCGACGCGCTTTACGGGGGCGTCGAGCTCGTCGAAGAGTTCGTCGGCGATGCGGGCGGCGATTTCTGCGCCGTAGCCCCAGCTCAGCATGTCTTCGTAGGCCACGATGACGCGGTGCGTTTTGCGGACGGTTTTGGCGATGGCTTCCCAGTCGTAGGGGGAGAGCGAGCGCAGGTCGATGATTTCGGCGGAGATGCCTTCGCGCAGAAGTTGGGCGGCGGCGACTTCGGCGCGGTGGACGAGCGCGCCGTAAGTGATGATGCTGACGTCGGCGCCTTCGACGACGAGGCGTGCTTTGCCGAAGGGGACGGTGTAATCCGGGCCGGGATATTCGGAGCGATTGTAAGGCTGACGATAGAGATGTTTGTGCTCGAGGAACATGACGGGATCGTCGGAGCGAATGGCGGTGCGGAGAAGGCCGGCGATGTCGAGCGCTGTGGAGGGCATGACAACTCGGAGGCCGGGGCAATGGGTGAAGATCGATTCGCCGCTCTGGCTATGGTAGATGGCACCGCCGGTGAGATAGCCGCCGATGGCCACGCGAATGACGACGGGGCACTTGAAGACGCCGTTGGAGCGCCAGCGCATGACGCAGAGTTCGTCGCGGATTTGCATCATGGCGGGCCAGATGTAGTCGAAGAACTGAATTTCGGCGACGGGCTTTAGGCCGCGCGTGGCCATGCCAATGCCGCGGCCGACGATGCCGGCTTCCGCGAGAGGCGTGTTGAAGACGCGGTCGTGGCCATACTTGCGCTGGAGGCCGGAGGTGGCTTTGAAGACGCCACCCTTCCCTTTCAACTGCTTTAGAGTTTCTTCGCGGCTGGCGTCGGCGACATCCTCGCCGAAAACGGTGATGCGTTCGTCGCGAGACATCTCGTCGGAGAGCGTGGCGGCGACCATTTCGACCATTGTTTTCGGGGCGCCGTGAAGCTGCGGCTGTGATTCGAAGGCTGCAGAAGTGGGATCGACATCCGGGGAGAAGATATTCATTCGGATGGAATCGATTTGCGGCTCTTCGGCAGCGAGGGCTTCGTCGGCGGCGTTGCGAACTTCCAGGTCAACCTCGGCTTCTAGGGCTTCGATCTCTTTTTGGTCGAGGATGCCTTCGCGGACTAGGAACAGAGAAAATTTTGAAATGGGATCGCGATGGGCTTCGTCTTCGCGCTCTTCGGGAGTTTTGTAGAGCTTTTCGTCATCGGAGAGCGAGTGCGAGTATGGGCGCGTGACGTGAGCGTGAACGAGGGCAGGCCCGCGGCGCTCGCGGCAATATTGCACGGCGGTTTTGCAGACGGCGTAGCTTTCGAGCGGGTCGGTGCCATCGCATTCGGCGACGTGCAGGCCGGGGAAACTGCGCGTGAGTTTCGAGATGCTGCCGCCCGCGGTTTGCACTTCGACAGGAACGGAAATGGCGTAGCCGTTGTCTTCGATGAGGTAAAGCAGGGGGAGTTTTTTAGCGCAGGCAGCGTTCAGGGACTCCCAGAATTCGCCTTCGCTGGTCGCGCCATCGCCGGCGGAGACGTAGACGATTTCGTCGTGGTCGTGGCGGACGTGCTGACCGAGGGGAGCTTTTTTGGCTTGCGCCAACGCCTTCGGATGATTCGCGTAGTAAAGGGTGGCCTCGGCGGCGCCGACCGCCTGGACAAATTGCGTGCCGGTGCAGGAAGACTTGTTAACGATATTCAGGTTGGGGAGGCCCCAGTGAGAAGGCATCTGACGGCCGCCGGAGCTGGGATCGTCCTTGGCGCCGACGGCTTGCAGGAGCATATCGATCGGCTTGACGCCAAGCATCAGACAAAGCGCGCGGTCACGGTAGTAGGAATAGAGCCAGTCGATGCCGGGGCGAAGAAGGAGCCCCATAGCTGCGGTCACGGCTTCGTGGCCCGCGCCGGAGATTTGAAAGTAGATTTTGTTTTGGCGTTTGAGCTGGATTTCGCGGTCGTCCAGCCTGCGAGAGAGGTACATCGTGCGGTAAAGGCGGATAAGCGATTGATGATCGAGGCCTTGCAGGTTCGTGGCGTCAAGCTTGGTGGGTTTGACGCGCGTTTGTAACGCCATTCGGTCAGTCCTCGTTGTGAAGTGGAAGTTCGCCAGAGCGGAATCGCATCATAAACAAATTATACCCGAAGTCTGGCCTGAGCCCGATACTTTGGCTTGGCTAGCCCAGAGTGTCGAACTGTTTCACGATCTCGTCGAATTGCGCCTCGCCCTGGCGAACCACCCGCGGGGAAGCTTGCTTGAACGGCTCCTCGGATGGGATGCGATCGAGCCAGCGCTGCTCGGTAAGCTTTTCGTGGCCGGAGAAATAGAGGCGGACGAGCAAGTTGACTTTGCCATTGGGCTGAGCGGCTTCTACCGGGGCTTCCGCGTCTTTCGTTTTTTGTTTGGTTTTGCCTTTGGCTTTGGGCTTTTCGGCTTTGGGAGCTTCGGCGGACTTTTGGGCTTGTTCGGCGGCAGGGGCCGCATCGTCCTCAGCGCGTTCGAGCTTGTATTGCAGCTTTTTGTCGAGCCTAAAGGCCTGCTTCCAGCCTTCGAGTTTGTGGCGGGCGAGCTGAGCTTTCTCTTCGTCGGTGCCAAAATCGAAGAGGATGTATGTGTGAGCCATAAAATTAGTTTGCGATGCAGGCGCGGGCAAGTCAAGTTAGCACGGATTGTGGGGTTCACGCAGAGTTAGCGGGAGGCGGTCAGGTGGCTGCGGGGCCGGCGTCCTGAGTAGGATTCGGCTATCGTAGGGCTGGCTGAAGCGTCTAATTCGGGTATCATGGGGTGGTATAGGGTCCTCGTGCGTAAGAAAAGACAGAAGCGCGTTCAGTTGGCCGCGGCGTGGGTATGCCTGCTGGCGGTGGCGCTGCTTTATGCTCCACTGGCAGGAGCTGCGCTTTTGGCGCATGGTGTGAACTGTTGCGCAGGCGGCGTTTGTCCGATTCCGGAACATCATCATCACAAACAGCAACAGGCGCCTGTAAGAGAAGCGGCCCCCATGGATTGTGGGCACGAAATGGGCGGCGGTATGACGTCGTGCTCGATGTCGTGTTGCAAGGACCCGTCGCGTCCGGCACTGATTCCGGGCGCGTTTGTATTACCTGGGGTGAGCTTTGCTCCCGCCGTTGGCGAAGTGTTGCATACGATGCCGTTGACTAGCTCCCTGGAAATCTCGCGATTCGTGAAACCGCTTTCTCCTCCTCCTCGATCCACTCCTCAAGTCCTTTAAAGCTCTAAAGGACTGTTCGCTCTCCACGCACGCTTATTCACACGCTCCGCGGCTAGTTGGCCGCGCCAGAATTATTCCATGAGGAGAGAAGGAATTATGCAAAGAGTTTCGCAGGCGTTCGCATTACTTTTGGTATTCGGAGGCATAGCTTTGGCCACTGTGTTTGGCACAGTGCGGGGGATCGTGCACGATCCACAGCACCGGCCCGTATCAGGCATTGAGGTAATGCTAAAAGCGAAGTCGTCGGACTACATGCAAAAGACGGAAACGGATGTGAATGGAGAATTTCACTTCGACGCGATCCCGCTTGGCGAGTACCAGGTTACGGTGTCAAGTGCTTCGTTTTCTGGTGAGACGCAGCTGGTCACGGTACTTTCGGGCAGCGCACCAGTGTTGCATTTTGAACTTCATCTGGCTGCGCAGAACCAGACGGTGACGGTCACCTCTGATTCCGGACCAGCGCAGGCGGAATCCGTCACGCCTACGACGATTGTGGATCGCGAAGAGATTGCGGAAACACCAGGAGCCACGCGGACCAACAGCCTGGCGATGATCACCGACTATGTGCCGGGATCATACTTCACGCACGACCAACTGCATGTCCGCGGCGGACATCAGGTGAGCTGGTTGATCGACGGTGTGCCGATTCCCAACACGAATATCGCGAGTAATCTTGGGCCACAGATTGATCCTCATGATATCGACACGCTGGAAATTCAGCGCGGCAGTTACAACGCGGATTTTGGCGACCGTACGTATGGCGTGTTCAACGTGTCTCCGCGCAACGGATTTGAGCGGAGCAATGAGGCCGAGCTGGTCACCACCATCGGCAATTTTTACCAGACTGACGATGCCCTGAATTTTGGCGGGCACTCGAATCGCTTCGCGTACTACGGCAGCGTGAACGGGAACCGGACGAACCTGGGGCTGCAGACGCCGACGTCGGCGGTCATTCATGATGCCGCGAACGGATTCGGAGGTTTCACCTCTTTGATTTATAACCTGAATTCCCAGGACCAACTGCGGCTTGTGGCTCAGGCGAGGCGAGATTTTTACCAGATCCCGTTCGATCCGAATGATCCGAATAATTTAACGGGAATTACTCCGCCGAACTACCTGAAGGACGCCAATCGCGAGAACGATTCGTTCATGGCGTTTTCCTGGGTACACACGTTCAGCCCAGGCCTGGTGACGACAGTTTCGCCATTTTTCCATTACAACAGTGCGGATTATGAGAGCGCCCCCTTCGATTCGCCTGGCGTTACCCTGCAAGACCGCTCTTCGAAATACGAAGGCGCGCAGGCGACAGTCACTTGGGTGAAAAACACGAACAATTTTCGTGCTGGGCTGTATGGCTTCGGGCAGCAGGATAGCGACACGTTCCAATTTACCTGCACCGCGGTGAATACGCCCACTATTCCGCCCACAGTACCGCCACCACCGCCAGTGTGTTCCGACCTGGCAGCCACGGGCGGAAGCCCGAGCGGCGGATTGTTTGCGGTTTACTTTGACGATCAACTGAAGGCCACGTCATGGCTGACGATTAATGCCGGTTTCCGCCATACGAACTTTGACGGCGGCACGGTGCTCACATCGACCGGCCAGGTCTCGACGGCGGAAAGCGCCAACGACCCGCGCGTGGGACTCTCCGTAAGAGTCCCAAAGATCAAATGGGTGTTTCGAGCGTTCTATGGACACTTCTATCAAGCGCCGCCGCTAGCCACCGTCTCGGGACCTCTTTTGCAATTCGCCTCGGACCAAAACTTGGGCTTCGTTCCATTGCGTGGCGAACGGGATGAGGAACATCAGTTCGGCGTGACTATCCCGTTCCACGGATGGACGCTGGACGCAGACAATTTCCAGACGCTGGCAAAGAATTTCTTTGACCACAACAATTTCAACAATTCGGATCTGTTCATCCCGATCACTATTCAAGGGGCGCGGATCAACGGGTGGGAGGTTACGTTGCGTTCTCCACGGATTCGCAATCGTGCGCAGGTGTACTTAACGTATTCGAATCAACTCGCACTCGGCTTTGGCGATATCAATGGCGGGCTGACGGACTTCTCCTTCGGCGACGGATTTGGGCTGCTCGATCACGATCAGCGCAATACGCTGCACATCGGCGGACAATACGACCTGCCATGGCATTCCTACGCGTCAACCGATGTTTACTATGGGTCGGGATTCACTAACGGGTCGCCATCGGCTCAGTTTCCGGGCGACCATTTGCCTGGGCACACCACGTTTGACCTCGCACTGGGCAAAAGCTTTGGCGAAAGGTTCAGCGTCAACGTGCAAGGCATCAATGTGGCCAACCGCCGCGTATTGCTGGACAACAGCTTTACGTTCGGCGGGACACATTACCTCAATCCGCGCGAGATTTTTGTACAGTTGCGGTTTCGGTTTCACTACTAACCCAGACTGGCCCACCCCTGCAACCGCACCAGGAGCGCTCAGCGCTTCCATACAGTCACCGACTGTCAAAAAAAGGAGATTAGATATGAATCGAAGAGAATTGGTTCAACGAATGGGCATGTTTGGTGTCATCGGGACGCTTCCCTTCAGCCTGGGTGGCGAGTCTCTGCAAAAGCCCGAGGCAGGAGCCGACGCGCATCTTAGCAAGGCAGGTCCGCTCAAACCTCCAGCCCAAGGGAGCATTCCGGTAGCGTTCGTGATCTCGAAAGGCGCGGTGGTGATCGACTTCTCCGGGCCCTGGGAGGTCTTCGAGGACGTATACATTCCCGGTCGTCAGGAGAGCCCTTTTCGGCTTTACACGGTGAGCGGAACAACCGAAGTGATTCAGGCCGCCGGCGGGTTGAAAATCGCTCCGAACTACTCGTTTGCGAATGCCCCCGCGCCGAAGGTCATCGTCATCCCGGCCCAGGATGGAAGCAATGAAGAGATGCTGGAATGGATTCGGAAATCCAGCAAGACCGCCGACCTGACCATGTCTGTTTGCACCGGAGCGTTTGTCCTGGCGCAAACTGGCCTTTTGTCCGGCAAAGCGGCCACCACGCACCATGGTGGGTACCGTTCGCTGGCAGTGGAATTTCCGGACATTCATGTCAAGCGCGGAGCGAGGTTCGTGGAAGACGGCAATCTGGCGACAGCCGGCGGGCTTTCGTCAGGAATTGACTTAGCGCTGCGAGTTGTCGAGCGCTATTTTGGCCGAGAGGTGGCCACCAAGACGGACGACCAGATGGAATATCAGGGGCAGGGCTGGTTGAACCCGGACTCCAATTCGATTTACGCCAAGGTTCCCATCTCGACAGAGGAGCACACGCTTTGCCCTGTTTGCGAAATGGAGATTGATCGCAAAACGGCGCCGACCTCTATCTACCATGGCAAAACCTACTACTTCTGCATGGACGCCCACAAAGCTGCCTTCGATGCGAACCCAGGGAATTATTTGGAAGCCCAATAGGGTCCGTTACTGCTTTTACTACTGACCCAGTGCTGCGGCTAGGTTTCTCCGAGGCGCAGGGTTGAGCCCGGTTCGTTCCTGTATCCAGGGAGCGGGCCGGGCTCCTGCTTTTATTGACGGGACGCGCGGCACGCACAGGCTAACCGCGTGCTCGTGTTGACTTGAAGAGAGGCGCGTTCTAGGCTTGCGCGACGAGCGAACCGCAGAGTCAATGCGGGTTTGGTCCGTTCGCCCGTGCAAAGGAGAGCCCCGTGCGAAAATTTTGGGTGGTGGTGTTGGCGTGTTTGGTGGGAACTGTTGCGGCGTGGGGGGCGCCACCGCCAAAAGTGGTTTACGTCCGCTGTGGAAAGCTGATTTTTGACGCTGAGAAGGCGCCGATGGTGGCTGCGGTTGTGGTGATCACCGATGGAAAGGTGACTGCGGTCGGAAAGGACATCGCGGTGCCTGCGGGGGCGGAGCAAATCGATCTTTCAAATTACACCGTGCTGCCGGGGTTTGTGGACGCACACATTCACATCTGGTCGGGAGCGTTTGGGCAGCCGGTTTCGGAACCGCTGGCGGCGCTGCGCGGCAGCAAGGCGATGAGCTATGCGCTTTCGTCTGGCGTGGTCGGTGCGCGCGTCATGGCCACGCAAGGTTTTATTGATGTCGCGCTCAAAGATGCGATTGAGGATGGCACGATTGCCGGACCTCACCTGGTGCCGGCAGCCCACCCGATTTCGATTCCCGGCGGCCACGGCGATTTTAATGCGCAGCCTCCGTATTTGCCGATGGACGATTTCTATACGCCGTTGCACGGGTTCGTCAATTCGGCCGCGGACGCGGAAAAGGCTGTTCATCTGCAACTCAAGTATGGGGCGAGGGTGATTAAGGTGATGGCATCGGGCGGAGTGCTATCGCCGCTGGATTCGCCGACGTCGGAACAGCTTTCGTCCGAGGAATTGAAGGCGGTTGTGCAGCAGGCGCACATGGCTCACGTTAAAGTGGCGTCGCACGCGGAAAATATCCGCAGCATTCGTGCGTCGCTTGAGGCGGGAGTGGATTCGATTGAGCATGGATCGGAGATGGATCAAGCGGCGGTGGATTTTATGAAGAGCCACGGGATCGTGTTCGTTCCGACCGTTTTCGTGGTGGAAGAGAGCGTGGCGAACGGAGTGAAAATGCATTTTCCGGAATACGTGATCACGAAAGTGAATGCGCTGGCGAAGACGCATTTTCCGAGTTTCCAACTGGCGCTGCGGGCGGGCGTGACGATTGCGGCTGGATCGGATCATTCCTATGGACCGGGCACAGGAACGGTGCGCGATGAAATGATTGCGGAAGTGAAATACGGGATGACGCCTCAGCAGGCGCTTATCTCTGGGACGAAGACCAGCGCGGCGTTGTTGGGCTTGGAACAGTTGGGGACGGTGGAAACGGGCAAGGAGGGGGATCTGGTGGCGGTCGAGGGGGATCCTCTGAGCGATATTCATGCGCTGGAGAAGGTGCGGGCGGTGGTTTTCCAGGGGAAGAGCGTGGCGCCTGCGAACCGGCAGTAGTGGTTCTTAAAGCCGGGGCGCGGACGGGCGGGGCAAGCCCCGCCCCTACAGAGTTTTCGCACTTGCGAGAAAATGGTTTATTGCTTCGGAAGCGCTGGGGCATTAAGATTTTCGTGAAGAAAATTCGACGGCGATGGAGTTCGCCGAAACCGGGCCAGAGCGGTGAGCTGGCTCTGATGACTCCTGGCAGCCGGGCGGCTCCAGGAGTTTTTTTGTTGAGGGCCGCTGTCGCCGCCGGATGGGAGCTATCTTGCGGATACTAATGATTGCGATTTTTGGGGCGGTCGGTACTCTGTGCCGTTATGGGCTGCAGGGCTTCGTGCAAACTCGCGCGGGGAGCACCTTTCCGCACGGGACGCTGATCGTAAATCTCACAGGGTGCTTTTTTCTTGGCCTGATTGGGCAATTTACGCTGAACCGCTTGGTGATTTCGCCGGACTGGCGAATGGCCATCGCTATTGGATTCTTCGGCGGGTATACGACGTTTTCGAGTTTCGGGTGGGAAACAGCAAAAATGCTGGAAGACGGCGAGTGGCTGCGCGCGACGACGTACGTGGGCGCCAGTGTGATTGCGGGCCTGCTCTTGTCTGTGGCGGGAATTCGGCTGGCGAACCGGTTCTAGGAGCCGAGATGACACACGAAAAATTCGAGGGCGAACGAACTCTGATGCGCATTCACATCGGCGAATCGGACAAATGGCACGGCAGGCCGCTGCATGACGCGATCGTCGAACTCCTGCGTAAAGAGGGATTCTCCGGCGCGACCGTGCTGCGCGGCGTGGCGGGGTACGGCGGTTCGAGCGTCTACCACACGGACAAGCTGCTTCGCATGTCGCAGGATCTGCCCATTATCGTCGAGGTGATCGAATCGGCGGAGCGCATCGAGAAAATTCTTCCGCGGCTGGATGAGATGGTGGAGGGGGGATTGATAACGCTCGAGAAAGTCCGCGTGATTCTGTATCGCGCCGCTAAAAAATAGTTGAGATCCGGCGAATAGTCCCAACGAAGGATTCCTGCCGACAGCCTTCCTCAGACCGCTACACATTTATTTCTCTGTGAAACACAGTCGGCTGTAAACTGCAGAGCATGGCTGAGCCCGCAAAAGAGCAATCCTGGTTGAACCGGACGGTTCTTGGTGTTGGCCTCACCAGCCTTTTTAGCGACTGGAGCCATGAAACCGCTACGGCTGTTCTTCCCGCATTTCTTGCCTCAATCGGGGCCGGGCCAGCGTGGCTCGGTGTCATCGAGGGGATCGCTGATGGCCTTTCGAGTTTTTCGAAATTGGCCTCCGGCTACTTCACGGATCGGCTCAAGAATCGCAAGCCGCTCGCCGTATTCGGATATGCGGTAACGGCGTTCGCGACGGCTTCGTTCGCTTTCGCCACGCACGCGTATCACGTACTCATCGGACGCACGGTGGCCTGGCTGGGCCGCGGAGTCCGCTCACCAGTCAAGAAGGCGCTGCTGGCAGCGGATGTTTCACCGGAGGCCTACGGCCGCGCTTTCGGGCTGGAACGATTGATGGACACGATCGGGGCGATCGGGGGACCGCTCACCGCGTTGTGGCTTTTGGAAAAAACGGGACACAATTATCAAAAAGTTTTTCTCTGGACGCTGCTCCCCGGGCTCGCCGCGATTGCTTCCTTCTGGTTTCTGGTGCGCGAACGTCCGATCGCTTCCAAGCCGAAGCGATCCTTCTTGATGGGAATTCGCGAGCTGCCCGGCCCGTTCCGGAGTTTTCTTGTGGGAGTTGGCGTGTTTGGTGCGGGGGATTTTTCTCATTCGCTGCTCATTCTCTACGCTTCGCGGATGCTTGCCCCCGAGTTTGGAATGGCGCGCGCGGCGAGCATCGCGGTCGCTCTCTATACGCTGCGCAACGTGTTTTCCGCTGGAGCCGCGTATACGAGCGGATGGCTGAGTGACCATGTACAGCAACGCAAGATCGTGCTTGCAAGCGGATACGGCGTGGCGGGGATCACGGCGATCCTGCTTTGTACGGGCACGCATTCTTTGTGGTTACTCGGGATTATTTTTGCGCTGGCTGGCCTTTATTTTGGAACCGAAGATGCGCTTGAAGATTCGGTCGCAGCCGAACTGGTGCCGAAGGAGCAGCATGGGATGGCTTTTGGCACGCTAGCCGCGGTCAACGCGGTGGGAGATTTTCTTTCGAGCTTGCTCGTGGGTTTTCTCTGGAGCGCCGTTTCCGTACAGGCGGCTTTTGCGACTTCCACGGTCCTCTTTTTCGCGGGGGCCATACTGATCCTTCGAATTCGCCACTGACAAATCTTTGGGGCAAAGCGACGGCGCACAACTATTCGTGTGGAGGCATTGGCTCAGGCCATTGCGTTACGCTGATCTTGCCGCCCGGCTCCAGTTGAATCGCCGGCGCGTAGAGTCCGAGAAATTCGCGGCGCCACCACAAGCCATGTTCTTTTTTTTCGGCCATGGACGTGAACCAATACTGGTAGAGAACCGCGCGGACCTGGAGCGGCGGCCTTTGTGGGAAGGGATTCGCGGCGAAAAGCGCGAGAACATCTGGATCGTTCGAAAGGAGCCGCTTTTCTACGCGCAGGACGAGCGGATTATCGCGCCACTCGCCAAGCGAGGCGAACCACAAATTCCAGTCCAGACGAGGCTGGTAGGGCGCGTAGAGGCCAGGCCGTTTGTTGAGCTCCTGCGGTTTGTGTCGAAAGGGATAGGCCATCCAGGTTTGGCCATCGCTGGAACCTTGGAACTCGATTTCATAGCGGCCGCGCGTCATAACAGCAAAGAGGCCGTAACGGTTGGCGATTCGAAAGGGGTCCAGGAGAGCGACGGGCGAGGTTGGAAGGGGCGCGGGCGTGATCGTCCAAACCATCAGCGCAGCGGTTGCGTAGAAAATCCACGAAAGCAAAATCGCGACTAGGGCGACGCGAAGACCTCCAAGCCAGGAGCGGATTCCTGTTGGAGTCGAGGGGACTAGAGGAGTTACTGTTGAGACCCGGAATGGCTGAATCCATTTTGCGGGAAAAACTTTCGTGAGAAAGCGGTCGTCGAGCAGAAGGAACGCCAGGATGAGAACAAGATAGTTCAAAAAGGTGTAGTTGGCAGTGAGAATGATGCCGATCTGCCACGGTGTGACAACAAAAAAAAGCGCGATTCGAAACGGCCGCGGCAGAAACGCAGTCCAGACCAGAATGAGTTCGAGGGCCAGCGTAGAGAATGCCGTTGCTGCGTGAAACCAGTGCGGCAAATGCTGGACGTACCAACCAATCCAAGTGGGAAGCGGGCCATTCTGATAATAGTCGTCCATCGCCGTGAAATTGCGCCACTCGGGGTCACCGCCTGCGAGCTTCACTACTCCTGATTCGAAGTAGATGCGGAACCACTCCCAGAGAAGCAGGTAGAATGCGGCTCTTACTGGAGGCCGTGTGGTTGCCAAGCCCGGTCGAAATCCGCTGGGCGCAAAAAATAGAGAAAGGAATCCGGCTTCGAGCAACATTCCATCCGATTGGTAGCCGGAAAATTCACGAGCTGCGCTGACGAACGATAGAAAGCAAACGAAACAGATTGCCAGCATTCCGCGGGGCCAGATATTGAGGACTAACAAGACGGCTGCAGCCATGCCAATCCAGCAGAGTCCGTTGAGCAAGTGCGAGCCGCTCGAAAACCACAGAACAGTTGGAACATACCAATACCTGGAGTAGCCAAGCTGCTCGGCAACACTTTTCAGATATTCCGACGCGGGGAGTATCCCTGTGGGGCCGATCAATCCACGGATTTGAAAAGCGAGCGGGAAGAATGCTGAGAAGTAGATCAAGCCCAGTGCGCGCAGAAAAATCCATCGGGAGAGGAAACGGTCCGAGGGACCGAAACGCGAATCAAACAGGAAGCGCACGACGGACGAGGGAGTCCAATCCATAGTTGCGACACATTATACCGAGCGGGGGCGCGCAGAAATCCGTTCAGTGTCGAATGTCAGCGTCCTTTGGAGAGTTTGAGGGCTGCTTGACGTGTAAGGCGCAGGTGCCGTCCTCGCAAACATCGCGATTCCAGCGATAGCGATTGCGAGCGATCCAGGCGTACAAGTGCCGGGCGAGAAAATGAATCCCAGGGACAAGCAGAAGCCAGGCGAGCAGCTTCCATCCGGGCAGTGCCAGGCCGATGCGGGCCCAGGCATCAGCGCCGGAGTAAACTCGTCCGCGCGGGTCGACAGCTTGCATCAGGCGCATGGCTTCTTCCCGATTCACTTGAGGGAAGCGGACGGAGACGTTGGCGTCGTGGAGATCGAGCAGTTCGATGCGGCCGCGCGGGTCCATGCCCCGCACGCGCGCTACGCTGGCGCGGCACAAATTGCAGGCTCCATCGTAGAGGACAGTGAGCTCAGCCACAGGGCTCCCGGGAGTTTCGATAACTGAGAATCTGATTCTAGCAAGCAAACCGCAAGGCTTACGAGTTGGCCGTCGCCAACGGAAGTATTTCGCCCTCACGTCCTCCTGCGCATTAAATGAAAAAGACGAGGAGTTCGCTGTTGCGGCAGGCATCACCGCGTGTTACGCTGGCGAACAAAAGGCGAATTGCAGGAGGATTCCTCGATGTCCCATTCTCTCGCCGTGCGGTCCGCGGGGCCTGGCTCGCTTGAGCCCGCCGCTCGCTCGTCGTTGACGCGCGTGCGCGAGGTTCTCGATAGTTTGGCATCACGCGACGTTAACGGTGACGTGCTTACAGCGATCCGTTATTTTCCCGCGCGCGAAGCGCAGTGGGCTGAGTTTCCCGCGTGGGCGCATGGCGACCTCGTCACTGCGTACGGCGCCAAGAGTATTCGCCAACTTTACACGCATCAGAACATTGCTGCCGAGGCAGTCCACGCCGGCAAAAACGTGGTGGTAGTCACGCCAACCGCTTCGGGAAAAACGCTTTGCTACAACCTGCCGATATTGAATTCGATTCTCGAGAATCCGGACACTCGCGCGCTCTATCTTTTCCCGACCAAAGCTTTGGCGCAAGATCAGTTGGCAGAGCTTTACGACCTCAACCAGCGGCTGGACAACCGATTCGGCGTTTTCACTTATGACGGTGATACTCCTGCCGACGCCCGCAGGGCCATCCGCGAAAAGGGTCATGTGGTGCTGACGAATCCGGACATGTTGCACACGGGGATCTTGCCGCATCACACGCGATGGACGCGCTTGTTCGAGAACCTGCGCTACATCGTGATCGATGAGCTACACACCTATCGCGGAGTGTTTGGCAGCCATCTTTGCAATGTGCTGCGGCGTTTGCGGCGAATTGCGAACTTCTACGGCAGCAAGCCGCAGTTTATTTGCTGTTCTGCGACCATCGCGAATCCGGGTGAGTTGGCCGGCAGGCTGCTCGAAAATGAAGTGGAAGTGCTCGATGGCAACGGAGCCCCGGCAGGCGAGAAGACATTTGTTTTCTATAATCCGCCGGTTGTGAATCGGGCACTTGGCATTCGCCGAAGCTATATCAATGAAACTTCGCGAGTGGCGCAAGAGTTTTTGAGGCGTGACCTGCAAACGATGGTGTTCGCCAATTCGCGTTTGCAGACCGAGATTTTGCTTACCTATCTGCAGCAGGCCAATCCTCAGCCGCCGGGCAAACAGGAAACAATTCGCGGCTATCGCGGGGGCTATTTGCCGAACGAGCGCCGCGAAATCGAGCGCGGCTTGCGGGGCGGCCAGATTCGCGGAGTGGTGACGACCAGCGCGCTGGAACTCGGGATCGATGTAGGCTCGCTGGATACCGTTGTGATGGCGGGCTATCCTGGCACAATCGCGGCAACCTGGCAGCGCGCGGGGCGTGCCGGACGCCGGAGTGGAAGTTCTTGCGCTGTGATGGTGGCTTCTTCTTCGCCGCTGGATCAATTCATGGTGCGGCATCCGGACTATTTTTTTGGCAACACCCCGGAACACGCTTTCATCCAGCCCGACAACCTCGAAATTCTCATCAACCACATGAAATGTGCGGCATTCGAATTGCCGATTGCGCCGGGCGAACGATTTGGCGACGTCGATCTGCCAGACATTTGTGCGCGGCTTGCCGAGGCTGGCTACTTGCACCTTGCCGGAGAGCACTATCACTGGACGCATGAGGCTTATCCCGCCGATACGATCAGCCTTCGCTCGATCACCAGCGACAATTTCGTCATCATCGATATCACAGGCGGGCCAAATGTCATCGGTGAAGTGGATTTTACGAGCGCGCTGGTTTTTCTCCACGAGAAGGCCATTTACATTCACGGCGGGCAGCAATATCACGTCGAACATCTGGATTTCAAAGAGCGCAAAGCCTATGTAAAACAAGTGGACGTCGATTACTACACCGATGCGATTCGGTACACGCAAGTACGTGTTTTGGAGGCAAGCGAGATGGCACCGGCAGCCGTTGCCTCAGCGAATTCGCATTCGCATGGCGATGTTCTGGTCCGGTCGCAGGTCGTCGGTTTCAAGAAAATCAAATTTTTCACAAACGAAAACATCGGCGACGGCAAGCTGGAGCTTCCCGAGAACGAGATGCATACGACGTCTTATTGGATCACCTTGGAGAGGCCGCTGCTCGAATCGCTTCCGTACAGCGTGAGCGAGCGGCAGAGCGGTATGTTCGGGTTGCTGCACGCCCTGGCGTCTGTCGCCACCCTCCTGCTTATGTGCGACGGCCGCGATCTTGGCACCGCGATTGGCGAACGCCCTCCCGCACCTGATTCCAACAGCCAACTCGTAGGGGCGCAGCATGCTGCGTCCCCACAAGCCCAAACCACAGATGAGGCGGAGGAGTTTACGCCCTCTCGTCTTAGAGACGTATCCGGTTCCAATCCAAGGGAATTCTTCGAGCCCAGTCTTTATATTTACGACGCATATCCGGGCGGCATCGGTTTCTCCGAGCCGCTGTTTCGAGCTCATGAGCTTCTCGTGAACAAAACGCGCGAGCTGATCGCCGCCTGCGCATGCGACGAAGGCTGCCCTTCCTGCGTCGGCCCAGCGGGAGACCTCGCTCCGCGCGCTAAAGAAGCCGCTCTGGCCATTCTCGACAGGCTGTGTGGCTAGCTGGATGGCGGCCTCAGCCGACAAATTCGCCCGACTCTCAGCGCTCAAACCGGCGCGTACTGCGCCGTCGCATCCGCCCGCTCTGAGGGCACCCGATCAAGAAGATTCTCTTGCCCGTCTTCTCGGCGCAGGCGTGGCAAAAAATCATTTCGGCGAACATCTAGCGATTCGCAATTGGTTTTCCACACCAGAGTTTTCCGAGCCATCCTCTATCGCGCTCGAACTCCTATCGCGCAGTCGCAACGCCGAACTCTCTCTCCGCACGCGCCTGGCCCTGCAAGATCCATCCAAGTGGCTCTTTCTAGACACGGAAACCACAGGCCTGGCCGGCGGCACAGGCACGTATCCATTTCTGGTCGGTATTGCCTGGTGGGATGGCGGAGGCCTGCAAATCGAACAATTCTTCATGCGCGATTTCGCCGAAGAGCACTCGCTCCTTCACGAACTCGCCGCGCGCCTCGCCGATCGCCCCGTACTCGTCACCTTCAATGGCAAATCCTTCGATTGGCCCCTTCTCGAAAATCGCTTCACGATGACGCGCTCCATTCCCACGCCGCACCTTAGCGCGCATCTCGACCTTCTCCATCCGGCGCGCGCACTTTGGAAGCTTCGGCTTGGCTCCGTCCGTCTCATTGAACTGGAGCGCCAAGTTCTCGATGCCCCGCGTCTCGGCTGGCACCGCGAAGATGACGTCTGCTCCTCACTCATTCCCCAATATTACTTCGACTATCTCCGTGGCGGCTCATCGGAACCACTTGTAGGCGTAGTCCGGCACAACCAGATGGATCTGCGCGGCCTCGCCGCTCTCTTTGGAAAAATCAACTCCCTTATCGCGTCGCAACACACGGACCGCGACGGAATCGATAGCCTCGATCTCTTCGGCCTCTCGCGTTTCTTCGAGAGGCGCGGCGATTCCGATCGCGCGAGCGTGGCGTGTTTGCAGGCACTTGATCTCGGCCTTCCCGATGAATTCCGCCCGCGAGCTCGGCGCGAGCTTGCTCTACTCGCCAAGCGACGTGGCGATCACGCCGCCGCAGTTGCTCTCTGGGTCGAGCTCACCAGCAACCCTCACGATGGCGTTCTCGCTTGTGAACAACTCGCCATCCATTACGAGCGCCGGGCCAAGGATCCCGCACGCGCAATAGAATTTGCTCGACTCGGCTTAGCAAAGGTAAAGCGCGCGCGCGTGCACCCGCGTGATCCCTTTGCGGCATCCCGCGCGGCACGTCTGGCCGAAAAATTTATTGTTCGAATCAACCGCCTGGAAGGTAAAGGGAAAAACAAGACTGCAAGTGCAGAAACCGATGGTTCAACTATTCTGAACTATTCCCCCAAGTAAATTTCAATGAGCTGCGGCCATCGCTTTGGAATCGCGCGGGGCGAGAGGCCAACCAATCATCCCATCGAGGCCATCGAACACCGCCCGGCTGGCGCCTTCGACGGAAAGGCATTCCGCGCCCACACAATACAAGAACACGCCGCCATCAGGCGTATCGAAAGTAAGGAAGTTCGAGGAGCGAGGTGCATTTTCATGTCCAAGATACTTCTGCTCGAGCGCGTCAGCATACCTGCCAAAGAACTGCCCGGTGTGTTCTTCATTGTCCAAATGAAGACGCGCAATTAGGATCAGGCGCTTCGTCGGCTTCTGTTCGTACAGTGCGTACCGATCTCCACTCCACGTCGCTGCGAGCGGCGTGGCAGCCTGCTCTCCCAGAAACTGTTTCAAGATCTCCTTCCACCCGAATTCCCCCATGGCATTCTCATCGATCTTCACCCAATCCGGCCCGAGAAGCTTTTCCAAAGAGGGTATCGCGACGGAAGCAGGAGCTCTGCCGGATTTGTAGAGTGCTGGATGCATGATCTGCTGGGTCGAGGCTGGTGGCTTTGTGAAGACAGCGGATAGAGCGTTCCACCCTCCTGATTTCAAGATGGCTGTGGAAAATGTCAAGCCGCCAAAATAGGGAAAGATCATGGAGTCCTTCAAAAATTGAGGCGCTTCCTGCAGCTTGGGCGATTTGGACATATCTCCCGCAAAGACGGACGGGTCAATCGTGGGCAAATCCTGCACGGACCGGCCCGTTCCCTTCAGCAAATAGTCAATCATCGCGGCCATGGCGCTGCCCTCCAGCACCGCTTCGCGCGCCAACTCCGCATCATCGTTTGGCCGCGCTGCTTTCTCCCATGTCTCAATCTGGAAATGCTGATCTTGAAGCGCGTGCGTCAACTCGTGGGCCATCACCATGCGCTGGTCGTCCAGTGGAATCCAGTCCGCAATGTAGAATTCGCGAGCTTTCGGATCGTAGAGGCCTGCAATCTGCTCCGTAAGCAGATCGACCATAAAATTATCCAGATCAAATCCTTTGGGAATAAGTCCAAAGGCCTCGGCGCTTTTTGTCTCCGCGTAACGTTCGGCAGGGTTTTTCTCTTCGTTCATCTCTCTAACGACATAGGCGCGGATCTCATCTCGCGATCGCAAAGTCTTTTTAAGAGGAGTAAGGAGCTTCAAGCCAGTGATCTGGCTGACTTGCTGAAGGACCTCGTCGGCCGTTGCCGCAAACTCGGCATTATTTGCTCGCGGCTGCGCCGACGGAACGGGCGCGGTCGCATCTTGCTGTGCGAGGAGAACGCCTCCGCCTAGAAGTGACGAGAATGTTAGGACGGCCGCGCAGAGAGGTCTGGCAACTCTTTTGCTCAATGAACTCATAATCTTTGCAGAATAACAGATAAGGCTCGACGACCGCCCGAACCAGAGAACCAGGTGCTACGTGATAGGAAACTCGATGCATCTTCCATCGCAGCCGTGGGTATCTCAGATAAAACCGAGGTTTGGTGTCAATTATGCCCTTGCACGACCCGCGCAATCGATTAGAAAGAATGAAGATAGGCACAGAATGACCTTTCCAAAAGCGAATCGCCTGACCTCACCCTCGCTTGCATAAAGAATATTCCAAAAGAAATTCACAGCCGCGCGTTCCGAATCCTTAACAGAATGGTAATTCTGTTATACTCAGCCCTGTAGGCTCCTAGCTCTCTCCCGAGGAAATCATGCTCCCCGGACTTCGTCTGCGGCAGGCCCGTGAACGACTCGGTTTAACCTATCGCGATGTCGAACGCGCTAGTTTTGAATTGGCAGCGCGCCGAGGGCGTCCGGAGTTGATTCTGCACATCAGTCGCCTGGCGGATATCGAAAACCGTGGCGTAACTCCCGGACTTCACAAGCTTTACACGCTCGCCGTGGTGTACCACTTGAATCCGCTGGACATTTTTCGTTGGTACGACGTTCCGATCGAAGACTGCTTCCCGGATGGTGGCGCTTTCCATGCTCCGCACACGCATTTGGCAGCGCCACCCGTATCCCTTAAGACTCCTTTGCGATTTGACCCGTCATTCGATCCAAAACGCACTGAGTTGCTTTCTCGCATGGTCGAGCAGTGGGGCAATCTCGAAGGCGTGTTAACGAATGGGAATGCCCGCCACCGTTATGGCTATATCGGTCTGTCAGACCGGCGCATGGTGCCGCTGTTGCGCCCCGGGAGTGTAGTTCTCGTGGATATCACCATTCGCAACATCGAAGACGACAACTGGGCCAACGAATACGACCGACCGATGTATTTCGTCGAGTTGCGAGAGGGCTACCGATGTGGTTGGTTTCAGTTGGATGGGCAGCGCCTGCTGATGCAGCCCCATCCTCTATCTCGTTGTGTACCCGAGGCTTGGCGTCTTCCGGAAGAGGCCGAAGTCGTTGGCCGAGTGGTTGGAGTAGTTACCCGCTTGAACGAGCCGTGGAGCATTCTTCCTGGAGAATCTCCAGCAACGCGCGGAGATTCGAGCAGAAAAGCTCCTTGAGATAGCCAGGCGCCCGTTCGGGCATTAAGACGCGGTACGCTTCCATACGACGCCAATGCTCTAAAGCGCCGCATAATCCGCCGGGCATGTGTTTGAGACATCCTCTCAGGTCCGCTTCTTGCCGTTCGAGAGGACTCTCCAACACGCGTTCAAAGATCTGCTCATGGCACAGGTTTAAGGCCTGCTGAATGGCTTCGTCGGGATACATAGCCGAGAGGCCCGCGTGTTCGTACTTCCCTGAGGAAAGATCACGCAACGACGCCATGTAGGTAAGCCGGCTGAATTCTCCAGGAATCCCTGCCAGCGTGGTTTGCGTGAAATCTTGAATGATGCGGCTGTTCTGCTGGAGCTGCGAGATCATTTCCTTGCACTGCCCCGTTCCGAAGACGGAACGTTTTAGCGCATTCCCCTCAACTGTCCTGATTTTTCTTCATGGTTGGAGCCAGGAGGCTTTCCACCATGAAAAAGATCATTACCACTTGCTCTGTAGCGCTTGCATTTGCGGCTTCGATCCTACTCCCTGTTAATAGCTCGGTCAAACAGTCCTTCAGTAATCGCCACACTCCGGTGTACGTGGCGGTCGCAAGCGGTTCACCTATCCCGATACCAAACCCTCCGGGCAGGCTCAAGGTGGACACCTCCAGCGGCAGCCCTATTCCCATCCCAAATCCGCCAGGACGAATTGCCTAGAGGCTAGGAGCGTACACAGCTCCGCAGCTCGCTGGTAACATCAAACGGCGAGTTGCGGAGCTTCTATCTAAGAGAACTCTAATTTGGTTTTCGGACGTCGCTGCTTGGACTCGGAAACTCGGTTGGCGACCCGACTCTTCCAGAAGGGGATAATCTCCGCCGATGCTCCGCTGCGGGGCAGACCGCTCCAGTACCAACCAACTATTAGATCGAAGCGAATAGTTTATTTACCTGCCAGTTAAGACATGCTAGCATTCAACCGCAATGACCGGCATGTCCCTCTCCGTGCAGTCCATTTGGGCCTGTAGTATTTTGGCCCAACTGATCGCGCTGACTCTCCTGCTCCTGAGAAAGAACGCGAGTAAGATCCCGTTCTTCACCACCTACATAGTTCTTAATCTTTGCCAAGCCGGTTTCATGCTGGTTTTGGCCCTCATTCCTACGTTAAGTCGCGCCACTTTTGAGAGACTGTCTTGGCTTGCTGAGGCCATAACTCTGCTAGCGCAAGCGGTAGCCACTACGGAAATTCTGGGGCTCACTCTGCGGCCGTATCCTGGAATTTGGGGTTTAGCATGGCGTGCGCTCGTCGCCGTCTCATCTCTCGTCGTTCTGATTTTGGTGTGGGTGACTCACGCCCAAGGTATTGGACAGCTGTGGTTCCAACTCAATCGTGGTTATCATCTTACTTTTGCCACCGCTGTGATCGCATGCCTGGCTCTCGTGCGCTATTACTCGATTCGAGTTCCGTCTCCCTTCAAGATGATACTTGCCGGATTCTGTCTTAATTCTTGCGTAGAGGTTCTGGTCAATACGCTTATTCAAGTGCTCTTCCATAAGGGCTATGCGGTCTATCAAGCAGCTTGGGAAATTGTAACTATGATTTCGTTTGTAGCTACCCTGACCATTTGGATAGTTGCGCTCTGGAAACCGTTTCCTGTCGATGCTCGTCAAATCGCTTTGCCGTCGGATTCTACCTATCGCAGACTTTCGCCCGAAATCAATGAACGATTGCGGGAGATCAATGAAAAGCTTTTGCGGCTTTGGAAAATGGAGGCACGCCCAGAGTGACGTACGCATTCATAGCACTTTTCCTCTTTGCCTTTCTCCTTTTGGTTCTGCTTGGGTTGGTTTTGCGTGATCCCAACAGGGTCCCGAGGCCGAATGCCGCCGAAGGCTTAACGGAGTTCCCGGATAGAACGCACGTGACTTTCTTCCCGCAGATTAAGCAGGCCCTGGCAGTACAAGACTTCGCCTATCTTGCCTCGCTTGGAAGGAATGCTCTAGCCAATAGAGTATGCAAAGAACGACGCAAGATCGCACTGACCTATCTGGCTTGCCTGCGTAACGATTTTCAAACGCTATGGCGATTGGGACGCGTGATTTCGTCCATGTCACCGCAGGTTGGAACGGCGCAAGAATTTAGGCGGCTCCAGTTGGGTTTGGCCTTTTCACTGCGCTACGAAATGATTCGCATTAAACTCCTGTTTGGATTTGCCCCTCTAACTGATTTTGGTGCATTGAGTGAGGTCGTCAGCAGGCTTTCGATCCGGATGGAAACTGCCATGCGGGATCTGGGTGAACGCGCCGCTCTTGCGGCAAAGCCGTCGTCATCTTTGGACGGGCGTGGGTTGGACGTTTCCTAACACAGCATCTATCGCGGCGAGTAGTTCCGCCGCCTGGAACGGCTTTTGGAGAATGCGATTTCCGTTGCGCGGCAGTTCGTCAGGAGGACGCCCCAACGGCGCGACGCCGCGCATCCAGACGCAACGCTTGGCTAACCCTGGCCTGCGAGCAAGGATCCAATCATGAAGGATGTTGCGCTCCGGCGTCCCGGACAGATCCAGATCCGCGAGCACTAAGTCGAACTCTCGATTTTCAAGAAGTGCCATCGCCTCCGCAGCGGTCTTGGCCGTCTTAACTTCATGCTCCCGATCGAGCAGGATGGCGCGAACAGCTTCCAGCACCGAGTCATCTTGATCGATCAAGAGGATGCGGCCCTCTCTCACTGGTTCCACCGCCTGGTCGGTTTCGGCGGGCTTCGTGGCCTTAATAGGTTGGTAGGGGACCTCTATTGTAAAGGATGCTCCACGGGGAGGAATGTTGCGCACCCGAATCGAACCGCCGTGTTCCGAGATGATGCCATAGCAAATGCTGAGGCCTAGTCCGGTCCCCTTGCCAACGGGTTTGGTCGTGTAGAAGGGATCGAATACGCGGGACGCGTCCTTGACGCCCGGGCCACTATCGGTAAATTCTATGAAAAGTTTGTCTCCATTCGCTCCCGTTCGTACCCAAAGATCTCCTTCCTTGGAATGCTCCAGCATGGCGTCCACAGCGTTGTTCACCATGTTCAAGAAAACCTGCTGGAGTTGGTGGGGATCGGCGGATGTGTAGGGAAGATCCGGCGCGAGCTCCAGATGCACGCGAATATGATTCATTCGCAAATCGTAGTCTCGTAGCGCAAGGGTCTCCTCGAGGATCAGATTCAGCTGCACGGGGACGCGTTCTGGTTTGTGCTGTCGCGCAAAACTAAGCAAGTTCTGCACGATGCGGTGAGTTCTTTGCGCCTGTTTGTAGAGTTTTTCGGAGTACTCGATGCCCTGCGCGCCCATTTGTCCGCTTGAGGTGAGCAGCTGGCTGTAGCCCAGGATCGCCGTCAAGGGATTGTTGAGTTCGTGCGCCACACCGGAGATCAACTGTCCCACGGCGGCCATTTTCTCGCTATGCAACAGCTGTTCCTGCGTGCGACGCAAGTTTTCGTAAGCCTGGCGCGCCTCTTCGTAGAGCGTCGTGCGTTCGATCGCGCTCGAAAGCTGGCTCCCGACTGCAATGAGCAGGTTGACGTCCGCGGGCGAAAACTCTTTTGGCGTGCGGCTGCCCACTGTCAGGCCGCCAATGACGCGGTCTTTCGACCAAAGCACCACAATGTATGCGGATAGAAGCTCTTCTTTCCGCTGTGCCTCGCGGAAAATCGTGGGAAGCGGCAGCCCCTGTACCGATAGAAACGTCGCGTGCACCGATTGGATGTGCTGCAGTAATTCCGGCTTTACCTCTACCGCGGGGAAGTTTCTGGCGTATTCCGAACGATGCCCCACCGCCGCCACGCGCCGGATTTTTGTTCCCGCCTCGTCGAACAAATAAAGCGCGCAAGCGTCCAGACTGAACAGCTCCGCCATCTGCCGCAGCGTGCGGTGCAGCGAATCTCCCAGGTCCATCGACTCCATCAGAGTTTGGCCGATGGAGTTCAGCACCAGCAGCTCCCGGTTACGCCTCCGGATTTCCTGCTCAGCTCTTTTCCGCTCTGTGATATCCAGCAGAAAGCCCTGGTACGCGGTTACATTTCCAGCCGCGTCTTTCACCGCGATCGAGGACTCCAGCACCGTGCGGATCTCGCCATCTCTGCGCTTCATCTCGAACTCGAAGTCCGCCACCGTGCCGTGTTCCTGCAGCAACTTCTTCAGCCGTTCGCGGTCCGCCGGATTTGCGTACATGGCTCCCGGAATATCAGCGCCCAGCAATTCCTCGCGCGTCTCGAATCCCGTCATGCGCATCATCGCTTCGTTGAAATCCAGGAACCGCCCCTGCGGTGTGGAGATAAACACGCCTTCCTGCACGCTCGAAACAAGAGTTCTGTATTTTTCTTCCGCGCGCTTTCTTTCCGTAATGTCCTTCAGGACATGCACTGTCCCCAGGACGTTTCCCGCCGGATCGGTGAACGTGGAATTCGATGCGAGAAAATAGCCTTGCAGCCACGGATCCGGGTTGTCTCCTTCTCCAGCTATGCCCTCGCAATACGGGCACATCTCGTATGCCAGGTTCTTGCGCGCTAACAGGTCCGTCACCGTGCGCCCGACCAGCGCTTGCGAATCCCTCCCCAACAGATGCCCCAACCTCAAATTGCACCGAAGTATCCGCCCTTGCCGGTCGTGCACTAAAATGGGATCGCCAATGGAATCGAACGTATAGGCCCACTGCTGCTGCACAGTAGCCACCTGCTCGAATAGTTTTACGTTCTGCAGCGTCAATCCAAGTAGATTACTGATGTTCAGGAGGTAAGCAATCTCGTCGGCCTGGAACTGCTCATTTCGAGTAGAACCGACTGCGATGATCCCGAGCGGCCCGTCTTTTCCCGGCAGCGCCATCGTGATGCTGTTTCCGATGCCACCCTCCGCCATTCTTTGCCGTACAGAGGGGTCCGGTTCATCTTGCATGCGAAAAAACTCACAGTCCTCATGCAGGACCCGCTGCGTCCACGCTGACTTGGCAGGCAAACTTGCGTACTTTTCCAGATACGCTTTCTGAAAGCCAACCGACGCGTGTACTACTAGAAGCGCTTTGTCTCCCTCGCCTTCGAGCAAGCGCACCAGTCCGTGCGTGGCTCCCAGACTCTCCACCAGGTGCGCGAGCACGCGATCCAGGACATCCTGCACGGAAAGCGTCTGTGTACTCGCTGTGGTCAACAGGGTCAACCGCCTCAGCTTCTCGTTGAGCTCGATCGTTCTCGACCGCGCCCCCTCCAGCACCACGACCACCATGGCAATTCCCAACGCCACGCCCAGTAGGTGATCAAACGCCACTCGCAACAAAAAGTACGGGTGTTCCGGCCACATATTCCGGTCCAACCCGTGAATGCCGGTCAATAGAAACACGCCTTCAAGCAACCGCACGCCGTGGCCCCGCCGCAGCAACGGGGACCTCCACAAAATCATTCCCGCCCAAAGGCATACCGCGCTTGCAACTACCGCCGTCTCCCACCGGACATTGCCATAAACCGGCGTCAAACTCCGCTGAAAATAATAGATTCCAAACAACACCACTCCCGCGAGCGGAAGGATCG
>Ga0206989_1021_pt2 | contig 31314 bp, 34 predicted proteins | sample Alteio_BWMinCont_10_FD_153276 | JGI IMG/M metagenome (GOLD analysis project Ga0206989, IMG submission 153276) | Enriched cells from forest soil in Barre Woods Harvard Forest LTER site, Petersham, Massachusetts, United States -... | ecosystem: Environmental > Terrestrial > Soil > Temperate forest >...
AAATAAAACGCGCAAGATGCTACGCGTTTTCCTGAAGTACACCCCGGACCGCCGCAGAGAATCTCGCCGCCGACTTTGGCTTTGCGGGCGCTGCGTCCGCTCATCAAACCCTTGGGCGTCGTCAAAATGTTGATGCCAAGTCCGCCGACGACCGGCCGAATTTCGGTTGCGCCAAGATAGCGGCGCGAGCCGGGGCGCGAAATACGCTTTACGCCGGAGATGACGCTGCGGCGGTCCGGGGTGTACTTCAGGAAAACGCGTAGCATCTTGCGCGTTTTATTTTCGTCCACCATCTTGAACGTCGAGATGTAGCCCTCTTCCTTCAGAATGCGGGCGATTTCCGCTTTGAGCTTTGACGCGGGCACGTCCACGCGCTGGTGCTTGGCGGCAGCGGCGTTGCGAATGCGCGTCAAAAAATCGGCGATGGGATCCGTTTGCATCTTCTCTCCTACCTACCAGCTTGCTTTCACGACGCCGGGAATTTCTCCCTTGAGCGCCATACCGCGGAAACAAATTCTGCACATCTGGAACTTGCGAATGTAGCCGCGAGCGCGGCCACAGACGCGGCAGCGGTTGCGAACGCGGACCTTGAATTTCGGTTTCTTATGCGTCTTTGCGATTTTTGCCAGGCGTGCCATTTATTGCGCTCCTCCAGGAACGCGCAGGGGAACTCCGAGACCTTTGAGAAGTTCCCGGCCTTCCTCGTCGTTCTTTGCCGTGGTCGTCAAGGTGACGTTCATGCCCTTGATCTTGTCCACGCGCGTGTAATCGATTTCCGGAAACACGAGCTGATCTTTCAAGCCCAGCGTGTAGTTGCCGCGGCCATCGAAGGCACCCGAAGGCAGACCGCGAAAATCGCGGACGAGCGGCAGAACCACGTTGCAGAGCCGGTCGAGAAATTCGTACATCTTGTCTCCGCGAAGTGTGACGGCACAGCCGATGGGCATGCCTTTGCGGATTTTGAAATTCGCGATGGACTTCTTGGCTCGCGTGATGATGGCTTTCTGTCCGGTGATCTGGCCGAGCTCGACTGCAGCCGTATCCAGCAGCTTGGCGTTCTGGCTGGCTTCGCCGAGGCCGATGTTCACGGTGATCTTCTGCAGTTTCGGAACGGCCATCTTGTTCTTCCAGCCGAAGCGCTTCATGAGCGCCGGCACCGTTTCGCCGCTGTATTTTTCCTGTAATCGCGTCTTCATTTCTCTTTTCTGCCTTGTCCTTTACCTAGAGAACCTTACTTATCGAGCGTCGTACCACACCGCCGGCACGCACGCACTTTCTTTCCGTCGGGAAGGACGGTGTGTCCGATGCGCGTATGCTTGCCGCAACTGGAGCAAACGATCAGCACGTTCGAAACGTTGACCGGGCCTTCTTTTTCGACGATGCCACCCTTGATGTTCTTGCCCGGGTTCGGCCGCGTGTGGCGCTTGATGATCGAAGCGTGCTCGACCACCACGGTATTTTTCTTTGCGTTGATCGAGAGCACACGCCCGGTCTTGCCCGCATCGCGTCCGGCGATAATTTTCACCTGGTCGCCCTTGCGGATGCTGATGGTGTGCCGCTCGGCTCTTTCATGTCGCAATGTCATTGCTTACCAAACCTCCGGAGCCAGCGAGACAATCTTGGTGAATTTTTTGTCGCGCAGCTCTCTAGCCACCGGGCCAAATACGCGTGTTCCCACCGGTTCGCCCGCTTCGTTGATCAAAACCGCGGCGTTGTCATCGAAACGGATGTACGTGCCATCCTTGCGCCGCCGCTCTTTCCTCATTCGCACAATCACGGCCTTCACGACCGTGCCCTGCTTGACCTGGCTTTCCGGTGTCGCTTCTTTTACCGACGCGGTGATGACGTCGCCGAGACCAGCTTGCAGTCCGGCGTCGCCGCCCACAGGCATAATGCACATCAGCTTCCGCGCGCCGGAATTGTCGGCTACCGTCAGCCAGGTTCGCATCTGAATCATTGTTCTGCTCCCCTGTCCCGCTTACTGGGCTGACGCGTTCCGCGTCAGCACTTCCTTCAGCCGCCAGCGCTTCAGGCGGGAGAGCGGCCGCGAAGCCACAATCCTCACCGTGTCGCCCTGTTTTGCCGCACGCTGTTCATCGTGCGCGTAAAATTTCTTGGAGATGCGCACCACGCGATGATACTTGGGGTGCTGCACCAGGCGAGTTACTTCGACCACGATGGTCTTTTCCATCTTCGCGCTGGTGACTTTGCCGGTGAGGATGGTGCGCTCGCCGCGTGTCTCGGACTTTGCCGTTGCTGCCGCTGGTGTTTCGGTTGTCATTACGCCTTCCCTGCTGCTTGCGACTTCGCCGCCGTTATTTCCTGAGCGCGGAGCAATGTCTTGACGCGCGCCAGATCTTTTTTCGATTCGCGCAGACGCTTCAAAGCTTCGGCCTGGCCGGTCGAAAGCTGAAACTTGAGACGGAAAATCTGCTCGGTGAGCTCTTTTTGCTGGGCTTCGAGCTCGTTCACGCCCGCTTCGCGAATTTTTTCAATGCGCTTTGGCATAATTACAGGCTCCCTGCGCGAGTAATGAATTTCGTGGGAATCGGCAGCTTGTGCGCCGCCAAGCCCATGGCTTCCTTGGCTGTGGCTTCATCCACGCCGGACATTTCGAACATGATGCGGCCCGGCTTCACCACCGCTACCCACTTCTCCGGAGCGCCTTTGCCCTTGCCCATGCGGGTTTCCGCCGGCTTCTTGGTGAAAGGCTTATCCGGAAAAATGCGAATCCAGAGTTTGCCGCCGCGCTTGATAAAGCGCGTGATGGCGACACGCGACGCTTCGATTTGGCGGTCGGTGATCCACGCCGCTTCCATCGCTTTCAATCCGTAATCTCCGAAAGCCAGATCGCCGCCGCGCCAGGCTTTCCCGGTGCGCCGACCGCGCATCTGCTTTCTGTACTTCACTTTCTTCGGCATCAACATCGCTGTGTTCTCGCTTCCCTAATCTCACAAGCCGCAATGCGGCGCGTTTCTATGGTTTATGCCGCGGCGACTGCGTCGCGTTCCTTCTGAATCTTCGAAGCGCGCTTTGGTACATTCTCACCTTGATAGACCCAGCACTTCACGCCAATCACGCCGTACGTCGTTTGTGCTTCGGCGGTGCCGTAGTCGATGTCCGCGCGCAGCGTTTGCAGCGGCAAGCGCCCCTGCAAATACCATTCCTTGCGAGCGATTTCCGCGCCATTCAAGCGGCCTGCGACACGCACTTTGATTCCCTTGCAGCCGAAGCGAAGCGCGGAGTCCACCGCTTTGCGCATCGCGCGGCGGAAGGCCACGCGCTTTTCGAGCTGCAACGCAATCGATTCCGCAACGAGCTGCGCGTCGAGTTCCGGGCGGTGCACTTCCTGAATGTCGATGTGCACTTCGCGCTTGGTGCGCTTCTGGACTTCCTGTTTGAGCTTGTCGATTTCCGCGCCCTTACGGCCGATGATGATTCCAGGACGCGCCGTGTAAATACGCACGACGAGTTTGTTGGCAGCGCGTTCGATGTCAATCGAGCTGATGCCCGCGCTCTTGAGTTTGTCTTTAAGCTCGCGGCGCAGCTTCACGTCTTCGTGAAGAAGATCGGCGTAGTCGCGATCAGCATACCAGCGCGACTTCCACGGCTTGTTGTAGCCCAGGCGAAACCCGTAAGGGTGTGTCTTTTGTCCCATTACTTCTTCCCCTTTTTCGACGGCGTGCGCTTCCCAGTCAAAGCTTTGCGTACGCGGCGAATCGTTCCGCGAGCGCCCTTCTGTGCTTCCGCCTCGGCCAGGTTGGACGCGACGCGTTCGGCTGCCGCCACATGATGCTCGGCAACGCCGACCCACAAATGTGCGGTGCGCTTCTGATAGCGGAACGCGCGGCCCATCGGCGCAGGACGAATCCTCTTCCAGCGCGCGCCTTCGTTCACGTAGCAGGTCGAAACAAAAAGCTGATCCACATCGAGCGGCGAACCGGAATCTTCCGCTTTGCGCTCGGCGTTGGCGATGGCGCTGCGCAACACTTTCTCGATATGCTTTCCGGCGCGCTTCGGCGTATAGCGCAAGGTTTGCAACGCATCCTGCGCCTTCTGCCCGCGAATCAAATCCATCACCAGACGCGCCTTTTGCGGCGACATCCGGACGTGCCTTGCGAGCGCGTGCGCTTCAATCGAACTAGGAGTTTGTGTCTGTACGTCAGCCATAACTTATGCCTTCGGCGCCGCAGCTGCGCCGCCTCCTGCTGGTGCTGCACCCGGAGCCGCTCCGCCTGCCGGAGCCGCGCCCGCGGCCCGCTCGAGCGCTGCCTTCACGGCGTGTCCTTTAAAGGAGCGCGTCGGCGAAAACTCGCCCAGCTTGTGCCCGATCATCTGCTCGGTCACATACACCGGAATAAACTTCTTGCCGTTGTGCACGGCAATGGTGTGCCCGATCATTTCCGGCACGATCGTCGAGCGCCGCGACCAGGTCTTTACCACTTTCTTTTCATTCCGCGTGTTCAGTCCTTCGACCTTTTCACGCAGATGGCCATCTACAAACGGCCCTTTTTTCAGTGAGCGTGCCATCGATTCCCTATTCCTCCACTCGGCGCAAGCGGCCCCACGGCGCGCGCCGCATCTTCTTGAATCCTCGTACAGGTCCCGGAACGCGGTGCGACTTCGGGCAAAACGGGCACACAAACCGCGTGCCTTGCGCGTTCGGAATCCGCTCCACAATCACCGCCCAGCCCGGCTTGCACAGCTTGTATAGAACCGGCTCCGGCGGCGGTACAACGACTTTCCCGGCTGGCCGCACCGGCTTGGTGCTTTTTGCCGCTGCGCGCTTGACCACTCTCTTCGCAGGCCGCGCCGAACGCTTTGCCGCTGCTCTTCGCAGCGATGTCCGCCGCCCTGCTGTTCGTGCCGTTCGTGTTGCTCTCATCGCGTTTGCTCTCGCCGGGCCGCTCTGCTTTCACCGCCCAGCTTCCAGCGTTTGCTGCGTCAAAAAACTCGTTTACGTCCGTTACTTCCTTCGCTCCACTATGTTGCGGTCCGTGCGCTTGTTGTTGCGTGTCTTCTTGCCAAGCGTTGGGAAAGCCCACGGCGTTTGCGGGTGGTTGCCCTTCACTTTGCCCTCACCGCCACCGTGCGGGTGATCGACAGGGTTCATGGCCACGCCGCGAACGGTTGGCTTGATGCCGCGCCACCGCGTGCGGCCTGCCTTGCCGAAGGTTTCATTTTCATGGTCGAGGTTGCCGACCTGGCCGACCGTCGCCATGCATTCCAGCGAAAACTTGCGAACTTCGCCGGAAGGCAGTTTCACCAGCGCAATGTCGCCTTCTTTGCTCAAAAGCTGTGCCGAGCCTCCCGCCGAGCGAACCACTTGCCCGCCGCGCCCGGGATTCAACTCGAGGTTGTGGACCATCGTGCCGGGAGGAATGTGCTTGATCTGCAGCGCATTGCCCGGAAGGATGTCCGCGCCTTCGCCGGTCGAAACCGTTGCTCCGACTTCGAGCCCCACCGGGTGCAAGATGTAGCGCTTGTCGCCATCGGCGTAGTGCAAGAGCGCAAGATTCGCGCTGCGGTTCGGGTCGTACTCGATGGCCGCCACCTTCGCCGGAATGCCTACTTTGTCGCGGCGAAAATCGACTTGGCGATACTGCTTTTTGTGCCCGCCGCCGCGATGCCAGACGACGATTTCGCCGTGGTTGTTCCGCCCGCCCGAGCGCTTCTTCGGTTCGAGCAAAGCCTTTTCCGGCTCTTGCTTGGTGATGTGGCTCTTGTCCACGACGGTGATAAACCGCCGCGAAGCCGTATATGGATTAAAGCTCTTCAGTCCCATCGCTGCCTCTTACCTCTTACTTAATCTCGTTTCGCTCGCTTTGGCCCCAACATGCACTTCGTGTTACAGGTTCTCCGCGTACTCGATCATCTTTTCGTCTTTCGCGAGCTTCACGTACGCTTTCTTCCAATCGCGCCGGTAGCCTTCGTTCTGTCCGCGGCGGCGCATCTTGCCGACATAATTTGCCGTGCGCACCGCGTCCACTTTCACCTTGAAAATCTGCTGAACCGCTTCCTTGATCTGCGTTTTGGTGGCGTTCGCGGAAACCTCGAACACCACTGTGTGCTGCGTTTCTTTTACGCCCAGGCCTTTTTCCGTGATGATGGGCCGGCGAATGATTTGATAGTGCGGGGCAGACATGATCTATTCCTTCCCCTTTTTCTTGGCCGGTTTTGCCGCTTTCTTGGCGGCCGGCTTGGCTTTTTTCACAGCTGCTTTCGGCGCTGCTACTTTCTTCGGAGCAGCGGCAGCAGGAGCGATCGTTTCCACATCGGGAACAACCACCGGACGCTTCTCCGGATCCAGTGTGTGGCTCAATCGCGTCACGGCATCTTTCGAAAGAACCAGCAAGTCGTGCTTCAGCACGTCGTAAACATGCAGAACATTGGGAGCGGCCAGCTTGACGCCTTCGAGATTGCGGCTGGCTAGTTCCAGGTTGCGGTTTTCGCCATGCGACACAAGCAATGCCGACTTGTGGCCGTTCAACTTGTCGAGCGTCTCGCGTAAACCCTTGCTCTTGTGCGTTTCGAGTTGCAGAGCGTCAACTACGGTCAGCTTCTGCTCCGCAAGCTTTGCCGACAAAGCCGAGCGCAACGCGCCAAGCAGCATTTTCTTCGGCAACGCATAGCTATAATCCCGCGGCTTCGGTCCGTGAACCGTTCCGCCATGGCGCCACAAAGGCGATCGAATCGAGCCGACACGCGCGCGGCCAGTGCCCTTTTGCCGCCACAACTTGCGCCCCGCGCCGCTCACTTCGCTCTTGTCCTTGGTTTTGTGGGTGCCCGAGCGAATCTCGCGCTGATACCAACGCGACGCTTCGTGCAGCAAGTGCCGGTTCACCTTCGCGCCAAATATCGCGTCGGCGAGCTCCACTTCGCCCACTTTCTTGCCACTCAAATTGACTACGTCCACGACCGGCATAATTTCGTTTCCTTCTTCGAACTGAACAAATTTCTTGCCGCGCTTACTTCTTTTTGCGCGTCTTGCTGATAAAAATGTACGTTCCGCTTGGCCCCGGCACCGATCCCCGCACCAGCAGCAGGTTTTCGTCCGTGTCCACTTTCACTACTTTCAAATTCTTCGCCGTCACTTGCGCGTTGCCCATGTGGCCGGGAAAGTGCTGGTTCTTCCAGACGCGCGACGGAAACGAACTGCCGCCGATACCGCCCGGCGCGCGGTGAAACATCGAACCGTGCGTCGCGTCGCCGCCGGCGTAGTGCCAGCGTTTCACGCCGCCCGCAAAACCCTTGCCCTTGCTGACGCCGCTCACGTCCACCAGCTCGCCCGCTTTGAAATTCTCTACCAGCACGCGATCGCCGACTTTTGTTTCATCCTTGGATTCTTCGATGCGCACTTCCTGGAGCACTTTCATCGGCGCGACGTTAGCCTTCTTGAAATGCCCGGTCATGGCCTTATTCACGCGCTGCGGCTTGACGAATTCCACGAGCCCGAGTTGCGCCGCTTCGTAGCCGTCGTTTTCCTTGGTGCGGCGCTGTACGACTACGCACGGCCCCGCTTGCAGCACGGTGACTCCGACCAGCGTCCCGTCTGTCTGGAAGATTTGCGTCATCCCCAGCTTGATTCCGATAATTCCGTTGACCGCCATTGCTTCGTCTCTCTCTTTCGCAGCTTGTCTCAGACCGCGGATATTGGCTGCGTGGTGCTCAAGATGCCGGGCTAAAGCCCGGCGCTACATTGACTGCAACTACTTTGCTGCTGCGTGACCGAATGCTTTGATTTCTACGTCCACGCCAGGGGGAAGATCTAGCTTCATCAAAGCGTCTACCGTGTCTGGCGTGGGCTCGAGAATGTCGATCAGCCGTTTGTGCGTGCGCATTTCAAACTGCTCACGTGATTTCTTGTCCACGTGCGGCGACCGCAGAACGGTCCAGCGATTGATGGTGGTCGGCAGAGGAATCGGGCCTGCAACATCCGCGCCCGTGCGCTTTGCCGTATCCACAATCTCTTTCGTGGACTGGTCCAGAATGCGGTGGTCGTACGCTTTCAAACGAATTCGAATTTTGTCGCCTTGTCTCATTTAATTAATCCACAAGCCTCTCTGAATCCTCATTACTCCGATTACTCGATAATTTCCGTTACGGCGCCGGCTCCTACCGTGTGGCCGCCTTCGCGAATCGCGAAGCGCAAGCCCTTCTCCAGAGCCACTGGCGTGATCAGCGTCACTTCACAGCTCACGTTGTCGCCGGGCATCACCATCTCGACGCCTGTTGGCAGCTTCACGTCGCCTGTCACGTCCGTCGTGCGGAAGTAGAATTGCGGCCGGTAGCCCGTGAAAAACGGTGTGTGCCGCCCGCCTTCTTCCTTCGTCAACACATACGCTTCCGCTTTGAACTTCGTGTGTGGCGTGATCGAGCCTGGCTTGCAAACTACCTGTCCGCGCTCGACATCGTCTTTTTCCGTGCCGCGCAACAGCAAGCCAACGTTGTCGCCGGCAAGCCCTTCGTCCAGCAACTTGCGGAACATTTCCACGCCCGTCACAACTTTCTTCTGCGTCGGACGGAAGCCCACGATCTCGATTTCTTCGCCAACCTTTACTTTGCCGCGCTCGACGCGGCCCGTGACTACCGTTCCGCGGCCCGAAATCGAAAAAATATCTTCAATCGGCATCGCGAACGGCTTGTCGATTTCGCGCACCGGCTGCGGCACGTTCTTGTCCACCGCTTCCATCAACTCGTCGATCGACTTTTCCCACTTTGCGTCGCCATTCAAAGCTTGCAGCGCCGAACCCTTTACGACGGCAATCGTGTCGCCGGGAAATTGATAGCTCTTCAGCAACTCGCGCACTTCGAGTTCCACGAGTTCCAGAAGTTCCGCGTCTTCCACCATGTCGCACTTGTTCAGGAACACGACGATGGCCGGCACGCCGACTTGCCGCGCCAGCAAAATGTGTTCGCGCGTTTGCGGCATCGGTCCGTCCGTCGCCGCTACCACCAGAATCGCGCCATCCATCTGCGCCGCGCCGGTGATCATGTTCTTGATGTAGTCCGCATGGCCCGGGCAATCCATGTGCGCGTAGTGCCGGTTCGGCGTTTCGTACTCCACGTGCGAAACGGCGATCGTGATGCCGCGCTCGCGCTCTTCCGGCGCGTTATCAATCGAATCAAACGCGCGGAACTGCACTTTCGGGTTGTGCTTCGACAGCACTTTCGTAATCGCCGCCGTCAACGTCGTCTTGCCATGGTCAATGTGACCAATCGTCCCGATGTTGCAATGCGGCTTGCTGCGCTCGAATTTCTCCTTCGCCATTGCCTTCTGCTCCTCAGTCGAATTCGTAAACCAATTAACGCAAACTCGTTCTTACTTCTCGCCCCGCTGCTTCTTGATCACTTCCTCGGCCAGCGCCGCGGGAAGCTCCGCGTAATGCGAAAAATGCATCGTAAAGGTTGCGCGGCCCTGCGTGCGGCTGCGTAGATCCGTGGCATAACCGAACATCTGCGCCAGCGGCACTTCCACGCGAATCACATTGACGCCCGCACGATTTTCCGTGCCTTGAATCGCCGACCGGCGCGCGTTCAGATCGCCGAACACCGGAGCCATATATTCTTCGGGAACGACTACTTCCACTTTCATGATCGGCTCGAGCAAAACCGCTTTGGCGCGCGCACACGCTTCCTTGTAAGCCATCGAGCCGGCGATTTTGAAGGCCATTTCATTGGAGTCCACATCGTGGTAGCTGCCGTCGATAAGCACGACCGCGACGTCCACCGTGGGAAAACCAGCCAAAATACCGTTGTCCAGCGCTTCGCGGATGCCTGCTTCAATCGGGGCGATGAATTCGCGCGGAATCGATCCCCCGATAATCTTGTCGATGAAAAGAAAGCGGTGCTCTTTGTCGAATTTCCATTTGCCGGGATTGCTGCTTCCGGTCACTTCTTTCGCCAGAGCGTCGATGTCGTCGGTGGACATCTCTTTCATGTTCTCGTGGCTCGAACTCGGAATCGGGTGCAATTCGATTTTGCAGTGGCCGTATTGTCCCTTGCCGCCGGTCTGCTTGATGTACTTGCCTTCCGCGATGGCTTTCTTGCGAATCGTTTCGCGGTACGCGACTTGGGGACGGCCGACATTAGCCTGCACGGCGTACTCACGCAGCATGCGGTCGACAATGATTTCGAGGTGCAACTCACCCATGCCGGAAATCAACGTTTGGCCCGTGTCAGGCTCGGTCGAAACACGGAACGTCGGATCTTCCTGCGCCAGGCGCTGCAATGCCACGCCAAGCTTGTCCTGATCCGCTTTTGTCTTCGGTTCGATAGCCACGGAAATCACGGGAGCCGGAAAATCAATGTTTTCCAGGATGATGGGCTTCGCTTCATCGCACAGCGTGTCGCCGGTATTCACGCTCTTCAATCCGACGCAAGCACAAATGTCGCCGGCGTAGATTTCGTCGATCTCTTCGCGCTTATTCGCGTGCATCTGCAGCAAACGGCTGATGCGCTCGCGCGTGCCTTTTCCCGAGTTCAAAACATAGCTGCCGGATTTCAAAACGCCCGAGTAGACACGGATATATGTCACGTGACCGACGAAAGGATCCGACATAATCTTGAATGCGAGCGCGGAAAATGGCTGATCGTCGGAGGCGCGGCGCAACGCCACTTCATCGGTATTGGGATCCGTGCCTTCGACAGGAGGAACATCCGTAGGCGAAGGAAGATAGTCAACCACCGCGTCGAGCAGCGGTTGAATGCCCTTATTCTTGAATGCGGAACCCGCCAGCACGGGGACGATCTTCAGATTGAGCGTCGATTTCCTTACGGACTTGCGCATCTCTTCGAGCGACAACTTGCCTTCGGTCAAATACTTGTCGATGACTTCGTCGTCGTGCTCCGCAATGTAATCCACCATCTTGCCGCGATGCTCATCGTAAAATTTTTTATCAATCGCGGAACCCTTTAGAGCCGCCGCAACGTCCGGCCGTGAATCCACAAATGCCTTGTCCCACAATTTTTCGACCGGAAACTGCTCGAACTTTGCTCCGAGAGTCTCTTCCAACCAAACAATCACCTTTTCTTCGAGGAAATCGATGATGCCGATGAAATTATCTTCGCGACCGAGAGGAAACTGGAGGGGAACGGGGTGAGCGCCGAGGCGTTGGCGAATGGTCCGAATGACGTGGTCAAAATCCGCGCCCATGCGATCCATCTTGTTGACGAAACAAATGCGCGGCACGCGGTACTTGTCCGCTTGACGCCAGACGGTCTCGGACTGCGGCTGCACGCCAGCTACGGAGTCAAACACGCATACCGCGCCGTCCAAAACGCGCAACGACCGTTCCACTTCGACGGTGAAGTCCACGTGGCCCGGCGTATCAATGATGTTGACGCGGTATTTCTTGCCAAAACGGTCCCACGAAGCCGTCGTCGCAGCGCTGGTAATCGTGATGCCGCGCTCGCGCTCCTGCTCCATCCAATCCATGGTGGCGGTGCCTTCATCCACGGAACCAATCTTGTAGGTCACACCGGTATAGAACAGAATCCGCTCCGTCGACGTCGTTTTACCGGCGTCGATGTGCGCCATGATTCCGATGTTCCGCGTATCTTCGAGTTTGAAAACTCGTCCCATGATCTCTTGCGTCGCCCCTTTGGTTTCTGTAGCCATTACAATTCTTTTCTTCAGTCCTTGCTTAAACTTACCGGCGATTTACCAGCGATAGTGTGCAAACGCCTTGTTCGCTTCCGCCATGCGGTGTACGTCTTCTTTCTTCTTGATCGCTCCGCCGCGCGCATTGGCCGCATCAATCAACTCGTCCGCGAGCTTGTCGATCATCGTTTTGCCCGCGCGCTCCCGTGAATATTGCAACAGCCAGCGAATCGCCAGCGATTGCCGCCGGAACGGATTCACTTCCACCGGGACCTGGTAGTTCGCGCCGCCTACGCGCCGCGTCTTCACTTCCAGCGTCGGCTTCACGTTCTCGATAGCCTTCTTGAAAATCTTCAAAGCGTCGTCGTTCGTCTTCTTCGCAACCTGGTCCATCGCGCCGTAGAACACGCGCTGCGCCGTCGACTTCTTGCCTTCCCACATCATCGAGCAGATGAATTTCTCCACGATGTCGCTGGCATAGACCGGGTCGGTCGCTTGTGAACGCCGGAAAACAAGTCCTTTGCGTGGCATTGCTCTTTATCGCTCCTGAATCTTGTCGATTCTCTCTTCTCTTTACTTCGCTACTTCCTTGCTTTTTTACTTTGCTGCTGCCGCCTTAGGCCGCTTCGCCCCGTACTTCGACCGTCCCTGCTTGCGATTCTCGACGCCCGCCGCGTCCAATGTTCCGCGCACGATGTGATACCGCACTCCCGGCAGATCCTTCACGCGGCCGCCGCGGACCAGCACGATCGAGTGCTCCTGCAAGTTGTGGCCGATGCCGGGAATGTAGGTCGTCACTTCCACGGAATTCGTCAGCCGCACACGCGCCACTTTGCGCAAAGCCGAGTTCGGTTTCTTCGGCGTCTGCGTGTACACGCGAATGCACACGCCGCGCTTTTCCGGGCAGCCCGCCAGCGCAGGCGACTTCGTCTTTACCAGAACCTTCTCACGTCCCATTCGTACGAGTTGCGAAAACGTCGGCACAGTCGTCCTCTTTATCCGTGACCGCTCAGCGGTCAACTTCTATGTGTGACCGCACACAACGGTCATCATAGGCGCGCAAAATTTCCCGTGGCTCTCGCTAGGCGCGCATACAAAAATGCGCGAGAGCACAATTCAGTGCTGAAAGGTCTACTGCGAATCCGGAGATACAACCAGCAAGAAACTCCGTACGCACTCCAAGAGGCAGAACTCTTCTCTTGGCTTCAGTTCGGAGAGGCTTACTCGGCATTGCGGGACAGGCGTCCCATTCCGGCCGCTCTTCAATCCCATTCCGTCTTACTTTGTTCCGGGACCGAAGATATTTCCCTTCCAACCCACTCAACTGCTGCAACAACTTAGCGGTCGCCCTCGTCAGGGTAGAAACACCCCCGACAAAACGTAGAGTATAAGGAAAACAACGTGCTCTGTCAAATTTCTTTCACCAGCTCCCGGTGGAAAACTCTGTGGAAATCAATCACTTGGGAGTTGCTCTACGCTTTGCCATTGTACCAGACTGGTACCGGCGCCCCAAGTCAACACAGTAACAGGAGCAGCTCCAACCGCCGGTGGTGGTCCAGGCGAATCACTCCAGCCATGCTAAGCTATTGATAAAAATACCTTTAGTTCGAAGGGGCCTCTCTCCTTTCAATCTCCGCAAACGCCTTCGGCCACAGCCCAAACGCCTTCAACATGTCATCCTCATGCTGTGCCACCAGCATTTTCACCGTCTTTTCCGCCGGCCACGGCGAAGCAAACCGCCCGGGCCGGTCCGCAATCCAATAGGCCGCCAGGGCCATTAACGTGGAATCCTGTGCCAAAACGTCGGGTTTCACTGCCTCAAGAGCGTCCGCCGGCGAATGATGCGTGTATTTATAATCCGGCGAATCCTGGTCCATACTTATCCCCGGCAATCCCGCCATCGAAAACGGAAATGTATCCGTACCGGAATCCACTTTGTCGTCCACTTTCAATTCGCGAATATCCGCAAGCGCCGCGGCAAACGGTTTGAACGCTTCCACCAAATCGTCGCGCCCACCCAATTGAAAACCTTTCACCGGTCCCTGCCCACTATCCAAAATCAAGCTTCCTAGATGATTCGCCATCTCCGCCTGATGCTGCTTCACGTATTCAAACGATCCATTAATTCCCTGCTCTTCTCCCGTGAACAAAACGAATCGAATCGTCCTTCGCGGTTTCACACCGCTGCGCAGAATTGTATCCGCCGCGCCAAGTGCGCAGCTCGAGCCCATGCCGTTGTCCGTCGCCCCCTCGGAAAGATCCCACGAATCCAGATGCCCGCCCACCACCAGCACCTGTTCCGGAATTTCGCGCCCGCGAATTTCGCCGACCACGTTCGCGCTTTCCACTGGCCCATTGGTAAACGTATTTTGCACATTGAAATGTACGCGCGGCTTCAACCCGCGCGCGATATACCGCTCCAACTGCCCCTGATCTTCTGCCGTCATCGACACCACGGGAATCGCAAAGTCCGCATCGAATCCCAATATTCCTGTGTGCGTCAGATTCATTCCTTCTGCTTTACCACCGCCTTGCCCGCCAATCACCGCGATGGCCCCCGCCTTGCCCGCCGCCCGGAAAAAATCGCCCAACTGAACGAACACCTGTACAGAGTCCTTGTTCGGCTCGCCTTGCATCACCACCAGCACAACCTTCCCCGCAAATCTCGACATGTTCCTCATTTCGTTGCCGAGGTCGAAAATGTTCGCTGCTACAACCTCCCCGTCCACGCCCCCCGCCGGAGTCGACCCCGTCCACCCCATCGCGTCGATGTGCAAAGGCCGCCGAATCGGCGTCAACAGTTCCGCCTGCGCCGTTCCCCGCGTCCAGCCGCGCCATAATTGCCATTTTTCCGCATGCACATTCTCAAGCCCTATCGCGCGCATCTTCGCCAAACCCCACTCGATTCCCTTCTGTGCCCCAGGCGATCCTGTAACGCGCGCGCCCACGTCATCGCTTAATTCCGTCAAATACTGATATGCGTGGGAATCCAGCATCCCTTGGCCTGCAATCTTCACCAGCGCCGCCTTCGTTCCATCCTCATTCGGCCCCTTCGCCGCAGACTTCTCCTGAGCCCGCACCGCCAGCGTGGCCAGCAACGCCCCCGCCAGGACTGTGATCGCCGCTCCCGCGAAAATCCTTCGCATTCCTCGTTCTCCTCGCGCTCTCAAAATTCCGCGCACCAGACTCTACCATGCCCGCCATGTGGAGTGCGGCAGCTCTACTGCCGCTTTGGGTCAGATGTCTCTGGCTCGGAAAAAGGATTCGCGCTCGTGTACACCGCGCAACGCCGCGCAATCCGCCGCTTTACGCCACTTCCCTCTCGCCCTAAACTTCCTGCGAGGTCATCGTGAGCGCTTCTCGACTTTTTCCCCACGCGATCCGCATCGTCGCGGCCATCAATCTTTTCACCGCGCAGGCCGCCAGCCCGCGCGCCGCGCAAGACTTTGCGCCAAAGCCCGCTGAAAACGCAGCTGCGAAAGCCCAAGAGAAATCCCCGCAAAAATCCGGCGAGAAACCCGCGCCAAAACTTCCCGCCGAAATCGAACTCCTCGAAACCCGCATCCGCTTCGAAGCCAATGGCGACAGCCGCAAGGAAGTCCACGCCCGCGTCAAAATCAACGACGAACTCGGCACCCGCCAATTCGCCCACCTGAATTTCGACTTCAACCGCTCGTTCGAACAAGTCGAAATCCCGCTAGTCCGCGTCACGCACCCCAGCGGCGGCACCGCCGACGTCCTCCCCAGCGCCATCACCGACACTCCCAATCCCGCCGTCGTCAACGCCCCCGCCTATCAAGACATCCGCGTGAAATCCGTCCGCATCCTCGGCCTCGAACCCGGCGACTCCCTCGAGTATCGCGTCATCACAACGATCTCACATCATCCGCTCGCCCCCGACTTCTGGCTCGACCACACCTTCGACCGCTCCGGCGTCGTCTCTCAGGAAATCTTTCAAGTCATCTTGCCCGAGCCGGCCATAGCAAAAACCCCCATCATCGTCATCAAAAATGAAAACGTCAAAAAACAGCTCGAGTGGCGCCTCTATCCTGACTCCGGTTGCGGCTTTTGTAGCCAGCCCGATCTCAACGCCGGAATCGATCCATCGCTCCTGAAGCTCCTCCCTCACAAGCAGAAAAAGACAACTCCGCCGGTCGCTTCGCCGGCTCCTGCAACTATCCCGCCCGAAGAACCTCTTCCGCCGTTCGAGCCCGGCAAAATTCAGCTTTTGCTCAAACCCGTTGCATCAAAAGTCTCAATCGAAAAATCGGGCGAACCGGAGAACGCACAGGTCTCCTACACGTGGCAAATCAGCGCCGCCAAGGAATCGGCCACCGACAAAGACAAACCTGCGCTGGAAGATGTTCCCGATATCGAAATTGGCCGAAACTCGCGCTGGCCCGATCTCTCCTACCAGCTATTCCGGTCTCTCGAGTTGCCCGCGCAACTACCCGACGAAGTCGTCCAGCGCGCCCAAAAACTCACCGCCACAGCCGACAAACCCGCCGCCAAAATCGAGGGTATCTACGACTTCGTCTCTCAGAAAATCAGAACGGTCGACCTGCCCCTCGGCGCCACGGGCTTCCGGCCACGACCTCTCGCGGAAATCCTCTCTTCCGGTTATGCCACGCAGGAAGACAAGTTCTTTCTCTTCCACGCGCTCACCAAAGCCGCTGGCCTCGATGCAAACGCCGCCCTCATCGGCCCGCAAAAAAAAATCACCGCGTTAATGGCAGAGCCCGGAGCTTTTTCCCATTTGCTTATCGGCGCATCCTCCAATTACGGGTTCGACCCCTCCCTCGAAGTCGCGCCCTTCGGAGCTCTCCCCGCCTCCTACCGTAACGCTTCCGCGCTGGTCCTGGGCATCGACACCGGGCCGCTCAGCGATGCGCCGGCATGGTCCATGATCCTACAGACTCAGACCGAATTGCCCTTCCCTTCGACACAGAAGGTATCCATCGACGCCACGCTCGATGCCGACGGTAAGCTCACCGCCAAACCACGTTACGTGATGCGCGGCGACAACGAACTCCTCCTTCGCGTAGCCTTTCATCAATCGCCCAAGGAAAAATGGAACGAGGTGGCCCAGCTTCTAGCACTCTCAGACGGCTTCCGCGGAAAAGTAAGCAACGCTACTGCCAGCGATCCTTACGCGACGCACGATCCATTTTCCGTGGAATACGAAATCAGTCAGCCGAAATTTCTGGATTGGTCAAAAAAGCCGGTTCGCATTCCCGCGATGTTGCCGCTGCTCGGCCTTCCTGATCCGCCAACAAAACCCGCGCCCGGCGCGGCCGCCGGCCCAATCGACCTGGGCACGCCCCTCGACGTCGAAGTGACCGCCACAGTTCATCTCCCCGCCGGCACAACCGCCCACGTCCCCACAGGTACTTCCGTCCAACGCGACTTCGCCACCTACACCTCGCAATATTCCGCGAAGGACGCGACGCTCACCGCCACGCGCCACCTGAATTTTATTTTGAAAGAAATCCCCGCCGACCGCGCCGCCGACTACTACACGTTCCTCCGCGCCGTCCAAAACGACGAATCGCAAGTCTTCACCCTCGAGCGCGCCGACACCACCGCGCCGAAGCCGCAAACTCCATAAGCACTCCGGCTATCTTTCTCCTTCGGCCTTCAACTTCGAACTTTAGATTTTTGTAACCCGCAGGGCAAGCAAAGCGGCGTGGAGAACATCTGCTGTGAGCTGTTAGCGGTCGGCTGTCAGCTATTTAATCTGCATCACTTCTTTCTCTTTCGCCGCGCTCAAATCTTCAATCTTCTTGGTTTCCGAGTGAGAGAGCTTTTCCAGTTCGTCCAGCGCACGTTTCTTCTCGTCCTCACTGATCTTCTTGTCCTTTTCGAGCTTCTCAATCGCTTCCTTCAGGTCCCGGCGAATATTTCGAATCGCCGTCCTTTGATTCTCGAGCACCTTGTGCAACTGCTTGACCAAATCTTTGCGCCGCTCTTCGGTCAGCGAAGGAATCGGCACGCGCACAACTTTCCCGTCGTTCGTCGGATTCAATCCCAGGTCCGCTGTTCGAATCGCCTTGTCGATGAGCGCCACCGCGCTCGGATCCCACGGCGCAATCACAATCATCGTCGGGTCCGGCACGGTCATAGAGCCCAGTTGGTTCACGGGCATGGGCGTCCCGTGATAATCTACGCGCACATTGTCCAGCAGCGTCGCATTCGCGCGCCCCGTTCGAATCGTCGCCAACTCCTTGCGAAAATCGTCCACCGCCTTCTCCATACGCGTCCTGGCCGCGCCCATCGCATCTTTCGTCGTTGCAATCGTCGTCATAATGTCCTCAGTCGTACTCCTTCCGCCAACGTCGATTTTCTTTTCGAATTTCTAATTTCGAGTTTCGAATTTCCGCCTTCGAAACTTAAGCCGGAGTCACTTTCGATCCCACCCGCTCGCCCATCACCACCCGCTTGATGTTCCCATGCTGGTTCATGTTAAACACCACGATTGGCATCCCATTGTCCATGCACAGCGAAATCGCCGTAGCGTCCATCACCTTCAAATTCTGGTTCAGCACATCCCGGTAAGTGATTGCCGCAAAAAACTTCGCATCCGAAACTTTCTCCGGATCAGCGTCGAAAATCCCATCCACCCGCGTCGCCTTCAAAATCACGTCCGCCTTGATCTCCATCGCGCGCAGGGCCGCAGCCGTATCCGTCGAAAAATAAGGATTCCCCGTCCCCGCCGCGAAAATCACCACGCGCTGCTTCTCCAGGTGCCGCATCGCGCGTCGCCGGATAAACGGCTCCGAAACCTGGTTCATCTCGATCGCGCTCAATACCCGCGTAAACACGCCTTCTTTTTCCAACGCGTCCTGCAACGCCAGCGCATTGATCACCGTCGCCAGCATCCCCATGTAGTCGCCCGTCGCGCGGTCAATCTCAAATCCTTTCTGCCGCGCCCCGCGAAAAATGTTTCCCCCGCCGACCATGATCGCGATCTCAATCCCCAGCGCATGCACATCTTTCAACTCGCGCGCTATCGCCTGAATCGTCTCGCCGTGAATCCCAAATCCCTGCGGCCCCTGCAGCGACTCTCCCGAAAGCTTCAGCAGGATGCGCCGGTAAGCCAGTTGCGCATGTCTCGGCGTTCTCTTCACAATCTTTTTCGTTGCCTTCTTCTGTGCGGCAGCCATGTCCCTCCGGTCAGCGTCCTCTAAAATCCTCGGAATTGTAACAAACTATGCCAGCCCCCGCACAACGCGAATACGCCAGAAAACAAAAAGAGCGCCCCGGTTTCCCGGAACGCTCTGAATTACCGTCTCAAAAAGGTTGAGTTACGCCGTGACAGGCGCCGGAACTGGTGCCGTCTCTGGCCCCGCTCCGCCCGGCCCGCCAATCTCCCCGACCTTGAACCGCACAAACCGCCGGATCGAAATATTCTCGCCCAGCTTCGCGATCGCTTGCGTAATCATCTCGCCGATCGTCACGCTCTCGTCCTTGATGTAGTGCTGCTCGTACAAGCAGTTCTCTTCGTAAAATTTTTCCATCTTTCCGTTGGTAATTTTCTCGACCACATTCTCCGGCTTCCCGGTCGCCAGCGCCTGCGCGCGGTAAATGTCCCGCTCCGCCGCCAGCATTTCCGGCGTCACTTCTTCACGCCGCACGTACCGCGGATCGAGCGCGGCGATGTGCATCGCGATGTCATGGCACAGGTTCTGGAACGCTTCCGTCCGCGCCACGAAGTCCGACTCGCAGTTGACCTCGACGAGCACACCAATCTTCCCGCCCGCGTGGATGTAACTGCCCACGAGCCCTTCGCTCGCTTCGCGCTGCGATTTCTTAGCCGCGGCCGCCTGCCCCTTCTTCCGCAAAATCTCGATGGCCTTCTCAATGTTTGCGCCTGCTTCCACAAGCGCCGCGCGGCAATCGCTGAATCCCGCTCCGGTCCGTTCGCGCAATTCTTTCACGAGGTGTGCCGGTATCTGCATAGCTGGCTGTTGTGTGCTCATCTTGTTTTCTCTTCGCTGATTTGAATTCTCTTATTCAATATCGTTGTTTGCAAAACGGCCCACCCCGAACCGCATGGGGCGGGCCTCACGAAACTTCTACCCGCGCAATTTATTTAGTGAGATTCCGCGTCCGGCGGCACCGTTGCTGCGGCAGCTTCGGCAGCTTCGGCGGGCTCAACAGGCGCATCTGGAGGAACTTCCACAACCGCTCCTTCCACGAAGTCGCCTTCCTGCTTCTCATACTGTTCGTAAGCGCTCGTGTCCACGTACTCCACGCCGTCGACAATCGCCTGATCCTCTGCCGACTTCTGGTCCGCCACCTGCGACTGCTGATACGCCGTGTGCCCTTCGAGCACCGAATCCGCAATCTTCGTCGTGAACAATCGAATCGCGCGCAACGCGTCGTCGTTTCCTGGAATAATCCAGTCCACCACGTCCGGATCGCAATTCGTATCGACCACAGAAACCACGGGCACGCCCATGCGCCGCGCTTCTTTCACCGCAATCTCTTCCGCGTTCGAGTCGATTACGAACATCGCATCGGGAAGCTGCGACATGTTCTCGATACCTTCGAGGTTCTGGTTCAAATGCTTCAGCTCGCGCCCCAGGCGCGCTTTTTCTTTCTTCGAAAGTTCGTTGATACGCCCGTCTTCCGTCATCGCCTTCAGCAGCTTCAGCCGCTTGATGGACTTCTGCAGCGTCGCCCAGTTCGTCAAAGTCCCGCCGAGCCAGCGATGGTTCACGAAAAACGCGCCACACCTCTTCGACTCTTCGGCCACGGCTTCCTGCGCCTGCCGTTTCGTGCCCACAAACAAAACCGCTTTCCCTTGCGCGGAAAGATCGCTCACAAACCGGCTCGCCTCGCGGAACATCTTGAGGGTTTTCTGCAGATCTATAATGTGAATCCCGTTGCGTTCTCCGAAAATATATTCCTTCATCTTCGGATTCCAGCGACGCGTCTGGTGGCCGAAGTGAACTCCAGCCTCCAACAACTCCTTCATAGTAATTTCTACTGCCAAGTTTCCTCCTAGTAGGATAGTTGTTTGCGGTGGCTTCCCTTTTCCGCGGGGCTTTCTCCCCCAATCTGTAGGGGAGGGGCTTGCCCCTCCCGGGGTTCGCCGCTTCCCGCTTCAACGAATCAGGACGCCACAGAACAACCTATTGCCGGCTCCTTGCCGGCCGTGATCTCGAAGGGCTCACTCGCGCAAACCCTCCGGAGCTCGTCGCAACTAGCTCATGGCTTCTCGCCAGTCACTAGCCACCAGTCACCAATCACCAATCACTTCTCTACCGCTTGGTGAACTGGAATCTCTTTCTCGCGCCCTTCTGCCCGTACTTCTTCCGTTCCTTCATACGGGAATCGCGCGTCAAAAATCCGTTCTTCCGCAAAGCTGGCCGCAGCTCCGGGTTGTACCGCGAAATCGCTCGCGACAATCCCATCCGCACCGCTCCGGCTTGCCCGCCGACGCCGCCGCCATGCGCGGTCACTTTCACGTCCACCTGGTCCGCCAGGCTCGTGAACTTCAGCGGCTCCGTCGCATCATGCTTCCACGCGTGATTCGGAAAATAATTCTCCACCTCGCGCCCGTTGATCGTGAACTTGCCGCTGCCCGCGCGCAAGAACACGCGAGCTACCGACTCTTTCCGCCGGCCCGTTCCTAGAAACCAAGTTTGTGTGCCCGCAATGGGCGTACCAGTAGAACTCAACGTTCCTCCTAAAACGATCTGGCTCCAACAGACACCACGGAGCCATCGAACTTCACGCCGGTCTTGCTCCCTGCCTAAGGCACCACTTAGAGGTGACCACTACGCGGCCACACTTACCAAGGAACAGCAACGTGCGGAAAACTGTGGCACAGCCAATCCTGGCTGTGCTCCTAACTCCTGCTAAACCGCCACTGCCTGCGGCTTCTGCCCCGCATGCCGCGCTAACCCGGCCGCATCCCGGTAAATCCGCAACTTCTTCGCCCGGCGCGCTCGCAATTTATTCTTCGGCAGCATCCCTAAAACAGCTTCGCGAATCATCCAGTCCGGCTTAGTCTCGCGAATTCTCTTCGCTGGCACTGCCTTCAGCCCGCCCGGATACCCGCTGTGCGAATAATAAATCTTTTGCTCGACCTTGTTCCCGGTCATGCGAACCTTGTCCGCATTGATCACCACGACGTGATCCCCCGAATCCAGGTACGGCGTAAAACTCGGCTTATCTTTCCCCATCAGCATCCGCGCAATCTTCGTCGCCAGACGCCCCAACACCTGGTCTGTTGCATCCAATACAAACCAGTTCGCGCCCACTTTCAGCGCTTCCGCTTCTTCTCCCTTAGCTACGTACGTCCTCATTGCCGTCAGCCACACCTTTCCCTATAGAGACAAACGCCAATCTTAAAGTACATCCCTGCTCCTGTCAACGCGATTGATTCTGTAGCACAGCCACTCCTGGCTGTGCTGGGCCTTGTTTGAGCGTTACACGAAGCCAAAGATGGTCGGGATTTAACCCAGACCCAAAACAACCAGCGCAACGAGCAGCCCTATGGCCGGTAAGTCGTAGAGCCGGCGCGCTCCGCCATAATCTTGCGAGCGTTCTCATACAGCGCCCGTGCCTGCGGCACCGCCTCAATCCCCGCAATCAGCTGCGGATCCGCCTCCAGTTGAACCTTGAAGCCCTCCTGCAGCCCGAACGTGGACACAAAAACCTCTTCCTTAATCTTGCGTTTCACCCAATCCAGATTTTCGGCGAGTTCCGGCTCGATGTAGCGAACGTTCTGCTTGGCGAGGAACTTCCGAAAGTCCACCATCACCACGTCATCTGCTTCAAAATTCTTGGTGACCGGGGGACGTGCCCCCAAATAGTGCCGCGTAAATCCGCCTACACCGTTTTCGAACGGGTAAAGCACGTCGGCGCGGAACAGCGCCTTCTGAAAGCGTGTATAGTCCGGCTCGCGAACAGTAATGTCCGGCACGATTCCGCCCTCGCCAGTCACCTGCCTTCCGCTGTCGGTAAGCCGCACCTCGCTCGGATGCTCTGGGACCTTTCGCTCGTAATGATACGAGTACAGCGAAATCGATTTGTAGTCCCGCTGAATCAACCGCCCGCTCGGCGTGTAGTAGCGCGCGATAGTCAGCGCCAGCCCCGTGTTTTCGCTGAGCGGCTGAACCGTTTGCACCAAACCCTTGCCAAATGTCGTCTCGCCAACGACGATCCCCCGATCGTGGTCCTGCACCGCTCCCGAAACAATCTCCGTCGCCGACGCCGAGTTGTTATTGACCAGAATCACCAGCGGCATGTTCTCGCCTTGGTTTCCGCGTATGGCGTAGTAGCGCCGCTCCGCCGAAGCTCGCCCGCGATGCGACACAATCAATTGGTTCTTGTCCAACAGCATGTCCCCAACGGCGATGGCCTCGTTCAGCAACCCGCCCGGATTGCCGCGCATGTCCAGGACTAATCCGTCGAGCGAAGCCGCATGCAGTTGCTTCATCGCACCCGCAAGTTCCACGTCCGTAGTTTCGTTAAAGCCGGAAAGCCGTATGTACCCGATGCCGGGCTTGATCTCGTATGCCAACTCCACCGAGTGATGCGGGATTTCGTCACGCGTTACGGTGAAGACCAACGCCTCGGCATAACCCTCGCGCGAGACCGTGATCTTGACTTCCGTGCCTCTGTTCCCTCTTAACAGGTCGGCAACTTCTGTCGTTGTCAGGCCTTGCGCCGGTTTGTTGTCGATTTTTACGATGACGTCGCCCGGCCGGATACCCGCTTTATAGGCAGGCGTGCCCTCGTAGGGAGACATCACCACCGTGCGGTCTCCCCGCGGAATCACCGTCATCCCGACGCCGTAATACTTGCCTCGGCGCTCTTCCATACTTAACGACCACTGCCGGGCATCGAAGAAATTCGAGTGCGGGTCGAGCACTCGCAGCATCCCGGGGATCGCGCCTTGATAGACGAGCTTGTCTACGTCCACCTTTTCCGCGTAATTCGACTGCACGACATCCAGTACCCGCGTGAAATCCCGCACCGAACTTTGGGTGTCGTCCATCGAAGACGACGTGGCTCGCACGCTCGGACCGTAAATGCCGCCCAGCGCAGCCGACAACCCCACCACAGCCACCACCAGAAACAACCCGCGATGATCTGGTTTCATGTCACCCTCACCCAATGATTCACCCAACAGGCCCGCCCGCTTAGACGTGAAACATCACGATTGTACGCCCATCTCGCCCCATCCAATATCGTCAAATCTCTGTAATGCACTACTTTTTCGACGCCCAATTCTCGATTTTCAAACCGCTAATCCGCCGAAACTCTTTTTCGTTGTTTGTCACCAAAATTAGACCCGCCACTCTGGCGTGAGCCGCGATCCAAAGATCGTTGTTGCCTATGGGAATTCCTCGGCCCTCCAACTCCGCTCGGATCCGTCCGTATTCTATGCTGGTGTCCTCGGGCAACGCCAACACTGGCACCAAAGACGTGAGGTCGCTGACCGACTTTAACGAGCGTTCCCGCTCCTGGCTCCGTTCTGCTCCATAAAGCAATTCGCCGTGAGTAATCACGCTCATCGCGGCATGCCCCGCTTGAACAGCCCGAAACCGCGCCACCACCTGAAGCGATCTCCTCTGTCGAAGATAAATCAGAATGTCCGTGTCGATCAGGAATCTCAGGCTCACTACAGCCCCTTGCGCCGCTGCGGTGGCGTGTCCTTCCGTCCTTCGGGAAACATGTCATCCGGCATGTCTGCCAAAATCTCTAGCACCCTCTCCAGGCCCTCGCTCTTCTCCCGCAGCACAATCTCATTCCCTCGCCGGCTGATTTCGAGTTCCTTGCTGTTCACACGGAACTTCTTCGGCAATCGCACCGCCTGGCTGTTCCCCGATTTGAAAACGCGCGCCGTAGCCATCCCTCACCTCCTTCATTGTATATACACCTAGGGATATACAAAGTCAAAAGCAATTCAAGAAAACCTGACCGGAAGAAAACTCAGACATATATACTGCACCCCTTTTCCAGGAGGTATGAAAATCATATCGTGACGCGATTACGCTGATGGCGGATTGCTCTTAGGGCGAAACGAGGAACCTCAATTTTTTCCGAGAAAGAGTTCGGCTACTCCCTTAGTCCAGCACCCACGGACCGGTTTTCTCTACAAAGCGGAATCCGTAGTGGCCGAGTGGTGCGGCTTTCGCGTCTGAATGAACATTTTTAGCTTTGCCAACGCATTGCAGCTTCGGGTTCTTCAGGTAGACCTCCACAACGGAGCCCGAAGGCAGCCCACCCTTGCAAACGCACAGGAATCCACTGAGACTCACGTTTTCCGTTGTCGTTTCCTCGTCAATCTTATTGCCCTGCTCGTCCGTGCGGCGCAAAATCAGCGGAACACGCAGCCGTACACGCACTTCAGCTCGCGGCGTAAACCGCCGCGTCTTAACTAATTGCGTGAGACAAGTTCGCAGCGCTGCGAAGTCGATGGGTTTCTCGAAATAAGCAAACGCGCCAAGTTGCTTGCAGTGCTCTTTGATCTGCCCCCCGGCCTCGCCGCTCACTATGATAATGGGAATTTTCTGCGTATGGCTGAAGGTAGTGAAAGTTTGAAGTAGTTCATAGCCGGAGTAATTGGGCATGCGCAGATCTAGCAATATCGCGTCTGGCTTGTGCTCCAGCGCGAGAGCCAAACCTCGTTCGGGTTCACCCGAGTCGATGACTTCGAACGTGTCGCACAACTCCAGGCGCATCAACCGTCGAATGGCCTCGTCATCGTCCACAATTAGCAGTTTCTCCATCGTTCACTTTCTCCTAACGCCGCGTGCGCACATCGCTTCCGGCCAGTTCGCTCACAGGCAGTTCCGCCGGCGCCGCCCTTTTCCCGCTATCCAGTACCTCGCGAACTTTGCGAAGAAAGACCTCCTCCGTAAACGGCTTGTGCAACAGATGGGTTTCTGGATCCAGGACGCCGTGCCCGGCGATGAAGCTGTCGGTATACCCGGACATGTACAGCACTTCCATCCCCGGCTGCCCGGCCAATAGGTGCTCTGCCAGCACGCGGCCGTTCATGCCGGGCATCACCACATCTGTCAACAGCAAGTCCAGCGGACATCCGATACGTGTCGACACTTCCAGCGCATCTTCACCACTGCTTGCTTCAAATACCCGGTATCCGGCGGAGTCAAGAAAAGTCTTTACTAGCTTTCGCAACGGTTCGGAGTCTTCCACCAGCAGGATAATTTCCGAGCCGCCCGGGTTATCTAGTGAATAGGGCTGTTGTTCTTCTGCCAAGCGCTGCCCTGCATCCCGCGGAAGGTATATTTTGAACGACGTACCTTTTCCTGGAGCGCTCTCCACTCCTGTGTATCCGTTGCTTTGTTTCACGATCCCGTAAACCGTGGCCAAGCCCAGGCCGGTGCCTTTGCCGCGCTCCTTGGTTGTAAAGAAGGGCTCAAATATATGCGTAAGAGTGGTGGCGTCCATTCCTGTGCCCGTGTCCGTTACCTCCAGAAGCACCTGGCTGCCCACTTTAGACCCCGGATGTGTCCGCGTGAAAGCTTCGTTTAACTCCACGTTGGCCGTTTCAATTCTCAGCTTGCCGCCTGCCGGCATTGCGTCACGTGCGTTCACCGCCAGGTTCATGATCACCTGTTCGACCTGGCTCTGGTCCGCTTTCACATTCCCCAGCTCTGGCTCCAGAACCAGCGTAACTTCGATGTCTTCCCCAAGCAGTTGCGGAAGCATTTTTGCCATATCGGAAGTGAGCGTATTGAGATTTAAGATGGCCGGCGTCAAGACCTGCTGCCGGCTGAAGGCCAGCAGTTGCTTGGTTAAGGAAGCGGCGCGTTCCCCCGCCTTTTCTATTTCCCGCGCGTGCTCGGACAGCGCGTTGTTTGCCCCCAATTCCCGCTTCAGCACTCGGCTGTACCCGATGATTACACCCAATAGATTGTTGAAATCGTGCGCGATACCCCCGGACAGCCGCCCGATGGCTTCCATTTTCTGCGCCATGCGTAATTGCTTCTCGAGCACCCTCTTCTCCGTCACGTCTTCCGCAAACACCTCGAAATACGCTGCAACGCTGTTCGCATCGTCGACGCGCCGCCCCGAACAACGTACCGTGATCCACGTCCCGTCCTTCCTTTTCCACTCCATTTCTACATCCTTGATTTCTTTGGCTCGTGTTAGCTGATGGATGAGTCGCTCATATTCACCGGCGTGGCGAAAAATCTCGCTCGGCAGATCCCTGGCGAGCAGTTCGTCCATTCGCTCGTAGCCCAGCATTCTCTGCAGTGCCGGGTTTACTTGTAGAAATCGTCCATCCGCGCGCGTTCGGTAAATTCCGTACGGTGCATCTTCGACAACGGACCGGAATCCGCTCTCCGACCTCCGCAATGCCTCTTCCGCTCTCTTCCGCTCGCTGACGTCCCGGTTCACGATGATCAGCTTTTCCGGCTCCCCCTTGGCATTGCGGATCACGCTCGACGTCGATTCCAGCACCAGCCACGCGCCGCTCTTATGGCGAATCCTGTACTCCAGCGTTGTTCCTATCCCCGTAACTCGTGCGTCCTCGGCCGCCTTCTTGACGCGCTCTCGATCCTCGGGGTGAATCTGCTCGAACGCCGTCGAGGCCTGCAATTCCTCAGGTGAATACCCCAACACCCTCTTGTACGAGAGACTGTTGTAAATCCTCTTCCCGTGCATATCCACCACCGCAATCATGTCGGCGGCATTCTCGCTGATCAAATGAAACAGCTCCTCGCGCTCCAGCAGCTGGCGGCGGATTCGATGAATCAATAGATACTGATAGATTGTGTAGAGGTCGAAGAGAAACACCAGGCCCACCAGCCCTCGCATCGCCTGGGGCAACACAGTCACTGCGTAATAGTCATGATGACTGTGCGAGTCAGGAAGAAGGAAGGAAGCCAACGCAGCGGTCAGCAGAAGGGTGATGATGGCCGCAATCGCCCATAGCCCCCATTCTCGTCGTTCGAAACGGCGGAAGCTCTCTCGCACGTCCTTGGGTTGGGTGACCCTCGCACGCTTCCCTGGTTTTGTTTGTTCCTGCTGCAAGAATCACCGGTCGTGTCCACACCTTGGCGCGACACCATATCCCTTGGTGCCAGGGGTTGGCATCCCTTTTGGACACAAAGCCTCTCTTACTCCCCTGCAAGAACCTACCCATCGACCATGCTCTCTTCTCCTCGTTCCCCCCCCGCGTAAGACATTGAAGCCTCAGAGGATACGGATTCGCCTACAACTAGAAGCCCTTAGGTGCTTCCTGCAAAGCACCGCCGCGGACCTCTGTTCCCGATTTGGAACTCGCCAACCATCCCTTTCCTATAATCCCCGTCAGCCTCCCTGCATTTCAAACTCGCAGTCGTCCCGTCTATATCGAACCCCGCGGCACCATCCAAGTAGACTGCCCAACCCCGTATACGCCCTTACCTCTCCCACTTCCTCTCGTCTAATCCATTGCCTGCACGAAGCGATGGAACTTTATCCGCGACTCAGCAGTATAGACATCGAGAGTTGCCCTCATGTCCGAACTCTGGCGCGACATTCGCTACGGCCTTCGTCTCCTCTGGAAGAGCCCCGGCTTCACTTCCGTCTCCCTGCTCGCCCTCGCCCTGGGCATTGGCGCCACCACCGCTATCTTCAGCCTCCTCTATTCCGTCCTCCTCGCCCCTCTCCCCTACGTCGATAGCGACCGCATCGTCATGCTCTGGTCCCACGACAAATCCGGCGAGCGCAACGGCACTTCCCCCAGCGACCTCCTCGACTGGCAAAAGCAAGCCACCCTCTTCGACTCCATCAACGGCTGGACCGGCGAAGGCTTCACCATCTCCACTCCCGACTGGACCGAGCAAGTCCAAGCCAGCCGCGTCGCCCCCGGCTGGTTCGACCTCCTCTTCAGCCCTAAAGTCATCCTCGGCCGCCATTTGGTTGCCGACGACACCCTCCCCGGCAACGAAAAGGTCGTCATCCTCAACAACAAATTCTGGCGCGACCATTTCGGCAGCGATCCCAACATCGTCGGCACCAAGCTCCGCATGAGCGGCGAACTCTACACCGTTCTCGGCGTCGCCGCTCCCAGTCCTTCCGACGTCGGCGATGCCTCCATGAACGTCCCGCTCTCCTTCAAGCCCGATGAGATCAAGCGCGAGAATCACTTCCTTCTGGTAATGGGAAAACTCAAGAGCGGCGTCACTCTCGAAGCCGCCAACGCCGAAATGGCCGTCATCGCCAAGCAACTCGCGCAAACCTATCCGAAAACGAATGCCGATCTCACCATCACCGTCGAGCCTCTCAAAGACGACTTTCTTCCCAAGCCAACCCGCGTCGGCCTCTGGCTGATGATGGGGGCCGTCGGCTTCGTTCTCCTCATCGCCTGCGTCAACCTCGCCAACCTTCTCCTCGCCTGGGGCACCGCTCGCCAAAAAGAAATCGCCATCCGCGCCGCGCAAGGCGCTTCCCGCGCTCGCATCTTCCGTCAATTCCTCATCGAAAGTCTTTCTCTCGCTCTGATGGGCGGCCTCCTCGGAACCCTACTCTCCGTCGCCCTCCTTCGCGGCGTCATGAGCCTCATGCCCAGAAACCAGCTCGGCATCCCCTATGAAGCCGACCCGCACCTCAATCTCCAGGTCCTCCTCTTCACCTTCGGCGCAACGCTTCTCAGCGGCGTTCTCTTCGGGTGCTTCCCCGCATGGCATGCCGCCCGCCAGAACATCAGCGACATGCTGAAAGAAGGCGGCCGTTCCTCTTCCGCCGGTGCCAGCCACAATCGTCTCCGTCGCGTCCTCGTCGTCGCTGAATTCGCTCTCGCCTTGATCCTGGTCGCGGGTGCCGGTCTCATTCTCCGCAGCTTCTGGAACGTTACCCAGGTCGACCTCGGCATTCGCCGCGACCACGTCCTCACCTTCAGCGTTCCCATCCAGCATGAACGCACCTCCAGCGCCGCCCAAGTTCGCTCCATCTATCGCCAGCTCGAAGAGCGCATCGCCGCTGTCCCCGGCGTCAGGAAAATTGCCATCGCCCCTGGCCTCCCTACGAACGGCGCCGGACGCCTCCATTTCACCATCGCCGGCCAGCCTTCCGACGACACCGACAACAACCCCAGCAAGGAACCTCTGGCCATGGTGAACACCGTCACGCCGGGCTACTACGAAACCTACGGCATTCGCCTCACCCGCGGCCGCTTTCTCGACGCTCGCGATATCGCTGGCGCTCCCCGCGTCGCCATGGTCAGCGAAAGCTTTGCCCGCCAATACCTCCCCGGCCTCGACCCGCTCTCCCAGCGCGTCAGAATGGTCGAGCTTCAGCCCGACAAAAATCCCCCTTTCGGCGCAGTCGTCGAGTGGCAAATCGTTGGCGTCTTCCACGATGTTCAGTACGAAAGTCACCCCTCCACCACTGGCACCGCCGAAATCGACTTTGCTTTTGACCAGGTCCCCTGGCCCTTCACCAACATCGCCGTCCGCACCATCGGCAACCCCAGCTCCGTCACTACCGGCATCGCCGCCGCTGTCCGTTCCGTCAATCCCGATTTCCCCATGACTCGCGTCCGCACCATGGACCAGGTCATCAGCGAATCCCTCGTCACCGACCGCTTTACCGTCCTCGTCTTCGGCACTTTCGCCGTTCTCGCTCTCCTCCTGGCCGCTATCGGCATCTACGGCGTCATGACCTTCTCCGTCGCTCAGCGCAATCATGAATTGGGAATTCGCATGGCCCTCGGCGCCGGCAGCTCCGAGGTCCTAAAATTGGTCGTAGGCGAAGGTATGTGGGCCGCCGTGATCGGCATGGCCATCGGATTCCCCGGTGTCTATCTCGTAGGCAAGACCCTAAAAGGTCTGCTCTATAACGTAGGCGCCCTCGACGTCCGCGCCCTAATCGGCGTAGCTCTCGTTCTCTTGGCCTCGGCTCTCATCGCCTGCTATGTCCCAGCCCGCCGCGCCACCAAAATCGACCCATTAGCCGCCCTACGGCAGGAATAGTCGGGCACTTCTGCCTCCCTCAAGTTCATTGTCGGGCGCGTTCAACAAGCACGTGGACCGTGACAACTTCCACGTTCAGGTTATATTCAACGCGTGAATCCCTCCGCGAATGCCGCAATAACAAAGTCCCCACGAGGAATGACCGCCGTTGGCATTTTCTTGTTTTTTGGCGCCGTCATGGCCGCTCTTGCGGGGACTACCTTGGCCTGGCAAGGCAGCGCTCTTGACCGTGTTTGGAGTCTCAATCCGCGCGCCTACAAAGAACTTGTACCCTTCGGGAAAGCAGTGGGCATCCCTTTCCTGTTGCTTGCCGCGACCCTCGCCGTTGCGGGCTTAGGATGGTTCAAACGGCGCCGTTGGGGATGGATGCTGGCTGTAGCCCTAATCGCTACACAAGTTTTCGGAAATTTGGTCAATATTTGGATGGCGCACTATCTTGAGGGTGGGACAGGGCTGGTAATCGCCGGTGCACTGCTCCTCTATCTGGTTCGACCTGATGTGAAGAACTTTTTCGTAACAGGACCACTCGACAAGTGATTGCACGCTTGTCTGCTGCGCTAACACCTAATGACTTGGCTTGTCTGACTTCGGGAATCGCTGATCGCCACAAATCGAGACGCGCGTCAATCGGAACTTGTCGAAGCAAGCTGTACAGACTTTCCCCTATACGCGTTTGTGAACCGCACGCGCACCACCCAGAAAATCAGCAATATCAGCGGAAGCAGAGTCAGAACGAGATACAAGCTCATGCTAAAGAAAGCC
>Ga0206989_1023_pt1 | contig 31251 bp, 27 predicted proteins | sample Alteio_BWMinCont_10_FD_153276 | JGI IMG/M metagenome (GOLD analysis project Ga0206989, IMG submission 153276) | Enriched cells from forest soil in Barre Woods Harvard Forest LTER site, Petersham, Massachusetts, United States -... | ecosystem: Environmental > Terrestrial > Soil > Temperate forest >...
ACTTAAGATTGCTGCATTGTTGGCAAAACTGCAAAACATTCATCTACATGTTCCTGAAGCAGATCCTCCCCGTTTTGACGTATATGAAAATGACACTATCGTGAGTGCTATAGATAAAGCAGAATCTCTTAGCTGTCCATTTGCAAAAGCCTTAAAAGAGAATCAAGACCTGATTTTATCGATGAATGATCGCTATCATACAGTCATACCTATTCTTAAAGAAGATACCGTTATCACTCATGGTGATCTCGATCAATTAAATGTGCTTTGGGATAAGTCGGGTCAACCATTTTTAATCGATTGGGAATCAACTAGGCGCATGAACCAAACTCGTGACATTATTCGCACAAGCTTATCTTGGAGTTGTTTTAATAGCATGAACAGTGATGATCATTCATTCTCACTTTACGGGACTATGTTGACTACTTACCATCAAGCGTGCGGCATGTTAAATAAGAATCATATAGACGCTGCTTTGAATGGCGTGGTTGGGAGCTTAGTATTCTGGATGCTTTATAATATCAATATTGCTTGCACTAGTAGCATCCTTGAAGAAAGGGATATTGCAGTAAAAGAAGTAAACGAAGTTTTAAGTGAATTCTCCCGATTGAATAAATGTTTCCCTCAGTTGTTTCTCATATCCGTTGCGGCTAGTTGCGGTAAATAGGATTTTAAAAAAGAGTGATAATCTAATAGGAAGCTTGAATTGATGGAGTTATTATGAAGTTTGTCAATGCAGAAGAATATATCATCCAGACTTTTCAAAAATGTAATATTGTCGGGCTTGGTGAGGGCGGGCATCATTTAGAAAATTCGCATCAATTTTTTCAAAAAATATTTGATAATAAAATAATTCAAAAAACTATAAATATTGTAATCGTTGAGTTTGCTAATACCAAATATCAAGATATTTTAGACAGGTATATCTTTGGAGAAGAAGTTCCTATTAATGAGCTTCGTAAGATTTGGAGAGAATCCACGCAAAGTATAGGGAGATTTGGTGAAGCACCTGTTTATTTTGAGCTACTCCAAAAAATTCGAACTGTCAATTTTTCGTTGTCGGCAAACAATAAAATCCGGGTGTTAGGTGGCGATCCTCCTATAGATTGGGGAGCAGTCAGATCATTAGATGATTATAATAAATCTAATTGTCAAAGGGATATTTATCCTGCTGAGTTAGCGATTGAGTATGGGCTAAACCGTTCAATGAAAGTTTTAGTAATATATGCTGAGTCTCATATTACTAAAATTATAGATAAGACGGCATTCAGCCATTCTAATATCACTACTTATATAAATGATAAATATCCTGGCGCTATAAAAGTTATTGCCGTGCTTAACACGCAAGAATTTCAATTAGGAAAACAAACAGAGAATTGTCCGTTATATTCCATTATCGATTTAGACATGGAGGAAATTGGCAATTTGCCTGCCGAAAAATATTTTACACAAATTTTTAATGAGAATGGAAAAGTGATTTTATTTGAAGGTCATAAAATAAAAGAGCTATTTGACGCTTTTTTATATGTTGGTTCTTCTGAATCATGGAAACGAGCTGATTTTCCCAAATCTGTTTTTACTGATGATGAATGGAAGGAGTTAAATAGAAGAAGGCAAATACTTGGTGGTAAACCATTGGATGATAATTTAAAGTGATAAAATACAACATAAAGGTCAATGATCATGCCTAAGAGATTTGTACTAACCGGCTCCATGGGATCAGGTAAATCTACTATATTAAAATTGTTGCAAGCTACTGGTTTAGCTGTGATTGAAGAACCAGCCAGACAAATCTTAGTAGAACAACGCAGCATTGGAGATGATGGGGTGCCAGAAAAAAATCCTAAATATTTTTCACAGTTATTGTTATCACGTGCTATTTATCAATTCACGCAAATACAAGAATATGATGGAAATACTATATACGATAGAGGCATACCTGATGTCATCGCTTATTTTCGATTATTTAACCTAAGTTATCCGCCTGCACAACAAGCATCAAAACAATTTAGATATGAACCTCATGTTTTTGTATTTCCAGCGTGGCAAGAAATATATACGACAGATGATGAAAGAAAAATGCCTTTCGAATTAGCTAGAAGTTTTGGAATGAACGTTCAAGAAATATATAAAGAATATGGTTATACTCTTATTCAAGTACCATGTGTTTCAGCCAAAGAGCGTGCTCAATTTATTATTGATCGATTAAATTAACAGAAAACATTGAGGTTTTAATTGAATGATGAGCCAACTTTATGACTAAAATTTCTTATGTTAAACAAATTTCAGAAAAAAACCTAAGAAAAATGGAAGATGGTTTAAAAGAGTATGAACTGAGTCATGGTATTCATGTTGATTATACGCCTTTTGCTTTTGAACTTTATAACGAAAGCGGTGAGGTCATTGGTGTATTAGATGCATTTTCTTCTTATTCGTCGATTCATATTAGAGATTTATGGATTGACAAAACATATCGAGGAAAAGGATTGGGCAGACAGCTGATTAATGCACTGGAAAATCATTTCAAAGATAAAGGATTTAACAATATCAATACCGTGTCTTGTGCATTTCAAGCGCCTGAATTTTACAAAAAATGTGGTTTTAAACAAGAATTTGTAAGAGAAAATATTAAAAATCCCAAACTAACAGTCACTTTTTTTGTTAAGTTTTTTGAATAGAAATCACACTATTCCAATGTGGCATGCCAAATTAGGTTGGAAAGAAATTTGTAAAAATATTTTATTTCGGTCTGCGGTGACTATAATGAAATATTCATTATTAAAATTTTAGAGGTAATGAAATGAATACAATGCCAATAGAAATAAACCATTCAGCTCCTGAATTACCTACAAAGTTATGGCCGTTTATTTGGCGTTATCTAAAGAATAAAAAAGTATTTTTAACAGTTTTTTTTCTTACCGGGTTAATTTGGGCGGTTGAAATGTCGCTCAGCCCGTATTTGTTAAAATTAATAATTGATGCCGTTGTAAAAAACTCACAACACGAAGGCAAGCTGTTAGGCGCACTATTAATACCAGCCATACTATTTATGTCAATGCCAATAGTAATAAATGTTACTTTTTGTTTGTATAATTATACTAACTTGCGTTTGTATCCAGCAATAAAATCAGCTGTTGCTAAAGATATGTTTGCCTATTTGATGTATCATTCCTATGCATTTTTTCAGAATAATTTTTCTGGAAGTTTAACTAGAAAAATATTTAATATGGCTGATGTCGAACAGATTGTTAGTATATTTAACGAATGGTTTTATCCTCGAATATTTGCGATTATTATTTCAAGCATTACGTTGTTTATTGTAGTAAAACCCATATTTGGAATTATTCTTTTTGTATGGGCTATCCTATTTATTTATCTGACTTATCTCTCAGCTACAAAATCAGAAAAATTAGCTAGAGCATTATCAGAGGCAGATGCAAAAATGAGTGGGACGGTTTCTGATTCAATTTCTAATGTAATGAGTACAAAACTCTTTTCAAATATTCCTAATGAAATTGCTTATATTAGCAAAGATATTGATCATTTAGTTAATTGTGACCGAAAACTGCAATGGAGAAACTTAAAGGTCCATTTTATACAAGAGTGGGGTGTCACAACATTAATCGGCTCTATGTTAATAGCACTTATATATGGTTGTATTCATGGTTGGGTTACTGCGGGTGATTTTGCATTAGTTTTGATGTTGTCTATGTCATTCATAAGAAGTGTAAGAGACATGGGACAGCAGATGTTGAAATTTTCTAAAGTGATTGGAACTTGTAATCAAGCCTTAAGTTTTATTCGGGTGCCGCATGAAATAACTGACCTTCCTGATGCCTTGCCTATTAGCATCACAAAAGGAGAAATTAAATTTGAAAATGTATCATTTCAACATGAAAACAGTAATCCTTTATTTAATGATCTTAATGTCATGATCAAACCTGGTGAAAAAGTAGGGTTAGTCGGTTATTCAGGCGGTGGAAAATCCTCTTTTATTAAATTAATTTTACGTTTGCTTGATGTACAATCAGGCAGCGTATCAATTGATGGGCAAAATATAAAAAAAATCACTAAAAGTTCTCTTAGAAAACAAGTGGGAACAATTCCACAAGAACCCGATTTATTTCATCGTACGTTGATGGAAAATATTCGCTTTGCAAAACCCGATGCGAGTGATGAAGAAGTTATTAATGCTTCTAAAAAAGCAAGGTGCCATGAATTCATCAAAGAACTTCCTTTGCAATACCAATCATTAGTCGGTGAACGCGGTATTAAATTATCTGGCGGCCAAAAACAAAGAATAGCAATAGCGAGAGCGTTTCTAAAAAATGCGCCGATATTATTATTAGATGAAGCAACATCGTCTCTTGATTCTATTACTGAGCGTTATATTCAAGAAAGTTTACATGAAGTCATGACGAATAGAACGACTATAGTGATTGCTCATAGATTATCAACTTTAAAAGACATGGACAGAATATTAGTTTTTGTTCACGGAAAAATAGTAGAGGATGGCAGTTTAAATTCTCTGTTAGAGAATAAGGATAGTCATTTTTATAAGCTTTGGCAGATGCAAGCTGAAGGATTTATCCCGTCAGTGGAAGAATAAAGCCAGCCAAAAATACTGCGGTTACAAAAAGCCTTGACCTCAACGTAACGTCACACCCTAGGCTTCATGTTGAGGAGAAGAAGATGGCACAATGGTACATAAAAGAGTTTAGTAAATTGACGAGCGGTCGCAGTAGGGACATTAATCACTTGATGCCCCTACTGCGACTCTCTTATCAATGGCTTTATTTAAATCAGTGACTGTGAAGTAATGCCACCAGCGAGGACCCGCTGTATTAATTTTTTTGTTGGTGTACGCATTCCTCTTATAGGTTCATAACAACTGCTTATAAGTCGGATGTACGTGGTAAAAGAAAAGAATCATTGTTCATATTTTTTATCCGCTAAAAAATACCCCTTACTTTGTTAGATTTCACACTAATTTTTCAAATAATTGATATTTTACTTCTGCAATGGGTTTATTCACCGCAATAGTTTCAACAAAACAGGAAATAATAGATTGCCAAAATATTTTATAAAGAGATTGTTGTAATGGATGATCATCAGTAATGGGAAAACATGGACCATGATTAACCTCTAATAACCAAACATAATTATTGTTATCTACAAGAAAATCAAAGCCAAAAATAGCTAATGTACGGTTTGTATTGCAATTGAAAGAATGTGGATATTGTTTTTTTAAGGCATTGATTACACTTTTAGCAATGTTTTTTATTTTTGGATATAGCGGTTTAAATAAATTATATTTTTCTGTCGGAATTTGTATAACATTAATTTTTTCATCACTTAAATGCTCATTGGTTAAATGACAACGAAGATCACCGAAATTACTATCTTGGTAAGGTTGCATTGCTATATTAAAATATCCTTCTGGGTAAAGATAGGCACCGTCATAATTGGTCAAGATGATAAACATCCGAATGCTATATTTATGTCCCGCAGATGGACCTTTCAAAAGATGTGGATTGGTGATGTATTGCTGTAGCACATGTCCACCACCTAAGCGATGAGGTCTTAAGTAATGCTCTTCTAATTCACTCAAATTCTGAAAGATTTTTATGTGTTTTCCATTATTGAGTTCCGCTGGTTTTAGTATCCAAACAAGATTTTTAATTGTATCTATAACTTGGTTATCTCTTTGATAAAATTTACTTGCTATATCATTTAGAACGGATATCCAATTTTGATCATTAATACAAAATGTCAGTGGCATGACCTCTGGACAATATTGTTCAACCAGATTAGCGAGTTTATTTTTAAACTCAAGACATTCTGCTGTGATTGAATCGAATTGAAAATTTTTTTCAGTAAAATTGGCCGACATATAGTCAGAAGATTCATTCCATCCTTGTTTTTTCATATAGCGTGACAAGTTGAAGTATGTTGGAGATTCATTTTCTGGTAAAAGGAAAGAATAATTGTTCATATTTGTTATCCGCAAAAAATACACCTTACTTTTTGCTTCTCGGTATAATTGATCCTATGACTTGTGTTTAAGCATGGGCGGATGATAAGTGAATTCCACTTCAAACCCTTCCGGATCAATTATACTAAAGCTTCTGGTTCCTATGCCAAAAGTGGTGGGTGGGGATGTGGCTATGGCTCCAGCTTTTGAAATATATTCAAACCACCTATCAACTTGCTCAGGCGAGTCCACCAAAAATCCAAAATGCTCTAATCTTTGAGGTGCAAGCATTTTATCAGATACACGGTGTAGAGAAATGTTGTCGCTACCTGTAGTCAAGTACACATAGTCATCAGTTTGGAGTTCAACTTCCATCCCAATAATATCTCTATAAAATTGTATGCATTCATTAAATTTATTAACTTTTAATGCAATATGTCGTAAACCACATGTGTTCGGTCTTTTCATCTGATAATCTCTTTAGACTGAATATGCTATCTATGTTTTTTTTGATGCGCACTTTCTTCCTGAATTTCATCTTCTTCCTGTATGGGAGCTAATGTTGGAGCCCATGACTGCTGATCGCTTTTTTTATGGTCTTTCTTAGCATCATGAACCATCATATTATATTGTGATTCGTCATGTATTTCACGTTCTTGAAAAAATTGAGTTCGCGAACTCCTGCTAGAGGAGTTTAATCTTGCGTGAGCGATAACTTGTACATCTCTTGCAAGCATTGCAGACGAATCTGGATTAATATTTGCATCAAAATATTGGATATTTGTATCTTGCACAAGGTTGGAAATTAAATGTTCTTCGATTAATTTTACAGGAGTAAATACATCTTTATTTTCAACATTTGCGAGCGTAGCTATTGCAACACCTGCATTAGTATAAGTTCTTAATGTGGAGAAAGCACCTGGCGCACATCCATCATGACCAACAGCTTCCATGGGTTTTCCATTATTCCATATGCAAGTTCCATAACTGTAATGACTTAGGCCACTAGGAGAAGGTGGAAGGGCGACCATTTCTGAAAGCAGTGCTTCAGGGTTCCTTAGTATATTTCCCTTCCATAAAGCGTCTTGAAAAACAATTAAATCGTTTGCCGTAGACCGCAAATATCCCGCAGGAACTGCAATGCTAAGATCAACAATCCACGAATATAGCAGGTAGGGTGCGCCAGTAAATGATGACTCGCTTAAATTGTTCGATATATCGTTGAATAATTTTTCAAGCTGACTTATTTTTTCTTGTATATCGCCAATATCATCCCCATGCATTTGTTTTAATTTTTCTAATTCGATTTTAATTTCTTCTCGAATGTCATCAAACATTTTAAATGTTTGTTTAAGTTCTTCTTTAAATTTAGATTTAAATCCGGAAAGCGCATCTTCAGAGGTAACTTCTGTCAAACCATGTTGATATAAATAAATTAATGCTGACATTTTTTCATTATACTGAGTTAAATATTTACGCGCTTTAATTGCAATTTTTGACAATTCATCTTGATCACTATCCAAAACATTCTGCAGCCAACTGGGTGGTTGAATGGGTTCCGGTAATGGGGCATGACTTAGTGCAAATGATTGATCCCCATATCGTGCAGGTGTCGTATCCTTCATCTCAGTTGGAAAAATATCTTCTTGTAAATACCGATGAAAATCTTTACCCGATGCTTGCTGAATAGCAAGTCCCAACATGAGATAATTAATATTACTATATCGAAAATTATTCCGTGGATTATCGTCTGGATGGTACATATTTTTTGATTCTTCTGCTGTTAGCATTGGTATATAATCATTAATAGATTTAAATTCTAATATTTTTTCTTTGAAAAATGATTCAGCCTGAAATTGGCCTAATCCAGATGTATGCATCAAAAGTTCTTTAATGGTAATATTTTTCTCAATGAAATATTGCTTATTTGGAAATCCGTCAGGCAAAAATTTACTAATTGGATCATCGTAGCCAATTTTTCCTTCCTCAACAAGTTTGGCGACGGCAACCGCCGTAAACATTTTGGTGATGGATGCAATTACAATTTTTTTATTCGGTTCATTTTTTACTTCGAGTGTTCCAGATTGACTGGCATTTCCATATGATTGTCTAAATAGTGTTTTTTCTTCTTTGGTGATTTCGACAACACCAGAAAACTTAGTGCGCTTAATTTCATTATCCAGAACCTTATCGACTGATCCATCTAAATAAAAACGAGGAATTTTTTTCGGTTTTTGATGAGATTGTTCTGATCCAGGTGGGTTAGAGACAAAATCTATAATTTTCCATGCCGATGAAGTTATACCTTCATCTATCAATACCAAATCATAATTACCCTGTTTGATTTTCGATGCCGTCTTTTCTTCATCAGCCTCTTCATTTATAAATTCAACCTGACAATCATTTCTCTTTTTTAAAAACGCATATTGCTCCCGCATATTTCCTGACAAAGATTGTTCTTTCCCAATTATTAAAACTTTAATCAAGGGCTGATTCTTTGACTTATTTGCGCTGTCTGATAGCATTTAATCACTCCGTACTATATAAGTTCAATTATAGACTACCTGTTGGGATGTAGTCTCGAGGATTTAGAGTAATACTTTTACAATTTCGGTATAACTTATTGTTTAATGATGATTTTCGTACAAAATCAGGGTGAGTTTAGAAATGAGTGTTGAGACTAATGGTATGGAAACTGTGCCCAAAGGTCACTTTCAAGTGCAACTTTGTAAACGTTTTCATAATGTCCATAAGAAAACGTTAAATCGCTCAGGACTGAAGAACAGTTTATTATGTAAAAATAGCACTATAATAATGAACACATCTTAAAAGAGCTCTTTTATGAAATTTAAAATATCCAGACAATTTATTCGTGATGCAGAAATTCTCTTCGCAGAATTTAATGATTTGGATCATGCAAATAAATTTATTGAAATCAAAGTTACAAAAGACGAAGCTATAAACGTTAAAATTATTTATCGAATATTTGACGATAATCAACTCTGTTATGAATTTAATAAATGGAAAGAAGCACATTTAACAGGCCGATTACCATTTGACGACGAAGGATATAAATTAGATCATTTTATAAATAAATATAAAATTACACAGCAATCAAATCAAAATGAAATTCTTATTGCTGAATTTGATAATATAAATGATTCTCAAATTTTTATTGAACATTTGCTAAAGACCGATTCTATCAATCGAGTTGATCATTGTTACCGCATATATCATAAAGATGTTTTTTTAGATGAATTTAATCAAGATACATTTAATAAATCTCAACAACAATCTAAAGCGAATACAAAAAAATTATCTTTTAGGCCAACACCATTACCTACAGCGCCTAGATTAGGACCACCAAAATATTTTGTTGATGAAGAAGAAGACGACGATGAAAATGAAAATAAGTGAAGATAAGATTCATTGTATGATAGTCTTGACGTTACCTATTTCAATACGATTAATGTCATTAAAAAGTGCAAAATGAAAATATTGATTGCTTAAAACTCGCACCGTCAAGTTACACCAGGAGAGCCAGAACAATGAGTCAATACAAACGCATTTTTATCATCGGTCATTCAGGCGCAGGCAAGGGTATCCTTGCCAAAGCAGTTGCTGAAAAACTTGGCTGGCAATTCCTAGACGCTGATTTCTCATTAGCGCCTTCTATTGGACGGAGCATGAGTGAAATAATAGGAGATCAAGGTGAGAAAGCCTTTCATCATTGCTTATCTGAAATTTTGTCACATCAGCTCAGCAAAGAAAATATAGTCGTAACGACTGATGACAGTATTGTTTGCAACGAAAAATGCCGGCAATTATTATCATCAGAATTTACAGTCAATTTAAAAGTAAGCACTGCTGTTCAATTGGAGCGGATGTCGCATAATCGCCCACTTTTACCATTAGCCGATTATGCAGCATTTCTGGATAGGCTACATCACGAACGCGATGCTTTATATGAACAAGTAGCCAGTTTCTCTGTCAATAGTGATCTTGCTACTCCTGACAATAACGGACTCGAAGAACATGTACTCAGTATCGTCAAAGCTATTGGGAAATAAATGCTGTTTTTTTATGTTCGCTATAAGGCCAAGGATGGTGGAGGCGAACATTCAAGGCTGAAATATGAATATTATTGAATGGGCGGAAGAATATCTATTATCCAATGGATTTACTTTAACTGGTCAACCGGAACACGTTCGCACAACGCCCTGGTCTAGCGTTACTCGCTTTGCAACATCGACTGGTTACATTTATTTAAAGCACACGCCAGAGCTGCTTGCATTGGAGGCTGGCATTATCCAGATCTTGCATGATCAATTTCATGCTTCTGTTCCCGAAGTTATCGCTCACAATGCTGAATTAAATTGCTTTTTAATGAAAGATGCGGGCAGACCATTGCGAGAAGTTCTGAAAAAGAAATTCGATGCAGCATTCCTTTGCAAAGCTATTGATCAATTTATATCACTTCAGCTAGCCGTTGCAGATCATATCAATCTTTTTCTTGATATGGGTGTTCCTGACTGGCGCCTAGATAAATTACCTGATTTATACAAGCAAGTACTTTCAAAAAAAGATATGTTGATAGCAGATGGACTATCGGAAATAGAAATTAGCAAATTGGAAATGCAGCTTCCAAAAATTTTTAAGTTATGTGAAAAATTATCAGACTATGGTATAAAACAAACAATTGTCCAGCCTGATTTTCACGATAATAATCTGCTAATAAACGATAGATCTCAAAATATCACCGTCATTGATTTAGGTGAAATAGTGATTTCTCATCCGTTTTTTTCATTGATAAACTGTTTACAACAGGCAAAAAAACATCATGGACTAAAGGATGAAGATGAGGCATATCTGCAGATAATGGATGCTTGTCTTAAAAATTACATGAATATTGAATCTAAAAAACATTTGGTAGATGCGTTTGAGGCAGCATACACATTATGGTTGGTTTATGGTGTATTGGCCACTGATAGATTGATGAACGCATGTGGTAAAGAGAAACTTATGTCATTTCAGCCAGGGAAGCTCACTGATGCATTCAAAGAATTGATAACTGTATGTATTGCGATTGACGGGTGATTGCATGAAAAAACATATTGAAAAAACGTATCCGTTCACCTTAGTGAAGTTTGTGACAAAAATCTAGAAGGGTTAAAAAAATATGGATCGGTTGCGATGGGTAGATATTAATCGAATCAAATCATTAGCAATTGCCGCTAAAATTGATGTGGCTTTACTTGCACATGCGCAATCTACGGATCTGGTTTGTGAATTAACGGATAATGAAATTACTCAGCTCGCTTCAACTATTGAAATAAAAAATATAATGATTTTAATGTTCGTCGTGGAAAATATAACATTAGAATTTATCAGAAAGAACCAATTTCCCTATCGTAAAAATACTATCTCTATGGATGAAGTATGGAATGACGTTGAAGAATTAATTGTCAAACGATTGTTTTTATCCAGAGAAATAGCCGAATATTTTAAAGAGGGACCAAGTTCTAAAAGATTCAATGAATTCTTGGCGCTAGCTAAAACGTTTCGAATTGATAATTTGGTCTCGGAGGTGTTTGTTAATGATAATCAAACATACCATTTATATGTGACAGGTAAATTTGAACAGGCTTCAAATCAAATCATTAACGAAAATAAATTTACTATGCAAAATAGAAAAACGGGTTGCCATGTGGGATTATATGACCCATTTCAATTTAAAGAACCTGAAACATATACGGCATATCAATTTTTAAATACTAATGCTAATCGAAAAAATATCTATGGGATGTTTACATTAAAATTTGCTTATCCTGAATTAACGGTATTAAAACTTGACGGTTCATATATTAAAATATTTGCTGGAGATATACCTGATTTCTTAGAAGAAAATTGGCAGAACAATGAAATCGATGATGAATTATATCAAGCTATCAAATACGAATATCCAGCATTATTTTTACCCCCTATAGATCAAAATACCGTAAACGAATTGTCGCAGAAAATTAAAAATATGATTGATACTGCGTTAGGGCAGGCCAATCAAAAGTGCAAGCCTTTGCTCATTGTATTATCCGAGGTGCATGGTTCTAAAGGTTCCTTTATACTTCATGTGATAATCACTTTATTAGCGCATAATTTAGGATTTCGCCATTTATTAGCAGAGACTATTAATATACAACACGAAAGATATGGTTGGGATCCACACGTAGAACCCATGCTTTGCTTACTCACATTTGCGAAACAATTAGGATTTAACGTTAAAGATCTTGAATCTGAATTACACTACCAAGATAAATTAACGCAGTATCCTTACCATGCTATCCCTTACGAACAATTTGGTGAACAAGCCCGAGAGCAAAGTTGGATTGTTGATACAAAATCGCTAAATAAAAATGCGATTTTGATTGTGGGTTCGGGGCACATGAATAATATTTTAAACAGTGAGTTAAAAGAGTTTTATCATATGTTACCAATTGATTGCACTTGTGATAAAGCATTTAGTAATATGCTTTCGATATTCCAGCACAATTTTATTAACGTAGATAAAAGCTTAAATAGGTTCAGTCTGGATGAGATCATACAAATGGTCAAAAGATCTGCTGGCTTATAAAGCAGAAGAGATCAGAAAATAATAATTCAATAGCCGCAAGGAAAAACAGCAAAAGAAATTGCATGTGACTTGAATATTTCATATAGAAGAGTTGAAGGACATATTGCAAAAATGACTGAAATACCGGATGCTTCCAATAAAGAAGTGATTTGCATTGTATTTGGGAACTTAACCTAATTACTTCATTTCCTGATTTCTTTGCGATAAGATAACTCTTCAATGTTTATGTGAGATCTTGTTCCAAGGCTATCTATGCGTGTTATATGTAAACTGTCACTCACTTCCGAAACCAATTTTGGTTGGAGGTTGTCTATAAAATTTCTGATAATGGGTAATTCTTTATTTATTTTAAAAGCATCATAATTAGAGTATTTTGTGATTATTGTAATAAGAGAAGGATTAGGAATACTTTGAATAATCTCATAATATTCGCATCCAGGTTGGCCTTTTGTTGCATTGGCGCATTCTTCAAGCGCATCAAGCATTTCATTTAGCTTGCCATTTTTTGCTGTAAGCTTAATATGATGTGTGATTTTTATTTTATTTGTATCTATAGACATAAGTTGCCCTCTTTATTCGATCATCGTGGTTTATTATCCCAATAAATGTTTCAAAACTCTCATATTAGTTAAGAGTCTCAATATCTTCACTATCATTATAAGCAAATAAGCATGGTTTTCATACAGATAGATTATGTGGCCCTCACTGCTAATTTGCAGGTAAATTATATTTTCGTAAATAAATTTGTATCCAGATTTATTGCAGTAGTTATTTCAGCAATACGTTGTAATTCTTTTAATGTAAATTGATGCGATTCTTCTGAACCTGCTCCGCAAGCATCTCCAACAATAATAACACGGTAATCACGATCATGGGCTTCACGCGCAGTTGTTTGAATAGCCATATCCGTTGATACACCCGTCAGAATAAGATTTTGGATTTGATTTGCCCGTAAAAAAGGTTCTAGCGCTGTTGCATAAAATGCACTGACTCTATGCTTCACGATAACAAAATCTGTCGTTTGCACATCTAATTTTTCATAGAAATCTGTTCCCCAAGTATTTAATTGAAAAGCTTTCCATTCTTTTGCTTTTCCAAATACAGGTGAATGTGACGGACATTCTACATAACTCGCACTAAATCCCACTTTAACAAACGCAATGGCAATATTATTTTTTCGTGCAAAGGCAATAACACGATTAGTATTTTCTATAACATTGTTTTTTTCGACAAAAGCTGCTGTTGCAGTTATTTTACCTTTTGCATGAACAATATCATTAATGAAATCGATAACTAATAATGCAGTATTTTTCATAAAATTTTTACCTCAAAAGTCATTGGGTTTTAAGTATTTTTTGGCCGAAATAAATAGTAATAACGGATCCTGTTATAATAAAGACGGTTCCTATAAAAGTTAAAAATGATGGAATATTGCCCCATATTATCCAATCGAAAATACCTCCAAAAATAACCGTTAAAAAAATCAGTGGAGACATGAGTCGAACAGGAGCTGTAACATATGCGAGGGTTGCGAATACTTGATAAAACGTTCCAAATATTCCTATTCCAGATAATAAAAGTAAAGTCTCAAAGCTAATTGGCCATTGCCATTGCAAAACAGCAACGACGCCACTTGCAATAGCGCTAATCAAAAAGTAATAAAATAACATTTGAATGACAGAGCTTGTTTTACTAATGACGCGCATTTGTACGATTGCTAAAGCCGCGAGAATACCAGAGGCTAATGCAATGAGCGAAGCAAATGAAATAATTTCACTTCCAGGATGCAAGATGATTGCAATACCAATAAAACCGAGTCCAATTCCCACGCAAGCTTTCTTCGGTGTGTTCGCACCCACCATTAACCATGCAATGAGCGGTACAAAAATGGGAGCGGTATTATTTAGTAATAAAGCATCTACTAAAGGAATAAATTTAATAGCGTAGAATACAAAAAATAAAGCTAAAAGGGCTGAAAAAATACGAACTACATATTGTAGAGGTTTGTCTATTTTAAATGTAAAGCAAGGATTCTTTATTAACCATGGCAACAATAAAATTAAACTAATACCGAAGCGAAAAAATATCAAAATGGATGTCGGTAAACTATTTCCTATTTCTTTTACAAGAACACTCATCAACGAAAAAGACAGCGATGAGATAATCGCGTAGAGAATACCGAGTTTTATGCTTTGTTGTCGTGAAATGTTCATTAACATATACCAAAATTATTAGAACCTATAGGCTTATGCACATTCAATTTGTGATTCAAGCTACTGCATTAACTGTAAATAATCCTTACAACTAATATATTATAATCGCGTTGTATTATGCGTACAATTAATATATATTAACAAGTATGTTAGAAATACTTACAGGCATATGAACAAATTACCTCCACTAAAAACACTGCCCGCTTTTTTGGCTGTGGCTAGACATTTAAGCTTTTCTAAGGCAGGGGAAGAGCTACATGTTACTCATTCTGCAATTAGTCAGGGTATTCGGTTACTGGAATCTTTTTTAGGACAACAACTATTTAAACGTGAAGCAAACAAAGTATTTCTTACTCCAGAAGGCGAGAAATATTATTATGCTATTAATACAGCAATGAATATTATTTCTGAAGCAACACCGATGAAATTTGAATCTGCCAATAATATATTGACTGTTAATATGCTTCCTACTTTGGCTGTACGTTGGTTTATGGCTCGTTTGCTTAAGTTTCAATCGAAACATCCTAAAATTGAATTAAGATTATCAACATCAGGAAATAAGGAAATTGATTTTTCAAAAAATGCAATCGATATAGCTGTTGTCTATGGACAAGAAACAGATTGGGCAGGATTACAAAAAGACTTATTATTTAGTGATTCTATTTTTCCTGTATGCAGTCCAAGTATTTTAGAAAAAATATCAGTCGTGAATTTTAAAGAAAAACTTAATGATTTTAAATTTATTTATGTAACAGCAGAGCTGCGCAAAAAAGATTGGTCTACTTGGTTTAAAGCAGCAAAAATAACAGAACCGCCTGCATCATCACGTATTTATTTTCAAGATACCATACAGGCATTACAAGCAGCACATGCAGGTCTTGGCATTGCTATTGCACATGAACCATTTGTTTTTGATGATATTAAATTAAAACAATTAGTCGCTCCTCTCGACATTAAGGTTAAGTTGACAGAAAGTTATTATCTTGTTTATCCAAAATCTTCTCTCAAACAAGAAAAAGTCAAAAAATTTAGGAAATGGATTCTCGATGAGATTTGACTGATATTTTTTTATAATGATTTCATTGAGAGGGCGTATATTGAGCTACACTGGCAGCATATAAATAGCTTAGGATAATCATGGGTAATCAAGCAACTAACAAATCTATTTCATTTACTACAGATTTTTCTCCTGTAATTAAAATTGCAATCCCTTTAATTTTAACAGGTGCTATACAATCTTCTCTTGGATTTTTTGAAAATGTTTTTCTAGCCCATCTAGGGCATGAAGTTTTAGCAGCCAGTGCGCTCGTATCTTGGTTATTTTTTACAATGCTATCAACAATATTTGGCACATTCAGCTCGATAAATGTATTAATTTCACATCGATTCGGAGCAAAAGATCATTCGAGTATTATTCTAATACTTCGAGATGGGATTATTCTTGCTTTTTTATTCACCCCATTCGCATTTTTACTTTTTTGGTATGCAGCCGATATTTTTTTGTTGCTGGGACAAAAACCTGAGCTAGTTGCATTAGCTAAATTATATTTACGTGCTTTAGCCTGGGGATTGTTTCCTAAATTTATTTTAATTGTCTCTTTTGAACTACTCATTGGACTTGGGCACTCACGTGCCATCATGATTATCACAATGTTGTCTGTCCCATTATATATTTTATTAAGTTATGTATTAATATTTGGGAAATTTGGGTTTCCAAAACTTGCAATCGCCGGTGCTGGCTGGGGTATGACAATTTCTGATTGGATTATTACAACGAGCATATGCATCTTCTTGTGGTTGAGTCAAACCTATAAACAATATATTCGTTTCATTTTTACATGGATGAAACCATTTCATTTATGGGAAATACTGCGTATCGGTGTACCCATGGGCCTCATGTTTTGCGTTGAAACAGGATATTTTTTTATTATGACAGTATTAATGGGTTGGATAAGTGTTGCAACCCTTGCTGCGAATCAAATTGCTATGCAATATGGCGGTTTTCTCACGAGTGTCGTGTTTGCAACTTCGCAAGCAATCACCGTTCGCATGGGACATTTATTAGGCGCAAATGAATCGTATGGAGCTGAGCGCGCAGCGTATGCTGGAATTATCTTTTCATTTATTTTTATGATACTGATTGCGCAATTATATTGGTTTTTTCCAGATTTTCTTATATCGATAGATTTAAACATAAAAAACGCTGCTAATTTTGAAACTGTGCGGTTAGCCAGTGCATTTTTGTTCATTTGTGCCTTCTTTCAAATTTTTGAATCTGTACGTCTATCATTGTTTGGCGCTTTACGTGGCTTGAAAGATACTAAGTTTACTTTGGTTACTTCTATCATTTCATTTTGGTGTATTTCTCTTCCTTTTGGTTATCTTTTTTCAATTGAATTCAAATTTGGAGGACAAGCATTTTGGTGGGCTATGGTAGTTGGCGCTTTTTTTGGTGTAATATTACTGTATAGACGATTTTCTCACATGATAAAGAATCAACGAAATACAACATGTTAATTAAATTACTCCTTCCAGACCAACGGATTATAGATTGCCTTCATACTGATTATGGCATTGAAGTTGATACGCTCACATGCCTCCCGCTGGGTGCAGATACAAATGCATCAGTATATAAACTAGAGGCTCAGAATCAATCATCTTATTTTGTAAAACTAAAACGCGGGTCTCATCACGACATTAGTCTTACTATTATAGAGCTGTTACAGAAGACAGGAATTCAACAGATCATTCCTCCTGTCAAAACGATCTACGGTCTGCCAAGTCAGCGCATTGATGGTTTCACTCTCATTGTGTATCCATTTATTGATGCACAGAACGGGTTTTGTCGTATCCTAACAAACGAGCAATGGCTAACGCTCGGCAAGACACTCCGGCAAATTCACGAAATTGATGTACCCTCATCAATTCAACACCAAGTTCGACGAGAAGCCTATTCGACCAAATGGCGGGAGATTGTTCGGTCGCTCTATACCTATATTGAAACTCCATCAACTGGCGATGAGATTGCACTGAAACTATCAGCATTTATGAAGGAAAATACACGTGCAATTCATCGTCTGGTAGACCGAGCTGATGAGCTAGCTCAATTACTTCAGAACGAATCACACAAATTCGTACTATGTCATTCCGATCTTCATGGCGGCAATGTATTGGTGGATGGAAATAATACTATCTATGTAGTAGATTGGGATGACCCTATCATGGCGCCCAAGGAGCGTGACCTCATGTTTATGGGCGGAGGCGTCTGTAATGTTTGGAATAACCCACATGAAGAAGCAATTTTCTATAAAGGATATGGAGAAACTGAGGTTAATAAGACAATTTTGACCTATTACCGGCACGAACGAATCGTAGAAGATATTGCGGGCTTTGGTCAGAATTTACTTTTGACAATGGCTGGGGGCGACGGCAGACAAGAAAGTTACAAGCATTTTATAGCCATGTTTGAGCCAAGGGGTGTAGTCGATTTAGCATTCAAAACTGATGAGAGCGTTTCTACATAGAAACAATTAAAATTATTTAACGCATATCCATATTAAGTGCAAAGGCAATAAGAACGATGAAAAATGATTTATGGAATTTGACTGATCAAAAAGTTTTAATAACAGGCGCTACGCATGGCATCGGCAAAGCAATTGCCGATGAGTTTTTAAGGTTAGGTGCCGAAGTATTCATTGTGGCTAGAGATCAAGACAAATTATCATCATTACTGAGTACTTGGTCACAAGAATGGTACAAAGCTCATGGAATGACATGTGATGTTACTGATGTAAACCAACGACATCAGCTGGTAGAAAAAATAAAAATCCAATGGGGAGAATTAAATGTTCTCATTAATAACGTTGGCCCAAATTTCAAAAAACCATTTATGGAATATTCTTTGGATGAATATAAAACGTTAATTGATGGTAATATGACAACTACATTTCACCTCACTCAACTTTGTTACCCATTACTTGCTGTTGCAAAATCTGCAAGTATTATTAATATTTCTGGGATTAGTTCACAAAAAGCATTTACCGGTTCTGGTCCATATGGTATGGCAAAATCAGCAGTTGAAAGTTTTACGAGAAGTTTAGCGATTGAATTAGGTAGTAAAAATATTAGAGCAAATGCTATCGTACCAGGTTTTATTACAACCCCCACTTTTTCTAAAAAATATGATGAAGCCTACTTGCAGAGAGCTATAGATAAAGTCCCGTTGAAGCGGTTAGGGATTGGAGAGGATGTTGCAGGATTAGCATGTTTTCTAGCTATGCCTGTTTCCTCTTATATCAATGGCCAAAGTATTATTGTAGATGGTGGATTTTCTATTTATGGTTTTTAGAAAATTTAAAAACTGAACTTAGAAAAATAATTTGAGAAAAAAATTATGAGTATACTAATCAATTCAAATGGAAAAGTTTTTTCAAAAGAGAACTTAGTCAATCAAATACTATCTCCAGTTCAATCTGGAAGTTTTATAGTTTCTCATGAAGCAAAACAGTTTATCCAAGATGAATTAAATGAAGATAATGCTAATCAGTTATTTCAATTTGTTCCTAATAATATGCGTTCTCTTTGCCAAGAAAAAAAATTAATTCAAACCAAAGCATCGGTTTTTAATAAACAAGCAGAAGAATCATCCCAGTCAAGATCTGAAGCTAGTCAAACACCTCATATTAACTCTGGCGATGAACTGCATTTCTTTTTTGATGGAAGTTATGTTATATATTTCAACATTAAGGGAGAGCACTTTTCACTAATTGTTCAAGCGGGCGATTGGCTTTTTATACCGGCGAACGTTGAGCATTGGATTAAGGAAACTGAAGATCATTATTTAGTGATTGTAAGTTATCATTGCGAACCATTTGAAATATTTCATACTAAAGTCAAATATACTACTACAAAGAGCCAAGCTTTCATTTGATGGATATATCATCAAGCTGTCTATCACCTAACATTTGATAATTTTTACCAAGATCGAGGTCATACCTAATTTTTTATTCATACTCAATAATTCAGTTTTTAATGGTAATTTAAATCGGTGAAGAAAATAATGAATAAAAATCAAATAGCAAGAATATGCGATACATTTCATCTTGGTACAGCACTCGATGGCGCAACTCCAGTAAGCGGTGGATTAATACACCGTATGTGGAAAATTAACACCCGCAGTGGTGCATTTGCAATAAAAGAATTGGACGCAGCTATTATGAAGCGCCCTGGAATTTATAGTAGTTATACCCAATCTGAAGAAATTGCCGCTGCTTTAAAAAATAAAAAAATTCCTGCTGAAACAGCATTAATTAATAATAAGACGACTCTTTATGAAATTGACGGATCAGTAGTAATGGTATTTCCTTGGGTTGAAGGGAAAATATTAACGTTAGACCAAGTGACGACAGGACATGCAAACCAGATAGGAAAGATTGTAGCGGCAATTCACTCGGCTAATATTACAACGTTTGATTTACCTATACCTGAAATACACTTTATAACTGCAGATCGTTGGCATTCACTTGTGGATGAAGCGTTTAACACTAAGGTAGTCTGGGCTGAAGAAGCTAATGTAAATTTACCTAATTGGATAGCTTGGACTGACATCTATAAAAAAGCCAAAGAACAATTGAATCAAAATTTAATTATTAGTCATAGAGACATGGATCCTAAAAACGTAATTTGGCGTGATCCTATTTCACCTGTACTAATTGACTGGGAAGGGGCAGGATTAATCAATCCAACGGAGGAAGTAATTAATGTTGCTCTTGAATGGGCGGGTATGACTGAAATACTATTTAGGAAAAATATTTTTTCAGCCGTTATTGAAGGTTATTGCAACAGTGGTGGTTGCCTAGTTGAAAGTGAAATTCATAATGCCCTTTATGGATTAATTGGTGGTGTTCTTAATTGGCTTGAATTTAATATGTTTCGCTCTTTAGAGTCATCAAAATATAATGTTGATACTCGAAGAGTAGGAATTGAAGAAACAGAAATGACATTTAAAAAACTAAATTTTTTGCACGAAAATATTGATCATTTTATCGAATTGTTGCGAAGGTAGAGCTTAAACATTCTGCAGTTCTGATAATGGTGTGTATAAAACGAAGAATATTATTAAACATCAATATGTTGCATCTTTAAAGCAATTTTATATTGACATATCGGAAATTCTCGATATAATATCTCCATGGATATGATTACTGTACTAAAAGCCTTATCAAATGAAAAACGCCTCAAGATTCTGCAGTGGTTGAAAGAACCGCAAAAGAATTTTAAATCGCCTCATTGCGACGTTGCCAGTGATGGTGTTTGCGTTGGACTCATCGAGGAAAAAATAGGTCTTTCTCAATCTACCGTGTCTCAATATTTGAGTCTCCTTCAACAAGCTGGGTTGATTGTCACGGAGCGTCGCGGTCAATGGACCTTTTGTAAACGGAATGAAAAAACAATTAAAGAGCTAACTAAGAAACTGAGCGAATTATAGATAAAATTTAATTTTTTATATCGAGAATTTGCGATATTTAAATTTAATAATCTTAAATAATTTTCTATAAGAAACGAAGGATTTTAATAAATTTAAAGATTAATAGAGGTTGTGTTATGTCTAAAATAATTTTGGTAACAGGTGCTAGTACAGGTATTGGGGCAGCAACAGCCATAAGTCTAGCTAAAGAAAATCAAATTATTATTCATTATAATTCTTCTCACAAAGAAGCCGAGAAAATTGCTGAAAGAGTGAGTGCTCGCGGTGGCTTTCCTCACCTCATGCAAGCTGATTTAGCTTCTAAACAAGGTTGTGAGGCGGTTGCTCAATTTATAAAAGAAAAATGGGGTAGGCTGGATATTTTAGTCAACAATGTTGGTGGTTTAATCAAGCAACATAACGCTTCAGAAATTACTTGGGAATTTTTGGAAAAATTATTTCATTTAAATACGTTTTCAACCATGTATTTATCTTCATTATGCATCCCTTTATTACAACGAGGAAATAAGTCCAGCGTTGTTAATATTAGCTCCGCTATTATTCGTGGCGGCGGTACAGTTGGGCCTATTTATGCGGCAGCCAAAGGAGCCATTGATGTTTTTACGCGTAGTTTAGCTAAAGAATTAGCACCTCTCATTCGTGTCAATGCGGTAGCGCCTGGTGTTATTCAAACCCCATTTCATGAAGGCGTAACCCCTGATACCAAGATGCAAGAAGTGATCGCCATGACACCTTTAAAAAAAATCGGAGAACCCGAAGACATTGCTAATGTGGTAGCTATATTAGTCGCTAATGAATTTATGACTGGCGAAACTATTGATGTTAATGGTGGAATATACATGCGTTAGTCATCATTGAGGCTTACCCAATTATGAATACATTATTACAGCAACATCGCTTGGATCAAAAAGAGCCGCATATTCTCATCTTGATAGTCATGAGTTCTTTTGCCTCCATGGGCGCTATTATTTTTGCGCCTGCGCTGCCGGAAATTGCCAGCTATTTTAATATTTCACAAGGACATAGCCAGTTAACCATTACCTTGTTTCTGTTAGGCTACGCCATAGGACAGCTCATCTATGGCCCATTGGCTAACCGCTTTGGTAGAAAGCCTGCCTTTTATACTGGTATTGTAATCGCGACTTTAGGCTCTTTAATCAGCATTGCGTCAGAGCCATTACATTCTTTTAATGCGTTGATTATCGGTCGATTATTGGAAGCATTAGGGTCCAGCGCAGGACTGATGATCTCATTTACTATCATCGGTGATCATTATTATCCTGAACAAGCACGGCGCATTGTGGCTTATCTCATGTTGGCTTTTGCCGTCATGCCAGGGATTGCAACTTGTATCGGTGGGATTTTAGTCACACATTTTCATTGGATCAGTTGCTTTTATTTTCTGCTGATTTATGGCTTATTATTAATTATCCCCGCTACTTGTTTGGTGGAAACTCAAAAAGAACTCAAAACAGATGCCTTACATGTAAGGCAGATCATTAAAAATTACGGTATTGCTTTCAAAAATAGACTATTAATTTGCACCACTTTTTTCTTCGGACTCTCTGGGGTGTGTGTTTATCTTTATGTCGCCAGCAGCCCTTTCATTGCTATTAATAACTTACAGCTGTCTCCGCAAACCTATGGTCTGATTGGCTTGATCCCTTTTCTTGGTACCGCACTAGGTTCTGTAGTTTCTGCTCAGTTATCTTCGGTGTTATCTGCAACGGCATTAATGAGAATTGGATTGATCATTGATGCCATTGCAGCCTTATTACTTGCTGTATTGTTTTATTTTGGAATTATTACTGTAACTATTTTGATGTTCTGCGGTTTTATTTTGATGCTGGGCAATTGCCTGATTGTAGGCAGTGGCGCAAGCATTGCGACTTCAACCTCAATTGATAAAGCAAATGCCTCAGCCGTTATGAATTTTATTAATGTCGGTATGGTGATGTTAGGTACCTTTATTTTGGCGATTGTGCCTGGTTCACCCCTCTTTAAATTACCCATCTTATTTTTGCTAGCCATTATGCTAATGAGTCTGGTATGGCTATTTTTAATAGATAAAAAAACCAACTAACGGAGCTATTTCAAATACACAGGCAGTAAGGTCACTTTCAGTCTCCAGTGCAAGATAATGGCATTCAGTTAAGGATAAAAACGCATTATTCCAACTATTAAACCCAGAAATAAATAGTAAATTAATAATATACTTGCAGCCATAAATGCTTAACCGAATACCATTGTCTTCCGCACAACCTCGAAGAACAGATCAAAATATCATAAAATGTAATTTTATGAACAATTGATCCCCACGTAGGTTACTTTAGGTCCAATAACAAAATATGGGGTAATTCAAAAGGTTACAATAAACCCGCCTGCGCCCAATGTATCGTTGGTCTATAATAGAGTAACTTGGAGATAATCATGACATCATCCACCATGAAACCAAAAGTAAAAATAGTGGTTCTGACTAACCGTGTCGGAGAGCTGTCAGACAATATAAAATCTCAAATAGAGAAAATTTCACAGCAGGAAACAGTAGAAATTGCATATGTGAAGGAAGTTGCCCCGGAAGAAAAAGCTGCGGAACCTGAAGAAACAGCGCGGCTAATAAAAAATGAAAAGCCAAGTATTGTTTTAATCGATAAAGATATCATTTCTCCAGCGTGGAAAATAATTGATCTTATTCCTAGGGAAGATAATATTCGCTTTTATCTGGATGGCGATGTCACACAAATAGCGCGCAGGGAGATTGGAAGCACAAAGTTTTCTGGAGCAGTGGAAATCATCAAAGCTGGAGAAGAAAAACCAATCTTTCGCGGCGCCTTTGGAGCATCAAGCAAATCAGATGGTGCTCTGAATACCACAGAGACACAATTTAATATTGCATCCAATGCAAAATTATTTGCAGCGGTTGGAATTGCAAAACTTGAGGAAGATAAAAAACTTACTTCCGATGACAAGCTTGAAAAATGGCTGCCTAAAGATTTTCCACACCGGGATAAACTTAAAGATATTACAATCAGGGAGCTTCTTACGCATACATCGGGGCTAAATGGCCAAGGGGGCACACCATCAAGTCATCGGGCAGAAAACAAGTTTGATCCAGATTTTTTGAATGTCAGGTCAATTAACGATATTATCCTCCCGATGCTAAAAAATGAACACGCCAAAGATTTTTTTGCCGATTCTCCCCAGAAAAATTATCAATATGCAAATATTAATTATTTACTAATAGGCGCGGTGATTGAAGCTGTTATCAATCCAGGCAAGAGTCCAGGTGATCCTGGCTGGAAAAGTTATTATGATTTTATTCAGGAAAATATTTTAACGCCAGCTGGAATGACGCATACTGTGCCCACAAGAAGTGAGAGCTCTACTTTTCCAGTCAATTATGCGCCACCCATGCTTCCCATGACTCAGGTTATTTTTCCGAAAGACTTGCAAAATATTAAATTAGAAGCACTTGCTACAGCGGCAAACCATCTAGCAGAAAAACTCCAAACAACGATGGATACACTTTTGAATGATTATGAAATGGGACTAAAAAATATAAAAAGTGAATCTGATTTTAATGATTTCAAGCGTGAGCTCAGTAAGTCTATTGAAGAAACACTTAAAATGTTTGATGACTTGAGCCATGCAGTTACAGGTTTGAGAGATCAAGTAAATGCATTTCCAAAAGAGGATTTAACCTCTCCAGATGGTGAGTCAGTGAGAAATGCAACAAACTTATTGTTACTAAATATGTCTGAAAATCTGAAAGACCCGCAATACGTGGGCGCACGCGCTTTATTGAATTCACTTGTTACAGATCTGAGTATGGCATCTTCTGCCGGATTTTACCGTTCAACAGTGGATGACATGCAGGCTTTTCAGAAGGCGCTCTGGAGTGAAAGAAAGATACTTAATAATCCAGAAATGCTTATTCAGGATCCTGTTGCGATTAACGAGTATTCGCACTATGGTTATGCCGTTAAAATATTTTCAAAGGGAACGGCAATGGAGTCGCAGGGTCATGACGGATGGGCTGCCGGAGCACGATCAACAGTCATGCGATTTCCTGGGCCAGACATTACAATTGTCTCTCTTGGCAATAATGAACATCCTGATACAGCAGGATTGACAGGCAATATGGTACCCCATCTGGTTCTTAGCTGTGTGCCAGAGGCAAAATCAAATACACGGTACTTTGATCCCCGTATTAATCCGGAAGCCAGTGAATTGCTGTTGAGTGATATTAAGCGACTTCCGGCTACAGCCAACAATGACGAAGCTGAAATGGCTATGCGCTCTAGCACAACTCCGACTTCTAAATTTTCAAGCACTCCATCAAAAGAAAATACCGAGAAAAAATCTGAAGTCAGCTTGGATAGTTCGACAGCACAAATATTAACAATTGCTGCTATGGGAAAATCAGAGTTATCAATACCCAAGTCAGAAACTGTAACTGAAAAACCTGCCGTATTAGGTAGTAATGAAACCCCATCTTTAACTCCCTCAGCATCAAGTTATCCGTTAGCTACGCAAAATAATATGTCCGTTACAACTAAAATGGGCAGAACTATTGATGATACACAGGAAACTCCAAAGGGTATTCCACCTGCATTTAGGAAGAAAAATGGTTAATCTGTAATTTCATTTTCCTGCGAATTGTCTGTATCGGGGTTACGCGGAAGACAATGGCATTCGGTTAAGGATAAAAACGCATTATTCCAACTATTAAACCCAGAAATAAATAGTAAATTAATAATATACTTGCAGCCATAAATGCTTATCCGAATGCCATTGCAAGAACCCTCAAAAATGTTGAATCTGAGAAATACTCAAGACCTAATTATTGCTCTTCACATCAAAATTTTTTTTCAGATACGATAATGCATAATCCAAAGCACTATCTTTACCCTGTGTATTAATATCAATAGCGGTACTAGCACTAAATGGGATTAAGATGTCGGTTTTTACACCACCTTCAAGCTTAGAGTTAGATTCCACCAGTAACTGATTGTTTTGATCAAAAGCTCTGCCGGACGAGAACATGATCATAAAATTTTCGGGCATAATAATAAATGGAAGTCCAACAGCGCCAGCAAATGCTCCTTGGGTATTAGGATAAAAACTTAAAATTGATTTACCAATCCGCTGAAAACTAAGTGCTGCCCATTCTGCTGCACTGACAGAACCAATATCAGTCAATACAACTGCTGGGCCGGCATAATAAGAAGGTTGATGGGTAATATAATATGGCCCCCAGCCAGGGATGGATTGATAATCTTTAGAATCTGTTTTGTAAACCGTGATTTTGGTATAGAAGGATGCTGTATTAGCTGTAAAAAAACCTGCAAAATCCATTGCTAAGCGCCCATCTCCGCCTGCATTTCCTCTTAAATCAATAATAATACCTTTGGGGTTTTTATTGGTAATTTCCTGCATAATTTGTGCAAAATAGAGATAAAGGGGACTTTCTTTTTCATTCGCATCAGGATCGCCATAATCACCATCATCAAGACTCAAAATTTTCAACTGGACGTAGTCATCTGACAACCAATTTACTATGATTTGTGTTTTGGGATCGTTACTTTTGGGAGTTGGATCAGGATATAGACTGGTCTTATTAGCAATAACATTATGATCATCAACTGCAAACAAAGTTCTAGTGCGTTTTGCATTTTGCCCTGGATTACACCAAACAATATTTCTCGATGTTCCAATTGTACCCCTGACCAGCATACGTGCTCTTTCATAATCTAAATTTGCTTGCGTTGGAGGAGCATAAGAACAACTAGGACATAGCATTTTATATTCATCACTCCATACAACATCAGTATCTGTTATAGCTTGTGCAATGGGTTTATTATTCCATCTTAAAATCTCAGCGCCAGTTGTAATCCCTGCATTTGCAGCAGGACTGTTAGGCTCCACATAACTTACAATATAACTTCCATCATTAACTTTATTTATAATCAAGCCATAGCTACCAGCATTATGTTGTTTTACTAAATCAGTAGCAAACCTTGCTGCCACTTCATCATCTGGATTGGGAAGGATTAAAGAATGTGAATCATGTAACTCGAGAATATAGCCGCGCAATGCTTGATAGTAAGCTATTTTATCCTTATTTTGCTGTGCTGTAGTAATAAGAGATAAATACTTATTGTTAAGTTGATTCCAATTAATATTTTTATGTTGCGTCAAAGCGTATTCATTTGCCATCAGTTGATTCATGTCAAGAAAAGCCTGCGTCCAAGTTTCATTCGTGAGATAAACGGGTTGCAATAAGTGGTGATCCTGATTAGCATTTTTTAAATTTGTAAATGCTGTTGCTGATTGACTCAATAATGTTAAGCCGACTAAACAACTAGATAAAAATAGATTCGATAATAATTTCATAATATTTCTGAATCCAAGCGCAAATGAAGTAATTACACACATAAATGACGAGTTCAGACAAACGATCATTATTTCATACCCTTAGATTTTTCAACAAAACCAGGTAATAAAGTAAATTTTTTATTTGTTAACGAATTTAATGCTGAGGATCCAGTAATAATCTCATAAACTTGATTAATCAAATCACCTTCAGACCAATTATCAGAAATGCTATTTACTGTAACGGAAATGCTTATATTTTCGTTTGGATAATAAACATAAAAAGCTAAATAACCTGGCATTCCGCCCACATAGTCATACATAGTTTCTCCTCCAGGACCCATGTCTGCTCCAATGCCTAAGCCATATCCTTCATCTGTTGATGTGGGCGCATTAATTGGCTGGCCTGTGTTTGTTGAAACTAAAGATTCTAATTCTTGGCGTTGCGGCGAGGGTAGAAGAGTAGTCGATGTATATAAAGCGTTAGCCCATTTTACAACATCGGCAGGTTTTGAAATCATAGCACCAGCAGCACCTGCTGATGATAATGACCACCACGTTGCATCTGTTCCAAGCGGAATAAAGGGCTTAAGATCAGACTCATTCATATAGCCATGAACCATTCTTTTATTAATATCAGGCGTGTGTTGAGGATAAAAGTTCGGTACATAATATGTATTTTGTAAATCAAGAGGCTTTAAAATTCGCGTATTAATTTCTGATTCTAAAGAGTGTCCCGTTAATTTTTCTACTAACATGCCTGCTAAAATATAATTTGTATTTGAATAACCCCAAGCTGTACCTGGTGAAAAAAGTAACGGATCATTCACAATATAATTTACTAAATCTTGTGAGCTAAATTGATGATTCAGATGCTTCACGAAATAAGGCCAAAAAGTTGTATCAGTATCATTAAAAGAATGGATCCCGCTCGTCATGTTTAACAATTGCTTAACAGTAATAGCGCCCCATTGTGGATATTCAGGAAAATATTTACTGAGCGAATCATTGATATTAAAGCCAGAGCTTGGCGTTGCTTCAATCTGCAGTAAAATAACTGAAATAAATGATTTAGTGATGCTGCCTATTTGATATAAATCATTTGATGCAAGTGGAATACAAGGGGTTGACGGAATTTTTTTACAACCACTCATTACGGTGATAGGGGATAATCCAGGTGCGTTGATAGCTAATGTTATAGCTGACATTCCTTCTTCAGGGCCATGAGCTTGTAAATAATTATCAATCGCTGTTTGTAATTGCGGAGTTGGATCAAATTTCCCACGAGCAAAAGTAGTCGGTGTATAGAAGGCTACGAATAAAGCCATAATGGGGAAAAATCGAGTAAAAACTGCTTTCATTATTATTTCCGAGCTTGTTTAAAATCTTACCTATTATACGCGCAAAATATAATATTGCATCAATTTGATTCTCGATAGATCCATCTATAGGAAAGCATAAAAAAGTGGGGCCATATAAATTTGGCACAATGATTGACTGAGTTATGTGGTTGAATTCATAGTAATCTTCATAATTAACGCGGTGCTATTTAATTTTCTCGCCATTCTTATCTTGGCCAAATTGATGCAGTACTAAATGTGTAACAACACCTTGGGTATTTTTAAAAAAATCAACTCGCACTTCTGCACCTTTTGTAGAAAATCTCGTTTCTGATTCAGCAAATAGTGGAACTTTCGGGACATTCATGACCTGCATATTGGGTGCAGCCTGCGCCATCAAGTGTCCATTTTCGAGTGTAATAATAACAAACATCGATGTCAGCTGGTATGTTCCAATATACTTTTCAAGAATTTTAGATGAAACAATCATTTCTTTCCGCTTAGGTGCCAGTACAACCTTTTCATCATGAGCCACTAATGCTAATTTTTCTGCAATTTCATATGCTGTACCGCCTTGTATATTACTCATCACAACTATTGTTAGCTTATCGTCAGGATAATACATCAGCATAGTGCCGAATCCTTCGATACCTCCAGCATGAGAAATGACAAGACGCCCATTCACAGTCTGTACCTCCAAGCCAAGAGCATAATTGTTTTTAAAAGGCGTAATCATTTTCTTAAGTGATGCAGAAGATAAAATTTTGCCTGCAAACAATCCTTGCTCCCATTTTAGTAAATCTAATGTAGTAGAATAAAGGCCGCCAACTGCAACTACATTACTCATATCTATATATGGAGCATTGAGTAGCCCATTTGGTCCGGGGGCATAACCAGATGCACGGTACAAAATGATTGCCGCGTTCGAGTCATATCCTGAATCTTTCATGTTTAGTGGCTTAAAGATGTTCTCTTCAAGAAAATCTTTGTAACTTTGTCCGCTTATTATTTCAATCAGATATCCAAGCAATGCATATCCTGAGTTACTGTACTGCCATTTTTCTCCGGGCTGGAAATCTAAAGGTTTGTCACGAAAATATGCTACCAATTTTTCTGACGTTCTGGGTATGACTTTATCCGAATTATAATTTGGAAAGCCAGCGTAGTCAGGAATGCCCGATGTATGGGTTAACAAGTTAAAAATCGTAATTTTGTCCCAAGCTGGGGGCGTATTCGGTATGTATTTTTTTATTGGATCATTTATTTTTAGTTTACCACGTTCTTCAAGCAGCAGAATCGAAGCAGCCGTAAATTGTTTGGTAACTGATCCTATGCGAAACTTCGTTGTAGGGGAATTTGGAATTTTCCATTCTAGATTCGCATCGCCATACTGCTTATTAAGCAACACTTGTCCATTTTGCATTACTAGAACAGAGCCCATAAATAGCTTATCAGTAACATATGATTGCACTACCTCATTCATACGTACTACTTTGTTTTCTGCCGCATAAGAACTACTCGAAATAAACAATGGAATGAGAATTAAAAAAACTAATAAATTATGCCAATTAAATTTTACTTGCATATTCATCTCTCATTTTTTCCTTAAATTTTTCTGATTAATTATCTAATTTATCATGAACATTATTAACATGCCCGAAGTTGTGAATTTCTGCACGGATCGGAAACTATGACCTAATAATGCAAAATTGGTTGAAAAAAGACCTTTTCATATGGTATTTTTCTAATTCTATGTGCAGCGAAGGTAGCGAATAATGCGTAGTTTGATAATAATTTTTGGTCTTTTAATCCCGATTTCTGCTTTTTCTTTAACATGTCCAAATAGTGGTAGCATATTAAAAGCCGGTGATTCTATCCAGGGGGTAACTGAGCAATGTGGACAAGCTATTTCATCAAACAACTATACTAATACAGTGACTATATCGGGTGAGTGGATATATTACATAACAAACTCGTTTAATAATAAAATGACGAAGATGATAATTTTGCATGACCATGGACGTGTTGCCAACATCAACATTTTTTTAAGTGGCAAAAATGAACAAAATGTTCAATCAACTAATATCTGTCGAAACCAAATTCAGATTGGCGATGCGATTAATTATGTACAATCTGTATGTGACAACCCCACGTTGCAAAATACTTTTCAAACTGCGTCAACGGAAATTACCGAATCAAAATATGAAGGTATGAGCCCTAATACATTGATTTTT
>Ga0206989_1020_pt2 | contig 30383 bp, 29 predicted proteins | sample Alteio_BWMinCont_10_FD_153276 | JGI IMG/M metagenome (GOLD analysis project Ga0206989, IMG submission 153276) | Enriched cells from forest soil in Barre Woods Harvard Forest LTER site, Petersham, Massachusetts, United States -... | ecosystem: Environmental > Terrestrial > Soil > Temperate forest >...
CGCCTAGGTCTTTCTCCATTCCCAGCGCTGCGGCACCGTTCACCGTGGCGGCGGCAATCGCCTGCTCCGGCGTCATTCCGGATTTGACGAGATAGGTGAGCTCTTCCGTGTTGTGACCGAAGAGTTCATAAACTGCATCAGATCCCATAGCGATACGCACACCCGCCTTGATCGCACGCCGGACCGTCTGTTCAACCGCCCCTTGATACGTCAAGATCTTCTGGTTATCAGTCTCGGGCCAGCCGAACTCCTTGGAGTTCTCCATGTACCAGACGTTGTGATAGACGGTCGGAACGTAGACGATCTTCTTCCGAATCATCTCGGCGAATGTGGCGTCATCAATATCTATCGCGTGCTCAAGCGTATCTCCGCCCGCTCTGACCGCATCGCGGGCTCCCTCGGGCCCGTAACTGTGAATTGCAATGCGCTTCCCCATCGTATGAGTTGTCCCGACGGCAGCCTGCATCTCTTCGAGAGTGAATGTTTGATGTGTCTCAACGTTGTTAAACCCGCCGGTGGATCCAAACATCTTGATGAAGTCCACCCCAGCATCAATTTCCTGCCTCACCAATCGAATGACTTCAGGCACTCCAGAGGCTTGGTTCTGCAGCGGAATTGCCCACGGGAAGACTTCCCCATACCGTGGTACAGGGCCGCCCGCCATCATGGCAGGTCCGGCAACAAACATCCGGGGTCCGACCATTGCGCCTCGATTGATCAGGTTGCGCATAGCGATGTCGCTGTAGTTTCTGGCCGCCATATCGCGCACCGTTGTCACACCGATCTCAATGCACTTGCGGGCGTTCTCTTGTGCCAGAAATACCAATTCCTGCGGCAGCATACCTGCGACTTCCGCGTTCGGGTTCTTTCTAGGGTCTTTGTCCCACCAGTATGTCAAGTGCGTGTGCACGTCAATCATTCCGGGCATTCCCGTATATGCGGACAAATCGATCACTTGCGCACCATTCGGTATCTGGGATTCCGCATTGCCAATGCTGTCGATGCGACTGCCCTTGACGACGACCACAGCATTCGTTACGACCCTGCCGGTGCCGTCGACCAGTTTGCCGAATCGAATCGCTTTGACAGTTTGAGCGTTCGACTGGGCGCGCAACGGAGAAACTGGCCAACACATGACTATCAGAAGCAGCAGTGCCTTAGACGAGCGCATAGACACTTCCTCCTCGACATTTTTTCCTAGGTTTTATTGAAGTTCTGCAGCCAAATAACAGTGCATCGCATGGCAGAACTAACAAGGATGGCCAATTCGCGTTGGTCCACGCCCGTGCATGCTTTACAGAGATCGCAGGCTGATGAAGAAGATGTGGGTGAGGCATAAATCAGAGACCACTCAAAAAGCAGCTCACAGAGTCCTCTTTTCTCTAAGCAGTGAAATGTCCAACTGTTTAATAACAAAAAATAGAAACGAATGTCTTGAACCCAGGCAACACTTGGACATACTGAACATGCATTAACTTAGAAAACTCAAACGTAACGCGAAGTGCTCTGACAAGAGTTCCCGGGTCCGATCGTTTGAACTCGGGCCTCCCACTCGATTCGTTGACCGTTCTAGTGTCCGCTTAGTCCAACTACGGGCAAGCCCAAGAGCGGTATATCTTTTTCATGAAGCTCCCTGTTTAGAGCAGGAATGTCCGTCTTTTGAATGCTGTCCCACTCTCTCAGCTGCTGCGCCAGCTGCTGATCCAGATAGTCAAATACCTCGTAGGTTTGCTCCGTGGGAGCCGCGTCTGCTTGGTCCACGTATTCATGCAGCGCAATGAACATGTCATTCAATCTCCCTCCATAGTTAAACGAATCTTTCTCGGCCGTTTTGTGCACTTGGAAAAGCGCGTCCTCAACAACACCCATCTTCTGGTCCAGATTCTTGGCGGTCGCGACAATCGCGTCGGACCCAGGTGCGCCAGAAATGCGCTCCACCAATGACACGAGTTGCAGGTGGATGTAGCGAACATGGTTCACGGTTTCATGTGCCTGTGAGACGCGATCGCTGATCTTCATGGCAAGATCAAACTGCTTTTGGAGGTCGGCTTCTGAGGTGGTGACCGTCGGCTCGATTTTCACTTGCAGCGGTGCACTCAGAGCCTTCTGTGGCGTGGTTAGTCTCACGGTATAAGCGCCCGGAAGCACCCGGGCGCCCCGCAGGTGGGAGCCCTCCATATACACAGCTCCAACGACCCCCGCTGGTGGGTCGAGACGCAAATCCCACACAAAGCGGTTCATTCCGGCTCCCGCAGGCAGGTGCGCCTCCTCCTCTGGGGATGCTGCGTGCTCATTTCTACTCGATGCCGGTTGCTTTGCACTCGTAAATTTTCGGACAAGACTCCCTTTTGCATCCAGAATTTCCAGGGTGATTTTGTCAGTTGGGGCAGTCTTAAGAATGTAGTCTATGACCGCCCCATTTGGAGGATTGGTTCCAGCTCGGTTCGCAGCCTTTGCGATGCCTTCTCTTTCGTCATGCAGGCGAAAGGCAACACTGGGCTGCAAGAGAACCACATCTTCGCTTGCCATGCGCGCATTGATCTGCCGGAGCGGTGAAATATCGTCAAGAATCCAGAAGGATCGACCGTGTGTCGCAACCACTAAGTCATCATTCTTAACAATCAGATCATTAACAGGAGCGGCAGGCAGGTTCAGTTGTAGCGGCTGCCAATTCATGCCGTTATCGAACGACACGAAGACACCCAGTTCCGTTGCCGCAAACAGCAGGCCTTTTCGTTCCGGATCTTCTCGGACTGCGTGAACATAAGCGTGGTCCGGGAGACCATCGGTAATTGGTGTCCAATTACTTCCGAAATCGTTCGTCCGGTACACATACGGACGGAAATCGTCCAACAAATGCCGATCGATCGCTGCGTAGGCAACTCCCGGCGCATGCGGCGAAGCTTCAATCAAATCAACACGCCCCCACTCCGGCGCCTCTTTCGGCGTCACGTTGACCCAATTCTGTCCTCCATCTTTGGTCACATGAATCAACCCGTCATCACTGCCGACCCAGATGAGATCTTTCTCGACAGGTGATTCCGCGATTGTGAAAATCGTATCGTAATATTCGGTGCCCGCGTCGTCCTTCGTCACGGGCCCGCCGGAGGATCCTTGCTTGCTCTTGTCGTTGCGCGTCAAGTCGGGGCTGATGACTTTCCAACTCATTCCGCCGTTCGTGCTCTTAAAGAGCACTTCGGCACCGTTATAAATTGTGTTCGCTTCATGCAGGGAAAACACGGTGGGGGATGTCCAATTGAAGCGACGCTGTACTTGTGAAGCGTGCAGGCCGTCCATGAATTGAGGCCAAGGAGAGATCATTTGCGCTTGGCCGGTACGACGATCAAATCGTGTCAATGTCCCCGCATAGGCCCCTGCGATTACCATATCGGGGTCGTGCGGGTCCGGCGCAATGTATCCGCTTTCACCGCCTCCCACCGCGTACCAGTCAGGGCGATCAATCGTACCGTGGTCGGTTCGAGAGGCGATCGCGACGGTAGTGTTATCCTGCTGCGCTCCGTAAATGTAGTATCTAGTGCGATTGTCAGCTATGACGTGATAAAACTGGGCAGTCGGCTGGTTGTCCTCAGGGCTCCAGTTCAGCCCGCCGTCTACGCTGACGGTGGCTCCTCCGTCGTTCCCGTTGATCATCCGCTTCGGATTATTAGGGTCGATCCACAGTGCGTGGTGATCGCCATGAGGTGCCTCCATGGTGGTGAACGTATGCCCTCCATCAATCGAACGGAGCATCCGATAGGCAAGCGAATAGACAACATTGGGATTCTCCGGATCCGCGAAAATGTGCGAGAAGTACCAAGGACGCTGGCTCAAGTTGTGGTCGCCATTAACCAACGTCCAATCCGCCCCGCTGTCATCAGACCGATACATCCCTCCATTTTCCTTCGCCTCGACGAGCGCATAGATGCGGTTGGGGTCCGCCGAAACGGCTATGCCAATTCGACCTAACAATCCCTCGGGCAGCCCGTGTCCTTCCAGGTGAGTCCAAGTGTTACCACCGTCGGTGGACTTATAAATCCCGCTTCCTAGGCCGCCGCCGCTTAGCATCCAGGGAGCGCGATATTCTTGATACATCGCCGCATAGAGCACCTGTGAATTTGTGGGATCGAAAACCAGGTCTACAGCTCCGGTCTTGTCGTCTTTATACAAGACCTTATTCCAAGTTTTCCCACCGTCATCAGAACGAAAGACTCCGCGTTGGGCGTTCGGACCCGAGGCATGCCCAACTGCAGCTACAAAGACAATGTTGGGGTTGCGCGGGTCCACCAGCACCTTTGAGATATGCTGCGTGTCTTCGAGACCGATGTGCTTCCAGCTGCCTCCAGCGTCCGTGGACTTATAAATTCCGTTGCCAAATGTAATGTTGTTGCGCAGGCACGGTTCGCCCGTACCGACGTAAACGACGTTGTGATCCGAGGGTGCAATTCCAATCGCGCCAACCGAGAGATTCGACTCGTGGTCGAATATCGGCTTCCACGTTGTCCCACCGTCACTCGTCTTCCACAGTCCCCCAGCGACAGCGCCAAAATAATATACGTTCGGATCGCTTGACAGGCCGGCCACCGCTTCGACGCGGCCGCCACGAAATGGTCCAACCAGCCGCCACTTCAATCCATTGAATAAAGCCTTATCGACTCCCTGTGCGAAAGCGCTGCCCGCTACAAACGACCACGCAAGGACAAAGGCAACATTCAGGACTCGTCTGCTCCAACCCGAAACCATGGAAAGCCTCCGTCGTGCTAGAAGACTGCCGTCGAGCTGCCACTATGTGCGAACAAAGGCCAAGTGCTCCGACTTCGTCCCATGTTGCGACCGGGACACACACGGAGCTCTTTCTAGGATTCCTAATCAATAATCAATTCTGGTTCACACTATTTCAACTGCACATGTTGTGGTTAGAGCGGAGAGCTGTCTAGAATCCGAGAAACAATTGAATGGCGTTAACCCTTGAAGCGGACTTGACGAAACTGACGAGGAGACATCCCAGTATATTGTTTCAGAGTTCTGCAAAGGTGGCTCTGGTCGGAGAATCCCGAGCGCAAAGCGATGTCGACAATTCGTGTATCCGAATTCAAAAGTGCGTTACAGGCCGCTTCGATCCGAAGCTTCCGCAGGTAGTCCCCCACACTGCAGAGATATCTTTTGCGAAACGTTCGTGCCAAATGGACCGGATGAACTCGTGCGCAGCCCGCCAGTTCGCTCAACGTGATCGGTTCCTGAAACCTTGCATGGAGGATCTCCGTTACGTCATCAAGCCAAGCATATCCACGCGACTTTGGCTCCGTTTCGCGCTGCCGGAATACTTCCGCCAAAAGCTCCATTGTCAACCCCTCAATGGCAAGAGCTGACGAGGCATCATAATTGGAGACTTCTTTGTGAAGCCTCTGCCCAAGCTGCATTGCATAGGCACTCCGAAAGAGCGCCCGGTTGTCCATGCTGACGCCATCACACTCACACAGTCGCGTTACAAATGAAGGAAAGAGTTCGAGGTTCAGGACCTGCCCGCCGCCCCTGTGAAAACGGTCGGAATGGCATTCCCCGGCGATATGCAGGATCGTCTGCCCAGTCTCACACTCCCAGACCGTTGGTCCACACCGCTCGGTGTAGGAGCCTCGCAGTACAAGTGAGATGTAGGTCTGTTCGTGAGAGTGCTTTGGAATTTCTTGATTGGACCGGTAAAGACTTTCAAAAACAGCAAAACCCGCGAACTGACGACGCTGCAGCTCACGTCCCGAGAACGCAACCGAATTGCTGGTCATGATCGCTCACTCAGATTCCAGGAGTGCTGTTTTTAGCACCAATCTCAAATCGGAGTCAACGACTTCGTCGATTTAAAGAACTGATCCATTCAATTCATGCCTTCACCCGGCCATCTTAATCTAAACCTAGTTCATCCTTGGCACTTTATCCGCCCCTTGATACCGAGAATTTTGCCTATGCCTACCCCACGCGAGATCTGTTCTTTTATATCTGACTCTTTACTGGAGACTTCCATTACCTTTCGGAGTATCCCTTCGACCTCCGAAGCGGAGACGGCCAAAATCCCATCGATATCAGCGACGACAACATCACCCGGGCGAATCACGATTGAGCCGCACCGAACAGGAACGTTGTGTTCCCCATGCCTATCCTTGCGTGCCCGTCGTGCGTTGTTGCAGCGCGAAAACACTGGATAACCAATTGCCGCAAACTCAGAGACGTCTCGCACTGCTCCGTCGACAATAGTCCCCGCGAGGCCCTTTGATAGCGCCGCGAGTGACAACAATTCGCCCCACACGGCGCTGTTGTCACGCGGAGAACAGGAAATCACCAGGACATCTCCCTTCTGGGCCTCCTCTAGAGCATGTAGCACGGCCAGGTTGTCATCCGGTTCGCAGAGTGCTGTTCGCGCATTTCCACAAATCCTAAACATAGGGTCTACCGGCCGAATTCTCGATTCCACTGGATGCAAAGGACCTAGTGCATCGGAAATCTGGGACACGCTGAAACCACGAAGTTGCTCCAGAAGTTCGCCCTCTTTATTTTTCATCGCTCTAGGCGCTTTCAATCCGTTTCCAACGTTAATGCGCCACCGAGTCTATCTTGTTCACCAGAACTTCGCCGCCTTTCATCACCCATCGGACGTTGTGCACGGCCACGCTGATGTCCGAGAGAGGGTTGCCCTCGACCGCCACCAGGTCCGCATAGTGCCCAGGCGTGACCTCGCCTAGGTCTTTCTCCATTCCCAGCGCTGCGGCACCGTTCACCGTGGCGGCGGCAATCGCCTGCTCCGGCGTCATTCCGGATTTGACGAGATAGGTGAGCTCTTCCGTGTTGTGACCGAAGAGTTCATAAACCGCATCAGATCCCATCGCGATGCGCACCCCGGCCTTGATCGCACGGCGTGTGGTCTCTTCCGAAGCATGTTCATAGGCCAGAATTTTCTGGTTATCACTCTCGGGCCAGTCGAACTCCTTGTAATTCTCCATGTACCAAACGTTGTGATAGACGGTTGGAACGTAAACGATCTTCTTCCGAACCATCTCGGCGAATGTGGCGTCATCAATATTTATGGCATGCTCAAGCGTGTCTCCTCCTGCTCTGACCGCATCGCGGGCTCCTTCCGGCCCGTAACTGTGAATTGCAATGCGCTTACCCATCGTATGGGTTGTTTCGACTGCCGCCTGCATCTCTTGGAGCGTGAAGGTCTGGTATGTTTCGACGTCGTTAAAACCGCCAGTCGACCCGAACATCTTGATGAGGTCGGCTCCCGCTCCAAGCTCTTGGCGCACTAAACGAATCACTTCCGGCACGCCCGAGGCTTCCCCCTGATTCGGGACAACCCAAGGGAATACCTGCCCGTATCGTGGTACCGGGCCACCAGCAGACATTGCCGGTCCGGCAACGAACATCCGGGGCCCGACCATCGCACCACGATTGATCAAGTTCCTCATCGCGATATCACTGTAATTACCTGCCGCCAGGTCGCGCACCGTTGTCACACCAATCTCAATGCACTTGCGGGCGTTCTCTTGCGCGAGAAACACCAATTCCTGCGGCAACATACTCGCGATTTCCGCGTTCGGATTCTTTCGTGAATTTTTGTCCCGCCAATAGGTCAGATGCGTGTGCGCGTCGATCATTCCGGGCATCCCCGTGAACGCGGAAAGATTGATGACTTGCGCTCCGTTTGGGGTTTGAGAGTCCGCACTCAGGATGCTCTGGATGCGGTCCCCCTTAACGATCACTATCGGATTCGTTAAAACTTTTCCAGTGCCGTCGATCAATTTTCCGAATCGAATCGCTTTCAGATTCTGGGTGTCCACCTGAGCAAATACTGGACAACCAGTGAAGCAGAGCGCTAGCAGAAACGGCAGCACTTTCGACGTTCGCATATCACTCCTTGGGCGCTCGTTGGCGCATCAGCTGGACTCAAATGCTTTCCTGACAAGATCTTCTGATCTCATCATATAACGTAGAATTTACAGCCACGACCGAAAGGACGACGCTGAACGGCTCTTGTTTATGATCTAAGGACCGCACCGAAACAAATCAAACCCACGGCCCCGGGGAAATCAGCTCCCCCAAGAACCTCCTGTGCTGCAGATATCCAGCATTCAAGCACGACGCCCGTGCAAGCTTCTCCCAATATACCCAATTTGGAAGAGCGTCTTGAATCCGACTAACATTTGGACGGACTTAACACGGACAGGAGAACGAGCGCCCGTTCAACGGTGTCCCTGCTGTCGCTTGCCAAAATGCTAATCCGGAGATCGGCACCAACAAAATCCCGCCGATACTGGCCCGGTGCCGGCGGCGTTAATCAAAGTGGCCGACGCCGATGCCGCGATCAATCACACCGCGGACGCTTCCAAAGGTTACCGTGCAGCGGCCTGTTTCGCGGACAAAGCTGGCGACAAGGCGCTGGAAAGCCTCGCTATAGTCCATCTCGCTGATTTACAAGAGAAACAAGCCGACATCAGAGAGGAGCCGCGCAGTCTTACCAGCACGCACTGCGGCTCGATACGGCGCTCTCCGATACACGCAGCACCGCTTCCGACTGGTTCAAGTACGCTCAATTCTTGCGCAAACAAAAACAGCCTGAGCGCTACGTTTTTGCCTGCCTGCTACACGCGGAAAACACTCTAGATAGCGCGCCCGGCGACGAGCTCCGAGTGGTGACTCTGGCGCGCAAGGAGAGCGAAGTTGTCCGAAGTAAGCTGAATTGTCGCAGAGTCTCTAAACTCGCGCCCGCAACCATAGACCCCTCCCCGGATCCCGATGCTGCGGCTGAATATCGAATCGCAGGTCGGATACGGCGTTAATCAGCCAGATGCCCGCAGGGTTACTCTAATCGTCGTGGAACGTCGCTCAACTCGACGGTAAAGAGATTTTGTTTTGGAGGGTATTCAAGCCCCAACCTAGCCAAACGATTTAAGCTCGTCAGATAACAATTCCGCTCTCGATGGCGTACAGACCAAGTAATTCCGTTCCGAAGGTGCGATCAAGGCGTACTGCCGAGGTGTTTGCGCGTCCCTCAAGGTGCTTGGAGTTTCGCTTCAGCTCGGGTGCGAAGGATGGGCGGTAAGAGGTGGTGCCAAGCGCTTAGCAATTCGCAGAAACAGGCAAAAGAGCGTGGAACCGACTGGTTCTTTGCTGCGATCCGCAACGCTAACTTGAATACACTCTGTGTTGATAGTTACGGACGGAGGCATGGGATAGACCGCTGAATCCTCGCTCCCGGAAAGACTTTCTCGCATCGTTCTAAATAACATGCTCGATGACACCGGCATCCCGTAGGGTTGTTTATCTGGCCCCGCCAAGGGGTCGCTCCATGGGGAGCGCGACGCAATTCTGAATCATTGGTCAAGCGCTAGGACTTGGTTCTCGTCAAGCGATTTGCAGGCATAACCGAAAGTGGCGAACATTTCGACCAGTAGTCGGCGATTTGCATCGCTGTGCATTTCGCAGATGATGCCAGGGCGTTTCTCAGTCAACAATCTGTGTGCGCCGCGAAAAACTTCCACTTCTGCGCCTTCCACATCGCACTTTACAAAATCCGGCGCTGGCACAGTTTGCACATACTTATCCAGCGACACGGCGTTAACTTGGATCGTATCTCCCGCGCCGGTCGCGACGATATGGCCAAGTCCCCGGTCGGGTGACGTTGCAGGATCCGAGCGCGCAAAGAAAACCGTGCTGGGTTCAGACCATACGGCCTTTTCTTCAACGGAAATTACGCGAAAATCGTTGCGTGTAACGTGTTCGCGGAGGCGCGCAGCAATCTCTGGATCGGCTTCGAACGCTACGACACAGCCATCTTTGCCGACGATTCGCGCGGCGAGAAGCGAGAAGAAACCAATATTCGCACCGATATCGTAAAAAATCATGCCGGGACGGAGATACTGCTGCAGAGCGTTTTGCACTTCGGGATCACCGGCGCCCTCGAAGTAAGTACGGCCTGTGCGCGGGTTCAAGTGCAGCCACAGTCCCTGCGCGGGACCGCGCTGGACTTGCACCCAGGTCAGTGAATCGCGAGGCACGAGTCTTCGGCTTGCCCAACTGAGGCAGGGACCCACGACGGGCAGCCGACGCAACCCCGCCAAAGGCGACGCATATCGCAGAAAAAGTTGAGCGAGACGGCCGTTCGAATAGCTCATACTATCTCTCCACCAGGTGGCCGCCAATCACAAGTACGTTCATGCCGGAGCTGAAGAAAGTACACGCCGGGTCCGCCTATGACCACAACAGCTGTATCGCCAAAACCTGAGCAGCCGTAAGCGCTGATGACGTGTGCCAGGTGATGATCCACAATCCGCATCCGCGGATTCGTTGTGTCGACTGCTGCGTTAATTTCTTTGCCCCGCTCTCCTGATGCCACGTCCTCAGAAAATGCAGCGTCGAATTCATCCCGTTCAAGTACGTAAGCGGCATCTTCCAGTCGCGTAGCATTTTAAACCGTACCAGAAGACCGGCCCGGCCGTCTGCCAGCCAACACACTTCGTACAGTTCTTCCGCGCGCACTTTGACAGATTTCAGGCACGCCTGAATGGCATTCCCGGGAACCGGGCATCATGTTTCGCCCCGCTGATCCGCTCTTCCGCCACGGCAAACAGCAGCTCGCCATCAGGCACGACGCACGCCGACGAATCATGCATCTGCGAATAATTAATAGCCAGAGTGAGCTGCCCCTTCAGCCAGTCGAGATTCAACTGTACGCCCGTGCGGCTGACACTGTCGAACAAAACAACTTCGCAGTCATCCCGCAACAATCGATCCGATAGATTCGTCCCGATGAATCCTATTCCGACTGTTACCAGAGCTCACATTAACAGTCCCTCTTAAGGTTCCTCTGTCGTGGTTACGCCCACTATCATGAATCTATATCAAACTACGCTTTAGCGCATGGCGCAAAGTTTTCAGCATCATTGGAAGCCCTTTCCAATAAGCCTTTGGATTTGCGCGCCGGAGTAGGCTGAACTCTTCGAGTACCTCACCGAACATCTGAAAACGGTAGTAGTAGCTGAGATAAAGAAGGTGGACCTCTTCGGGCGACCATTTCCTGGCTGGCCCTAACAACCGGCCCTCGTCCCGGGTTATGAACTCGGCGATCCTCTCGACGCATCGCTGGTAGGTAAAGTCAGCCAGCGTACGTTCCTGTCCCGCACGAGCAATTGCAGCGCGCCCTGCGCTGTCGCCAAGAAATTGATCAACCAAGCGCGGTATTTCGGTCTCTGAATGCCATCCGATGAAATGCTCCCCTTCACGAAATCCCCATTCCGTTAGTTCTGTGGGGATTTCGGTTATCAGAAGGGCTCCCCCCGCCATCGCTTCATAACAGCGCATATTCGCTTCCTGCGGAAACTCGGCCCGAGCCACGTTGACCACCACTTTCGAGCGTTTATAGACCTCGGCCGTTTCCTCTTTGCTGTACCTTTTTCGGAAATCGTTCGTTCGGAATCGACTGCCTAGAACTGAATTCACACGATCTCTTTTGGAATATTGAGGCAACCCGAAATGGCCGACAAAGCCCAGATCATAAAGGGGCTCTGCTCTGTCATCGGCATCAAAAAGCCGCCCATCAATGGCGTGGGGTATTGCGCAAACTCGAGGATGTCCGGCCTCTTCAAATCTCGGGACATACGATGGATGCCAGGTAAAAACGTAGTCAAAGAGCATCGCCCATCTCAGGCGAAATTCGGTCCACCCGAACGTATCTATGTCGAGAATGGCAGTGGGAATTGAAACCGTCTCGAGACCGTGCGGTAAACCTTGCGCTCCAAGTTCATGCAACAGCGCGTCGGGGATCGTGCTCCGCTCGCACATCGTATTCAGCAATTGTTTGATATCGGCGTTTGCCTTGAAAATGGTCATATCAAAACGAACGCTCTGACTCTGAGGAATTGTGTCACGAAGGTAGTCGCCGGTGATGTGGCAGGTCGTGGCGTCATAAATGAGTCCGTATTTCAAGGTGTATGCGCTCCAGCTCCGCCGCCGCCGCGCCCAGCGCCCTCAATATGAGATCGTACTTGCCTCATGCTCGACTGCCGCGCAATCCGACAATTCCATTGAATCGCCGCCACCAGTTTTCCGGCACCATCATCTGTTCCAGCCGCGGCCGGTCCTTGGCCTCAATCACCGCCCGCCAGTGCGGCGGATCGGACAATACGGTCCGAACGGCTCGTCGAAACCCTTCCTGGTCGTCGCTCGACGCCGTCAACAACTGATCCAAAGGAGCCTCCGTGTAAAACGTCAGGCTCGCACCATGCGGTGATGCAATGACAGGTGTCCACGCTTACGCCTACGTTTACGTTTTGCTGTGTTTCGCTGCGCCCTCATTCTCAGCTCGGGGAGTTCCGGTGAGATGGAAGCCTTTGATACAGCGGCATTCTAGCACGGAGAGTCATAGGAACTCAGGATCCTTGAGAACGGCGAGAACAGCAACTTGCTACTCCGCTCCTTGGCTTGCCGGGAGGGATGACCGCGGTGTCAAAGGCTGGCTCTGGCCAGCACGTCTGACCCAAACCGCGAGGACAATGGAGTGTTCAGCCTGGACTTGTCGAAGCGCCGGAAAAATCCCCCTGGACTCCAGCCTCTCCTGTCTGTTGATTCCTGCATTGGGGCGGCATCTAACCACGCATCTCACTGCTGGAATAAGTCTCAGCCTATGGCCTTCCAACTTCGCCGAAGTTGCATCCTGAACCCACGACCTGAGCCCAAAATCGATTGAGAAATCTTTATGAAGCCACGTTCAACTTTTATATTCATGCTAAATACCTAAGTACTTAATGTTTGTGCGAACTGATGGTCGAAGAAGAATGCGTCTGCGCCCGGCCTCGGCAAGCGTAATCCTGCCCTTGGTCAAAAATCTGATGACCATGCCCGCAAGCAGACTCTGTTCTAAAGTTTCTTAGGTATCTCCGAAGGCACGCGTGCGCCAGCCGACGGAGTCGCCTTTGGAGGGGAAGTAGTTCTAGTTCGATCATCGGAGGCTTGGGAGAAACGCAGAGTACGAAACGTGGCTGTCCATAGAGCATAGGCCCAGATCGCCACGTCGACAGGAATGAAGTAGAAACGCCCCTTTACAATGTTTCGTCCAGCTCGAATAAGCGTCCATTTGCTCAAATGCACGTAAAGGTGAACCAGTGAACTTTCAGCCGGAGAATACCAGTAGCTCTCTCGCAATTCCTTTCCGGCGAGTTCCTTCAGGGTGTCCGCCTGTATGGAGATGCAACGACTCACTGCGACATAATGCGTTTCCCAACCGGATGCCCTCATTCTTTGACAGATGTCCGAATCCTCGTGATGGCGCCGATAACGAACGTCGTAGCCGCCGACAAGGTCAAGGGCTTCTTTCCGAAATAAGACGGCGTGCCCTGGAGCGAATTGGGAGGGACCGGAGCGTTCTCCAAATTTTGCTTCTAAAAACCGCATGCGCCAGCGCGTGAGAATGCGATTTGGTCTGTAGGGGACGAGGCGCACGTAACAGGCGCCGACACCGAGATGGTTCGAGAGATAGTTCTCGCACGTTGCGAGCCAGTCTGGGTCGGGAAGAACTTGTGTGTTAATGCATGCTAGAAGGGGTGCATTTGAACATGCAATAGCCGCATTCCGGGCGGCTGAAATACCCAAGTTCTGAGGAAGGCGAAGAAGGCAAATCTGAGCCATAGATTGGGCCCAGCGGGGCAGATTAATGGGTTCGGGCGAACCATCGTCGACGACGAAGATCTTTGAAATACGGTAAGTCTGCTTCAGGCAGGCAGAAAGAGTTGCCGCAAGTGCTTCTGGTAGCTCGCCGTAAACAGGGACAACAATATCAACGGCGAGTAGTTCTTTGCTTCCCTGGTGGGTCATCGGCAAAACCAACGCTTCTATCGCTCCCGGTAGGTTCGTCCCAGAACTCGTGCGGGCAGCGATCGACATTTCCCCCGTCGTGTCTGGCTGGCTCCGAGAAGTCTATGACGGACTAAGTATAGAACTTCGGTCAAAGAGCAGACAAGACGATAGAATCTCGGAACGGACAGACTACTCTAGTGTGACGCTCCTTTCGTAATGCGCCAGACTCGGTAATATAATAATCATAGGACTCGGCGCAAGGCCACTCGCCATCGCTCAGTCCATTCTTGGTCCATCCTTTCTGAACCCGGCACATCCTCTGGAAGACATTCGTTTGTTAAGCGGTCTCTATCGCGTGTCTGAGGCCGGCGGTATCGCCTACCGGCCCAATTCAGTGTTTGTCGGCACTGGCCGCTGCGCGAATTTTATAATGGTGGCCTGGTTGTTGGTCCTGGGATTCAGCGGCTACCTCCTCCTCCGCCAAAAAGCGAAGGAGAGCGCTCGCATTTATAGCGATCGCAGTGGCTCCCAGAGGCGCATTCTTGACTGCATGCGGGGGCTCGTTCATGTTGGGTTTGATCAATGCCTTGGCAACCAGCGTTGCATTTAGCTGGGGGTGCCCCTTGGCGACAGAGCGAGGCGTTGCGAGTGTTTCGCGGCATAGAGCGGGCCGTTCTGGTATTGGGCTGGTCATTGCTTTGTTCTTCTATGCGTATCTTGATGCTCGCCTCTCACGGCTGGCTATTTGCGAAGAACGTTTACGCCCAACAACGAAAGAAGCGAATTGACGTATCCTGGCTGGGATTATCACGTACGGAACTTTCTCGGCGCCTTCGAGTGTGGCCCCTGGCCCTGCGGCTGTGGCGCTGACGCCATATTATATTAGGGATGCTCATTTGCCGCTTGGTCGTGAAGCGCCAGCAATCTGATTGACCTATCGCGTGTTCGACGCCGGAGGCTTGGAAAAAACCTAGGCTCGGCGCTCAGTCCGAGAATTGATTTCTGCTCTCGCAGCTACCCTGTCGATGGCATGAGCGACCTGTGTACAAACGCTGTGCCCGCTAGGCAAGTGGTGATGGGCACTGATATTGTGCAAAGCAGCTTGATCTCGGGCTGATACGAATGATGCGAGGTCGGCTCATGATTGCCCCGGCGATCGGTGGCCTAGGCGAAATTGTCAGGGGCGCCGGAATCGCTGCTAACCTGGTGACCGTGAAGTGTTGCGGCTTGCATATCAGCTGTGAGAACACATTCAGAACGGATCGCAGCGCTTGGAAGCAGAGTGCGAGAGCGCGAGTTCAGTTCTTTCGGTTGCGAACGGATGTTGGAAGAGCATGCACAGGCATATCCGCGAGCCGTGGCAATGCACCGCGTTTTATATCTGCCTCGAAGCTAACGCGTTTTCCAAGAATTCGCGGGTCGCTGAAGCATTGTGATCCCAGCTGACCGAAGCTTGCACGTACTTGGCAGCGGCGGCACCGATCTTCTGCGCCGCCGGTCTGTCGCCGGCAAGGCGGAGAATGATCTCAGCGAGTTCGATGTGGTTCATCGGATCTCGCAAAAGATATCCTGTCGCTCCATCAATGATGTTTTCGCTCGCCCCTGCTTGAACACTCGCGATCACGGGCAACCCACAAGCCATACCTTCTAATATGGGCAGGCCGAAAGCGTCTTCGAGAGACGGCGCAACGTAAGCATCGGCGGCGGCATAGAACGAAAGCACATCAGCAGAGGGCGGCAGGAAACGAACACGGTCATCCAGCCGTAGATGCCGAAGGGCAGGCCGATACAATCCCGGATCATCCTGTCCGACCACCAAGAGTTGCACCGGAATCTCGATGATTGCCAAAGCCTGGAGCAACTGGTCGAGTCCCTTTTTCTTCCAGTCGTTGCCAATCAACAAGATCACAAAGTCACTCTCGTCCAGCTTTAGGATTTGGCGCGAAATTGATCTGCGGGCAAGACGAGCCTCGGGGTTAAAAATCACAGTGTCGACGGCGTTAGGAATAACGACCGAATCGGTTCTTCTAAAGTGTTTCTCAAGCTGTGCGGACACAAGCTTTGACACGGCGGCCAAACGGACTTTCGGGTCTGTGTAGACGCGACGTTCCAAAGCCATGATCAGTTTGTAGTACAGCTTCCGGTGAAGTGTAACTGGCCATCTGCTAACCGGCACTTTGAGGAGTTTGAGTTCACAGCGGACTCGTGCGTAGAATTCGTGGAAAACGATGTGGACGGTAATGGCATCGGCATCCAGACAGTTGATTCCGGGCGAGTAGACGAGCAAGGGCCGGTCTTCAAGACGCTTTGGCGCGCTCTTCCTTACGGCTCGATTCGCAAGAAACCACCACAAGAATTGGAGAAGATGGGGGCCGGGAATGTAAGAGACTCTGTACCAACGGATGAACCCGGTCTCTGTACCTTTCGGATCTTCTATGAGCAGACCATTTACGTCTTCAACGTGCTGGGAAAACAAATGGATCCCCCAACCGTACTTCGACGACAGCCTTTCGATTTGTTCGATGATGCAAAGCTCAGTACCATGGCGACGATCTAGAAATGGCGACACGACAACAATCTGCAAGCAGGCCTCCGTGTGCTTATCGGTTTCATACGTTAGTTTGAGCCATCGGAAGATTTCCTGGAAATTCCGATATTCGGAAGAGAATGCCAAGCATCAACCAAAAATAGGAGTTAGTGACGAAGTCCTGGAAAGCGATGAAACCATAAAAGCTTATCGGGAAGACCAGCAGAAAGGCATACAAGAAGATCGCAAACCCAATCGGAAACCAAGCCGTTCCTTTCAGATTCTTGGCGGCTCGCCACGCTGAACGGGTAACTGCATAGGCCAGTAAAATCCACAAGAGCAGGCCTACAATCCCCAGCTCGATGACCAGTTGGCCATAGCCGTTTTCAACGCCAATATTCATCGTTGGGGCATGCATAATCCGAGTTACGTACTGCACGCCTAAAGAAGCGGTTCCAATTCCATAGCCATACGGCCAGCGTGGATAGTCAAACGCTGCGACGAAATTCTTCAGGGGATAGGCCCAAGATCGGGAACCGAGCTCACTATCGGGACTGTATGGGGAAAGAGTTTCGGAGTAGATCGCCAGCCTGCTACCAACTTCTTGTGGAAATATACCTACAAGAATTGTTAGGGCTATCGCGACAAAAACTGCTGCCCGCCGGATGGCTCGCAGTACGCGGGTTCGCTGCTCCCGGGCCCAAGATGCGCCCCAGATGACGGCAGGAGCAACGACCATGGCACTTGCAAGAGTAAAGAGGAAGACGCCCCTCGAAGCCGTCATCAGAGCAGCCGCAGCAATCGTGCCGATCGTTGTGAATCCGAGCAAGCGACCAGTCTGCTTGCGCATCACGAGAAACCCACCAAAACCCAAAGCCAGAATCCACGAGAGCCCTAGGAAATTCTGGAGCCGGCCTGTGCTGACGAAGAACGATGTGGGCCGGTAAGCAACCAAGCCCGTAATGGGGGAGGCGCGATACAATGTGCTTAAGGCGCGGATATCTTCCTGGACAAGCTCGGGGTTAAGGAAAGTGTGACCCAAAATGGACTGCGCGATTCCAGATCCCGCCACTATGAGAATGAGGACCGAATTGAAGAAGAAAAAGCGGCGCAGTTCCTTTTCGGAATCGACGAGGGCATGGCCCACCAAGAGAAGGGGAGCATAGAGGAAACAGAGCTTCAAACCCATCAGCCCATAAAAGATGCTAGTTGACGCGGGATTGAAAGCCTGCATGACGCAATACCAGAAGAAGAGCAAGAATGGAATCAAAAAAGGGGGCCTGTAGAGCTTCGTCAAAGTGGACCTGCGCGCAACGAAGAAAGAAAGATAGAGCGAAAGAGCGAGGAAGTCCTTGGCGAAGTATACGATCATGTTATTGCCTAGATATTTTCGAATCAAGTCCTCGACCATGATCCACGCCACGAAGCAGTACACCCCTGCTCTCCAGTTCTTAAGTATTAAAACCAGCGCCACGATGCCAAGGACAACCAGTCCCGCATAGTACAACGTAGAAAGATTGTCTTCGATGATTAGGTTTGCGCACAGGTAGGCTGCTAGCGCAACAAGGGCAGCGGTGCGCAGGTTTCGCCCCTTATCGTGAATAATATCGAAGGATCCTTTTAATGCACCGATTTTCATGTGCGAGCCCGGGGAAGGTAGCGCACCCTCTTTAGGGGAGAAGCCTTTGCGATCTCGGGTGAATCTATCTTGGCCATGCTCGATTGATCTTAGCATTTGAGAACAATGTGTGGACCTTGAAAAAGCGAGCTTATCCCGAGTCTTAAGGAACGGCGCTCTTTGCTTTGGCTCGTGCTTCACAGCTTCCAAAACTCCGCTGCTATTCACCCAGGCGGGCCAAGACTGCATCCTTCGAAAAGAGTCCTGGCCGCGGGGAGTTCAGTTGGATTGGAAAGCGCTCTTCGCAGTAGTTAGGTGAGCACGGGAACATCGCCGCAAAGAAAAACGAAATCAGGATTGACGGGAGCCATGAGATCGGTTGTGGCGCCAACACGGTCGCTTGCGGCAACAGGACATCTGCAGCATGAGGCTTCGTTTACGACGACCGCGAAGGGTTCGTACTCAGAAGCTAGAACCATGAAGTCCGTCGCCTTGTGCACGGCCGGCAACGCGGATTGATTTACGAAACCCAGGAAACGAACGCGCTCGGCAATTCCCAAGTCGAGGGCTCTTTGGAAAAGCGATTGTTCAGCGGTCCCTCGCCGGGGAAACCAGGACGGCACGGGGGATTCCTGTTGCGGCAAATAGATCGTCTGCCGCTTCCGCGCCTGCAACCTGGCACAGAAAAGGACGACGGTAGAGTCAGGCGGCACTCTCCAACCGGAGCGTATAGCGGCCCGGTCAACCTGTGTCGATTGTGCGGCCCACCAATCGTTGTGAACGCAATGGGGGGTTAAAGTCACGCGGTCCGCAGCAAAGCCGAGTGACCGCATAAGCTCTCGAGTCCTTGAACGAGGCACAACGATTTGATCCGCCAAAGAGAAAAGTAGAGGCCACAAAACCTTCTTCAAAGTAACTTTCCAGGATTGGGAATCACGGGGAGCCAAGCCATTGGCGTCGGTTCCAAAGAGAAAAACAGCCGCTAGTCAGTCTGATGCCCTTTGCCAATGGTCCGAGTACTTGCTGCAACCTCTTTTCAAATTTCCGAAGCATTACCGTCAAGAAGACGAAATTAATTGGTCCGTTAGACCTTTTGCGCCCAAGCTACACTTCCCGCACTGTGGACGGATCTGAAAACCGGGGCAATCAATCGCTCCGCCACGACTCGAGTAGGGCCGGGATGTATTCCATTTGCATCATGGAACGCAACGACACCATGAGGCTTAACGAAAGGGAACCAAGACTCAAAATCACGGAGAACAAATGGGTAGGCGTGGCTCGCATCAATGAACAGCAGATCGATTGGCACATTCCATGAGCGTACGATCTCAAAAGAATATCCTTGGATGGGAAAAACTAAATGCGAGAGACCGCTGTGTGAAATGCTTTCTTGAAAAATCTCCCGCAAACCACGCTGATCCCGTGCAAGAATTGGATCGTAAATCTTCCGTTGCTCATCGGAATCTTCGTCTTTTCCAAATGGGTCGATGCAGTACAGCTTTGCGTTCTTTTTCTCCTTGAGACCACCTGCAAGCATTACTGAACTCTTTCCCTTAAATGACCCAAGTTCTACTACAACTGGTTCGGTTTCCGGCGTATAGTGCTTCGCTAGCCGATACAATTCGTAAGCTTCGCTGTCTTGCAGCCATCCTTCAATTCCATTGGAGCGTAGAATCCATTTCCAACCGTCCGCATACTTTATCCGATGCCAGGCCCTCGCGGCAATTCGCAGAAAACGATCGCGCACGCTCATAAGCTCGCTTGCTACATCTACAGTCTCAGAAAAGACGAGAACTCAAACTTCTATTGTGCTTAAATTCTCGGCGCGAGTAAAATACAAAAACTGTTAGAAGTCAAACCAGAGGAGGTTGCTCTACGTCAAGTCGGTCTACACTCAACATTTGCCAAGCTTGGATCGGGCCGATTGTTACTGGCTTCGGAAACCAAGACTATGTCAACGCCGCACGTCAGCGTCCTAATCGACACCTACAACCGCGAACAGTTCATCGCGCGTGCCATCATAAGTGTACTCGAACAGGACATGTCCACGTTGAATATGGAAACCCTGTTTGTGGATGACGACTCGACCGGCCGCACGAACGCGGAGAAGACCGCATTTTATCGCTGATCGGTATCAACGGGTTAGAACTTCAGATGCGCAACGTGCTGAGTCATGACTGAGAAACCTAGGGTGTCCGTGATCATTGTCAATTGGAATGGGGCAGAGCATCTTCGCGTTTGCTTGCCTAGTCTTGCGTCGCAGTTGTTTGAGTCTCTGGAAATCATCGTTGTTGATAATCGATCGTCGGACGACTCCGCTGAGGTGGTGAGAAAGCTTAGAGTCCGCTGGCTTCCGCTCGAAAAAAATCTTGGCCTCGCGCCGGCGCTGAACCGAGGCGCCGCGATTGCCAGGGGTGAACTGCTACTTTTCGTGAACAATGACATGCGATTCGACCCTGGATTTGTAGCTGCGTTGGTCGAACCGCTAGAGAGGGACGAGGAGGTCTTTGCTACCGACGGGATGCAATTCAACTGGGACGGGACTGTTTGCGAGCATCTGGCGGCGCGCCTGACGAATGTCCCACCTAGGCGAGATTCTTCTGCAGAATTAGTGCCTGGGTTATACTTTTATCAGCAGGAAAAGACTGAGAAGTCACGGGTATTCATGGCCTCGGCCGCATGCATGATGGTGCGCAGGACTCTCTTCGAGAAGCTGGGTGGATTTGACGACCGGCTACCGCTTGGGTACGAAGACGTCGAGATTTGCTGGCGAGCGTGGGTGCACCGGTTGAAGACGGTGTACGTTCCAGATGCGATTTGCTGGCATCGTGTAGGCGGCTCGGTGCGATCGCTGGAAGGAGCGCGCTTCAGTTTTCGCGGGGTACTGAAGGGGCGACTGTTGCTTGCGACAAAACTGCTTCCCGCGCGATATGCATTTCGCACATGGTTGGTCTCGACGGCGGCTTTGGCGAAGGATATAAGCCAACTGAGGTGGAGCTTTGCGACGGACCGCATCGGGGTACTGTTTCACATGGCTGGCCTTCTTGCGCAATTGCTGCGAGAAAAAAGAGCGCTGTTCAGGGATGCGAGCAGTTCGCCAGAGGAACAGGTTGACTATCTGCTTCGATTAACGGACGGTGATGTCCGGCCTGGCCGATGCAGCCAAGTGTGAGAAATGCGGGGCAACCCCGTCACAGGCTTTGGGGCGGTTCAGAATGATGCCGAGGTGAGAGTTATTGCAGCGCCCCATCAGGAATTTTGCAGCACGCCTGTCGAAAACCTCCTGCGACAGGGACCGACGCGCCCAGTTATTGACTGCTGCGCGCTCTGGAAGCGTTACACGGCGCGGGAGCACCTTGGTGACACGGTGTGGTCGGAAAATGAGCCAGACGTCAACATTCCAGAGTCCGAAAGCGGGACGCGTTACTTCCCGATTAGACGAATCCGATACGCTGGCAGGAACGATCAGGATCGGACTCATTTATGGTTCAATTGAGCGCCGCGTCTCCGAGAGATACCTGGTTGAGCCGGGCGAGATCGTCGAATTTGATTTGAACTTGTTTCGGTCGGATGTGAGTGTAGACGACGTCGTGAGGATCGCGACGTCTCACGGCGAGACAATTTCGTACCTGGTACAATGCATTGGTGCACCCGGCTTGCCCCGTGATTTGCACCACGCGGTTGAGGGACGGCTCTTCAATGGAGTGAAAACGGACCGGTGCTTCGACCTGGGATGGGTGGGCCACATCGGCCCACCCTGGTAGGCTCGAAGAAGTCGCATCATATCGGACTTGGCCGCTCGGTTTCAGATGAACAATTTTCGCAGGAGGTGCAGCAAGGAGGAGATGGCCAAAGTTTATGAGCAATCGAAAATTGTGACGAATTTGACGCGCGATGAATTTCCGCCGGAAGCCAACATGCGCTACTACGAGGGCATGGCGGGTGGTGTTCTGCTCGTCACGCCGATGCCAACCCAGCTCACCCATATCTTTCTGACGAGGCCGAGAGGCGAGAGATCGCTGGGGCGGGTCAGGAAATCGTTCTAAAAGAGCATACCTTCGAGTGCCGAAAGGAAATGCAAAGGTCGACCCTGCCCGGCAAGGCGATGGCCCCTGGAGAAGGTTCAGCTGATGTATCTTCTCCGCATTGTCCCAAGAATTTTCTAGATTGAGAAAGACCAACCGCCGGGCGGCGCTAAGAGGTACGCGGATGGTCTTGAAAGCTATTCGGCATGGAATCCTGCGCAGTCCGCGATAAGGGAGGCGCCCATTGAGAGCTCTCGTGACGGGTGGAATAGGCTTCATCGGCAGCAATCTATCAGGGCGTCTGCTTTCTGGCGGCCACGATGTGATCGCCCTCGATAGCGTTCGCCGAGAGGGTGTGCGGCAAAATCTCCATTGGCTTCGATCATTGGGTGGAAGCCATTTCCAGTTTGTCGAAGGCGACGTCCGCGATTTAGAAACCGTGCGCAAAGCGATGCGAGACGTTTCGGTCGTTTTCCACTTGGCCGCCCAAGTTGCAGTGACAACCTCGCTGACCGATCCTCGGGATGATTTCACGACCAACGCGTTAGGAACTTTCAACGTGCTCGAGGCTGCCCGGCAGCTCAAGCCCTTACCCGCCGTGCTCTACACATCCACCAACAAGGTGTATGGCGAAATCGAACACGTGCGCATAGCTGAGCGAGAGACGCGGTACGTCTTCGAGGATCTTCCCTACGGAGTACCGGAATCCTGCCTTCTCGACTTTTATTCTCCATACGGATGTTCGAAGGGAGCGGCCGACCAGTACGTGCGAGACTACCACCGCATCTACGGCCTGCCCACGGTTGTCCTTCGGATGTCCTGCATTTACGGCCCAAGGCAGTTCGGCAACGAAGATCAAGGTTGGGTGGCTCATTTCGCCCTGACTACAATGCGAGGGGGACACCTAACGATTTACGGGGACGGCAAGCAGGTCCGTGACGTGCTGTACGTGGACGACCTTGTCGACCTCATGTTGAGAGCCGTCCAGAACATCAGCCGTACGGCAGGCCAGGTTTACAACGTCGGGGGAGGGCCAGCCAATACCATTTCAGTGTGGGCGGAGTTTCGTGAGTTGCTTGCAAAGAGATCGGGCCGGCTACCGTCGGTTAGCTTCGACCGGACCCGTTTCGGCGACCAGAAGGTCTATATCAGCGACATTCGAAAGTTGCGCGAACAGCTCGAGTGGGTCCCCAAGGTCGGGGTCGAGGAAGGAGTGCGGCGCTTGATTGAGGAATGGTGCGTTGAGTTGGTCACGGCCGCGGCAAGCTAGCCACACAATCGGTTCCTCAGACTTGCCGTTTGTCTGCGCCCGTGCCGGGCGCGAGGAATCACCGTGACACAAGGGTCTGAAAGCACGCCTCAGGTCGCCACAGTGGATAGCGCCACCTCTGTGGAGAGGGCGCAGCCTGCGTCTGCTCTTTCATTACAAAAACCTTTTTACCGGATTGCTCCTCTCCAAGGCTTTCTGGACCCGAATCTCCGTGAAGTGTGGAATTATAAGGGCTTGTTTTATTTCCTTGTTTGGTGGGATATCAAAATTCGCTACAAGCAAAACACCATCGCACGCCGCGTGGTGATCGATTGCCGTGGTTTGTGGCGGCGGGAGCCAGTACGTCCGGGAATCGAGTACATCGCCTGGGCGGAGCGATCATGAGTTCTGTTGAAGGCCCGGAGTCTCTGCCAGACCAGTCCGCCCAGTCAGCCGCGCGACACCACGAACTACTTCTTCGTGTGCTTCATAGTGCATTCTGGATGCTCGGCAGCAATGTGCTTGGCAGAGCGCTGAACCTGGCGCGTGGCGTCATCCTCGCCAGGCTACTTGTGCCGGATGATTTCGGGCTGTATGGCTTGGCGGCCGTGGTCATCGGTTTTACCGCGATGTTCAGTGATGTGGGTGCCGGCGCGTTTCTTGTATATTCCCAGGAGAACCTCAAAGACCACGTCGACACGGCCTTTTGGGCGAACCTGAGCATCGCTACCGTCCTTGCGTCGGGAATCCTGGGCGCGGCCCCATTCGTGGCGCGATTCTATCACAGGCCTGACTTGGTCCCGGTCCTCGCTGTGTTGGCCTTTTCTCTATGGCTACAGACGGCGGCGACGGTTCATCGGAACCTCCTGAGGCGCGAATTGCGCTTCCGGTCACTCGCAGTGATCGACGGGCTGATTAGCCTCGCGGCCTTCGTGATCGCGGTCACGCTCGCGTGGCGAGGCTACGGAGTTTGGTCATTTGTACTGTCGGCGCTGTTAAGCAATGCGATCAGCGCTGTGTTGCTATTTTACGCTTATGACTGGATACCGCGATGGCGGTTTTCTAAGCGATCCTTCCATGCGCTGGCGCCATTTTCCGGATGGTATGTTGCCCAAGCGCTCGCTTGGTACATGACTCTGAACATCGACAACCTGATGGTGGGAAAATTCCTGGGGATCGACGCTTTGGGTATCTACGGGCTGGCTTACAACTACGCGCTCCTTCCCCTTTCCTTCATTGGCATTTCATTCGGGAATGTGGTCCTCGCCGAGTTGCCGCGACTCCACTCCGATCCTGAGCGTTTCTGGTCCGCCTATTTCATGTCCAGCAAACTGATGGCAGGCTTAGTCTGTCCTATCGCTGCTGCGCTCGTCATTGCTGCGCCGGACGTGTTCCCGATATTATTTGGTCCGAAATGGACTTCAGCGATCCTGCCGTTTCAAATTCTTGCCGTTTACGGTGCAATTCGTGGCCTTTGGATGGATCCGTTTGGTTCTTGGGGTAAGTTTCGGGCGAGTTTTTGGACGGCGCTGACAGGGCTATTGCTCAGTGGGGTGGGCATCTACTTGGCGCTTCCGTATGGGAAGACGGGCGTAGCACTGGCCGTCCTCTTTACTGTTGGTGCGACGAACATGGCTAACCTGTATGTGGTTTCTCGATCCTTGGAGATCTGGCTACGGGGGATCCGAAACGCCGCGCCCTATTTTCTCACGGCCGCCGCCGCGACCGCGGTCGCTGCGGGGGTTCGCTACGGATTTTCTCGGACGATAAGCCATCAAAAGGAGCTGCTGGCACTGGTGTCGCTCACGACGCTGTTCGGGATCTACGGGGCTGTCTTCTACAAGCAGTTGCGCAGTCACCTCAGCCTGATGATGTCCAAACAAACCGTGAGGCCTAACGAAGGCGTTTAAGATGGAGTGCGCGCTGAAAGAAGATTCTGTTTAGGAAAATCTATGAAATGGCTTTTTCTCGATCCGAAGCAGCGTCTGCAGCGCATCGTTGCCAACCCAAGCTATGCTGTTAAAAGTGTGTTGCGTGAGATCACTTGGGCGGATGAACGGTTCCTTGCCCAGATTACTGGCGAACGCGTATCGCGGATTCGCCAGTTTATTGACGAACCGGCACACACGCCCGAGTTCTTGCGTCATGTTTCTGAGTGCGAGAAAACCCTCCGCACGACTAGGTTTGAAAGCGCGGATCTCTACGCCAAGAAGGTCCTGATTCAGTATGCGATTGTACGGGCACTGCGGCCTGAAATCATCGTGGAAACCGGTGTGGCCAATGGCGTTTCATCAGCACACGTGCTGCTTGCCCTCCACAAGAATCGTCAGGGTACACTACACTCCATCGAGATCGGCGACTCTACATACCTGCCGGCGGGCCGCGAACCCGGATGGGTTGTGCCGGATTGGCTGCGGGGGCGCTGGAAATTCCACCTAGGGGATGTGAGACAAATCCTCCCGCAGTTGGCGCCCGAGTTACCTTCCCTAGATTTGTTTACTCACGACAGCTTACATACGTATGAGCACATGAAATTTGAGTTTGAACAAGCTTTTCCTTTGCTACGCCCTGGGGGCATCTTGGTTGCGGATGACGCCTTGTGGAATGAAGCGTTCTGGGATTTTGCGCGCGCCAAGAAGGTGCCATACGCGCAAATCCTTCATGGTGTTGGAGTCTTGCGCAAGGAGAAGTAGTGAAAATTGTGATCTTTACGCATTCGTTCGCGCCACACATCGGCGGCGTCGAGACGGTTGTTTTCTCGCTCGCACAAGGTCTCGCGCGAATACCCACGACTCGCGCGACCTCCGCTCCGAAGGTTAGCTTGCTGACTCCGACTCCGGCTCCGGAAATGGACGAGACAGCACTTGCCTCTCGAGTAGTGCGGCAGCCGACGGCGGGTAAGCCGGCGGAGGGCTGCGAACCTGCAAGCTGTGTGAGTGGCTAGAGCCCGTCGTTCGGAAGCTGCTATGGCGACGGGCCGCTCGCGCTCTTTTCATTTCCAAGCAGTAATTCGGTTGGCATCGCCAATGCGAGGGACGTGCAACAATTTCGTTCTCGGCCCGCTGGCGGCCATCGTTGACACGTGCGGCGCTATTCAAATGTCGTGGTATGCGACTACTATATATCATCTCCTGTGCGGCTCTTAGTCACGTGGGTTGGAAACTGTTTGCGAAGTAGTTTAAGTTAAGCTGGAGGTGCTATCGAGCGGCAGAAGAAGCATTGCGACGAATGGAAGCATTGCTCATGGACCCTGAGTGATCGCTCCAGGCTCGAAGAATCGCCGTCGTCGCAGTCTCGATTCCGAGGCGATTCCAATGGCTGTCGTCAATCCAGTAGTTATATTCTCTTCTTTGTAACCCTGCTGCTGCCTGGGACCTCAGTGGAGACGTGAGATTTAGCACGGGGATGCCCGAGCGATGCAAGTCCATTTCGAGACGATCTAGACGAGACTCACCTTCAGGGGGGGATTCGCCTTTTTCGCCGAGCAACGGATAGTAGACATTATATTTTTGGGGCGTTAGTAAGACAAGAAGTTCATTGCCAGTTGCGTGAACGAGAGCGCTAATCTCCGAGAGGTAGGTCCCGCTGTCGTGAAGAGGTTGATAGAAGGTTTGCACATCGAAATCGAGAAAGAGCATGCTGTCCCCATTGCGCAACTGGGCGACAAGCACGACTTTCTCCAATGGATTAGGAAGCCAAACACCGTTCTCCACTTTCTCAAAACCACGAGTGAGAAAAATACTCAACGGCGAGTAGGCTAGGTAGCTCTGCGTCCAGTGTCTCAAGGCTCGCAGAGTGCGATACGTCTGGCTGGTCGGCGATGCAATCCTGGATGCAACTCTGTAAAAGTCTGACGTTTCCGCCTCTACAGATTCCGCCAATAGCGACCGTTCGGACACTTGCCAAATGATCAGACCATCCCGCATATGCAGGCGTTGGATCAACTCGTTGGTCATCTTCCATTGGGCGCCGCCACCAGCGCCGTTATATACCCGCCTGCCCGAGAGATGGCTCATCAACTGCCCGCTGAGGGTATCCCCGTCCGATACCCCACATCCCACGGCAAACGAATCACCGACCACGATTGCCGCTGGCATGTCGTTGATTCCTCCGCTCGGCGGATTTCTATAGCCGAATTTGTCCGTGGTGAAAACCTCTCGTCGGTATTGGCGGAAGCGCGGGAGATTTCCCAGATTCGGGAGGTCACCGTGAGAACGATCATTTTCGTAGCGGAAATTCGGTGCGAACCACCCTTCCGCAGTCGCAAATAGGCCCGCGGGCTCCCATGCGCGAAAGGCGATACGCTGAGGGGGAACAAATCGCAGCGCCACATCCATGATCAGCGTTGCAAGAAGGAGCGAGGGAATCAAGAAGCGAAGTCCCATCCAGCTCCGTTGGTGGCCGCGATCGTGTTGGCGGGAAGTTTCCATTGTTTCAAAATTGGAAGTACAGAAACGGGGTAGGTTTGCTCCCATACATTATGCTTATACATGCTGCGAAAAGCACCGCCAAAGCGAGCGCCGATGCCCAACCCCAACGGTGAGATAGCTCAAATGAATTCGGACAGAAATGCGCCAAACCACCCGCGACTAGAATCAACAATACTAAAATTCCTGTTCCTTTAACGTTCGTTGCTGTTTCCCATACGAACATTTTCTTCAACCATCCCACCGCCATGACAAAGCTTGTCGAGCGGAATAGGACCCAGCCGACCACAACCAGAACGAACGTGACCGCCCTGCGGAGCCATTCCGGCATCCCGACGACCCCACGGGAACCGTAACGCGACGCGATGAGAAGCAGTCCGTGGAATGCGCCCCATACTACAAACGTCCAGTTCGCCCCATGCCACAAGCCTCCCAGCAACATCGTAATCATCAAGTTCCGGCAGGTCAGCCACTCTCCGCCCCGCCCGCCTCCCAGTGGAATATATAAATAATCTCGCAGAATGGTCGAAAGCGAAATATGCCAGCGCCGCCAGAAGTCAGAGGGATCCAAAGCTTTGTAAGGAGAATTGAAGTTTTGTGGAAGCCTGACGCCGAAAAACAGTGCAAGGCCGACCGCCATATCACTGTACCCTGAGAAATCAAAGTAGAGTTGATACGTATAGCCGAGTGCACAAAGCCAGGCACTGGCGGTCGACAAATAACTCCATTGTGAAAGAGCTGGATTGATTATGCTAGCGATTGAGTCTGCAATTAGGACCTTCTTGATCATTCCTAATGTGAAAAAGGACATTCCTCTTTCGAGTGCATCCGGAAGATCGGGGTGATCGATTCTTTCGAGATCCCCCTCGACCTGCCGAAATCTAACAATTGGTCCGGCCACTAATTGTGGAAAGAACGAAACGTAACACGCAAACTCAAAGAAATTACGGGTTGGTACAATTGTGCTTCGATAGCTGTCCACGATATAGGTGATTGTATGAAACGTATAAAACGAAATGCCTACAGGCAGGAGAATGTCAAGGTGAGGTGCTGTTGCATGGAATCCCAGTGCGCTCACAACCTCGCTCACCGAGGACATTGCGAAGTTGGCATACTTGAAGACACCCAACAGGCTCAAATCGATCGCCACCGGCAATACAAGGCAGAGCCGACGTGCTCGCGGAGTTTTCCAACGGAGGAAACCTAGGCCCGCAAAATAACTCACGGTGGTGGACACCGCCATCAACAAGCAAAACTTGTAATTCCAGAATGAGTAAAAAACGTATCCACTCACCGTCAGCCAGACGTAGCGCTGTTTCTTCGATGTGAGCTTCAAGAAAACGAAATAGGTGACAGGAAGGAAGACATAGAGAAACTGAAGGCTGTTAAACAGCATCCTTATCGAGCCTTTGCACTTGGTCCGCGCCGCATAGTATCACAGAAATTGCGTACGCCATTGGTTTGAGGTCGCCTTCCGACGGAATCTTAATCCAGAGTTTGTTGCTTCCGAAAAAGAAAGACACCGTGGGTTGCGAGTTTACCAGGGCAGACTTTCTCAAATAGCGGTTCTGCCCAAACCGACAAGGCCACAGTGATTCTTCGAAGCGTCCAGTACACTCGTCGGACCAAATTAGGCAATTCATGATCTCCTCCAGCTGAACCAGAGTGGAGTGACGGGTCTTCCGAGACGGCGTACCCAGCAAGTGCACGAAGCTTTTGCACCGAGTACACGAAACCCCTGTCAAAAAGAAAATACTCGTGACCACGCCAAGAAACCAAGCTGACTCCGTCCGTAGATACTTGCCCTATCCAATCGTCCGGGCGCCGTGAAAACACGTGGGACCCATGCCCGCGAATTAGTTCGATAAGAAACAGGTATCCCCCTGGCCGGAGAACTCTAACCATCTCCAAAAGCGCACGGACCTGCTCTTGGGGCGGAATGTGCTGAATAACGGTAACTGCAGAGACACACTCAAACGATTCGTCGCGAAAGGGCAGATTTTGTACTTCGCCGGAGACCATGGGGGAGAGCGTTCCTCTTTTTCGCGCGATCGAAAGCATTTCGGACGATTGGTCTATTCCTACGACGGACAGCCTGCGTTCCTCCAGCCGACGGACCCACCTCCCGGTGCCGCAGCCCACGTCAAGTACACGTGCGCCATGCAAGAGAGCACAGTAATTCAGCGCCCGACTCCATGTTCTGCTTTGCAATCGATCAATTACTTTATTGAACCACCTGGGCGTTCCGGGGTGCAGTACAGGGGCGAAACCCGTTAGGTCAGTTTCGCCAAAATCTTTCGCCAGTCGTGTCCAGAATTCTCTAGGTAAGTATTTGTTCAAAGGATCTGTCCTGTTTCTTAGTGTGACGACATTTAGCTTTGTTGACATCCTCAACTGAGTCCCGAGATGGCTAGACCCGATGAATGTTGTAGGCCAAGCCGAGCCGTAAGGCCTGGTAAATATGCATCTCCATCGTTCGTCCAAGTGCGCGAACCGACAGCTTCCGCATCACCGAAGAGAACAGGGTTTCCACCAACGCGCGCCTTCGGTAGACGCGCAGGGGAAACGCTCCTCGCACCACGACGCGAAGTCCATGAACCCGCCAGGTTTTCGTTCCCCGCTTGGCTGAAGTCACGCTTTGTGCCCAGAGTTCCTTGCGGAAAAGCGTGTGATTTCTTGCGCTGTCAAGCTCCGCGTCGCCCGC
>Ga0206989_1015_pt1 | contig 30163 bp, 27 predicted proteins | sample Alteio_BWMinCont_10_FD_153276 | JGI IMG/M metagenome (GOLD analysis project Ga0206989, IMG submission 153276) | Enriched cells from forest soil in Barre Woods Harvard Forest LTER site, Petersham, Massachusetts, United States -... | ecosystem: Environmental > Terrestrial > Soil > Temperate forest >...
CCATAATCGTTGCAACCAACTTGTTAAAGGCAAAATATCTAAACTCTGCCAACATTTTTTTTGTTGATCCATTTGTACTTGATTAAATTGATTTAATAGCGTCGCACTTAATCGACGATTAGGAGTGAGTAAAGTAGTGCCGGGTGTGATGAGATCTAATAAATTCATGATAAATAATCGCCGACAATTTAGCTAATAGAGCGGTGGAATTCTACATCAAATTGCAAACCTGTCTCTGATGATATAGGTGTTCTTAAGTGTATTTTAGCATGATGCAAATCTGCAATTTGACTTACAATGGCTAAGCCTAATCCGCTGCCTTGCGCTTGAGTTCCTAAAATACGATAAAAACGTTCAAAAACTCGTTCGCGTAATTCAGCCGGAATACCTGGACCTGAATCGGTGACGCGAAAAATGATTGTATCATCTTCATTAACTATCTGAATTTTTATTTGGCCATTTTGCGGTGTGTAACGTATAGCATTATCAACAATATTTCGAATTAATATTCCTAATGCAATATCATTGCCATTAATAATAACGTCCAGAGGTGGTGATCCCAATTCAATTTCGATATTTTTTTCAAGTGCAATAGGAACAAGATAAGCAGTAATTTCAGTTGCTAATTTGTGAAGATCGACGGGGCAAATGTCATTTAATTCCTCTTCTTGACTTAAACGACTCAATATAAGTAATTGTGCTACCACATGTGAACTTCGATCTACGCTTTGAACAACTTTTTGTAAAGCTTTAATTCGATCATCTTCATCATTGGCTTTAAGAGCAACTTGCGCTTGAGTTTTTAACGCAGCTAACGGCGTGCGTAATTCATGTGCTGCATCGCCAGCAAAACGTTTATTACGATCAAATGCGAGTTTTAAGCGTAAAAAAAGCTGGTTCAATTCAGCGACTAAAGGTTCAATTTCAATTGGAATATTGTCAGCATGAACTGGTTCTAAATAAGTGGAGGCGCGATTTGAAATTTCACTGGTTACTCGTGTGATTGAGCGCAAAGCAAGTCCGACAATAATCCAAATCAATATGCCAAAAATAGGATACGTTAATAGCAAGATATAACCATTGTTGCGTGTAATATTATCGGCGAGTTGATTTCGAATATCATAAAGTTCAGCAACAATAATTTTATTTTTAGTAAATGGATCGATTGATGCATAGACGCGCCAATCATTTTTTTTAATTTGCAGATCACTAAAGCCGAGTGGAGTGGCTAACATGGATTTATAGGGCTCAGTGGTCGAGTAAAGTAATAATTTATTATCTTTTGTCCATACTTGAAATAAAGAATGTTTGGCATCTGCGTTATTGGATTTATTTAAATAAGCCGTCATTTTAGCTTGGGTATGCGGATCTTCCATTGCAGTGTGTGAGAGCACTTCGATAAAAGTAAATAACTTAACAAGCTGATCATCTAGGTAAGGCTGAACAATTTGTTTGTCTAATAAATAATTTCCGATTGCTGTAATCGATGAAGCAATCGTCATGCTGATTAAAAGGCTTATTAATAAAAATTGGCGTATTGATCGAATCATTTTTCATCTTTAGTTTTGTCAATCATATAACCGATACCGCGAATCGTATGAATAAAAGGCTGGCCGAATTTTTTGCGTAGATTGTGGATGTGTACTTCGAGCGCATTACTATCCACATCTTCGCCCCAACCATAAAGAGATTGTGTTAAATGTTCTCGAGATAGAACCCGTCCTGCGTTCTCCAATAATTTTTGTAATAAAGCAAATTCTCGGCGAGATACGCCGATAGGTTCGCCATTAAATGTAACGGTATGAGCAGCTGGATCTAAAGTGATATTGTCATGAACAAGAAGGGGTTCTGCTCGCGAGGAAAAACGACGTTGTAATGCGCGCAGTCTTGCGCATAACTCATCCAAATCGAATGGTTTAGTCAGATAGTCATCTGCACCGCTATCTAAACCTTTAACTCGATCGTTAATGGATTCTCTTGCTGTTAAAATTAAAACCGGCATAGTTTGGCCACGGCCACGCAAATTTTGTAAAACGGTTATACCCGGCATTTTCGGAAGACCGAGGTCAAGAACCACAATGTCAAAATTTTCAGTTTTGAGAGCTTGGTCGGCAGATAAACCGTCTTTCAACCAATCTGTGGTATAACCATATTGAACGAGACCTGTTCTTAGGCCATCGCCTAGGAGTTCATCATCTTCTACTAGCAATATACGCATGCGCCAGACCTCATCGCTTCATCTTCAAAATAACTTTATCTTTTTTATCGAAATATAGCAAACTTTAGGGACGTAATAAGCGCAGTGGTTCGAAAAACTGAAGTATTTTTGGATTGTTTATGAAAGAAATATTATAGGGGTGTTCTGCATACAATCGGCGGGTTTCAGGATGGGGTATTAACTTTTCGATCGCGTTGGCAATATTGCCTAATAAAATAAGCTGTATTTGCGGTCTTTGTTCAATAATACAATTCAATATATGTGTAATAAAAGGATGCCATTCGCGAGCATCTTTGCGCACTTGATTTGCTTGCAACACAGGTGTGGCATTTAACAAAAGGAATCCTCGAGATAAAAAATTGTCGAACAGCTCGTTATTGGTTTTTATTAATTCTTGTTTATTTAGTTTTGCTATAGCCCCTTGTGTGGTTTCATTTGGAGTTAATTTGCCATCAGCAATTAATAACATTTTTAATATATTTCTTAATGAAGTCGCACGATTAACCGGTTTGCTTAACCCAGTTTCAGACCATAGTTGATCAACAGCCGCATCCCAAAAAGCATATCCGTTCGCAGAAGCCTTACGCGGGTAGGGTGATTCACCAAATAAGACATAATTAGTTTGATGTATAGGCAGTGAAAAAGCGCTAAAAATAGTATGATGACCTGGTAACCAATTTGTGGTGTTATATAAGCTTTCTAAATAATCAGGATTCATTTTTTCAAGCGCTTGTTTAAGATAAGCGTGCCAGGATGGATCGGCTGATTCGATATTAAATAGCTGGCGTTGGCTCATAATTTTTTAATACACCTAAAAATTGAGAAAATAATATGATCGATAAAAATTTAATGGAAATACTAGCATGTCCCGTTTGCAAAGGGGAATTGATCTATGATCAAGGGAGCCAAGAATTAATTTGTAAGTTTGATCGTCTTGCGTATCCAATCGTTGATGATATTCCAGTCATGTTAGAAGGGCGTTCTCGCCGTTTGGCGAGTGATGAATAGTGGAATATCTGTTTAAAAAATAGTCTTGAAGTATCAGAAATTGCTTGGTATCATCGCCGCGTTTAACAACTATCCTAATGTGGAGTTTTAAGATGAAAGGTTTTATTGCAATAGTGGTTGCTGGAATGGCTTTAGTATTAACGGGATGTGCAGCAACAGAAGCTGTGAGTCCTGAAGTGAATTCTAAAGTGATTGCAAGCACCAATCCGGCACCAAAAGAGTGCAAATTTATCACCCAAGTTCTTGGCAGCCAAGGTAATTTCTTTACCGGAGCATGGACTTCTAATGCTAATTTAGAACAAGGGTCTATGACTGATCTGAAAAACAAAGCTTATCTAGCTCACGGTAACTATGTTCAATTAGTAACCAATCGTGCAGGTGTGACTGGCAGCAGCTCTTTCTCATCTGATGGACAAGGCGGCTTTTTTGGCGGTGGCAGTAGCCAACAAACCAATGTTACCTCAACTGGTAATGTTTATCATTGCCCACCCAAGTCAATTGGTTTGAATTAATTAATTGAAAATCGGCAGGAGAGTTATTTTAAACTCTCCTTTTGGTTTTCTAAATTGAGTAAATAAGCTTTTTTATCAATTCCACCACCAAATCCAACTAAATCACCGTTAGCACCAATTACACGATGGCAAGGAATAATAATCGAAATCGGATTGCGACCATTCGCCATACCTGCTGCCCGTGCTTTGTTTTTATTTCCCATTCTTGCTGCCTGTTCTGCATATGAGATAGTAGTGGCGTAAGGAATTTTTCTTAATTGTTCCCATGCTTGAATTTGAAAATCAGTCCCGTTGATGGCGAGAGGTAAGTCAAAGGTTTTTCTTTTATGGTCAAAATATTCGGTTAATTGTTTTTTTGTCTCGATAATAATATTGTTATTTTGTGAATAAGAGAATTGATTGATAATTTTTTTATATGGGAGATGAGAATAATCAATATCCCATAAAACAGCATGTAATCCTTGCGAATTAGCAATAAGAGTTAATGTACCAACAGGTGAAGCCATCTGGTCGTATGCCACATCTTCAGGTAAATGTGTTAGCATTCGCAATTGTTTCATTTATCAAAACCATTTTTTATTTTTGTTAAACGGGCATAAAGTGTCATGCCCGTATCGTTTTTATTTTTATTCAGATTCACTTTTCTTGCTACCATAAATATCTTCGCCAATCATTTTTTGTCTGTTTTGATCACCCGAACCTGTTTTATTGCGAGGATGATGTTTAGAGAAACGTTTATGACGACGATGCTTCGCCGGGTGACGCGATTTTCTTTCGCCGCCTTCATTAGGTGTATGGGTATGTTGATGCATAGGCTGCTCAGAAATATGAGCAGGTTGAGTGGATGTGTTCTCTGCATTAACTGGAGCGACGGATTGTTTCTCCTCCAAGCGAGGTGGTGCTTCTGCGAAATGGGTAAGTTGTTTAATAGGTTCTTTTTTCGTCTGTTGCGCCACTGGCAAAGTGGTCGGTTCAGTTGTTGATTTAGTTGGTGCTTCCGTCACTGATTGTACTGGAGCTGGAGCAGCAGTCTGTTCATGATGACGTTCTGCATTATGATGACGCTCACCACTGCGATGCTCAGAACGTCTATGATCTGCTTGATGATGAGAAGAACGCGTTGGGCGCTCTTTCTGTTGGCGGTGTTGCTCAGGATGTTCATGATGATCAGAGGGTTTCGTCTGTTTTTGATGATCATGTGCAGGATCATGATGAGGTCTTCTAGTTTGATTACGATTTTTATTATGATGAGGACGGTTTCTTCCGCCACGATAGGGTGTGTTAGGTCTTCTACCTTCAACACGTGCTCTTGGTTTTTTTTCAATTTCAGAAGCGGGTTCGTTCTTTATAAGAAATCCAAATAACCGCTTCAATAAACCACCTTGTCCAGTTTTTGATTTGCTAGGCGGCGTTGGGGTTGGTTGTTCTATTACCATATTCTTGATAGCAGGCTCTTGGTGCGCACGAAGAGTGGTTGCACTGACAGAAGTCAATTCCACTTCGGGCTTGATAGCCAATTTGTAGCTTAGAATTTTTTCATCGTTTTCACTTAAATCAGAAAGACGAATGCGTTCAACTTCATATTGAGGTGTCATGAAGTGTGGATTAGGCACTATAATAACAGAAACTTTTTGACGCTCTTCAATACCCATAATGGCAAGACGTTTTTCATTCAATAAGAAAGTTGCGATTTCGATTGGTAAAATAGCTCGAACTTGTGCTGTATTTTCTTTTAAAGCATTTTCTTCAATAATTCGAATAATAGACAATGCCAACGATTCAATACCACGAATAGTTCCTTGACCAAGGCAACGCGGACAACTAATTTGGCTAGACTCACCTAATGAAGGACGCAAACGTTGGCGTGACATTTCCAGTAAACCGAAACGTGAAATTCGACCAATTTGAACACGCGCGCGATCCATGGATAAAGCATTTTTAATACGTTCTTCCACTTCCCGTTGATTGCGAGTTGGGGTCATGTCAATAAAATCAATGACTATTAAGCCACCCAAATCGCGTAAGCGTAACTGACGCGCAATTTCATCCGCTGCTTCCAGATTTGTTGTCAGTGCAGTTTCTTCAATGTCACCACCTTTGGTTGCGCGAGCTGAATTAATATCGATAGAAACCAGTGCTTCTGTATGATCAATCACAATCGATCCACCCGACGGTAATCTCACGTCTCGTTGAAAAGCAGATTCAATTTGGCTTTCAATTTGGAAGCGGGTAAATAACGGAGTTGGATCTTTGAAAAGTTTAACTCGATGAATAAAGTCAGGTCGGACTAACTTAATATGATTTGTAATTTCTTCATAAACATCGGGATGATCGATAATCACTTCATCAATGTCTTTACGTAAATAATCACGAACCGCACGAATAATAGTATTGCTTTCTTGATAAATTAAAAATGGAGCGGGGCGATTGTCAGTCACTTTACGAATGGATTCCCAGTGTCTTAAAAGAATATCCAAATCCCATTGCAGTTCATCAAAGTTTTTACCGCTGCCTGCTGTGCGAACAATGACACCCATGCCTTCTTGTAGATTGAGCGCAGAAAGATTTTCACGCAAATCAGTGCGTTCTTCGCCTTCAATTCGACGAGAAATACCACCCGCTCTGGGATTGTTTGGCATAAGAACCAAATACGATCCAGGCAAAGAAATAAAAGTAGTGAGTGCAGCACCTTTGTTGCCACGCTCTTCTTTATCAATTTGAACGATGAGTTCTTGGCCTTCATCAAGCACTTCATTAATAGTAGGTCGCTTTCCCGTATCAACATAACTGTTTTTGAAACAGGAACGTGCAATCTCTTTTAAAGGAAGAAAACCATGTCGTTCTTCGCCATAATCCACAAAGGCAGCTTCTAAACTGGGTTCAATTCGAGTGATACGACCTTTGTAAATATTAGATTGTTTTTGTTCTCGAGAAGTTGATTCGATAATTAAATCATAGAGATGTTGCCCGCTCGCTAAAGCAATTCGCAACTCTTCATTTTTATGAGTTGCATTAATAAGCATTCTTTTCATAGTTACCTTTATTTTCTAAGGCGTTCCACTACTCGACAGACTGCTGCAGCTATTTGGCAAAAAGTTTTTGAAAAAACAATTTTGGTGAATATTAATTTTGTCTCTTAGTTTAATTTTTCAAGAGATCTATTTTTTATCTTAACGTTTGCGTGTCCGCATATTTATATACGTTTTAATAATTGGCTAATTTGCCTAACTATTCGATGATTATTTTTTTAATCATCCCAAAATCTTTGCTCAACAAACCCAGTGCAGTCACATTTCTTAGTGTTGGAGCGCATGTTAACAATAACAAGTATTCAATTTTTCACTTTTGTTGATCTATCATTTTCTGGCAAAACTTCATTTTGCCTTTTTAGTTAAATAATTTTGGTATCATTTAGATCCAATTAACTCTATTATTTGCATCGCTTAAGTGTCGAATACTTGATAAATAATTTTACCTATCAAGGTGTTATGAAATATACCAGTATTTTGTTTTTATATCAATTGTGATATGAGCAGTGATCGCATTGATTTGTAACTTTAGGATTTATATGAAAAAACAGCCGATCCCGACTGTACAGTACATTACGATAGAATCAGATTATGCAGATCAGCGAATCGATAATTTTTTGGTAACTCGATTGAAAGGCGTGCCAAAAACTCGAATTTATCGAATTGTTAGAAAAGGCGAGGTGCGAGTCAATAAAAAAAGAATTGAGCCCAGTTACCGATTGCAAGAGGGTGATATCGTACGCATTCCCCCAGTCAAACTAGCTGATCGGCCTTCTTCTGATATCCCAAGCGATTCATTAATAACAGTTTTATCTGGAAGGATTCTTTATGAAGATAAAAACTTACTGGTAATGAATAAACCGCCGGGTATTCCTGTGCATGGTGGCAGCCAAGTTAAAATCGGCATGGTGGAAGCATTGCGTTACATGTATCCAAAACTGCCACATCTGGAATTAGCACATCGACTGGATGCGGATACCTCGGGTTGTCTTGTTTTTGCAAAAAAACGTAGTATATTGAAAGAATTACATAGCTTGTTTAGGGAAGGCAAAGTACAAAAAATTTATTTGGCCTTAACTAAAGGTCATTGGAAAAAAGACGAGTTACGTGTAGAGGCACCTTTACAAAAAAATCATTTAAGTAGTGGTGAACGAATCGTACGAGTTAACAAAGAAGGGAAATCCTGCTTAACGGTATTTAATCCAATAGAAACATATAGTAACGCAATGCTAGTGGAAGCACATTTGCATACGGGAAGAACCCATCAAATACGCGTGCACGCCCAATATCGTCAACATTCTATTGCCGGTGATGAAAAATACGGCGACAAAGAATTCAATAAAACAATGCGGGAAAAAGGGTTAAAAAGGCTTTTTTTACATGCACATATCGTTGAGTTTGTGTTGCCTTCTACTGAGCAGGAAATTAAAATTATTGCTCCACTGGATATTGATTTAGCACAGAGTTTAAAACATCTTTAAGTAGAGAATAAATTCTCTTTATATTTCAAAAATATCTCCCTACTTTCGGGGTGCTATAAGAATTGACAGCCTATCGACATGCGAATACAATCCCGCAGCTATGCATAAAGACAATTTACCTTTAAGAGTTGACCCTTTTCGCTTTGCCGATCAATCGCTAAGCCTGAGCGGCGTCTTATTAATTAAAGACATGCCGCGCTTGTGCTCGAGTCTCAGTTCAGATGAGGGTGATGTTAAAGTTGATCTGATATTTGGGGTAGACGAAGAAGGTTTAAGATATCTGAAAGGTCATATGACAACCTGCTTGATATTAGAATGTCAGCGCTGTCTAGAATCTTTTAGATATGAGATAATCAACAACTTTATGTTAGGTATTGTTCGAACAGAGAAAGAAGCTGACAGACTTCCTGAGAGGTATGACCCCTTATTAGTATCGGATCTTTCGTTGGTGCTAAATGATATGGTTGAAGAGGAATTAATTGTCAGTTTGCCGATTGTGGCTATGCATGAAATTGATCAGTGTAAGGCAAAGCAATCGTTTGAAATTCTTTCGAGTGATGCCATTGTAGAAAAAGAGAACCCATTTAAAGTCATTGAATCATTGCGTTCAAAGCGCAGTAGTAAATAGTGAGGAGTTAAGCTCATGGCAGTTCAAAAAAGCCGTAAATCCCGTTCTAGACGTGGTATGCGTCGTGCGCATTCTGCTTTAGGTGCATCAGCGCTTTCAATCGATGCAGGGACTGGTGAAAAACATCGTCGTCACCATGTAAGTCCAGATGGTTATTATAAAGGCCGTCAAGTTATTAATAACAACCCAGTAGTTGAAGAAGAAAACGACGAAGAGTAACCCGTTTGAAAAAGATAACTATTGCAGTTGATGCTATGGGGGGAGATCATGGGCCCCCTGTGGTTGTACCAGCCTCTTTGCAGGTACTAAAGAAATACCCAACTATTAATCTTATCCTAGTAGGCGATCGTGACATTCTGCAGACTCAATTGCAGTGCGAACACTACGATACTTCAAGATTAACAATCCAACACGCCTCGCAGCGTGTCGAAATGGATGAATCCCCTTCGCAAGCATTGCGTTCTAAAAAAGATTCTTCCATGCGTGTGGCTATCAATTTAATTAAATCGGGTGATGTAGAAGCTTGCGTTAGTGCAGGTAATACGGGTGCTTTAATGGCCACTTCACGTTTTGTGCTTAAAACACTACCCGGAATTGATCGTCCAGCGATTATTTCCACTTTTCCCACGAAAACGGGAAAAAATATGCGATTACTTGATCTCGGTGCTAATGTGGACTCCAGCGCAGAGCATTTATTTCAGTTTGCTATCATGGGCTCTGTATTAGCTTCTGCGATTGATAACATTAAAGCTCCAAAAATTTGCTTATTAAATATCGGTCATGAAGATATTAAAGGCAATGAATTAGTGAAGAAAACTGCTCAGTTGTTAAGTCAAGCAAAAGCAATTAATTACGCCGGTTATATTGAAGGCGATCAAATCTATGAAGGCGAGGCAGATGTCATCGTTTGCGATGGATTTGTTGGTAATGTCGCATTGAAAGTCAGCGAAGGTGTGGCTATTTTTATTCGTAATTTATTAAAAGAAGGGTATACCCGTAATTGGTTTACTAAAATAGCAGCGATTATTTCAATGCCTATTCTAAAATCACTTGTTAAAAGAATTGATCCAGATCGTTATAATGGCGCTTGTTTCATTGGTCTTCCCGGTATTGTTATCAAAAGTCATGGAGGAGCGAAGATTCAAGCTTTTGCTCATGCAATTGAAGAAGCCATTATGCAAATAGAAAAAAATATTCCCCAACTCATCAGTGCTGAAGTCGAACAATTATTAAAATTATCTTCTTCAGCACAACAAACTAAACAGTAAATTTTTTAAAGGCGTAGCTTACCTATGACATACGCACACATTTTAGGTACAGGCAGTTATCTGCCAGAAAAAATCCTAACTAATTTTGATTTAGAAAAAATGGTTGAAACAACAAACGACTGGATTGTTGAGCGAACCGGTATTCATAAACGTCACATTGCAGCAGCACATGAAACAGCTTTAACTATGGCAGAACAAGCCGCGCGCCAAGCCATGGCGGCTGCCAATATTACTCCTGCTGATATTGATTTAATCATTATTGCTACCACAACACCTGAAAAAATGTTTCCAAGTACGGCTTGTTTATTACAGCAAAAATTGGGAATTTCTGGATGTGCGGCATTTGATTTAAATTCAACTGCATGTGCAGGTTTCATGTATGGATTGAGTATTGCGGATCAATTCATTCGCAATAAAACAATGAAACATGCATTAGTCATTGGTAGTGAAGTCATGTCTCGAGTCGTTGATTGGAATGATCGAACCACTTGCGTGTTATTTGGAGACGGTGCTGGCGCTGTCGTTCTAGGCGCTAGTGATAAACCTGGAATTTTATCGACGCATTTGCATGCAGATGGAAATTATAAAGATGTATTGTCACTCAATGTCGGCCTTGGAAAACCAATGGATGTTGAACAAGCGCTTTTTATTCAAATGACCGGTAATCAGTTATTTAAATTAGCAGTGAATATTTTAGGTGATTTATTTGATGAAACATTAACTGCCAACCGTTTGGAAAAATCAGCGGTTGATTGGTTGGTGCCTCACCAAGCTAACATTCGTATTATTTTAGCCATGGCTAAAAAACTAAACTTACCGTTAGAGCGAGTTGCAATAACACTGGAAGAGCAAGGTAATACATCCAGTGCCTCTATTCCACTTGCTTTAGATAAAGCAGTTCGTGATGGCCGAATCAAACGGGGCGATATGTTATTATTAGAAGGTTTTGGCGGTGGTCTGGCGTGGGGATCTGCGTTAATTCAGTACTAAATAAATCGGAACAACAGGAGTAGATCATGACATCATTAGGTATCGTTTTTCCTGGCCAAGGATCTCAATCACTCGGAATGTTGGCCGATATTGCGGAAAAATATCCGGAAGTAAAAGCTACTTTTGCCGAAGCATCTATGATTTTGGGTTTTGATTTATGGAAGCTCACTCAAGAAGGTCCTGCTGAAGATTTAGATAAAACAATTAATACACAACCGGCTTTACTGACAGCCTCCTATGCTATTTGGCGAATTATTCAAGCAAAAAAACACATACAACCCGCTTTATTCGCCGGCCATAGTTTGGGTGAGTACACTGCATTAGTTTGTGCAGGTGCTTTAAAATTTAGTGATACAGTCAAGTTGGTTGCTTCACGTGGACTATATATGCAAGAAGCTGTTCCGACAGGAGAGGGAGCTTTAGCTGCGATTGTCGGTTTGGATAATGATACGGTAAAAGCAGTTTGTGCAAATGCAGCTTTAGACGACGTATTAGCACCGGCTAATTTTAATAGTCCTGGACAGGTTGTTATCGCAGGCCACACCGCTGCGGTTTTCCGTGCTATTACTTTAGCAAAAGAAGCGGGTGCAAAATTAGCAAAACAATTACCTGTTAGCGTTCCATCGCATTGCGTCTTGATGAAACCTGCAGCTGAAAAATTAGCAAACTTATTAGAAGCTATCGAAATACAAATACCCATTTTACCGGTTATTAATAATGCGGATGCTGCGATATATGACAATGTAAAGAGTATTAGAGAAGGGCTCACTCGCCAGTTGTTTATGCCTGTCCGCTGGGTAGAGATCATTCAATTTTTTAACAATCAACATATTGATCATATTATTGAATGTGGGCCAGGCAAGGTCTTGAGTGGATTAAATAAACGTATTGTGGCTGATTTACAGCTAACGAATACCTCTGATTTAGCAAATTTACAAAATTTATTGGCATAAAAAGGAGGGTTTGATATGGAACAACAAAAATCACAAAACCGTATTGCATTAGTAACAGGCGCTAGTCGGGGCATTGGGCTTGCTATTGCATTGGGTTTAGGTCGTCAAACTGAGACAGTCATTGGTACCGCCACCACTCAACAAGGCGCAGATAATATCAGCCTCCAATTAGAAAAAGCTGGTATTCGAGGCGTAGGATTAGTATTAAACGTTGCAGATCAGGAATCCATTGATGCTGCTTTTGCTACTCTTAAAGAAAAATACGGCATGCCGACTATTTTGGTTAACAATGCGGCAGTGACTCAGGATAATTTATTATTACGCATGAAAGATAGTGAATGGACAAAAGTTATTGAAACCAATCTGAACTCTATTTATCGTCTTAGCAAAGCATGCCTTAGAGATATGTTGAAAGCGCGTTGGGGACGAATCATTAGTATTAGTTCAGTAGTAGGAGCAACGGGTAATCCTGGGCAAGTGAATTATGCAGCAGCTAAAGCAGGATTAATTGGGTTTACTAAATCTCTTGCTCAAGAAGTAGGGTCGCGGGATATCACTGTGAATGCGATTGCACCCGGTTTTATTGATACCGATATGACTCGCGACTTACCAGAGGATCAACGCGCTATTTTATTGCAAAAAATTCCCATCCAGCGTTTAGGGCAGCCAGAAGATATTGCTAATGCTGTGGCTTTTTTAGCTTCTGATGCGGCAAGTTATATTACAGGGCAGACTTTGCATGTAAATGGCGGGATGTATATGGCTTAAACCTGCTCAAGTATCAAATTTGGCTTGAAAGTTATAGTTTTTTAACTAAACTAACGACAAGTTACAAATGTTTATGTTTCAGAGACTTAAAAGTCCCTCCTCTTAAAACAAGGAGGCTAAATAAGAATTTTTTAAAATTGAAGAGGAAAAACGTACTATGAGTACTGTTGAAGCACGCGTTAAAAAAATTGTTGTAGAACAATTAGGTGTTAAAGAAGAAGAAATTAATAATGATTCTTCTTTCGTAGATGATTTAGGCGCAGATTCTTTAGATACAGTTGAATTAGTTATGGCATTAGAAGAAGAATTTGAAACTGAAATTCCAGATGAAGATGCAGAAAAAATCACAACTATTCAACAAGCTGTTGATTATATCAATTCTCATCAAGAAGCACATGCAAAGAGTTAATAAACCAACTTAATTAGTTGGTGCCAAGGGCATCTATAATGAATAATGATGCCGGCGCTTTTACAAAACTAGCCGGCGTCACGTAAATGCAGAATAGCCCTTTTTTAGTCATTAAGAGGGATTCATCTTGAGTAAAAAGCGTGTTGTAGTAACAGGTCTTGGAATGATTACTCCACTGGGTTTAAATGTGGATGATAGTTGGCGCGCCATTCTTGCAGGAAAAAGCGGTGTCGGTTTAATTGATCATTTTGATGCATCCGATATTAGTTGTCATATTTGTAGTCGCGTTAGAAACTTCGATGCAGCTGTGTATATGCCTGAAAAAGAAGCGCGTAAAAAAGATTATTTTATTCAATATGGTATTGCTGCAGCAGTAGAAGCTATTAAAGATTCTGGTATAACTGTCACCGAAGAAAATTCCCATCGTATTGGTCTTGCTGTTGGTTCTGGGATTGGCGGTTTGCCAATGATAGAAAAATGCTATGACGTATTATTAGATTCCGGCCCTAGACGTATTTCACCTTTTTTTATTCCAAGCGCAATTATTAATATGATCGCTGGGAATTTATCTATTATGTATGGTATGCGCGGACCTAATATTGCAGTTGTGACAGCTTGTACTACTGGAACTCATAATATTGGCTTGGCTGCACGAACAATTGCTTATGGTGATGCGGATGTTATGGTGGCAGGTGGATCAGAAATGGCAACCACTCGATTAGGTGTTAGTGGTTTTTCAGCAATGCGCGCCTTATCAACACGCAATGATGCACCAGAGAAAGCCAGTCGCCCATGGGATAAAGATCGTGATGGTTTTGTATTAGGTGATGGAGCGGGTGTATTAGTATTAGAAAGTTATGAGCATGCGAAAAAACGTGGTGCAAAAATTTACGCTGAATTAGTTGGATTTGGTATGAGTGCGGATGCCTCACACATTACCACACCTCATCCTGAAGGATTAGGCGCGAGTTTAGCGATGAAAAGTGCTTTAGTGGATGCTCAGGTTAATCCGGAAGAAATTGATTATATTAATGCTCATGGTACCTCAACTCCTTTAGGTGATGAATTAGAAGTATTAGCTATTAAACGTACTTTTGGAGAACATGCTTATCAATTGGCGGTTAGTTCGACTAAATCGATGATTGGTCATTTGTTAGGTGCAGCTGGCTCTGTTGAAGCGATTTTTAGTATATTGGCAATGCGTGATCAAGTGGCTCCTCCGACTATCAATTTAGATAATCCGAGTGAAGGTTGCGATTTGAATTTTGTACCTCATCAGGCTCAACCAAGAAAAATCAATGTGGCTCTGTCAAATTCATTTGGATTTGGCGGCACAAACGGCACGTTGATATTCCGTCGTTTTGAAGAGTAATTACTAATTACTATCATTATCCTCCTCTCTATCTCCTCGTAGCGATAAAATCTCCCTTAACCCCCTTTTACAAAGGGGGAAGAAAGTCGCTAACCAAGCTTAAAAAAATGTTATGTTCACAGAGAATTAAGTTAAAATAACTTGCTGGCTTATATTAAATAAAGAGGTCAAATGTTCCAGAAACGTCGAGCTATTATTACAATAACAAGCATATTTTTGTTTGTCTTTCTCGGGCTTTTTGTTGCTCTAATGATCTTTTTGCGTAGCTCAATTGTAAGTGACGAAAAAGGGATCCGATATCTTGTGCAACCAGGGGCTTCCATCAAGTCAGTTTCGCAAGATTTGTATACACAAAAGATTATAAACCATCCGTTTTTATTTAATATGCTAGTTTATTTAAAAGGAAATAAACACGAATTAAAAGCAGGGGATTACTTGTTTCGTAAAGGAACGACCCCTCTCAGTTTGTTTAACCAAATTACCTCAGGCACTGGAATGTTCCATTATACTTTTACTATTATCGCCGGCTGGAATTTTAAACACCTTCGCGAGATGTTATTAAACGAGCCTGATTTGCAACACACATCTGCCACTTTGAGTGATGCTGCTATTATGAGTTATCTTGGTGCTCCCGCACTCAGTCCCGAAGGACGTTTTTTTCCGGATACATTTTATTTTGTTAAAGGTTCATCCGATTTATTGTTACTCAAGCGATCATTTCAAAAAATGCAAAATAAATTAAATATTGCCTGGGCAAATCGAGAAGTGGGTTTACCTTATCTTACCCAAAATGAAGCATTAACTGTCGCATCTCTCATTGAAAAAGAAACCGCGTTAAACAAAGAACGACCGATTATTGCTGGTGTTATTCTTAATCGATTGAAAAAAGATATGCTGTTGCAAATTGATCCTACTGTTATTTATGCAGCGGGTGATCATTACAACGGAACTATTTATAAAACCGAATTATTATCTAATAATCCATATAATACTTATAAACATAAGGGTTTGCCTCCAACTCCAATCGCTATTCCCAGTATGGATTCTATCAATGCAGCAATGCATCCACAGCATCATAATTTTTATTATTTTGTTGTAAAAAATAATACTACAGAGGGAGGGCATCAATTTTCTGCGACACTAGCTGAGCATAATGTTGCAGTCCTGATTGCTCGGTTAAATCAACCGATTGAATTTTTTAATAATGACTTAATCAAGTCCTATTTTTTAAAAATAGTTTTTAATTCTAAGGACGGATTGAATGCAAAAACAACTGACAAATAAATTTATTACAATTGAAGGCGTTGAAGGTGTCGGAAAATCCACTGCAGTGAAATCTATTCAAAATTATCTAACAGAAAAAAAACAAGATTTTATTTTAACACGCGAACCAGGAGGCACCCTCATTGCTGAGCAATTGAGAAAAATTTTATTAGCGCCAACTCTTACTGAAGAAATAACAACAGATACAGAATTACTACTCATGTTTGCTTCTCGTTCACAGCATATTGCCAATGTAATTGTTCCCGCTCTTCATGCAGGTAAGTGGGTTATTAGCGATCGTTTTGTCGATGCGAGCTATGCTTATCAAGGTGGTGGTAGACAATTAGATAAGAAAAAAATTGAAATTTTAGATCATTGGATTGTCGGTGATTTGCAACCCCATTTAACTATTTTATTAGATGCTCCTGCTGAAGTAGGGTTGGCGCGCGCGAAAAATCGCAGTGCCCAAGATAGAATCGAGCAAGAAACCTTAGATTTTTTTGAACGAGTCCGCGAAGTTTATTTAAATCGGGCTGCACAATTTCCAAAAAGATATTGCGTGATAGATGCAACACAGTCGTTAGAAAAAGTTCAAAGCGAAATCATTGCGAGTATTCATCATGTCTTCTGAAATAATTTTACCCTGGCACAAAGCAATTTGGAATTCGTTATTACAGCGAAAAAAATCCGGTCGTTTACCACATGCTTTATTATTTTCAGGGATTGATGGAGTCGGTAAAAAAGAGTTGGCAGGACATTTTGCTAATTATTTATTATGTCATTCACCCGATGAAAACAATGCTTGTGGTCATTGTCGCGGCTGTCATTTTCAACAAGCAAAATCACATCCCGATATGATGTGGGTTGAGCCTGAAGAAGGAGCGCAGTTAATTAAGATCGATCAAATCCGCGAGATAGTCAATTTTGTAAATAGCACAGCAATGCTGAACGGATATCGCATTATTATCATTAATCCAGCATCTGCTATGAATATGAATGCGGCGAATGCTTTATTAAAAACATTAGAAGAGCCAACCGCTAATACACTTTTAATACTAATTTGCAATCAAAGCTTGCGATTACCAGCGACAATTAGTAGTCGCTGTCAAAAAATAATTTTTGAAACGCCAGCACGCGATGTTGCGCTGACATGGTTAAATACTGAGAATCCATTCGAAACAATATCTTTAGCTTTGAATTTAGCACAAGGTGCGCCATTATTAGCGCGTGATTTTATTCAAAATGAAATCATTTCGTTGCGAAGTAATTTGTATGATGGTTTGATCCAATTAAGTTCGCAACAAATCGATCCTTTATCTTTTGCCACAAAATGGGATGATAAAGATGTCAAAATGATATTAAGTTTGATGATAACGTGGTTGCAAGATTTATTGCGAGTTAAAGTAACAGAGTCTCAAACGCAGTTAATGAATCCCGATTATCAAATAGCGATCAGTAAAATAGCGCCTAAATTATCATTTGAAAATTTATTGCAATATGCGGAGAGAATTCAAAAAGTTTACGCACAAATAATCAATTCACTGAATATGAATAGACAATTATTATTAAACGAAATATTTATCCAATGGGTGAAGCTATGTTAGTCGATTCGCATTGTCATCTGGATCAACTGGATTTGACTCCTTATGAAAATAATTTGTCTGCTGCGCTTGAGTTCGCAATAGAACAAGGTGTCGAATATTTTTTGTGTGTTTGTATTACGTTAAATGATTTCCCGCGCATGATGGAACTCATTGAACCTTACGAAAATGTTAGCGCGACAGTGGGCCTACATCCAAATGAAATTGTTTCAGTTGAACCTACGACAGAAGAATTAATTGTATTAGCACAAAATGAAAAAATTGTAGGTATTGGAGAGACGGGCTTGGATTATTTTCGAAGTACGGGTGATATTGAATGGCAGCAAGAACGTTTCCGTCGTCATATTCGTGCTGCCAAAGAAACGGGAAAGCCTTTAATTATTCATTCACGCCAAGCAAAAGAAGATACCATTCGAATTTTACAAGAAGAAAATGCAGCGTCTGTTGGAGGTGTTTTACATTGTTTTACTGAAGACATGGCAATGGCGATTGATGCAATGAATTTAAATTTTTACATTTCGTTTTCGGGAATTGTCACTTTTAATAGCGCCAAAGAAGTTCAGCGAGTAGCAACAGAAATGCCTTTAGATCGTATGTTGATTGAAACAGATTCCCCTTATTTAGCCCCGGTTCCGCATCGTGGAAAAACGAATCAACCGGCATATGTTCGCTATGTCGCAGAGCACATTGCGAAATTGCGCGGCATAGAGTTTGACGTGGTAGCAGAGCAAACGACTGCAAATTTTTTTAAATTATTTAATTTAGGAATATGACATGTTTCGACCCGCAGCTCTTTTTATAGGATTACGTTACACGCGCGCAAAGCGACGCAATCATTTTATTTCGTTTATCTCAATGATGTCGATGTTGGGTATTGCACTAGGTGTATTAGTGTTAATTACTGTTTTATCTGTCATGAACGGTTTTGATAAAGAAATTAAAAAACGCGTATTTAGCATGGTGCCACCGGTGACTGTTACGACATTGGCTGACTTTGTTTCGAATTGGCAGGAGGTGCAGAATCTCGTAAAACAAAATCCAAATGTTATTTCAACAGCGCCTTTTGTTACAGGTCAGGTATTAATTACTAATGACGGTGTTGTGCAGCCAGCTATTTTAGATGGAATTGATCCAGCTGCTGAGAAAAATATAACTGAATTGCCTGACAAAATGGTTCAAGGAAAATTGTTAGATTTGAAGCCGGGTGAATTTGGCATTGTATTAGGCGAAGAATTAGCGGATCGTTTGAATGCATCATTAGGTGACAAAATTACTGTAGTGACTCCAGAGGTATCTTTAACACCCGCAGGTGTTATTCCACGATTTAAGCGATTCATTTTAGTTGGTGTATTTCGTGCAGGAAGCGGATTTGGATTTGATGGCACATTAGCGTTTGTTAATTTGCATGATGGCCAAAAACTTATGCAACTTGGTTCATCCGTATCAGGTATTCATGCCAGCATTAAAAATGTATATATAGCGCCTGAGGTATCTCAACAGTTGGCAGCACAATTGGGACCTGGTTCACGTGTAACGAATTGGACTGAACAATTTGGGGCATTTTTTCATGCGGTCAGTTTAGAAAAAACCATGATGTTTTTTATTTTACTGTTAATTATTGCTGTCGCTGTATTTAATTTAGTTTGTACTTTGATGATGGTTGTCAATGATAAAGAATCCGATATTGCAATTCTACGAACGTTTGGTGCAACACCTAAAATGATCATGGCGACTTTTATGGTGCAAGGTGCGATTGTTGGTGTAGTCGGTACATTGATGGGTGTGGCAGGCGGCGTTGCATTAGCTTTCAATGTGACCGCATTAGTTGATTGGATTCAACGTGTTTTCAATGTTCAGTTCCTCTCATCGAGCGTCTATTTTGTAAATTATCTGCCATCTGATCCTCAAGCGGCAGATATTATTCGTATCAGTATTGCAGCACTTGTTTTCAGTTTATTAGCAACATTATACCCAGCATGGCGCGCATCGCGTACGGAACCCGTGGAGGCACTACGTTATGAATAATTCTGTGATAGCTTGTAAAGATCTAGCAAAAGTATATAGAGATGGCGCGGCTCAAATAGATGTATTGCAGAAAATTAATTTGGAAGTGAAACCATCCGAGTTGGTTGCTATTGTCGGTAGCTCAGGTTCAGGCAAAAGTACTTTGCTGCATTTATTAGGTGGTTTAGATAAACCGAGCTCAGGACAGGTGAGGGTAGCAGGAAAGCCTCTGGCACAATTATCGGAAAAAGAAAAATGTCATCTTCGAAATCATTATTTAGGATTTGTTTATCAATTCCATCATTTATTACCTGAATTTACCGCATTAGAAAATGTCGGTATGCCATTATTGATTCGCGGGATTGAGATAACAGAAATAAAAGAAAAAGCTGAAAGTTTATTGGAGTCAGTGGGATTAAAAAATCGAATGCTGCATAAAATTGGCGAGCTCTCAGGTGGTGAACGACAACGTGTTGCGATAGCTCGTGCGTTGGTAGCAAACCCATTATGTGTATTAGCGGACGAACCGACTGGAAATTTGGATCCACGTAATGCTGAAAAAGTGTTGCAATTATTTTTGGATTTGCAAAAAGCACATCAAACCAGCGTGATTATGGTGACACATGATATGAATATTGCTAAAAATGCCCAGCGTATTTTGTCGCTTGAGCATGGACATTTAGTGGCAGTGCAATGAGCGTGTAATGACAAATACTAGAATAAAAAAATGCATTAAATAATAAATCAATAATTGCATACGACAAAATAGTTTCTTTTGGAATAATGAAGTGTTAGAAAATTTAGAAAATTTGTTGGATGAAATATCGAATAATTGTTTTTGATCCCCCCATCCGGCCTTCGGCCACCCCGCAACGAGTGCGGGGCAGGCTCTTCCCGCACCGGGAAGACCTTTCTAAGCCATGTTATTAATTCTGGGACTCAAATTAAAAATATCTTAAAAGATTGTGTAGTGTTATTTAAAAAAAATTTATATTTATTTTAGGATTTTCCATGCGAATCTGGACCCTTGCATTTCTGTGCGGAATACTTATGTTACAAAAAATGACAATTCTACCTAATTGGCACTGGATCGTTATTTCAATATTCATAGTTTTATTAAATGAAATTTTTATCGTAAAAAAATTTACTTATTTTCGCTATTTAACAGCAATTTTATTAGGATTTGCTTGGGTTCTTTGGTATGTCCACCAATTGTTCTCTTGGAATTTACCACTCGAATTAGAAGGTAAGCCTGTATTAATCAGCGGTTACATTGCATCGATTCCTAATATTTCAGAAAACAAAATATCTTTTTTATTTTTAGTCGAAAATTTTGAATCTAAAAAAATCCACACTAAAATTAAATTATCTCTATCAAATAAAAATTTAATCAATTTACGAGCAGGCGACAAATGGCAATTTGTCGTTAAAATAAAACGCATTCACGGCATGATGAATCCAGGCGGATTTGATTATGAATCTTGGGCATTAGCCGAAGGCATAAGAGCTAATGGCTACATTGTAGAAAATACTCAAAATAAATTATTAGAAAGTCATTGGTGTCATGATGTCATCAATCGAGTGCGACAAAAATTAAAAGACAAAATAGAAATAAATTTACCTAAAAGTAATACATCACCTTGGATTGTTGCTCTAGTATTAGGTGAAAGACAAAATATTTTAGCTGAAAATTGGGAGGTATTACGCAATACTGGAACAAATCATTTAATGGCAATCGCTGGATTGCACATCGGATTCATCTCAAGTTTTATCTTCTTATTAACCAGTTGGTGTTGGCGACGAAGTACAAAATTAATGTTATTTGTTCCTGCACAAGTAGCAGGAGGATTTTTTGCATTGTGCGCTGCAATAATTTATGGGGCGTTATCCGGCTTTTGTATTCCAGCAGAACGTGCTTGTATCATGCTATCAGTAGTATTGATGACATTCATGTTACGAAGAATAAGTATTGCTTGGCAATCTTGGTCAATGGCATTATTTTTTCTTTTATTACTTAATCCTCTTAGTGTATTAACTGAAAGTTTCTGGCTCTCTTTTTTCTCAGTCGCAATTATTATTTATGGTGTTAGCGGAAGATTGAATCCACATAATTTATACTGGAAAATAGGTAGAATTCAATGGATAGTTGCATTAAGTTTAATACCCATAGGAATTTGGTTGTTTCAGCAATTTTCATTAATATCTTTTGTTGCTAATAGTATTGCTATTCCTTGGGTCGGTTTTTTAATTGTGCCAATGATTTTATTTGGGTGTTTTATTTTATTTTTTTCAGCAAAAATCGGTGGTAGTGTTTTATTAGTAGCGGATAATTTGCTGGCGATTTTGTGGAAAATACTAACCTATTTATCCCATTTGTCTTGGGCGAGTTGGTATGTCATGATTCCAAATAATTTTACTTTAGTAATTGCCTGTATTGGTATTACTATTGTGCTGTTACCTGTCGGTTTCCCATTGAGATGGTTTGGTGTTCTCTGGATTTTGCCATTAATATTTTATCAATATGACGCTCCACAATTAGGAGAAGTTTGGTTTACCTTGTTAGATGTGGGGCAGGGACTCTCTGCTGTTGTTCATACAAAAAATCATGTATTAGTATTTGATGCAGGACCCAAATTAAGTCCTAATTATGATATGGGAGAAAGTGTTGTTGCGCCGTATTTACGATCAATAGGCATTCGAACTATTGATATGTTAGTGATTAGCCATCCAGATAATGATCATATTGGCGGAGCAAAATCATTGTTTCATTTTTTCAAAATTCGTCGATCAAAAACGAGTACGCCTGATAAATTACTGCCTTTTCCAAGTGAGCATTGTTTGCGAGGCGAATCATGGGAATGGGACAATGTCAATTTTCAATTTATTTATCCACCTATGGAGAATTTAGATTTAGATAATGATAGTTCATGTGTTTTATTAATTACAAATAAAGCGCATAAATCGATATTACTAACAGGCGATATTGAAAAATTTGCTGAAAAATATTTATTGGAAAATAATTCGAAATTAACGGCTGATCTATTAGTTGCTCCGCATCACGGCAGCAAAACATCAGCTCTTAATGAATTTGTCGAAGCAGTCAATCCACGTTATGTATTATTTCCCGTGGGATATCGAAATCGATATCATTTTCCCAATATCGAAGTGATTGAGAAATATCAGAAGCTTAATGCAAATTTATTTGCAACAGACAAAAGTGGCGCGATTGAATTTAAAGTGGCAGAAAATATTAGTCATGTGTATCAATATCGTCTTGAAAATTCAAAATATTGGAATTTTATTTAAACGAGCTTAACACTATCCTTCTTGTCAAGCTGGCATCCCTTTTGATATTTATTCTAATTCCTCATCGTCATCTGTTATCACTTCGTCTTCTTTCTCATTTTCTAAAATAAATTTGACTGCTTGATAATCTACTTTTCCGCTTCCCAACACAGGTAGTTTTTCAAGAATAATTATTTTGCGCGGCAGTGCAATATCTGCGACACCTTTTATTTTAAAATGTTCAATCAGATTTTTTTGTTCGGCTTTTTTGAAGTTAGTCACTAAAATAATTTGCTCACCCTTACGCTCGTGAGGGATGCTTAAAACAGCATGTTGATTATCTGGCCATAAGCTATATACAGCATCTTCTACGGCTGTAAGAGATACCATCTCTCCTGCAATTTTTGCAAATCGTTTAGCGCGACCTTTGATCGTAATATAACCTTCATTGTCTATCGAAACAATATCTCCTGTGTCGTGCCAGCCATCTTCTAGTGGTGTGATAACACCAGGTGAATGAGAAAATAAATATCCCAACATTACATTCGGTCCAGAAATATAAAGTCTGCCGCCATCATTAATACCTTCAACCGGGCGTAATTGATAATTAATGCACGGTAACAATCGTCCCACTGTGCCTGCTTTATATTGCATGGCTGTATTGGTTGAAAGAACAGGCGAGGCTTCGGTTGCTCCATAACCTTCAAATATTCGAATACCGAATTTTTGCATCCAAATCCGTCGTGTCTCATCACGCAGTTTTTCTGCGCCCGCAAAAATATATCGAATACTATAAAAATTATAGGGATGAGCGTATTTTGCATAACCCGATAAAAACGTGTCAGTACCAAAAGTAATTGTCGCATTCGTGTCATAACACACTTCAGGAACAATTCGATAATGCAGCGGGGAAGGGTACATAAATACTCTGCTACCGGAAATAATGGGTAACAACGTCGCTGCCGTTAAACCAAATGCATGAAACATAGGTAACGCATTAAAAACACGATCAGACGGACTAAAATCGACTCGTGAAGTTAATTGAAAACGATTGGCTTGTATATTTTGATGGCTTAAAGCAACTCCTTTTGGAATCCCTTCAGAACCAGAAGTAAATAATATAACGGCAGGTTTATTCGGAAATTCCTGTTCATTTTGTTTATTCATATGATTATAAAATCGATAATAATAATTCGGGAAAAATGAAAATAATTTTCCGAGTAATTTATTAAGCAAACTTATTTTCTCACGCACGTCTTCTAAATAAAAAATGCGAAGTCCTGAAGCTTCTAAACTAACAATTAAAGATTGCAACTCGGCTAATTTTACAAATCGTTTAGAAGTATAAATATTTTTGATCTCAGCAGTGCGACAAGCCAATAAAATATTTTGGGTGCCAGCACTGAAATTCAACATTGCAGGTACGCGATGATGAGCTTGCATTGCGAAAAAAGTAACAATACCTCCCACTGAGTTTGGTAGCAACAAACCAACATTTTCGTCAGTGTGAGTATTTTTAGCAATGCTACGTCCCAAGACAATGCTGCCTAAAATCAAACGACCATAATTAATTGGTTTACGTTCGATATCTTCAACTATAATGCGTTTCTTTCCATGAGCTGATTTTGCATTCAATAAAGATTGGAAAAGTGTTTCCTGCGAATTGCTACTCAAAAACATCGTATCTGTCATGATGTCATAAAGTGATTCACTAATACGTTCGCGACGCTTTCGACCCGTTAATGATTCTGGTAAATCAAATGTTCGAGGTTCTAAAACAGTTAAAGTAATTTTTGGGAACCAACGAATATTAATTTTTCCTCGTAGATAGGAAAACGGCGAGGATTGTGCACCATCAATTCGAATAGGTAATAATTTTGCACCTGCTTTATCAGCAATTAAACCAGGGCCTTCGTAAATTTTCATTAATGCGCCGGTGACAGTAATTCGTCCTTCTGGAAAAATAACAACGCGTTGATTTTGACGTAAATATTCAATTAATGATTTTGCAGCCATTGAGTTAGTCGGATCAATTGGAAAGGTATTCACTAGTTTCAGTAATATTTTGATCCACCATTTTTTTGCATGTTGATAGTCAATTGCAAATGTTAACTTGTCAGGTAAAAAAGCGGCGATTAAAGCAGCATCTAAGAAAGAAGTATGATTTGCAATTATCAACGCGCGATTGCCTGCGCTGTAATAATTTTCTAACCCTCGTATTTCAACTCGATATAATGATTTAAATAACCAAATTAAAAAAGATTTAACTAATTGATCTGGCAATAAATTACAAATATAAATTGCAACAACCACGTTCGCCATTGCGATGAGGATAAATACATCGGTCACTGTGAAATGCAAAAACAACATTAAGCTGGTAATAACCGCTACTGCAACCATAAATATCGCATTAATAATATTATTACATGCGATAGCACGAGAACGAAAAGCGGGGTCACTTTCATTTTGTAAAATAGCAAATAACGGCACTACGTAAATTCCACCGCATGCAGATAAAAGTAATAAATCCAAAAGCACATGCCAGTTTTGTAAATGACTTAAAAATTCACTCAATGTTAATAAATGGCCTGGCTTCGCGACGATATGGCCACTAGCAAGCACCAAGTCAATAGCAAATAATGTCATTCCCAGAGCAGCCAGTGGTACATAAGTTGCATGAATCCGACCTTTTAAAAGTCGATTACATAAGAGTGAACCTAAGCCAATTCCTAATGTAAAGAAAGTTAAAAATAAAGTAACAATAGTAGATCCTGCGCCTAATACATCTTTGGCGTAAGTCGGAAATTGTGAAAGATACGTTGCACCCACTAGCCAGAACCATGAAATGCCTAAAATCGCTAAATATAATTCACGTTTTTGCATTGTACGTTGAATAATTTCTTTTGTTTCTTTTATGATATTAAAATTTATTTTAAGTTCAGGCGCACCTGCTTTGGCGGATGGAATGGAAAGACTTGTGATGAAACCAAATATTGCCATGGCAATAATAACAATCGAAACAAAAATAGGTGCTGCATGCAAGGATGCTAATATTCCGCCAACAATGGTTCCGAGTAATATTGCAAAATAGGTTCCTGCTTCCAATAAACCATTAGCTGCAATTAATTCTTCAGTGGGTAATTGATCCGGTAAAATAGAATATTTCATGGGACCAAAAAAAGTAGCCTGTGTACCTACTAAAAAAAGTACGCCGATTAAAAAATAAATATTATCAAAATAAAAACCGATACTGGCTAGAATCATAAAAATCATTTCAGCCACTTTGGTGTATCGAATCAAAGACGCTTTTTCAAATTTATCCGCAATCTGTCCAGCTAGTGCAGAAAATAAAAAAAATGGCAGAATAAAAATGCCTGCTGCTACTGTAATCAAGATACCTGTATTGATATTTGTTGTAGTGGCTAACGTATAAGTGATTAAAATAACCAAAGCATTTTTATAAACATTATCGTTAAAAGCGCCGAGAAATTGAGTCAAAAATAAAGGTAAAAAACGTCTTACTTTCAATAAACCGAGTTGGTTAATCGCCATATTGCAGAGGCTCCGAATTTGGTTTTTATAGAGTTGAGATGGCAGGAATGGTACCATATCATTGGAACTAAAATTATGATTTCTTATAATTTCTTTCAAAAGGAAGCAACAATATGGCGTTTATCAGTAAATTTTTAAAAGTTATTTTTATCTTATTTTCTGTTGGATATTTAACAAACATTTATGCGGTTAATTTAAACTCACCTATAGGCACTTGGAAAACAATTGATGATGTTACTGGGCAACCTAAAAGTATCATAAGAATTTATGCTAATTCCGATCAAACTTTAAGCGGTCAAGTGATAAAACTTTTTCCTAAGCCGGGCGAAGATCAAAATAAAGTATGTGAGCCTTGTAAAGGTTCCCGCCACAATCAAAAAATTGTTGGTATGGTTGTGCTAGAAGGAATGAAAGCAAGTGGCGATAAATGGCAGGATGGTCAAATTTTGGATCCTAAGAATGGAAAAACGTATCGTTGTACTTTGAGAGTCATAGAAAATGGTACAAGGCTTGAGGTACATGGTTATCTTGGGATTCCAGCGTTTGGACGCACTCAAATATGGCAACGAGTTTAATACCCACTAGGATTGCAGCTTGGGCACGGCGCGCCGTGCCCCTACATTCTTCCTTTTCACCCCATTGTCTCATTCCTGCATATAATTTATATACGCATAATATATTTATAGAAACTATCTCTTTGAATCATCGAAAAATTTAATCAATTTTTTCTTCGCTGACGCGTGCCTTGCGCGTAATTCAATATCAATATATTGATCCGTAATAGCGCTTGAACTATGCCCCGCATCGTCCCGCACATGTTCGCGGGGACGTATTTTCACATCTTCCGAAATTCCGGTATGACGTAACCAATGGACTGTTGCAACCATTAGTATTTCAGCATCTTCGTTGAAACCGTCTTTCTTTAACCGTTCAATCGTTTGATCAAAACAATGTTGCACTATTTTACGAATATGTCTTGTTCCTTCAACCGGTCCTTTTACGCGGATTTTTGTAATGAGCGGCATAGTCTCGCCAGGAGAAGGAAGGGAGGATAGACCTAAACTGAGGCGATAGCGTTTTAACGCTTCTAACATGGCGTTGCTGACACTGATATCCCGTTCTTTATTACCTTTACCGACTGTTTTAAACCACCAATTATTATCCATGTCTTTATAAAAATGTCCCATTTGCGGGATCCAACGGACACTCGCTGCTAACTCAGATATTCGCAAATACATCGCAAAAAGAGCATTCATGATAAATAAACTGCGTTCATGTACCTCTGGATTTTCATTAGCCATTTTCTCGGTGGTTTCTATAATATAAGCCCATTGCAATTCCGATAAACGCCGAATTATTTTCATGCCATGGTGTTTTCGTAAGAATTTACTTTTTTGGCGAATTTGAGCGATTGGATTACCGAATGTATATTCTTCTTGTTCTAAATATTTAAAAAAACTGCTTAAAATGGCAAATATAGCTTGGAGAGCACTTTGCGAAAGGACATAATTTTTTGCTGTAGCAACGACACCATCGCGATGCGCTTTTTTGCTAACAGCTGCTATAAAAGGTCGCCATGCCGTATTGGCTATTCGAAGACCGTCTTTTTCTATAAAACGTGTTACATGCTTTGTACCTATCCACTCTTTCGGTGGCGCTTGACAGAATTCCAAAAAAGCTTCCAAATCATTTCGTCGTAATTCTTTCAATGGCTTTTTGTGAATGAACCAAGCCCATTGCAACAAGCGTTCAATTTCTCTGCGGTAAGATTTAAATGTTTCCATGCTACCGCGATAGGCATGTAAAAACTGACAGGCTTGTTGATAATCTTTTTGCACATCATTTATGGATATCTCTACTGGAAGGCGTGATTTAATGTTTTTCTCTGCAATATGGTACGAAGACAATTCGAGATGTTCAAGTGTGTCGAACAATGGAATAGGAATTGATTTTAGTGTCATTTATGTCACCGCTAGTTTTCTAATGTAAAACCATTTACACGTTATAACATGTTATTTATAAACGTCCAATCAGTCGGTTTTAAATAAGCCATCATTACAAAATGGTAATAAATTATGCGCATAAGCAATGCTAGAATCATCTAAATAAGGAGAATATGCGTATGCTAAGAAAACCACCAAAGCGCCCATTGACCCCTTTATTAAGAGCATTAGCTGGCCTGCAAAACTCTATTTTGCCTGATGTTGCAAAACAGTCTGAGACAGAACAAAAACTCAATGGATCGTATAATCAAACTTTTTTTCAAAAACTACCGATTGCTATGCGGCAAGTTAGGGATCCCAATTCTCCTGAAGAGCAAAAAAATACAGAACAAAAAGAAATTGATGTCGTATTCTTAAAACCAAAAGACGAGCAAAAAAAAATAGTTAATCATAGAAGTAAAATAGCTTTTAAGCATTTAAGAAAACTATTACGTCGTACTAAACGACCTTCACATTTCATTTTGCCTTATTTATTTAACGGCGATAACGGTAAAGTTTCTTTATGCGCTAATGGCGGGGATCTTTTTAATTGGTCAAAACAACAAGTAAAAAATCAGAAAAAAATAACGTCTGAGCAATTTAAAGAAATAATAGCGCAAATTTTATTAGCCGTTCAATTTTTACATGAAGGTGACTTAGTTCATCGAGATATTAAAGCCGAAAACTTTTTAGTTCAAATCACTGATCAAGGGGTTCATATTTTATTGGCTGATTTGGATGAAGTCGTCAATAAAGACGGGAAAAGCGCATCAGATCGTGATAATCCAAATATACAATTTCCATTGAATATAGCAGGGACGCCATTATTTATGGCTCCAGAAATAAGAGGAAAATTATATAAGTTCTTATCCAAAGAAGACCTTTTTAAACTCAAAGTACCGCCTAAAGATTTTGAGTGTGATTTAGTGACTTATCAAGCAGCTGATAAGAAAGCAATTGATTGTTACTCGGTTGGTTCCACCATTGATGAGTTGATCTTAATTCTTTTTGACGAAAAGAGCTCATCGGATGCTGATAAAAAGCATTTACTTGAGCTCTATCAAAATTTAACAGATAGAGATCCTACCAAACGCTGGACCATTGAACAGGCTATGAATTCACCTTTTTTTGGCCCTGATCCAAAAGGATATTTCGAAAAAATTAATAATAAATTTCAATTGCCGGAAACATCGTTTAATAATCGTCATTATAATCCGATCGAAGATTCTTTTCCTAAATATAATAAATCCTCAATGGGATTTGAATCACTCGAACAAATTTACCAAGAGATAAAATCACTCAACAATCAAATCGAGTCACTGAAATTTGATTTAGACTTTGCATCGAAAAGTGAAGCGTTAAACGTTATTATCAATAAAACCAAAGAACAAACAGACAAAGAAGAAAAAGAAAAAAATCCTAATCTTCTGACTTTGATTTTTAAAGAAATGCTAGAACATAAAGATAATAGTCCGTGTTATCGATCATTAAATGAATTATTAGGTCTTATTTATCAAGCTCATCATGCAGCAAAATATCAAAAAGAACAAACCACCACTCAGGAAAAGTTATTTTTATTAAAAAAATTTCGCGCAAAACAAAAAATTACTTTTCAAGACATTTGTAATTATTTGTCTCAAGAAAATGAAAAAGAAAAAGAAAAAGAAAAAAATCAGTTAGCTATTATATTAGACAACTCCTGTTATAAAAAACGAGATTTTAAAGCAGCGTTCAAAATATTAGATAATTACGTTAATAACCACAACTCAAACGAAATATTAGTAAAATATAGAGATTCAATAGCAAAAGAAGCAACTTATATTTCTATAAAAGATTTACC
>Ga0206989_1027_pt1 | contig 28727 bp, 22 predicted proteins | sample Alteio_BWMinCont_10_FD_153276 | JGI IMG/M metagenome (GOLD analysis project Ga0206989, IMG submission 153276) | Enriched cells from forest soil in Barre Woods Harvard Forest LTER site, Petersham, Massachusetts, United States -... | ecosystem: Environmental > Terrestrial > Soil > Temperate forest >...
TTCCGTGCAGACCAGAAAAAGATCGACTTGCTTCGACCACGTTTGCGCGAGCCGGTGAACGCCCAGCATTGCGGCCACGGAAGCCGTAGCCAGCCGCGAGCCGCGATAACAACCATGCGCGACCGAGCGCAGGAGCGAATGGGAAACGCAATCTTCGCAGATGTGGCCATCCCGGAAGAGATTTCCCCCGGGACAGAGAAGCCTGTAATTGTGCAGAGTCTGGACTACGGGGACGCCGGCCGCGCGGCACGCGTAATACGCGGAGGGTGAGATCAGCGGAAATGTGTTGTGAAAGTGAGCGACGTCGGGCGATTCCCTGGCGAGAATATCGCCCAATTCACGATGAGAGCGCCCCGACCACGAGGTGCGCCAGCTAAGGCTGACTTTCTCGACAAAGGAATACTCCTGGATCTCATCGTTGTGCCGCAGATATTCGACAACCTGATGGCCGGCATCGCGCAAGAGGCGGATCTCCGCCTCGCGCACGGCATCCTCGCCGCCCCGATGCTGGTAGGAATTGTGCGCGACAAGAATTTTCACGAGACTTCCTTCTCCCAAATTTTTTCTATGGGACAAGCGGCACGCGGGTTCTCACCCTCGAAAGCTGGCGCAGTATTTTTCCGGGGACTCTCGGCGTACTCAGCGCACAAATCACCATTCGTGACGCAACGCGCACTTTTCAAGTGCTCGCCCGCAAATACCAGGAAGTCTTCCAAAACCTTCCATTGCTCCTGTTCGGCGATTTCCCACGAATGGCCCCAAAGATGAAACACGCCTCCGCGATCCTTGGTTTGCAGGAACAAAACCTTTGCGAGTCTGGCCCAGTCGCGCGAGAGAAGCACGCTGCCAAGACGGAACACAGCGGAAGCAGAGAACCGTTTCAACGCGTTCCGCGCATAGGCAGTGGCCGCGTGCGGAAAAGCCTGAACGGTTGTGGGGATGACGCAGAGGCCATCGATGCGCCGGGGATTTGCCGTGGAAAGAAGTTCGACGGTGCGGACGGCTTCGTAGCCCGCCTGCCGGACGAGCGGCAACTGACGGCTCCGGAATTTTCCGCCGGGGAAACAAAAGACGCGGCAGCGCGTTCCGGTGAGCTGTTCGATCCATTCGCGCGAACCGGAAAGCTGAGCCAGGGCTTCGGCGTCCGGGAGCGTATCGATGGCAACGTGTTCCAGGGTGTGGCCGCCGATCTCGAACGATTTGGCCAGTTCGCGAACTTGCGAAGGGTTCATCACCGGCCTTTGGCTGGAGCGTGGAACGTAGAAGGTGCCGGTGAGACTGTGTTTGGCCAGGAGTTCCGCGACGCGCATATCCAGCGGATGGCCGTCATCCCAGCTTGTGGTAATTCGGCAATTTCGTTCAGCTGGATTCAAGGAGTGCTCTGCTCTCTTCGCCATTTGAGCGGGCCCCAGTGCCATTTCGGCTGCGCCAGGCACTGTCCGATGCCTCTCCGGAAATTCTCGACCATGACTTCGATGGAATATTTCTCGGCGGAGTTGGCGGCGCCTTCGCGAAGCCGTTGCAGTTCGCTGGAATGGGAAAGCAGCGAGGCTACTGCACGCGCATACTGCTCGGGATCGGGAGGAGTCATCAAACCGTTGCGGCCTTCTTCGAAATATTCCATCTCCGGCCCGTGAATGGAAAGGCGAGTGGCGACAAGAGGCAAACCGGCGGCAAAGGCATCGAGGACGGCGAGGCCGGCCCGGCCGGGAAGAAGAAAGACATCCGCGATGGCCAGCAATCGCGATTTGCGATTGCCGAACTTTGGGCCTACGAAGTGAACCCACGGACAGTGCGCCGCGCTTTGCTTGATTTCCACTTCGTCGGGGCCGCCGCCAACAACGATGAGCTGAAATTCGGGAAGGGTTTGCCGGATTTTTTCGCCGGCTTCGATCAGGAAGGGTACGGATTTTACTTTGTGCAGCATGCCTACGAAGATTCCCACGGGCGCGGATGGGCCGATGCCCAGTTTGGTGCGAAGCGCGGCTTTGGCGTTCGAACTGAGATTTTTTATGCAGCTTTGGACTCTTCGTGTGTCGACGGAGTTCTGCACCGCGGTGATTCTGGCGGCAGGTACGCCGTGTTGCTGCAAATAGCGCGCGGTGCCTTCGGTGTAGGCAAACCACCAGTCGACCCAATTCACGGAGCGATGCTTGTACCACTCGGAAAAGCGAGAGCGATCCGCTTGCAGGTTTTCTCCCAATCCCCAAAAGGCAATTCTCTTAAGCTTGAAAAGCGAAAGCGGAAAAAGGAAGTGGTTGACGATGAATTTGTTGGCATGGTCCATGACGACGAGATCGGCGGAAGCGATTTCCCGGAGGGCCGGCTGAAACAAGAGCCGCTGGCTGGCGATCCACCAGCCGTGGACTTTCACGCCGTACGCGCGCGGCAACTCGCAATTGTCGTGTTTAGCCGCTTCCGCCGCGGTAGGAGGGCTATAAACGACGCGTAGCTGAATATCTTCCTCGGCAAGCGCAGCGTGCAAACGCTCGTAGAACGGTTTGCGGTACCGCTTGATCTGCGCTTCGATGATGAGGATTTTTTTCATCTTGTCGGGTGCATCCATGGAAAGGCGCTGGCCGCCGAAGGGTTAGCCGTCAGATCCCCCGGACGAAAGTAAAAATTTCCTTTCGCGGGCAGACATAGCAAATCTTCATTCCGTATTGGTCGAGCAGTGCGAGAGCCTGGCCGGTTTTTTTCGTTCCGAGAGAGGACAACCGGTGGTGAAACTCGACGAGAAGCTGGTTGATGGGAATTTCCGAACTCACAATGTCCTCGATGACGGCATACTCGGCGCCTTCGATGTCCATCTTGAGGATGTCGAGGTGGGAGTGGCCCAGGCGCTTCATGGCCGTGGAGAGCCGCAGGACGGGAAGGCGGACGGACTGATTGGCGTACTGGCGCGCGGGGATGATGGAGTGCGAAACCCAATCTTCGCGCGGCGGAAGATAAAAGGCTTCTTCTCCGTCGTGCCGGGCAATCCCCTCGGGATGAAAATGAAATTCGGGCGGCAAGGTTTGCGAAGCGAGCCATTTGCGGACTTTGGGAGTGGGATCGAAGGCCTCGACGTTTACGCCGAACCGCTCGATCAGAGATAAATCAAAGGAAATGTCTTCGCCGATTCCGAGCGAGTAGACGACTGCGCTGGAGTCGATGGCAGACAGGTCCAAGCAGTAACCGCCGTAGTCTGATCCGAATTTGACGAGAGAGCGCGAGAGCTGCGGATGAGGAGGCGCAAAACGCCATTCCGCGAAAGACCGGATCCGGTTGCGAAGGTGCTGCTGCAAGGTCATGCCGTGGCTCCGGACACACCAGCACATTTGCCGGCCAGGCCGGAGCCGGTACGAATTCGGAGAACACAGACGGAAGCCAGAGCGAAGAAATACCAGACAGTGGGATACCGCATGGGTTCGGTGGTGACGCTCATCAGAACGGTGGCGAGCAGAACAATCAGAAGCAGAGTTCCCACGTCGCGATCGAAACTGCCGCGCGCACACCTTCGCAGACGCCGCACAATCGCCAGGAATCCGCCAAGAACCAGGAGATAGAGCATTAACCCGACGAGGCCATAGGCATGGAGAATGCGGAGGAAGTCGTTGTGCGGCTCGTTGGTAATTCCATCGGCCAAACCGGGGACAAAACCCTCGGCGATCGAGCCGCCTTTTCCGATAAACCAGATGGCCGGGTGACTGGAAAACAGGGAGTCCAGAAAAATCACCCACAAGGCGCCGCGGCCGCGAAGAAACTCTTCACCGCCCAAATCGATTTCACCGCTTACCGCTTGCCTCAGAGGCGCATAGAGAGATTCCACTCTCTCGGAGAAAAGCATGCCGAACAGGAGGAGAGTTAACGCGAAAATCATCACCGCTTTGGTTTTCTTCGTGAAGACCTGCCACAAGAAGACTTCGAGACCAATCACGATCCAGCCGGCCCGATGAAACGTAAAAAACAAGGCGGGCGCGGAAAGACATAAGAAACCGGCAGACAGAAACCAGGAGAAAGTGGCTTTCTCCGAGCGGTCCCTCATCCAGAGGGCCAGAGGCACACCGATGATCAGATAGCGCACGAGTTCCAGCGGCGTCTGGTACATGCCGCTGGCTCGCCCCACTTCCCGGCCATCGGCCCAGTCCCAATAGGAGAAGGGCACCAGCCCCATCGCTTGAAGAAAAACAAAAAAGATGGGTACCAGCAAGACAAGCAAGAAGAATCGCGTGAATCTTGCGAGTTTATCCGGCGTATCGAGCGCGTAGCCAGCGACAAAAAACAGCAGTGCTCCCGAGTACAGCCGAAGCAGCTCATTCATTCCCCAGTCGCTGGGAGTGACGGCAACGGAGAACAATGCCCATGCCAAAAAAGCAATGAGCGCTTTGGAGCGGATGAGCTTCCGGCGCATCTTGAAGATGGCCAGCGCGCTCAGGAGGAAGGCGAACAGGGCTACGACCGTCTGGAGGTTTACGCCTTGCTGGAGGATTTCGACATAGCGCCAATTCCAGGTCAGGTCAATCAACGGTTTTGAAATCAAAAGCCAGAACACCCAAATATCGACGCGAGTGGCGGCGCGCGCAAATCCGTAGACAGCCGCGTATACCACGGCAGCCACCAGCCCGAAGGAACTCTGAAGCAAGGCCAGCCCCGGAGATGGAGATGGCTCGGTGCGGGAAGCAGAGCCCCGAGGCAGCCCGGAAGATTGCAAGGTTTCTGGATAGTCGTTCATGCCCATCGAGTTCTGTGCAAGCAGCAACCGTTGCGCGTATCTAAACGCTCATTGGCGAAATTTTGTCGGCCACCACCCAGTAGGCCAAAGCAAGGGGATACATCAGACTTGCCGGAAGACGCTGCATAAGGGACAGCCAGGGCTGACCACGCACAATGCGCGGCTCAAAGTAATAACGCGTGATGGCAAACCCAGTTTTCTGCAACAGGACGTCGATGTTTTCGAGGCTGAAGCTATAGAGATGTCCCGGATGGTGGTAAAAATACCTTTGGCCGCGAAGGCGGTTCACCAAGCTGGTCTCAATGGGCAGGCCCAAAACCAGCTTTCCCCCGGGAACCAGGATTCGGCGGCATTCGCGAAGCAGATGGACCGGCGCATCCACATGCTCGAGCGCGTGAGAACAAAGAATGGCCTGATAGCTCTCGGAGGCAACCGGCAAGTCGCGATTCAAATCCGCCGCCTGGACATTGAGGTTTAGAGACTGGCAATGCTCGAGATTGGGTTTGGAAATGTCGATGCCCAGAGAACCGGGGCGGAACTGGCGCAAATAGACACCCGTTGCGCAGCCCAGGTCGAGCACGGGAAAATTGCGGAGCCAGGGCAGAACATAGCGAAAGGAGAGCAGCTGGGCTTCTGGAGCGGCGAGTTCCAGGTAGTGCTTTGTTGTTTCCTCGTACGGCGGCATGAGACAAGGTATTGCGCGATCGCCGTAAGTTTCCGGCAAGGAAAGTCCTTCCAGAGTTTCTCCTCCTTTATGCGCCATGCTCACACCAGCTTCATGATTCACGTGTCCCTCTCGTTCCTTCGTGTGTGGGCCATAGTTCGATCGGTACCGGAGCTCCCCAGCGGCAGTAGGAGAAATAAACGGCGGCGGCCAAGACCGCCGCGCTGCAAACCACACTGGCGGCTCCGCCGGCCACTCCCCAGCGCGGCATGAACAGTGCACTGGTCGCCAGCGCCGTGAACGCGGAAAGGACGTAGGCAAGGAGCTCATAGCGAGACTTTCCGAGCGCTCGAAGGGCATAGGAAAAGCTGGAAGCGCTTCCAGTGAAAACGGGAGCAAGCGCCAAGAGCGGGATCAGCCATGCAAAACTTTTATAGCGCCCGGCATAGAAGAGGTGCTCCGCCTGGCGCGAAAACAAGGCCAAAAAGAGGACGAACAGGCATCCCACGACCGCCAGAAAGCCGGAGGCGAAGACGACTTTGTAGTGAAGACGGTGAAAGTCGCCGCGGCCAAGCTCTCTGGAAATACTGGGAAGTACGATTTGCATGGTGGCAGCAATCACTTGCGACATGGCCAGCGCAGGAAGCTGCATGGCACGCAGAACGCCAGCGGCGGTGAGGCCGAGGAGACTGGCTGCGAGCAGCACTTGAGCTTGAACCGAAATCCAGGACAAAAGCGTGGTCACGGTCAGCCAGCGGCCGTAGCTCCAGTTTTCGCGGACAACAGTTAGCAAGGGAATCCCAAGGTCCTCGCGGTCGCTGAGGTTTGCCAGTCCCAAACGCCACAAGAGCAAGCCAGCCGCGGCGCAGCTTGCCATGCTCATCAGCAGGAAGGCCGTAAGGGAGCTGAGATGGCTAAAACGTCCGAGGGCCCCGAGACCGCAAAAAACAAAGAGCGCGTAGGTGCCGCTTCCCAAGACGGCCAGGGAAGGCCGATCGGCCGCGTAACACATCCGTCTGGCGAGCCAGAGAAGCAGGAGAAATGGCAGGGCTAGTCCGCCACCGATCATGGGGCCTGCCAAGGGGCTGGCAGGCATAAGCCGTGATAGAAGAAAACCGATCGAACATACAAAAAGAGAAAGCGCTCCGACGAGCAGCGCGTGCACAGAAAGTTGCGCGCGGAAATAGGCAGGCAAACTCAGGGAGTGACGCGATGGGCCCATTACCGTTACGGGCTCAAGCAAGAGAACGTTATGAAAGCCGGAAACGAAGAGATACCCAGTATACGCGACCGTAAAAGCCCCGTACGCCAGCGGCGGCATCCATCGGGCGAGCAGAATGTTTATTCCGAAACCGGCGCCGGCGGTCAGACCCTGATCGAGAAGAGAGAGCGCGGATCGCTTGCCCCACACACCGAGACCTGCGGGAGCAGAGGCCGCTTTTGTCGCGGACGGAGGCGGAGAGGCCGTGGGCTTTCCGAGAGTGGAGTCTAGCGCTGGCAGAGTGAAAAGACTCATGGAATGAATCAGGCCCCTTCCGCGCGGAAGACGGCGGGAATCGTTTTCAGCAGAATCGTCAAGTCCAGGCGCAAGCTCCAGTTTTCGATGTATTCGAGGTCGAGGATCATGTTGGTTTCGAAGGATGGATCGCGGCGGGCGGTGACTTGCCAGAGGCCGGTTACGCCGGGCTTTACGTCGAGGCGGCGGAGATGTTCGACGGTGTAGCGCTCGAAATCGTCGACGGGATGCGGGCGGGGGCCGACCAGGCTCATTTCGCCGCGCAAGACGTTAAGCAGCTGCGGAAGCTCGTCGATACTGAACTTGCGCAGCCAGCGGCCGCAGCGCGTGACGCGCGGATCGTTTTCCATTTTGAAAAACGGGCCGTTGCGCTCGTTCGTTTTGCGCAGGATGTCTTTTTGCGTGTCTGCTTCTTCGACCATGGTGCGCAGCTTGTAGCAGCGGAATCTTCTTCCTTTTATTCCGACGCGCATTGCCGGATAGAAAACAGGGCCGGCGGAATCGCAGCGAATCCAGATCGCAGCAAGGGCCAGGGCCGGGGCAGTCAGCAGAAGCAGGGCAGCGGCTCCCAGGAGATCGACGAGGCGCTTGACAGCCAAGCCAAGCACCGGAATCGGCTCGCCGTGCAGTTCGATGACCGGGAAGCCGCCAATCGTTTCAACGGGAGCGCGCCAGCCCAATCCGTCGTAAAGGTCTGGGACAACGTTAAGGCTCAGGCGCAGGCGCCGCGCTTCGAGAAATATTTCTTTCACCATTTCGCGATCCGCGGGAAGCGTGACGAACAGCTGGTCGGCAAACTGTCCCAGAGCCACTGTGCGGAGGTCGCGCACGGAACCCAGGACACGCGCATCGCCGTTGGGATGAGAATCCAAAAAGCCGCAAACCTGGTAGCCCAGTTGCCGATTTTCTTCAAGCCAGGCCGCCAGCGCCCGGCCCAGCTTGCCGGCTCCAACAATCAAAACGCGCGAAACGCCTTCGCCGCGCTCGGCTTTTCGCAGGATGTAGCCACGCTTGGCGTAGCGCCAAGCCGCCAGCGCAGCGACATCGCATGCTCCCGAACAAGCTACGACCAGGCGCGAAATTTCTTTGTTGCCGGAAGTGAAAATGAACAGAGCCAAAAGCGCGGTAGCAAATCCAACCGCTCTCGCAACGTTCGCACTTTCCTCCCAGGCGCTACGTTCGCGGGCCGTGCGATATAAATCCTGGCTCATACAAGCCAGCACTACGAGTCCGGCATAGAGAAGCAGGAATCCGGGATAGCTTGCCGACCAAACCTGGCGAGCAAGGTCCTCCGGGGAAAGAGGCGCCTCGGCAAAAGGATTTGCGAAACCGAACCGCAACAAAAAGACTCCGGCACCGCACGCGCACACCAACGCAAAGTCGATGGCGGCGTAGGCGGCTTGACGGGCGAGTCTTGTACTATGACGCGCGGTCTTGACGCGTCCGGGAAGAACTTTCGCTCCCGGCAGCCACATTTCCGGTGCGAGTTCGCGAATGAGTTGCGCATTCGCAGAAGAGGGCGCACGCGACGGGCGTGTTGCTGTTCCGTTCATACGTCCTCTACACCAAACCGTTTCTTGCCACGCGCGCGAGATCCGAGGCGTGGGCAGATTTCTCTGGTTCTTCTGCGGAAACGGAATTGTTTGATGCAGGCGCAGGCTTGCGATGGCGCACTCGGGCAAGCACTTGCAAAAACGCTGCGGCGGAAGGGGCCAGGCGCAAGGCATCCGCGTGAAGTGTTCCGGCAATTTCCGTTGCAAACTGTTTTCCAGGATCCAGCGGATCCATTTCCTGCCACGCGCGACGGATCAAAATCCACGCGCACGCAACGAGAAAGGCGGACGCCGCGCCGGACAACGTCAACAAACCTCTGGGTGGAAAGGATTTCTTGGTGGGTGCAACGGCGGCGTCCAGGACTTTGACGCTGGGCACTTCTTTGGCTTCCTGGACTTTGGCCAGTTCGTACTGCTGGGTGAGCAATTCGTAGACGGTTTCCTGAATTTTGGTCTGGCGGAAGAGGTCGGCATAGGTAACGCCGAGCAGCGGCAACTGGCGGATGGCGGGATACAAAGAGGCATCGGTTTCCGAGGATGGCGCTGCCGAAGTTCCGCTCACGCCTCCCATTTTTCCGAGTTGCGCGCGGAGTTCCGAGACTCTGGCGCGGAGCGCGCGGACGCGGACATTCTGGTCCGTGTACATCGCTCCCAGACCGTGCAGTTCGGCTTCCGCCGCGATCAGCTGTCCTTCGAGTGTGGCTGCGGCTTCCACCATGGCTTTGCTCTGCGCGGGAATATCGATCGCGGTGTTTTTGCTCGCGAAGATGCTGAATTTCCGGGCGGCGCTGTCGAGATCCTGTTTTACGGTGCGCAACCGTTCTTCCAGAAAAATGCGTTCGCGCCGGGCCGAGGAGGTACTGACCTGCTCGACGAGGCGGTCGAGTTCGTCGACATACGACTGCGCCATGGCGGCCGCCCGTCGCGGGTCGTGGTCGGTCACCGTGACGGCGATGATTCCGCTTTTGCGGTCTTCCGCAACGCGGGTATGGGCGGAAAGCACGGCGCGCGCGTCTTCCATTTTCGAGGCGTGGTACTCGCGACGGAGATCGAATTGCTCGATCAACCGGTCTTGCACGGTGCGGCTTGCGAGAATTCCAACAAACAAAGCGCCCGAATTTTTTACGCCGAGCAGGTCGCCAGCAACGCCTCCCAACCCTCCAGCTCGCCCTGCCAATGCCGACATCATGGCCATGCCGGAACTCGACTGGCTGTCCGGAGGCATCAGCTGAGTCGTGGCTTCATAGCGAGATGGAATCAGCAGGGCGAGGCCAAGGCTCGCAAGCGCGCCGAAGACGAACGCTTTGGCCAAGAGCTTTCGGGCATCCCAAAACAAGCGAAGCTGTGCAATCAGCCGCTGGCGGCTATCGCGCGCTTCGTTCTCATTCGCGCCGCTTAGCTGTTCTGTAGGCAATGCACTCACGCCGTTTCGATGCTCCTTCCTATTTCTTCCGTGGAGTGATTTTTGTGGAGGCGCAGCAGTCTCATGGAATCGCCACGGCTGCCGCTAATGCCCCGGCTTGCGCGATCTGGGCGATGGCAACCAGGTTTTTCCAGACATTGCTACCGACCACGGACCGTTCTGGGACTACAATCGTGTCGCCGGGACCGATGGTCGAAGACTCGACGCCTCCCGACCACATGCCGCTGCTCCCGCTGGTCACCAACCCGCTCGAACGGATAATGAAAATGGCTTTTTTGTTGGCGAGACTGGTGGCTCCGCCGGCCCGGGAGAGATACCAAGCGGTGTTTTTTCCCGGTGTATAGGTGATGGCATTCGAGTTATAAACCTGGCCAATAATCAAAACGAATCCCGGCTGCTTGGGAACTTCAAGCGAGTCTCCGGCGCGCAACTCGATGTCGTCTGAAGAACCCGGAAAGTCCTTTTGACCCTGGCGGAGGTGCACAACGAGACGCCCGCTGATGGGCGCGCGGCGCAGCGCATCGACGATGCGCTGGCGTTGTTGCAAGGCAGCTTGTTGCAACGCAGCCTCATCCGAGCCGCTGGTAGTGATGGCCGTTTTGACGACTGTGGATTCCTGCTCGAGCCGCTGAATCAGTTCTTGCCGGCTCTGCTCCTGCATTTTGCGCACTTCGATGCGCTCGAAGATGGCAGCTTGCGGATAGGCGGAAGGCAGCATGCCGCCCGCGCGACGGAGGAGCGAACTCATGCGTTCGCCTGGCTCGATGCCGTAGACACCGGGCTTCGCGACTTCGCCGTGCAGCGTGACGGTGGCGCCGAGATCCTTCCAATGCGCCTGTTGCGGGACGGTAAGGACATCGCCGTCGTTCAAGAAAACGTCCGCGCGGGCTTCCCCATGAAGAGCGCTGGCCAGATTCACGGATTGTTCTCCGGAGGGTTGCGCCCCTGCACCGTCCAAAATCTGGTAGTGCACCAAATCGGCGCTGGCAGGATTCGCGCTGCGCAACACTCCGCCAGCGGAGCGGACCAAGTCCGAAACGCGCATGCCGGAAGCCAGCGGATAGCGTCCGGGGCGGCCAACTTCTCCGCGCACGTAAACGGTAGATGGATTCACTCTTTCGGGCTGGCGATGCACCAGGATGCGGTCTCGCGGTTCGATAAGAATATTGTTGAGCGGGTCGCCGGCCAGCGCTTCACGAAGCGAAACGCTGAAGACCTTTGTGGTGCCATCCGGCAGAGCGCGGAAAAGCTGCGCGGATTCAAGCCAGCTTTCCGGAGTAAGGCCGCCGGCTTGATAGATGGCATCGCGCAGGTGCTCTTGCCCGGAAGCGCGATAGCGCCCGGCAGCACGAACTTCGCCAATAACCACAATTTCTGGCGCCGCTTCGAGGTCGTATCGGCCAAAAATACGAATGGTGTCGAGCGGCTGGAGTTTGGGTGCGCTTTCCGGATGGGCGAGCGCCGCAGCCAGATTGAAACTTTCGACCACCGGCCGGTTGTCCGGCTGAGCAATTCGCACAATTTCGGCGTATCGCTCCGCGGGCTCCGGCAAAAGTTCCTTGTACGAGGAAATCAGGTCGGTCAGCTTCATTCCATTGCGGAAGGAATATTTGCCCGGACGCAGGACGTGGCCTTCGAGATAAACGCTTTCGGTGTTGTAGGGGGCGATGGGGAAGATATGAATTTCATCGCTGTCCTGAATCGGGAATTTCTCAAATGCCGCCTGCAAGGAATCTTTGTCGCTGTTTTCTCCCACATCCAGGCTAAGCATGGTGCGCTTTTCGTGCGCTTCCATGCGCTGCACTTCGATGTGGCGCAGCGCTGCTGCCGGCAAAATACCTCCGGCAAGTTCCAGCACATCGTTCAGATTTTTTTCTCCGTGGAGTTCGTAAACCGCCGGCCGCCGGACCATTCCTTCGACGGTGACACTCGAACCCATAGGCGGCACGCGGAGGGAATCGCCATTCTCGAGACGTTGCATGTCGCCGCGGATGCCGTGCAGCAAAAGATCGTAGGCGTCGACTTCTTCCAAAAGCGTTTTCCCGCGATAGTGCTCGATGCTGCGCAGCGAACCTCGAGGAGTAACTCCGCCAGCCGCAAAAAGTGCGTTCAGCGGCGTCGAGAGCGAACTTACGTCGTACGCGCCCGGCGCAGCCACTTCGCCGACCACATACACACGGACCGTGCGCAGCCGCAGCAGAGAAACGTCTGCGGAAACATCGCGAAACTGCGTGCGCAGAACGCGTTGCACGGCTTCCTGCACCTCGCCGAGCGATTTTCCGGAAACCAGAAGAGGCCCCGCTTCGGGCAATAGCAAACGCCCTTCACGGTCCACTGTGCGAAACAGCCTTTGCGAAACGCCGCCCCACAAATCGATGGAAAGACCGTCACCCGGTCCCACCACATAGTCAGGCCCGACCGGAAGATCCATCGGCAAGGCGCCAGTGTTGGCGCGGTCGTGCTGAAAAACGTCCAATCCAAAACGCCGAGAGTGCTGAACGGGAGCGGCCGCTTGGACATATAGGTCATAAAGGGACGGCACGTCTGCATAGGGATTTGGGCGATGCACCATGCGAACAGGCTCAAGGGCCGCAGTGGAAAATTCAGAAGAGGCTGAGCTCGAAGTTCTGCGATCGGAGGTGTTGCGGCCCGCGCGCGGCCCCGAACGGTTTTCCGGTTGAGAGTACGTCCCCGACTGCGATGGAGGCACCTCGCCGGAGGAACTCGGCGGCAGACTTTCCATTTCTTTCGTGCTGGGGTTTCCGCGAAGGGAGGAGGTTTCCGAAGGGTCGAAGCCTCCTTGAGGCAGAGAAGCCAGGAGCGTCTCCCCGCCGTCGGAAGCGGAAAGATCGGCGCGCAGTTCGCGCGGAGCTTGGCCAGCGTCTTTGCGCGCTGGCGCGGCAGGGTAGCTATCGTAAGGATTGGTCTGCTCTGGCGGAACATTCTGTTGTTCAGGACGTTCCAGAGGAAAGACGTTGCGGTTCGTCTCCCGCGCTGGATAATCGCAATCGGCGGAGCGCTCTGGATCGCAAACCGAGGTCTGTGTAACAGGAGGGAGCGTGCGAGATTCTGAGTTACGTTCTGCTGCGTGGGCAATGGCGTAAGCGCGATCTTGCAGGACAAGTGTATGCTCGGCACCAAGATCAGAATCGGGATTCACTTTGGGAAGCAGGTAGCCATAGCGGCGTAAGAGCCGCGTAGCGAGTACTCTTGCCCGCAAGTCTTCGTTAAGACGCTCGGTGACGGCGGCGTCCGTGAGGTCCGTTTCATCGAGAAGCTGGCCGGCTGCGCCAGCGTCCTGCGCCAATAGCCGCTTAAACTCCACCATCAACCCGGCGTCTCCATTCAAGAAATTGAGGATTTGTTCGGCGCTGGCTGCCACTCGGTCGAGATTGTCCGTGACTATATCCGGGGAAGAATGGCTGCCACGGTTTGGCGGCTGCGAGGCGGCTTGTTTGCTTTCTTCTGGTCCTCGCGCTGTGGCGCTGCCTCCAGCGCTTTCTTGCGCATGAACACACAAGGAGCCGGCCGTGCAAAGAAATAGAAGAAAAAATGCGGCATTGACTCGACTGTATCTGCCACGGCTGGGGTTTCGACGATAGGAACGACGCGTTCTCATCAGGGTGCTCCTCCGCCGGTGCGCGTGGTTGTTCCCCGCATCACTCCCAGCAGGGCCTCTTCGCTGGCTTCCATGGTTGTCGAATGAATTTCCAGCGAAGCCCAGTAAAAGACTCCGACATTCGTGTTGGGCGCCACGGCGATGATGCGGAGGGCGGGAAACTCCTTCAAAAGCTGATCGCACAGCGGCGGGCGCCGGCTGGATTCATCCGAAGCGATCAGCAGAAAATCCGGTTTGGTCTCCGCCACCAGCGAAGGGATGTCCTTTTCATTCTCCGCTTCCCCCACGATGCTGATCCCTGCTTGCTCCGACAAAGTCGAGAGCACCAATTCCCGTAACAAACGGGGACGGTTGGCCACCAGGACGCGGACGCTTGTTTCCATGGACCCCTCCCCTGCCAAGGAAGACTAGAGGATTGTGCGGGGGAGAGGCAGGCTGCAAAGCGTACGGAGAAGGAGGTACCGGAGGGTTCCGGGCTAGTACTCCGCGGCGTGGGACCGGATGGGTACTGAATTAGTATTTGGCGGCGGTGTTCTGCGAAATGGCCTGGGCCAGCTGTTCCGCTTTCAATTGCGGCCTCAGCGAAAAGAAGTTGTGACGGCATGGCGCACAGCGAACCGCCGCAAGCCTGAGCCACCTGCCCAACGCTGACGTGATCCCAGTGACCTTCTCGGGAGTAATTCGGTGCAGCGCCAGGTTGCCGCAGAGGCCGCACCGCGCATACAAAAGATGCCGAAGCGGGATAGCCCTTGCATGGAAGCGCGTCTTGCAAGAAAGACAACGCCAGGGAACCACACCCACAGCACTGAACAAATAATCAGGAATGGACCGCCGCCTCGACCGCCGGCTGGTCTCGGCTTGACACTCTGGACAGTTCATCGAAGGATTATTGAGGGTCCTCTTGGCATGAGGATAGGAGAAGTGGCTGGTTTCAGCAAGAGGGAGTCGCGTCAAAGTTAACGAGCACGTACAATAGAGAGCGCCATGTCCGACTATACCGATGAACACGCCCGAGCGGGCATCGAAGCAAAAATGCCGAAGCTGGATACCTGGCCCAATCAGTACCCGGGCTACGTCATCACGACGCGCTTTCCGGAATACACTTCGGTTTGTCCAAAGACTGGCATGCCGGACTACGGGACGATCACGATTCAATACATGCCGCGTAAAGAATGCATCGAGCTAAAGGCTCTCAAGATGTACCTGCTCGCGTATCGCGATCTGGGAATCTTTTATGAAAATGCCGTGAACAAGATTCTTCATGATATTGTCGAAGCTGTCCGTCCCGAATGGTGTGTGGTGCGCGGCGAGTTTACGCCGCGCGGGGGGTTGACCACTTCGATTTTCGCTCGCTGGCCCGAGCACTCCCCCGGCAGCAAATCGGGGAGCAAAGCTCGCTCGCCGCGAGGCAAGTCCCGCTAAGCGCGCCCGTAGACAGAGCGCGAGTTGCGGTAGATAATTTTACTGGCATCCAGATCTCAGCCTGGAGCCATGATTGAGGAGGGGGAATGAGCATTTCTCCAAATGTGCCGAGCCCGGAAGAGTCGTACCGTTATGAGTCCACAGGAACCCCGCGATGGATCCCTGTGCTGTTTGCGGTTCTTTTTATCGTCATCGTCGCGCTTGGGTATGTCGGCTATTCCGGAATTACCCGGCTCGAGCAAAATCTTGCCAAGGAGCAGGACCAGAACAAAGTCCTGACCGCGCAGCTCGAACAAGCCAATACGCGTCTCGCCGATTTGAAAGGCCACATCGAAGTTACGGAACAAAAAGTCGGAATGACCGTCGCGGAACTGGCGCAAGCGAAGAGCCGCGCGGAATCCATCCGCAAGGAGCAGGTGGACTCTGACCAGCGGCTGGCGGCGCAACTCTCTCAGGTTAAAAAAGAAAGTCAGGAACAGATTGGCGCGGTGGCCACCGAAGTTGGCGGCGCGAAGAAAGATATCGAAGCAACGAAAACGGATCTCGAAGCCACCAAAGGCAAGCTCGAACGGGCCACGGGCGACATGGGCGTAATGAGCGGGCTGATTGCGCGCAATCACGACGACCTGGACGAGTTGAAACGCCGCGGCGATCGCAACTACTACGAATTCACGATCACTAAATCGAAGAACGGCGAAAAGGTCGGGCCGACACAGCTAACCCTCAACAAGACGGACCCCAAGAAAAACAAGTACACGCTAACCGTACTGGTGGACGACCGCACCATCGAAAAGAAAGACAAAACCGCTGGCGAGCCCGTGCAGTTCTACGTCAAGGGCGCGTCGCGTATGGCCCCGTACGAAATCGTGGTTTTCGATGTGGGCAAGAACCAGGCTACCGGCTATCTTTCCACTCCGAAGGATGTAGGCGCAAGCGCGGCTCCTGCAGCGGCGCCAGCCGCAGCGCCGGCCGCCGCTCCGACCAAGCCTTCTTAAGCGGAGTGTTGGCTTTCGTATAGCAAAATACACATGCCCTGTTCCGCGTTATGGAAACTTCGCGCGGGGCAGGGCTTCTTTCTTTTTCCGGGCTGCTCTACGATTCCAAATCGGAACATGTGGCTTTCCTTTTGCGCCCGAGCGATCCCTTTTATTGCGTGGATTCTCTTGCTTACGCCGCCCGCGTTTCCTCAAGAGCCCGCTCCACCACGCGCCGACATCCGAGTTAGAGTAGACCGGGTCAACGTAGGAGTGATCGTCACCGACTCTCGCGGACAATTTATCGGCGGCCTGCGCCGCGAAGATTTTCACCTCATCGACGACGGCGCCGAGCAGCCCATCACCGATTTCCTAAGCGTCGACGAACCCGCTCAAATTCTGCTTCTTATCGAAGCTGGCCCTGCCGTTTACCTCCTTCAGGGCGGGCATCTTCAAGCCGTCCATGCTCTGCTCGACGGCCTTGCGCCCGGCGACCGCGTGGCGGTCGTCCGTTACAACGCCGCGGCAGAGCCAATCCTCAATTTCACTCAGGACAAACGCGCTGCTACCGGGGTGCTGGATCAGTTGCAATTTAATCTGGGGTTCGGCCAATTGAATCTCGCCTCGAGCCTGGACACCGTGCTCGACTGGCTCGCAAGCGCTCCGGGCAAGAAATCCGTAGTGCTGCTCTCGACCGGGGTCGATACTTCTCCGCCCGGCGCCGTGGAAAAGCTGCTGAACCGCTTGAAATCCTCCGATGTGCGGATACTGGCAGTATCCCTTGGAGGCGAACTGCGCGGCCCAAATGTCTCCGCGAAAAAACATTCCAAACAAGCGCCGGTAAATCCGGAAAAAACGCAAGCTGCCGCGGAAGAATTTGCGCGAGCCGACGAAGCACTAAAAAACATCGCGCAAGCCAATGGCGGCCGCGCCTACTTCCCTAGAACCACGAAGGATTTTGCCGATGTCTTCGCGGAGATCGCGCAGCTCGTGCGGCACGAATACAATCTGGGTTTCGATCCGCCAACCCGCGATGGGAAGGTACACTCGATTGAGGTGCGGCTCACCAATGTCCCAGCAGAAAATTCGGGGAAGATCGCTGCCGGCGCGCCGCGGAGTCCAGCCTACCGGGTCGATCATCGCCAGGCGTACGTAGCCCCGCCGGCGGAGCAGCCGTAATTGCTAAATTTCTGTTTGCTTTTTTCGTACGCGAGGAAAATTCGGCAGTCGGCCCATTCAGAAGGAATACTAGTCGAATTGCTTCAAGGTATTCGCCATCTCCGCCAATTTCTCATTCATCAAACCAAAAACGGTTCCCGCTTCAAACGTCCCATCGCCGTTGCGCGCGCCGGCCGCGGACTTCGTTAAGATCTCAATCCCCTGCTCCACTCGGCCGACCGGCCAAATATGAAACTTCCCCGCTGCGACCGCATCCATCACGTCTTCGCGCAGCATCAGGTCTTCGACGTTGGACTCGGGCATGACTATTCCTTGCGTCCCCGTCAGACCCTTGATCCTGCAGACGTCAAAAAAACCCTCGATCTTTTCGTTGATGCCGCCGATCGCTTGAATATCGCCCTGCTGATTCATCGAACCGGTCACGGCGATATCCTGCCGCAAGGGAATTCCGGAAAGCGCCGAGGCCAGGGCATAAATTTCCGTCGAGCTCGCGCTGTCGCCATCCACTCCCGAATAGGATTGTTCGAAACAAATGCTCGCCGAGAGCGAGAGAGGCTTGTCCTGCGCAAAGAGGCTTCGCAAATATCCGGAGATGATGTGCACCCCTTTGTCGTGGAACCTTCCGCTCAAATTGGCTTCTCGCTCGATATTGATGACTCCCATTTTGCCGAGGGCCGCAGACGCGGTGATGCGAACGGGTTTCCCAAACGAATACCCGCCAATCTCCAAGACGCTTAGTCCATTCACCTGTCCAACGCGCTCGCCCGTCACATCGACGAGCAAAGTTCCTTCTTCGATCATTTCGCGAATGCGTGTTTCGATCAGGTTGTGCCGTTCCATTTTCGAAGCGAGCGCGTCTCTTACGTGCGCCGCACGCACCACCCTCTCGCCTGCAGCGGCTGCAGCGTAGTGCGCCTCGCGCGCCAAATCCGCGATGTCCACGAACCGAGCCGTCACTTTGTTCCGGCGTCCCGCTTTGCGAACGCCGTATTCGAGCATCGCCGCAAACGCCCCGCGATCGAACGGATAAAGCCCTTCTTTTTCCGACAACGTGCGCAGCCGCCCCGCGTACTCGGCGATGACGCCGTCGCTCATGGGCATCTCTTCGTCGAACTCCACACGTACCTTGAAGATTTTCTGGAAGTCCTCTTCGTACTCGTAGAGCATCTCGTAGAGCTGCCGGTCGCCGATCAAAATCACTTTTACATTGATCTCCACTGCCTCGGGCTTCAAAGCGCTTCCGCCAAATGGATAAAACATTTCCAGAGGCTGAATTTCCAGCCGGTTATGATTCAGCGTTCGCTTCAGCGCCCGCCAAACTCCGACCTCCGAGATGGCTTCCATCGAATACATGATCAAGAAGCCGCCGTCAGCACGCAGCAAAGAACCGCCGCGCAAATCCATGAAATCGCTGGTCCAGCCCCCGCGCGTGTCGTAAGCGCGCTGAATTGTCCCAAACAGATTCGCGTACGTTGGCGTCGTCTCGAAAATCACCGGTGAACCTTCGTCTTCACTGTGCGCCAGAATCACATTCACACCGTAGAGGCGGAACGGGTCACGCTCCGGTCCACCGGGGCCGGGCATTTTCGGCAGGCCGTCCGGCGTATCCCCCTCCGACTCACCTTCTCCCTCGCGCTCTTTAAAAGGATCGAGGTTGTCCAGCAGGTGATGCCGAACTTCTTCGAGGTACTCCGAAACGTTCGCACCGGGATATTTTTCTTTTAGCTCTTCGATCACGCCGTCGACCAACACGGACGCTGCTTCCTGCTCCAAATAGCTCAGTTCGCTCGCCAACTCCCGAGACAGAGTCAACGTCTTTCGGTAAACAACCGTAAATTCTTGCCGGAATTGCTCGTACTTCCGCTCAATATCCTCCGCAACGGGTGACTCGAGCTTTCCTTCGTGCACCATTTTCGAAATATCCTCGATCGGAACCATCTGCCCTTCGAGAACGGGAAAAATCTCCGGCAGCGCCACGGCGCCCACTTGCATGTGACCCAGTGCAAACTGCTCGCGCGCGATGCGCCGCGTGAAGTCGTCCATTAACTCTTTTTCGCGGACCGTAAATCGCTCAACGATGCGGCCCTTTTGCCGCTGAAAGGGCTCGCCTTCGAAGACTTGGGGAATTCGCCGCCGCAGAAAGTCGATTCCGGCTTGCATGTCTTTCTTGAACGCGTTGGCTTGCCCGCGAGGCAATGAGAGCAGTCTCGGCCGGTCGGTAATCTTGAAATTGTTAACGTAGCAGCGGTCGAGCGAGGGTTTCGTTAGCGGGTGCAAGTCTTCAATCATTTTGGCGATGGTCCCGCCACGGCTTGTACCTGCCAGCCCGCATACAAATACGTTGTAGCCCGGAGCCGACAACTCCACGCCCATTTTGAGCGCACGTAGGGCGCGCTCCTGGCCGATGAAGCCTTCGCGCAACTCCGCCTGCGCCGTCGTCTCAAACGGTATGCGCGGAAGCTCGCACCGCCAACGAAGTTTCGTCGGCGCCAGCTCCACAGCAGTTGCAGCGGGTTTTATTGTCTTGGAACTCATCCGAGCCGGGTACTCTAGCACACCCATACGGCGGCGACTGTAGTTTCGCCGTCAGCGTTTCCCAACGTGAAAGCCTTTCGTCAACGATTAATTTCTTCGCGGGAAATCCGTATTTGCCTAAGAGGCCGAACTGTGGCATTCACCCGCTTTTCGAGGCCAACTCATCTCGATGCTCCATATACACCCGGAATACGCCCATTGCCGCCGCCACAATCGTCGGACCTGCCACCAACCCAAGTAGCCCGAACGCCTCCAATCCTCCGAGCACTCCAATAAAGAGAAGCAGTTCGTTCAACCTCGTCCTATTCCGCAAAAGCATCGGCCGCACGATGTTGTCCGCCACAGTAGACACTCCGCCGCAAATCATCACCACCAGCAAAGCCTTTCCCCAATGTCCGTTGAAGCCCAGCCACAACGCTGCAGGTCCCCAAATCAACGCTGATCCCACCACCGGTACCAGCGAAAAAAACGCGATCAACACTCCCCAGAAAATCGGCGACGAAATTCCCGTCAGTGCAAACGATATTCCCCCGAGCACGCCTTGAATCGCTGCCACCAACAACCCCACCGCAACGCTCGCGAAGATCAGTTCTTTCGATTCTTCCAGCATGTCCGTCTGTATATCCTCATCAAACGGCAACAAGTGCTTCGCGCCATGCACGATCTCCGGGCCGTCGCGGAACATAAAGAACAACGCAAAAATCAAAATAAACAGATCGACAAAGAAGCTCACCAGGTTCTTCAGCAACCCCGCAAATCTCGTCCCCAAGAACGAAGCAATCTTTTCTGCGGCTTGCTGGACGGGGTCCGACATCTCGATCCCTCGCCACGATTCCGGCAACCGCATCCGGACCCATTGCTCGGCATGCATCACCAAGCCCTCATCCGGCCCCTGCCCGTGGACCATTAAAGCGGTCTGCAGCTTGGCCGTCGCATCGAGCGCTTCTCGCGCCGTATAGACCAGCACCACCAGCGCAGGCACGATCAGCAGCAGCGTCACGCCCAAGGTGCTCGTCATCGCCGCCAGCGAAGGCTTCATCTTGCGCAAGACTCTTTCGTGCAACGGATAAAAGAAGATCGCCAGCACCGCCGACCAGGCGAGCGGCACGAGGAACGGCTCTGCAATTAAAAACACGAAATACCCTAAAAGCAGAATCGCCCCGTAAGAAAGTACGGTGGTTAACTGGCTACTTGTTGTAGTGTTCGTAGGCGTGACGGCTTTCATGCGCGGTATATAATCTCTCAGACTCTTCGAACCAGGTCTCTTTCGGCTAGTTGAGCAAACCAACTATGGCGTCGAACCCCACTCCCCTATCTTCCTATCAAATTCGACTCCTTGCTGTACTTGCTTTGATAAATTTTGTCAACTTCGCCGACCGCCAGGTGGTCGTTCCCCTTCTTCCTCTTCTCCGTCTACAAATGAATGTAACCGATGCGCAGCTAGGTTCCCTACAAACTTGGCTTCTTGTTGTTCTGGCCGTCGCGAGCATCCCCTGCGGTTTTCTTGCCGACCGCTGGAGTCGCACGCGAATCATCACTATTGGCGTGGTTTTCTGGAGCTTAGCGACGATCGCCTGTGGCTTCGCCACTTCGTTCCTGCTTTTGCTCGTGGCTCGCGCTTTGATCGGAGTGGGCGAAGCCGCCTACGCGCCAGCCGCCCAGTCCATGATTTCGGATTCGTTTCCGTATCAACGTCGCGCTATGGCGCAGTCTATTTTCGCCTCGGGTATGCTCCTCGGAGGCGCTGCAGGCCAGGCCTTTGGCGGCATTATGGGTGAAGTCCACGGCTGGAAATACACCTTCATCTTGGTCGGCCTCGTTTGTGTCATACCAGCCCTCTTCGTCATGAAGCTGCCTGAGCCTCCGCGCAGACCGCGTTCCGAAGTGGTCCCGATCCTAAGCTTGCTTGCCGTGCCCGCTTATCTGGCGATGATCGTTGCCGGGACGTGCATCACTTTTGCAAGCGTTTCGCTCCTCACCTGGGGGACGGACTTTGCCGTCAACTACAAGGAATTCAGCTTGCGTGAAGCATCGCTCTCGATCGCAGTGGTGGCTTTGCTCTCGCTTTTGTTCGGAGTCCTTACGGGAGGATACCTTGCCGACCGTCTCCAGCGGAAGTATCCATACGGCCGGATCATCGTGATCGCCGCCGCTTTTTTATTCGCGGCTCCTTTTGTGCTCCTTGCCATTCAATCCGACGAAAAGTGGGTTTTCCTCGCCGCCTTGTTCATTGGCGGGTTCTTCATGTCCTGGTATCACGGCCCGGTCACTGCTGTGCTTCATGATTTGACGCCTCAGCGCGCCCACGCCACCTCCATCGGCGTCTACATGTTCGTCACGCAATTATTGGGAGCTCTGGGACCGCAACTCGTGGGGAAAATCTCTGACGCCAGCGACCTTCAGCTCGGCCTTCAGGTGGCCGTCGCCGTGATGGTCTTCGGCTCGCTTTTGATGTTTCTCGTGATCTATTTCGTCCGCCGCGACGGCCTGCATCATCCTAGCCTGGCCTCGTTCCGCGTCGAACCCGGCGATTAGGCGCCGTCTCATATTTTTACGCAGGAAGTGATTTTCGGCGATCGATGCCAAAGCAGAAAGCTATTTAATTCCGACGAACTCGATCAGCCTTAGGACGTCTGCTTCCGGGACGTCATACAAAGGCCGCTCATCCTCTTCTTCGAGGCGTTCCCTCAAATACTCCGCGGAAACAAAGCTCGCTTCCCGGTCCGTCAGGTCCCGCCCGGCCTTTTCTTGAAATTTCACGAAGGCCGTATGCGCCAGTCCCACAACGTAAGCACCGCCCTCCACAAAAAACTTCGTGTCGATCGTATCGCTATGGCGAGTCGCTACGCCATTCCACATATGCGAAAATCTGCATGGATAGACCTTGCCGCTCAACTTCGATGTCACTTCAAACGCCCCCACAAACTGGCTCATCGCCCCAGCATTTGCCAATACCGGCCGTGTCGTCACAGTTCTCCTCTTCCTCAGTACGCCTTTGCTCGCTTGCTTCTGCTTTAGTCAGCGGCTTACGGCCGCCGCCGTCACCGCATGCGCATAGCTTTGTATGGCCGCAGCGACGCCTGCTCCCGCCGGCGCGCGGTAGCCCTGATCCTGAAGCACTTTCTCCAGCGCCGAAAGAAAGAGCAACACGAACGGCTTCTGGCTGCAATATCCCATCAATCCCACTCGCCAGATTTTCCCCTTTACTGGCCCAAACCCGCCGGCGATTTCAATGTTGAATTCATCGAGCAACTGATTCCGTACCTTCACATCATCGATCCCGTTGGGGATCATGACGGCGGTCACCGTCGGCAGCCTGTCCGCGGGATTCGCCACGAGCAACCCCATGCCCATCGCCTCGATTCCGGCGATCAAGGCCAGCTGATTCATGCGATGGCGGTCCCACCGCGATTCCAGCCCTTCCTCCGCCACAATGCGCATCGCCTCGCGCAACGCATATATCAACGATATAGGCGGTGTGTGGTGATAGAGCCGTTCCTTGCCCCAATAATTCATCGCTGTGGTTAGATCAAAATACCAGCTTTGCACCTTCGTCGTGCGCTTCCGGAAGACTTCCTCCGCCGCCGGGCTGACCGTAATCGGAGACATCCCCGGCGGCGCGCTGATCGCTTTCTGCGATCCGCTGAAACAAATATCAATCCTCTCGCGGTCCACGTGCAGCGGCACGGCCGCCAGGGACGCAACGGTATCCACAACCAAAAGCGCTCCGAACTCGTCGGCAACCTTCCGATACGCATCCAACTTCGTCAACACTCCCGACGAAGTCTCGCCCTGCGCCAACCCGATCATCTTGATCTTTTTGCCTTTGCCCGCTCGCCGCACATCTTCCGCATCCACCGGCTTTCCGTAGGGGGCCTCGACCTTGATTACCTTCGGTGTAGCCCGAGAAGCAATCTCGAACATGCGCTCGGAGAAAACTCCGTTCACCGCTACAATCGCTTCATCGCCTTGTTCCAGCGCATTCAGCACTGAGGCTTCAATCCCGCCCGATCCCGACGCCGAGAGGGGCATCGTCAAACGGTTCTCGGTCTGAAAAATCTGCCGCAGCAAAACTTGCGTCTCGTCCATGCACGTCTTAAACCACGGATCGAGGTGCCCCACGAGCGGCGTCGCCAGGGCACGGTACACGCGCGGGTCCACCGACGAGGGGCCCGGCGTCAGCATCAATCGGTAAGGTGGATTGAGTTCTCCAACAGGTTGCGTCATCGTGTTTGTCCTTCTATTTCCTGCACTAAATTCCTGAGCGATAATACCGGAGCCTACCCCGCTTTGCTTCTTCTGGGGACGCTCGGAAGCACGTCAGAAACGTCAATTTTCTCCCAATGCCCCGGCCATCGCAACCGACAAATTGGCTGCAACCGCCGCCGGAATCCAACTCGCTCAGGCCGGCTGTTTTAATTGGAGTAAGCCGCCCGCAAGAAAAAAGACTCCCACGACAGCGGATAGGTAAACGCCGATGAACGGCCCCAGGAAGTGCAGCAGCAGTCCCACGTTAAGAATCATCGTTGCCGCGCAAATCAGAACGATCCAACCGCCGCGCGCCATTCCGCTTGCTAACACCGCGATCACCGCGAGGCCCAGCATCTCACCCGAAAAAGCCAGCCAGCAGCCCTTCAGAATGCCGTCCATGGGCGCTTTCATACCGCTTACCGTAATCATGCCCTGTAGCTGCGCCAATTTGGCGCCATGCCCAAGCCCCGTCAAAAACAACAACAGGCTCCCTATCCCCGTCAACCATCGTCCTATTTTCATCCGCTCCTCTTCCCATAAAATCTTAGGCTTGCGCTCCGCTGTGCGCCGGATTGTACAATGCCCCATCCCGTATTGGTATTCGCCGTCCCCGACTTCCCGCCCCACTGTTCCACTTTGGCATCGTTACTCTCCTGCTTTGCCTCTTCACGTATGACGCTATCTCTCTGGTAATATCCCCGTTAGAAACGCATAATCGTCTAAGAAGGAACCGTTGTTCCGCGGCCCAGCTTTGCAATGGCTTTCTAGCTTTTTAGAGGATCGCCTCAGTATGTCCGGCAAGAAAATCATGATCGTCGAGGACGAGGTCGTACAGCTCACTGCTCTTTCTCGGCGCCTCAAAGCCGCCGGATTCGATATCGTAGGGGCGCGCGATGGCATGACGGCCATCAGCACCGCCCGTAAAGAACAACCCGACGTGATCCTTCTTGATCTCGGCCTTCCGGCCGGGGACGGTTTCGTCGTCTTGCAGCGCCTTCAGATGCTCATCAACACAGGCGCGATCCCCATTATCGTTGTCAGTTCTCGCACGCCCGTTGGCAATCGCGAAGCTGCTCTCAAAGCGGGAGCAATCGCATACCTCCACAAACCTGTCGACATTCCCGTCCTTCTGAAAACTATCAACGAAGCCCTGGGCATCGCCTCGCCCGAACCGCCACCACTGCCTCCCCCAATCGAGACTCCTCAAACGTAATCCGAGGCTCCACTCGCGCTTCCTGGCTTTTCTTCCGCTTCTTTCGCGGCGCTCTATGCTCTCGCGCACAAAGACATGTGATTTGCGACACAGACGCGCGCCGCCCTGAAGACTATTTTTGTAATCGAAAAGAGGAACCCGCAAGGGGGTCGGCCAAGATGTACAGCGTCTTAAAACAAATCGAAAATGGCGAATTTGTTCACGTAGCATTCCGCGACGAACTCGAACAGGCGGTCAGGCTCGCTCATGCGCTGAACGCGGAGTGGCCCGGTGAGTATGAGGTTCGAGATTCGCACGCCGCGTTAGTCAGACTGCTGTGGTCGTCCGCGCGAGAATCCAATCACCAGATAAGGGTCGGACCTGCTCGGATGATGTCGCGGATCAACTAACAATCTCAAACCAACTGCTTCGCCGGGCTAGCCACACGCTTTCGCTTTAGCGCTTCGTCCACCTTGCACACCAGGCTATCGCGCGAGAACGGCTTCTGCAGGAAGTAACTTCCCTCCAGGAATTCGTCATCGGCTTTGTTGAATTCCAGATACCCGGACATGTAAATCACTTTCAGGTTCTTCCGGCTTTCTTTCATTAATTTGGCCAGTTCCGGACCCCTCATATTGGGCATCACGATGTCTGTCACCAGCACGCGAATCGGACCTGAACGCTTTGCCACTTCGAGCGCTTCCTTCCCGTCGCTGGCCGTCAGCACTTTGTAGCCGGCATGCGTCATGAATTCCGCCGCCAACTCCAGAACCGCTTCTTCGTCCTCTACGATCAGCACGGCCTCCGAATGATTCGCGGCGCCCTTCGGTGCACTCTCCTGCGGGGGCCGCTCCTCCGCCTCCTCCACCACGGGCAGGTAGACTTCGAAGCGCGAACCTTTCCCGGGTTGCGACTCCACCCAGATGCACCCTCCGCTTTGCTTCACGACTCCGTATACCGTCGCCAGTCCCAAACCAGTTCCCTTGCCCAGCTCTTTTGTCGTAAAAAAAGGCTCAAAGATTCGTTCCTTGGTCGCCGCGTCCATTCCATGTCCGGTATCTTCCACGGTAAGCCGGATGTAGTCCCCCGCCGTCAACGCAGGCCGAGTTCTTGCAAACGCCACATCTACGCAGACGTTTCGCGTTTCCACGACCAACTTGCCGCCCATCGGCATGGCGTCGCAGGCGTTCACCGTCAGATTCATGATGACCTGTTCGATTTGCCCAGGGTCAGCCTTTACTCGGCCCAGCGATTCCCCGGCCTTGAATGTAAAGGAAATATCCTCCCGCACCAGCCTCTTCAACAAACTGCACATCTCCGCGACCAACACGTTCAAATCCAAAACTTTTGGCTCCAACACCTGCATCCGGCTGAACGCAAGTAGCTGCCGGGTCAAAGACGCCGCACGGTCGGCTGCCTTCTCGATCTGGTTCGCATTTCGGTGCAACGGATCGTTGGCTTGCAGCTTGTCCAGCATCAAATCGCCGTGCCCTTTGATAATGGTAAGCAAGTTGTTGAAGTCGTGTGCCACTCCACCTGCCAGTCTACCCACCGCTTCCATCTTTTGCGCCTGGCGCAATTGCTCCGCCAGTTGCTGCTTCTGGGACTCGTCGCTCTTTAGCGTCTTACGCATCCGGTCAAACGCTCGCGTAACTTGCGCAACTTCATCCCATCCCTCCGCTTCCACAGGATAGGAAAAATCGCCCTTCTCTAACGCCTGGACCCCTTCCACCAATCGCGCCAGCGGACGCGTGAATCTGTCCGAAATCACGAAAACGAACACTCCTCCCAGTAGCACCGCCAAAATCCCCAATCCACCAAGCAGTTGGTTCTGTTTCTCCAAATAAGCCAAAGCATCGTTGTACGATTTCAAAACGATGATGCTTACCGGCTTCGCGCTACCCGACAGTTCCACCGCACTCGCGAAGAAGCCCTCGCCGTCCAGCGTCACTCGATCTTTCCAAACCCCTGACCGCAACTGGGCCGTGAATTCCTGCTGCTGGTACAAGGACAGCGTGCTAGCCACAATGTCGTTGCCATAACGAAACGCCACGTGACTCGGAGAAACCCGCCTCAGCTCTGTCGCCTCTGGATCGATTCCCCGGCCCACAATCACTGTCCCCAGTAGATTGCCCTTCCCGGGCGCCCCGCTGTAGAGAGGCTTCAAAACCACTTGATAAAGGCGTGTGCCGCTGTACCACCAGCCAGTGCTATTGCGGTGTTTCAGCGCATGGTTAAAAACCTCTTGTGCCGTGGCCAGTGGAAATCCATCCATGGTCGTATGGATCGCCACAATCTTCCCGCTCGCATCCGCAAGCGCCAGCAGATCGCAATCCTCCGACTGCCACGGGTCCTTTCCCGCATCTTCAATCGCCGACGGGTCACCGTTTCTCAGCGTCACCAGCGACGCCAATAAATCCGCCTTACGCATCAGCGCAACCAAGTGCCCGTGCTCTAGCACCTGAAACGTCACCATGGCATTCTGCGATTCTTCCTGGATTTGCCGCTGTACCCGGCCCTCAGCGGTTCGCCGCACGATGAACAGCGTGGCCCACGTCAGCCCCACGATCACCACCGCTAGCGACACCATGAATTTGGTTCGTAGTCTCAAGTTCTCTCCGGATGATCTGTGTTTTGCAGTTCCGGACACACTCTGCCGCCACAGTGCCCGTCTTGGCCCAAATTGTAGTGTGCCCCAATGAAACAAGAGAACTGCCCAGAAGTACTAGTGTTCTAGGACTGTGAACCGACCAGATAGCCCCTCGCGGAGATTTGGGCGACTTGCCCTTTTCGACCTCTACACCCTCCTCCGCCTCTGGTGAACAACTATCCTTCAGGCCGGGCGGCCCAAAGGCAAACGACAGATACAAAAGCGCTTACACTATTCATCCCCCAGCGCCACCTGATTCGTCCGATAAGGCTGAAACCCTCTACCCCAGTCCACCGCCTCCACCTGCATCTCAAGTTTCTCCCCATCCACCTTAACGATCAGGTAGTGATACGGATTCAAACCAGGTTCTACTGCCGGCTTCACCAGATGCTCCAGCTTCACCTTGCTCCCCTCATTCGCCTTTAAGTATTCGTCCAGATTCGGCTCGCCCGTATATGCATAAATGGGCGCGCCGCCCCCGCCCGACACCACCAAGTCCATGCGATGCACTCCGCTCGCATCCGTGTAGTGCTCCACCCAATGCTCAAACAAATGCTCGTGCCCCGAAAAAACCGCTCGCACGTGATTCGCCTGAAATAGCGGCATATATTTATTTCTCAGCTCCACCGTGGGTTCTTCCACCTTCGGTCCCCCATGCGGACCCGAGGAAAACGGCGCCTGATGACAAAACACAATGATGTTCGTGTACCGGCCGCGGTCCACCCCAGCAAGTTGTGCCTTCACCCATGCAAACTGTTTCTCATCCCCAGCGATGTTGGCGTCGAATCCCAGCACAAACGTGTTGCCATAGCCAAACGAAAACGCCGGATACCCCGCCAGCCTGTGCGCCGAGCCATCCCGCGGAATCAGCTCCGACACCGCATCCAGATAATTCTTCAGCGCCGGACCGCGTTGCGGAGCATCTACCGTCGTCGCCGAAGACACATCATGATTCCCTGGCGCCAGAAAATAAGGCACATTCCCTTCCGTCGTCAGCCGGTCAATCAACGGCGTGAAGCTCACGTTCCATTCCTT
>Ga0206989_1028_pt1 | contig 28367 bp, 31 predicted proteins | sample Alteio_BWMinCont_10_FD_153276 | JGI IMG/M metagenome (GOLD analysis project Ga0206989, IMG submission 153276) | Enriched cells from forest soil in Barre Woods Harvard Forest LTER site, Petersham, Massachusetts, United States -... | ecosystem: Environmental > Terrestrial > Soil > Temperate forest >...
ACGTTTTCTGGAAGATCGCCCTCCGTCGTGGTGAGGTCCCACTCGTCCATGGCGGCAACGCTCTCGACGCAACTGGCCTGCCGAAACTGCTGCAGCTGTGGTCCGTTGAGGTTGGCCCAGCGGCGGTCGCCCGTGTTGTCGTGGAATACGAGGTGCACCATCCGGTCGGAATTGGCATAGGGATACGGGTTCACCAGGACACCGTAAAGCACGCTAAACACCGCTGTTGTGGCGCCGATGCCCAGCGCCAGCGAGAGTATGGCAACGATGGCAAATCCGGGATTCTTCGCCAGCATCCGCGCCCCATAACGCGCGTCATCGGCGGCGTCTCTCAGCCACCTCCATCCCCAAACGTCTCGCGCGACCTCCTTCACCAATTCCACATTTCCAAACTCCCTCCGCGCCGCGTGGTTCGCTTCCTCCATGGTTTCGCCTCGCGCCGCCCGCTCTTGCGCCGCCATCTTCAGATGGCTTTCGACTTCTTCATCAAGTTCAGCTCGCTGCTTTTTGCGCCGCCAGAAATTCACAGGCCACCTCCACCGCTTCCGTCTTTATTTCGTTACTTTTCCTCTGGCTGCAGCACTCCCGCGATCGCATCCGAAAGCCGCGACCACTTCGAACGTTCTCTGGTTAATTGTTTCTTGCCGGTAGCCGTGAGCCGGTAATACCTGGCCCGCTGTTTGTTTTCGGAGACGCTCCATTCCGCCTTGATCCATTTCTGTTTTTCCAGCCGGTGCAGCGCGGGGTAGAGCGAGCCAGTATCGACCTGCAAAATCTCGCCAGAACGACTGCGAATCGCCAGGCTGATGCCATAGCCATGTTGTGGGCCCCATTGCAGGGTCTGCAAAATCAGCAGGTCCAGGGTCCCCTGCAAGAGTTCAATCCGGTTCTGGTACCGCTCTCTTTTCTCAGTCATTAATTTGTCCCTTCGTTCTTGGTATAGACGATACGACGCTGCTTTTGTTCCGTCCAAGGCAGTAGAATTTCTACTGCCTGGCCTGTAGACCTTCTACACCCTCTTGTTTTCGACGCCCCTGCCACCCCAATCTCGTCTCCAACTCCTTTTTCCTCAGAATCTTAGCGGTGCCGTATACAGCTCCTCAACTGCGGTATCATAGGAGTAGGACTAGGAACTGCCCGCGCTATCTTCTTTTTGTATTGGGGAGAAGGCCTTGATACCACGGTACACGCGCCAGGAAATGGGCCACGTTTGGAGCGACGCCAATAAGTTCGCCAAGTGGCTGGAAGTCGAACTGGCTGCCACGGAAACACTTGCCGAGGCAGGCCAGGTCCCTAAGGACGCCGCCGCCGCGATTCGCGCCCGCGCCAAGGTCGACGTCGCGCGCATCCACGAACTCGAATCCCGCGTGAAGCACGACGTTATCGCTTTCACCATGGCCATAGGTGAATCGATCGGCGATCCTGCTGCTGCCCGCTGGTTGCACTATGGCATGACCTCCAACGACGTCGTGGACACTGCGCAAGCCCTCCAGATTCGCGATGCTTCAAAATTAATCGAGCGCGGCCTCGTGATGCTTGGGGAAATTCTCGATCTGCGCGCGCACGAATTTCGCCGCACCCCGCAAATCGGCCGGACCCATGGAATTCACGCTGAGCCGATCACGTTTGGCTTAAAGGTCGCTAACTGGTTCGCTGAAAATCAGCGCAATATTGAGCGCTTCCGCGCTGCTTCCGCGCAGATGGCCGTGGGAAAAATTTCCGGGGCCGTCGGCAATGCTTCGCATCTCGGCCCGGAAATGGAAGAGCGCATCTGCAAGAGACTCGGCTTGACCGTTGCGCCTGTGGCGTCGCAGGTAATTCAGCGCGACCGCCACGCGCAATATCTCAGCGCGCTCGCGCTCATCGGTGCGACACTCGAAAAGATCGCGCTTGAAATTCGCCACCTCCAGCGCACGGAAGTCCGCGAAGCGGAAGAACCCTTCGGCGGCGAACAACGGGGCAGCTCGGCCATGCCCCACAAACGCAACCCCGTTAATTGCGAACAAATCTGCGGACTCGCTCGCCTGGTGCGTTCGAATATGCTCGCCGCATTCGAAAACGTCGCTCTCTGGCACGAGCGCGATATTTCTCACAGTTCCGTCGAGCGCATCATTCTTCCCGATTCCACCATATTGGTGGATTACATGCTTTCGAAAATGACCACCATCCTCGGCCAGATGCGCGTCTTTCCCGAGCGCATGCTTCGAAATCTCGAGTCCACCCACGGCCTCGTCTTCTCCGGGCAATTGCTCCAGGATTTGGTCGAGAGGGGGATGCCCCACGACGACGCCTACAAAGCCGTTCAAGAGAACGCCATGGCCGCCTGGGAGGCGGACACTAGTTTTCGCGAGCGCGTCGCGGTGGATCCTCGCATCAGCAAGTACCTCGATTCGAAAGCTCTCGCGCACACCTTCGACTTGAACCGGCAACTCCGTTATGTGGATGCCATCTTCGACAGGGTATTCGGCGCCCATCCTGCCGGCGAGAAATCTGCTGCCGGCTCGGCGGGAAAACACTGACAGAAAAACAAAAAGCGTCCCGGTTTGCACCGGGACGCCGTTCTGCCTCTTCTAATTTCGGCTTGTGCTGAAATTAGCTGCGGAGGCGGAAAATCAGACTGCCATCATCTACCAACCGGGGACAAAAGCAAACTAATGAGGACTACTCGACGCGCTGCACGTAACGCGCTTCCGAAGTGTCCACTTTAATTCTGTCGCCCTCGTTCACGAAAGGCGGCACCTGCACCACCAGGCCAGTCTCGAGTGTCGCGGGCTTCATCACCGCGCTGGCGGTGGCCTTCTGCAGCGTCGGCTCGGTTTGGATCACCTTCATATCCATGGTGTCGGGCAAGTCCACGCCGATGGCTTTTTCCTCGAAAAACTCGACCTTAACGAGCGTGCTGGGAATCAGGTAGTAAACGGTTTCGCCCAGCTCTTCGCGGCTCATCTGCATCTGCTCGTAGTTCTTGGTGTTCATGAAGTGGAAATCGTCGCCCTCGCTGTAGAGGTATTCGAACTCGACTTCATCGAGGATAGCGCGCTCCACGAATTCCTCGGCGCGGAACCGGTAATCGATGATGGCACCCGTGCGGAGATTTCTCATTCGGGTTTGCATCGAGCCGCGCTTGTTGCCGGGCGTGCGGTGATCGACGCTGAAGATGGTGAAAAGCTGGCCCTCATGCTGGATGACCATGCCGGGGCGAAGTTGTGTCGCTTTAGTGTTGCTCATTGTTTTTTTGCGGCCCCGACCGTGTCGGGGTCAAGAGCTCCCTAGAAAGTTTGCTAGTTTCGGAAATTCCTGCAGGCAGCCCACCCTGCGATGCGGTGCACGCGGAATCACACGAGGCACACTGGGGAGAATTTCACGCCCAGTGCGAAACTCCAGTATAAATGGCGGGATTCCAACTGGTCAATCAGTCTTCACTATCCGCATGAAGTTTTCCTGATGCTAAAAACTCCCCCTCAGTCAGAAGCCCTGGCGCTCTCCCGTGACAGGCATCCCGGAATAGTGAACGTGAACCAGGCGCCAGCGGCCTTGTATTTTCTGATAGAGCTGGGTTTCCCGGCCATGCGTGGTGATAGGAGCGCCGTCTTTTCTAAATTTGGCAACGAAATCCCAATAGAATTCGGCCTGGGCCCCATCCCCGTAAACATGAATGGCAACGTTATGAACACTCAGTTTGCGTTCCGAGAAAGTCTCGCCCATCAGGTGTTTGTAGACGTTTTGTTTGATTTGTTCGAAACCGTGCTCATGGCCCAAGGGGTGAATGAAGGAAACGTCCGGCGAATCCAGCCAGACCTCCGCCGCAAGAGCGGGATCCGCGTCATCAATCGATTTCGCATACTTCGCAATCAGACTCTTAATTGCAGCGCTCCCGGGACCGTCGTCCAATGTGTGTGAGTTTTCGGCGCCCTCAGTCTTCTCTGGCTTTGCCCGCTCCTTTGCCGCGGCAGCCATGATCTTTTCAATTTCATCCGGATCGCGAGGGAGGCGCTCACTCAGGAACAGGTATCCCGTCTCAGTGATGAAAAAATCATCCTCGATACGCACGCCGAGATTTTCCTCGGGAATGTAAATGCCCGGCTCAATGGTAATGACCATCCCCGGCTGGAACGGAGCGCAATCTTCCCCTGGATCGTGCACGTTCAAGCCGATGTGGTGTCCGAGACCGTGGATGAAATACTGGCCGAGAGATTTGCCGTGGAGATCTTTCCCGTGAGAATTGATGTAGTTGAAGGCCAGCTTGTAAACGCTCTTGTTACCTTTGCCGCAAAAGTCCATGCCCGGCTTGAGCGCGGCCAGTGCTGCATTTTGCGCGCCGAGGACGATGTCGTAGATCTCGCGCTGGCGCGCAGTGAACTTGCCGTTGGCGGGCAGCGTGCGCGTAATGTCCGCGGAGTAGCCCGAGAATTGCGCGCCGACATCCAGAACGACGATGTCGCCGTCCTCGATCTTGCGGGAGAGCTTGTCGTAGTGCAGCACGGTGGAGTTCGGCCCCGCGCCAATGATAGGGGCGTAGCCCTCTGCTTCGGAGCCGCCCCAGGCGTGCATTTCGACCATCTTTGCATTGATCTGATATTCGTAGAGACCCGGACGCATCATTTTCATCGCTGCGAGGTGAGAGTCGAGAGTCAGATCAATGGCCTGTCTCAGGAAGGCGATTTCGCCCGGCGATTTGATCTGGCGAAGAGCCCCGATCTGCGCGCGCACGTCTTTCAGCCTGGCCCGGGGCGCAGCAACCGCCAGCCAATCGACCATCGCTTTCTCATGTGGATATCCGCCCAGCTCTTTTTCATACGGAAGAATCGTCTGGAAGTTCGGATAAAGCTTCGCAAGTCTCTCGACGGTCGCACGCATTTCTTCGAACGGCCTTACCGTCGCAAATCCCGTGCGGGCTTCAATCCCGGGATCGGAGGGTGACATGCGCACTCCGTTCACTCTTTCTCTTTGCGGATACTTCGCAGGAAGAAAGAGAAACTCCCGTGGACCGCTCCAGGGGTCGCCACTCTTGATCGCCGGAAGAATAATCAGGCCGGCGCCTTCCTCGTTGTGGCCGGTGAGATAGTAAAAGTTTTCTTCCTGGGCGAAAACGTAGGCCTGAGAGATTTCTTCGTGGCCCGTGAAGCCCCACAGAACGACCGGGCCATCGGCCTGAGCGACAAGTTTGGCGCGGCGCTCGGCGTAGACGCTGTTGGGCTCGCGCTCACGGCGCTCCTGCGCTTGCGAGGAACTTCCGAGGCACGCCAGGAACAAGAATCCCAGTGCAATTGGTTTTCGGGAACACCACAGACCACGCGACCGCACCCGCCACGGGCGACCACTCATTCATTCACCCCGGAACCACCAATTTGCTGATGCGCCCACCGTGTCCGTGGGCCTGCTGCACGCCACTTGCAGCCCGCCGATTGTAACTGAAAGAGGCGGGCTGCCGAAATGCCGCCCTACCACATTGAAAGACAGCAGATACCATTTTGACCCGCTGGCGAATCCAATTGTGTATGCGAATACGAGGACTCATTGCGTTTGTCAGTGTTATCCAGGCCATTTTGTTCTTGACGCATTTTTTCATTTACAAGACCTGGACGTTTGCGGCGCCAGGGAATGAGGCCAGCGCCCTGTGGCTTAAGGTGACCGTTGGAGCTTTGTCGGTCAGCTTCCTGAGTACGAGTCTGCTGGCATTTCGCTACACCAATCCAATAATACGAACTCTCTATCGCGTTGCTGCCGTGTGGCTTGGAATTGTCAGCTTCCTGTTTTTCGCAGCAGGTGCGTCGTGGCTGGTTTTTGGCGTCACTCGGCTTGCGGGTGTGGATGTGAATTTCCACGCGATCGTGGAGATCTTGTACGCGGCCGCAGTTCTGAGCGGAGTTGCCGGCCTGCTAAACGCCGGGTGGACACGCATCCGTCGAGTCACGGTGAGGCTCGAGAATTTGCCGGAAACGTGGCGCGGGCGGACGGCGGCGCTGGTCAGCGACTTGCATCTGGGGCACGTTCGCAACGGCGGCTTTCTGCGGAGAATCGTGGCCAGAGTGATGAAGGAAAATCCCGACGCCGTTTTTCTCGCTGGCGATTTGTACGATGGAACAGCGATCGATGCGGCGAAGGCCGCAGAGCCCTTGCGGGGACTGCGAGCTCCGCAAGGAACGTATTTTGTCGCGGGAAACCACGAGCAGTTCGGCGACGATTCACGATACCTGCAAGCGGTACGCAGTGCAGGAGTGCGTGTGCTGCACAACGAGAAAGTGGAAGCGGATCAATTGCAGATCGTCGGTGTGCCGTACAATCACGCGACGCAGGACGGCCATTTTCAGAAAGTGCTGCGGCAAATCGGTGTGGACCGGAATCGGGCCAGCATTCTATTGACGCACGCGCCGGATAGGCCGCACATCGCGGAGCAGGAAGGGATTGCGCTGCAAGTTTCGGGGCACACGCACGAGGGACAGTTTTTCCCATGGACGTGGATAGCGGGGAGGATTTACCGCCAGTTCGTGTACGGACTTAGCCGAATCGGAAAGATGCTGATTTATACCAGCAGCGGCGCGGGAACATGGGGACCGCCACTGCGATTGGGATCCAGTCCGGAGATTGTGTTTTTTCAATTTGAGTGAGAGCTGCACGTCTCGGTTGTGTTGGCTGGCCAAACCGGCGGTCAAGCGCGAAAAAAATCAATCAATAATTCGGACACGCGGGCGGGTTCTTCGTGCTGGAGCCAGTGGGTGGCATCGGCGAAGGTGAAGAGCTCTGCTTTGCTGCAATAGCGCAAACTTTCCTGAGCCATTTCAGGGAGAAGGAAAGCGTCACGCTCGCCCCAGAGAATGCGTGTGGGGGTTCGAACGGTGCGGTCTGGAAACTTTGTACGAAACCGAAAGAGAGCGCGGTACCAGTTGATCATGCCGGTGAGTGCGCCTGGATGGGACCACGCGGCGCGGTATTGAGCAAGATCGTCTGAAGAGAAAGTGCCCGGGCGGCTGGAGCGAAGCAGCGATCGTTCGCCAACGCGAAAATGAAAAGCGGAGAAAAAAGCTTCGGGAAAATAGGGAAGCTGGAAGAAGAAGATGTACCAGCTCCGGAGCATCTGGCGCAGACGCTTCATCATGAAGCGGCGCATCACCGAGGGGTGCGGGACATTAACGACGACCAGCTTGGCAATGCGCTGCGGGTGGAGAAGCGCGGCGCTCCACGCGACGGCTGCGCCCCAATCGTGGCCGGCGAGAAAGATTTTTTTCTGGCCGAGTTGGTCGGCGATGGCGATGACATCGGAGACGAGCTCCGTCAGTGCGTACGCTGCCACGCCGGCCGGTTTGCTGGTGAGGTTGTATCCGCGCTGATCCGGCACGATGACGCGAAATCCTGCCGCAGCCAACGGGTCGATCTGTCTGTGCCAGCCGTACCAGAATTCCGGGAAACCATGGAGAAGAACGACGACGGGGCCGACCTTCGGGCCGGCAGCGACCACATGCAAGCTGACTTCGCCATTCTTGAATGAGAGATCATCCATGCAGCATCACCGACCAAGCAGCGTAGCTTTGACAGCGACATCGCACACGCGAAATGCAAACCAATGCCAGCCAGAGTGTCAGTTCGATTTGAGAGCGTTAGAAGCCCGGGGCGCCTGAGGTCGCGGGGCGCATTTCGGGGGCGTTAACGCCAAAGCGGAGTCGCGCGAAGTACGTTTGGCCGAGCGACATGCAACCGGTGTAGAGATAGCCCCACACAAAGAGCAGAAGAAACGGCACGGTGGCGAAATTTTCGTTAATGATGGCGTAGACCACGGTCAAGCAGAAGTACAGGCCGAGAAGGACTTCGGCGTAAGGCATCCAACCGGCTTTGTTCCTGTAGGATTTTTTCGCAAACGTTCCCAGCTTGCCTTCGATCATGAATTTCGGCGTGCGTGCGAATTCGCTCTTTTTTCCAACGATCGCTTCCATCACTGCTTGCGCATTGCGCACGGAGATGCCGATGCCCGTGGCCATGACGAAGGGCAGATAGAGGAACGTGCGCCACCAAGTCTTGGGGCGAAGCTCTCTTTGCGCGACGAGATAGAAGCTGGAGATTGAGCAGGTCGACGCGAGAAACAGCGGCAGATCGATCAGCAGCATCTGGAACCAGCCCTGCTGGAAACGGACGATCATGACCGGGAGAAGCATGGTCGATAGCAGGACCATGAGCGGGTAGCTGATATTCGCAGTGAGATGGAAAAAGGCTTCCGCTTTGACGTGCCATGGCGCATCGGAGCGCAAGACTTTCGGCAGGATTTTTATCGCGGTCTGCATGAGGCCCTTGGCCCAGCGCGCTTGTTGAGCCTTGAAGCCATTCATGTCCACAGGAAGCTCGGAAGCGCACTCAATCTGCGGGAGGTAGAGAAACTTCCACCCTTTGAGCTGCGAGCGATAAGAAAGATCGGTGTCTTCGGTGAGCGTGTCGTGTTCCCAGCCACCGGCTTCGTCGATGGCCTTGCGGCGCCATACCCCGGCAGTGCCGTTAAAATTGAAAAACGTTCCGCGGCGCGAGCGGGCCCCGTGCTCGACGACAAAATGCCCGTCGAGCAGAATCGTTTCGACGTTGGTGAGCAGGGAGTAGTCGCTGTTGAGATACGTCCAGCGCGTCTGCACCATGCCGATCTTTTCGCTGCCATCGGGATTCATGAAGTAGGGAATCGTGCGGCGCAGAAAATCCGGTTCGGGAAGAAAGTCAGCGTCGAAGATAGCCACGAATTCGCCCTTGGCGGTTTTCAAGCCGTTTTCCAGTGCACCGGCTTTATAGCCCTCGCGATTGGTGCGATGAATATAAACGATTGGCATGCCTTGCGCGGCGTGGCGCTCGACACAACCGCTGGCAACCTGCTGCGTTTCATCGGTGGAATCGTCGAGAACCTGCACGTCAAGAAGCTCCGGCGGATAGTCGAAACGCGAGATGGCTTCCACGAGGCGTTCGATGACGTACCGCTCGTTGAAGATAGGAAGCTGGATCGTCACGCGGGGCCATTTCGTTACCGGGGGTGGAGCGGGCGGGATATTTTTGGAATACATGAAGTAGTCGTAGACCAGCCAGTAGCGATGCAGGCCGTAGAGTGCGAGGATGAGGAGAACGATGAAGTAGGGAATCATCATCGCCAGGTCAAAGGCATTGGCGTGGTAGATGCCCGCAAACGTCCTATCCGTCATTCGGTGCCAGTAATGGCTGACCGGGTTTTGCGCCGCGAGGTAGACCGAGAGTAAGAGAAAATTTTGCACGTTGAGAACTTTATCGACGCCCACTCGAGTTTTTCTGGACCGATCTTAACGGACACTGATTATAAGGCATAACCTGGCCAACGCACCAAACCCGCACCACCAGCGGCCTCCCGCAATCCGGTCACCAGACAGTCACCAATGCTCAAGAAGCACGGCAAATTCTACGCCCGCTGGACCGGCCTAGACGGCAAGCGCCACGTCAAAGCCTGCACCACCCGCAAAGGAGCCATCAGATACTCCTCGAAGATGCGAGCTCAGACCCAGGAGGGAAAAGCCCCTCGCACGCGACGGTCGGCGAAATCGCGCGCCAGTGGAAAGCCATCGCCACGAAAGGCCCGCCAACAATGATGCTCCGCGAAGTGACCGCGCATCTCGGTCACCTCCCACCAAACCACGTAACCGAAGTCGCCGCCCTCGGCCTGCTCAACGACTGGCGGCAGCGTTACGCCCAATCCACCAACTACGACATGCGCATCGCCCTGCAGCGATTCCTCCGCGTCCTGGTGACCTATGGCGCACCGCCCATCAGCCTACCCAAAGCCAAGCGCGGCAAACCCTCCCGCATCGTGGCCACCGCCGAGGAAACCAAAAAACTCCTCGCCCACGCCGAACCACACATGCGGCTGCTAATCCTGCTATGGCTCCAGCGCGGCCTCCGCTTCAGCGAGGGCCTCAGCATCGCGCCCCGCAACTGGAACAAAGACCGCCACGAAATCACCTTCATCAAAAAAGGCGGCGAGGAACACACCCTCCCGACGTCCCCTGAAATCGAGGCGCTCTTTCAGATCGCCCCGGACTGCGGCCCCACGGTCACCTACGCAGTCGCCCTCCAGGGAGCCCACCCCACGAAACCGGAAGCCATCCGCGACCGCTTCAACGCCCTCCGCAAACAAATCGGCATGAATCCCGCGGTCACCCCGCACGCCCTGCGCCGCACCCTCGCAGTCGCCACCTACGAACACACCCACGACATCCGCGCGGTCCAGCAAATCCTAGGACACGAGTCCCTAGCCACCACCGCCCGCTACCTAGCCCACGTCGACCTCGGCAAACTCCGCAGCCTGTTCGCCGAGATGAAACCCATAACGGAGGTCAAACAGTGAAAGAAAGGAAAGTCACCACCCATGAGCAAGATGCACAAATACGCCTGCCGGATCCGCTGGACCCACCGCAAATGGGGACCGCAGCAAGAGAAGCAAACGGCCGAGGGCACGTCAGTGAGGCGGGCAATCTCACACGCGCTCCTCGCCTTCTTCAGCGATGCGACCAACAGGGACCGGAGAAGAGACGCCCACGCCCACCTAGAAGTGGAAGCGTGGCGGCTGAGAAAACACTGACGCCATGAGCGCCCAAGAAAAACTTCCCGGCTCAGGCCGCACCGCCGAGCAGCTCCAGCGCCGCGCACACATCACCGCCGCCGTCGTGGAGCTACACCGCGCGGTCTCCCCACTCCTCGAAGTCCTCGACTCCAAAGCCAGCATCACCATGAAATTCAAAGTCGCTGGCGACGACGTCACCGTGTCCGTGAAGCCCGGCCCACCAAACGACGAGGAAAACACATGACCATCCTCCGCGCCCTACAGATCGTAAACGGAATGCTGAAGGCCGACGACACGCCACGCACCCTCACCGAGAGCCAGCGCACCGCCATCGCCAAACTGGTGACCGTAGCAACCGAGCGGCTATTCGGCAAGAACCGAGGCAGCAAATGAAACCACCACTCCTTGACTTCGACGACCAAGCCGCCATCGCCTTCCTAATCATCGGCCTCATGGTGACCGCCCTCTTCTCCTGGATATTCCGCCAGTGGGAGCGCGGAGAAATCGAGCGCACATTCCAAGAGCGCGAAAGCGAACTCCGCGACCAGGACGCCTTCATTCAAACCATCGGCGTGGGCCCAAAGCTAGTGGTGACCCACCGGAAGAACTCCGGGAATCACAACGGAGAGAAAGAAGGAGCTGTTCACAAGTGAACCCCTGAAAAGCGCGGTCACCGTCAGAGAGAGCGGTGACCGCGCCATTCCAGCGCATCCCCGGCGAATTCTTCAGTTCGGTTTGGAAGAGGAGAACGGGGAAGAAAGGAGAAACCCAATGCCGGAAGAAATGCAACTCCGCGTTGCCATCGAACAGGCCGAGAAACTTCTAGCCCATCTCGACCGACGCAAAGTCCGCCCGCCAACGAAGCTGGAAAGAGAAGCGATCCAACGCCTCGTAAACCACGCAGCAACCTCCGCGCAGTAAACCCAGAGAGGGTGGTGGCCGCGAAGCGCGGCCACCACCAGAACCAAAAGCAAAAGAAAGAGCGGGCGCTTACGCGCCCGCCTCGGCGGCTAAACGCGCCCCCCTCCCCCCAGCACTGGTTTTTATCTTCGGCTCGTCGTTCGCGGCGCGTCCAACACGCCTGCGCCGTAAGATCGGTCACCTCTTTGGGGGGCGGGGGGCGCAGCCGCCTCGAAGGCCGACCCCCCTCCCCCCTTTCCGGCCTAAGAAAGAAACGGAAGGGCGCGAATCCGCGCCCTCCCGTCATGAGCGGCCCGCGGAGGCCGCGGCCCGCAAAGAAAGAAAAACAATCTCCCCGCGCGGTCACCAGTTCGCTCCCCATGCTCAAAGAGGGCCACCAGCACGCAACGAAAGTCCAAGGCCGAGGAGAAAACCAAGAGGCTGCGGGCGGGCAAACCGTAAGGCGCTGAAAAACGCGCATCCCGCCCGCAGCCAGAAGCCACACCAAAAGAAAGAATTAAAAGGCGCTGAGAACCGCGCCCCGTCGTATCTCGGGGGTTCCGCTTTCGCTCCACCCCCGAACCCCCTCAATAAGGTGTTCGCTCCGCTAGCACGTCGGCGCACAGCGCGCTACGGGCGCTACCGCGCCCTCCGCAAACGCGCTGGCCGCCGCCGTGCCGCTGCGCTCAGTCTCTAAGGCGCGCCCATCCACAAGCGCGCGGCCAGGCCGCGCTCCACTTCCGCGATCGTCCTCATTTCAGGCGCGCGGGGGCGCGCTGCGCGCGTGCAGCAAGCCGTGCGCTTACGCGCCCGGCAAAACGCTGCACGCGCTCTATCGCGCGCCCCCCGGGGGGCCCGGCACCGCGGCCCTCCGGCAAAACGCGAACCCGCGCAAAAAACAAAACCGCGCGGGTCCGCTGCCTCCGGGCCACGCTGCCGGGCCGCCCCACCCCCAACACCAAATCGCGGTCGCCCGAAAAAGCAACACCAGGAAAAACCCACAGCGGCGGCTCCGCCGCCCCTGCTACAATCCACAGAGGAAGAGCCACGCAACGCGCGCGCCGTCCCCGAATCTCCCGCGGCCCTACCCGCCAGGAATTCACCGGCGCGCGCCCAACTACCGTAGTTTTCCTGACAAGACAACACCTGAGGCCACGCGCCAGAATCGCCACGCGTGGACGGAACCCCGGCCGTGCCACGCAAACCCACATCCACCACCCGCCATGCTGCGGCCTGCCGCCGCAGCTACCAGAAGCACAAAGCCAAACGCCGCGCCGACCAGAACGCCAAGAACGACCGCAACCGCGCGCGCCAGGCGCGCCCCATACGCGCAGAGCTCGCGGCCGAGATCCTCACCGCAGGTCAGCTGCAGTCGCCATTCCTCTATTGGCTCTCGCCCTCAGGCCAGCTGCGCATCGAAGAAGAGCTTTCGGCGGAAGAACTGATCCGCCGATGGGAAAAAGCCCAAGGAGAAAAAAAATGAAACGCATCGCCAAACTCCCGCCGCCGCCGAAGCCCGCGCAGGACCCTGTCCTGCAGGAGTTCGACGACACGGTCGCCAACGCCAAGAAGAACAAACAGAAGCAGCCCAGGAGGCCACCAGCAAACCCACCCGCCATGCCAAGTCCCCAGCGCAGGCGGTCGCCACTCGACGACCAGACGCCACTCCCGGAGGACCTATGACCCCCAAGCAACAGCCACCGCCAAAACCCAAACCCCAGCCCAGCCACCAAGTGCCACCACCGCGCCGCACGCGGCGCGGAGTCAGGAAGCCAACATGACGCCCGAAGAAGCCCTGGCCGTCCTCGAAAAGTTCAACACCCCGCCCTCCGATGAAGAGCTGGAGCACGCCTTCATCTGGTGGACCGTCCAGAAAAAAATCATGGCCGGAGGCCTCACCCAAGCCCGCGAGGTCGTGGATCCTCGCCAGCACGAACGCAGCAAGGAGCTCGCCGTGCTCCACGGCCAAATCATGACCGCCCAGCGCGCCGACCCGCCGCGCCCCTGCATGGAACAAAAACTCCGCCAGGAACAGCTGCTAGAGGAAATCCATAAAGAGGCGTGGGCCGAGCTCCGCCAGAACGGACTGCCCGAACCATGGCGACGCGCACACCGCAAGAACTGACCGAAGCCCTAGAGGTCCTCGAAGCCGAGCGCCTCGTGGCCACCGTGAAGCTACGCAGCGAGCTGCTCACCGCCTGCCAGCAGCTCCTACCCGCCGCCATCGAGCAGGCCAAGCCCCAGGGCGCCGGAAAAAACAAACGCCCCGGCAACGCCTCCCTGCTACGCCTAATCGCCCGCGTGGCCATGCGTGACGTCCGCATCGACCGCCCACCGAAACGCTAGCCCGGCGAGCTCAAATACAACTCGGGAAGCCGCGCCAGGCGCGGCCTCCCGTAAACCCCCGAACCGAAATAGCGCGAAAAAAGGGGTCCCACGCCCAACCGCGCGACCCCGCCAAAACCCACGCCAATCAAAGAACTCACGAACCGGCGGCCCGCCCGCCCAGCGGTCCACCGGCCAGCGCCCGCAAAACCTGTCAAGCACAAAGAAGTACCGCCACGATTTCCACAGCCACCCGGCGACCGCCACAACACGGTCACCACTTTTCCCTTGGCAACCGCGCACCAACCTGCTACAAGCAACGCAGGAGTGGTGACCGACAACCGAGGCGACCGCAACATCTGGTACACGACTTATAAGGCATAACCCGGCCTGGAGCTGAACTCGGGGCCAGATAAAAAGTTGCGGCCCAGAGCGGCCCTGTGCCGTAGTGAGCGGAAGTTCCCAGCGAGCGTTTTTTCAGTTCTTCGAGGCCGCCGAACCGCCGGCTAAACCAGCTATGCGGCCCTGCCACTTCTTAACGTCCTCAGGAAAACCTGTGTGAACCGCAATGTCCTTCGCAGCACTCGCGATTGGAGTGAGTTGCTGGGCTGGCACGTGAGCTTCAGAAGCCGCGGTGAATGAATCATCGAGCACGGAGAGCGCTTCGGCGTATTTGGCTTCACGAGCGTAGGTGACGCCCAAGTGAAACAGATCGAATGCTCTCGAGCGGCGCTCCAACTCAATCAGTTTGGCGTTCGCGCCCGAATCGGCGAGGTGGGCGAGAATCTTGTCCCGGGCTTTCATCGCTAGCTGAAGGTACGCCTCGGCACTGGCCCAGGCCAATTGCTTAGCGCCCAGGTCAGCCAAAAGCGAGAAGTTCTGCGCGTAAGACGGATCCAGCTCATTGGTTGTGATTTTTAGAGCGTCCTTCCGCCGGAGCAGTGCCTTTTCAGCTTCCTCAAACTTCTGCAGCTGGATGAAGCAGTCGGCTTCGCCTGCCAGGACTTCCTGCAGCCACGAATATTTCGTATCGGTCAAATTGCCTGTAAGCTGTTCGGCCTCCAGAAATTTATCAAGAGCTGCCTGGAAATCACGCGCCCGGCGCGAAGCCACGGCCTCGGCGTAACGGACGTCAAACTCCGCCTGCTTCTTCTGCTGTTCTTTTGATTGGACTGCGGCGACGGGAACGGAATCGCGCGTCACCGCATTTTTTGTATCAGGAGAAATGGGCGCGATGGGCTTCTGAGTCGACGTAGCGATGCAGAGAAAGAGCCCCAGAATCAGAGGTCGCGGGAGCAATACCATCCGCGGACTGTAGGCCTTCTTCGAAACTAATTCAAGTGCAATAGCCTTCGCTAGGGGACAAGAACGATTTTTCCGGCGGCGCCGGGCTCTAGAATTTCTTTGTGAGCGCGGACCGCTTCGGCGAGTGGCAGCTCTTTGCCGACTATGGGGCGCAGCGTGCCATTTTCCAGGCCCGCGATGATGCCGGCGTGAATTTCAGCTTCCTCCGAAGGGGTGATCGCCCAGAGCGTGAAGCCCCGTGCCGAGGCCCGGCGCGACATCAGATCGCGTGGATTGATGGTGATCTCGCCGCGATTGCCGATAATGATCACGCGGCCATTTGTGGCGAGAAGCTTCAAATCGGCGGAGAGGTTCACGTTGGCGAGCATCTCGAGGATGATGTCCACGCCTCGGCCACCCGTGGCTTTCAGAATTTCATCGTGGCAGCCCGCTTTACTGTGATCGAAAACCTGGTGCGCTCCTTCGCGCTTCACAAGGTCGAGGCCTTTCGGAGTGCCGGCAGTGCCAAAGACGGTGAGGCCCATGGCACGTGCCATCTGGACGGCAGCGCTGCCAACGCCGCCGCTCGCGCCATGCACTAGGACGGTTTCCGACGCATGTGCTTCTGCCGAGTGATGCAAACCATGATAGGCAGTTCCGTACGGCACCCAGACGCCGGCGCCCTGGGCGAAATTGATTTGTGCAGGCAAGGGATGCACTTGCTCTTCCAGGGTGAGCGCATATTCCGCGTAAGCGCCGGTCACCGTCTTTGCGGTGTACACGCGGTCACCCGGCTTCATCTTCTTGACCCCGTCGCCGACGGCTTCAATCGTGCCGGCGCCATCGGAGCCGGGCGTGTAGGGAAGCGGCGGCTTCACGGCGTAGGTACCCGCCCGCATGTATGTGTCGTAGGGATTCACACCCGCTGCCCGAATGCGCACCAGAACTTGCCCGGCGGCCGGCTTGGGCGTGGGGACTTCTTCGAGTTTGAGAACTTCGGGACCGCCGAATTGATGAACGAGAATGGCTTTCATTGTCCTCTCCAAGGGAAGAATCTTGCCAGCAAGAAAGCGGCGTCGAGCAACGTAAATTAGAAAGACTAGAAATGATCATCGGCGACGACGGTGGCCACTTCCTTTTTGATGAGTCCGGCGGACTGGGCCCAGGCGGTGGTCTGCCAATTGTCTTTGCCTTTTTTCTGCGGAATCCAGGGCGGCAGCGCTTGATTCAGGTAATTGGCCAGAGCATAGATGTAGGGCTCATACATGTTGCGAAATTCTGTGAGTTTGCGGTCGGCTTGTTCCCCATCATGGAGTTTCATGCCAAGTGGCGCGAGGACGTCTCGGATTTGGCGCAACTCCTGGGTCGGCAAGCGGTCGTGCGGCAACGGCTTGGGTGCCGTGCCGAATACTTGCGAAAGGTCGACGACGGCGTGACGCGCGATCGCAAAAGTAAGCTCGGCCTGTTTTTCACAAGCACCCTCAATGCCGACGATGACGAGAGCGCTAGTGTCCAGAATCGCAGTAAGTGAAGCGATCCAGGATTGATTGTCGTGCTGCGAACGAAAATAGGCGAGGACAGGATACGAGAGATGGCTTTCCATCAACTCCGCGCACCAAAGCTCCCAGTCCTTGAGGAGAACGCGGAGAGCTTCCAGTCCGAGAGCATAACTATGGCGGCGAAGCAGTTCGCCGGCGGTGGGCGGAGTGCCGGCGCGGGAATCCAGCAGGGAAATGTTCACTTCGCGCTTGGAAAAGGAGCCGTAAATGAAAGGCAAGTAGCCGATGACGGCGGCAAGAAAACCGAAACCGAAGCCAGCTTCCAAGACAACCAGGGTGCGGGCCAAGTTAGACCGGGGAATGACATCGCCAAGGCCTAACGTAAAAAAGGTCGTGCCGCTGAGATAGATGTCCGTTAGGAAACCAGGCTGGCTGCCGGTCACCATCACTTTGGACCCAGCTCCGTACTGCATGAGGCCAAAACCAAGCACGAGGCCTACAGCCCAAACTGCGACAAGAACAAGGAGCGAAAGCGGGCCATAGAAACCCAGCATGGCTTCTCGGGTCTTGCGCTTAGGAATGAAGCACATCACGAATTTCCACACGTTCCAAGTGGAGCGGTAAAAAAGGCGCGCGATACGGAACTTTCGCGTGACCCGGCGCGGCAGGATGATGGCCTCGAAGGCATCCCACAGCACGATCAGGAAGATTGCGACACCTGCGGCGAATGCGCCCGGAGCTGGAATCATGTGCGGCATTGTACCTGTTTGACCCGTTTGCTGAGAAGGTTCGGCAGACTCTTATATCAAACTGTTCGCCAGAACCTGAGGTGAAGACTTGAGATGAAGACTCCCGGATTCTTACGATTCGAGGCGTGAGCTGACGCTGATTTCAGCCTGGAAAAGTTTCGAAACGGGGCAGCCGGTTTCCGCAGCTTTTACCGCGGCATCGAACTTGGCTTTGTCCGCGCCAGGAACACGCGCTACGAGATCGAGGTGGCTTTTCGTGATGGCGAAGGCATCCCCGACTTTCTCGAGCGAAATCGTTGCCGTCGTCTCCAGCATGCTGGCAGTCATACCCGCGCCGCCCAACTGGGCGGAAAGAGCCATCGTGAATCAACCGGCGTGCGCGGCGGCAAGTAACTCCTCGGGATTGGTTCCAACGCCGTTTTCAAAGCGCGTGCTGAAGGAATACTGCGTCTGCTTGAGGACACCGCTGTCGGTTGAAATGGAGCCCTTACCGTCTTTCAAACCACCTTGCCACACTGCCGATGCTTTGCGTTGCATGATTTCTCTCCTTCTGTCGCTTTCAATTCATTTGAATCCCGAGAATTCGATTCCGGGACGTTCGAGAAGGGTATATTCGGGAAATGGCCTTGTCGAGAGACTTTTCTAAACCCAGATGAACGCGATCCTGCAAGAAACCGCCCACCGCCCGTGGCCTTTGCCTGCGGGCCTGTGGGTCATGGCGCAGAGTTGGCACAACCTGCTCTTCGCGCATTGGCCAGTGGACGCCCGGAAATTACGCGCGCTGGTTCCTGAATCTTTGGAGATCGATCAGTTCGAGGGCCAGGCGTGGCTGGCTGTCGTACCGTTTCGCATGACGGGTGTTCGGTTGCGCGGGACGCCTGCTCTGCCCGGGCTTTCGGCGTTTCCCGAACTGAATGTGCGAACCTACGTGAAGTCCAATGGAAAATCCGGGGTCTGGTTTTTCAGCCTGGACGCAGGAAACTGGCTGGCCGTGGCCATCGCGCGCTCGTGGTTCCATTTGCCGTACTTCCGCGCACGGATGCGTTGCGTCGAACGCCATGGTTGGATCGAGTACGGCAGCCAACGAGCCCACTCCGGCGCACCCGCGGCGGCACTGCAGATACGCTACCGTCCGCTTGGCAGAGCTTTTCTGCCTCAACCAGGCACGCTCGCTCATTTTCTGACGGAACGTTATTGCCTCTACACCACCGATAGTCAAGGGGGGCTCATTCGCGGCGAGATTCACCATCCACCTTGGCGGCTGCAACTTGCTGAAGCGGAGTCCGAACGCAACACGATGGCGGAGTCATTGGATCTGGCGCTGACGGCCCAGCCACTTCTGCATTTTGTGCGAAAGCAGGACGTCCTGGTGTGGTCGCCATCACGCTGACACAGCCTTGCTCCGTGAAGGATTCACTGAAGTTTCAGTTTCGTCAAATGCACAGTGCCGGATGCAACACAACTGTACTTCGAATCTATTCTCCGTTTTCTGCAGTCCTTCTAAGCTGAGGGCATACCCTGGAACTATTTCTTGTACGTCGCTCGCGGAATTTGAAGAGAATTTCGAGAATAGCGGGAGGATAGCGTGCGTTCGAAGTTGCGTGGGTATCTTGCGGCTTTCTTTGTACCGTTTCTGTTGCTCCCCGCGGCCGTTCATGGCCAGCAGAATATGGTTTTGGTAGAAACTGGCTCCAGCATGCCGGAGCCACTCTACAAGAACTGGATTGATGCATTCCATAAACAACAACCCTCGACGGAAATTCGCTATATGGCAGTCGGAAGCGCGGAGAGTGCGCGGAACATTCTTGCAGGCTCGGGCGATTTTGGCGGTGGCGATGCGCCGATCCCTGAAGCCCAGCTGCGCGAGGGCGGAAAATCAATTCTGGAATTGCCTGTCGTCCTGATTGGAATTGTGGTGATCTACGAACTGCCCGATGTGAAGGGCGAACTGAAGCTCACCGGGCCCGTGGCTGCGAATATCTTCCTGGGAAAAATCAAACTGTGGAGCGATCCGGCGATCGCTAAATTAAACCCCGACATGAACTTGCCGGATCTCCCGATTCAAGTTCTCCATCGCAACGAAGGGAAAGGCTCGAACTACATACTTTCCGACTATCTGGCCAAGATGAGCCCTGAATTTCTAGCCGCCGCCGGCCACAGCGAATCGCCGAAATGGCCCATCGGCGAAAGCTTCCAGCGTTCGCAGGAGCTGATTGCCAAGCTGCGCAGCACACCGGGAGCCATCGGTTATACGGAACTGAACCTCGCGGCAAGCTCTGGAGTGCGCGTGGCCAGCATCAAGAATGCCGCGGGCCAGTTCATCAAGCCTTCGGCGCAATCCATCGCAGCCGCGGCGTCCGCCAGCGGCGGCAAGATGAGCAACGATTTCCGCATCTCGCTCACCAATGCGCCCGGAAAAGAGAGTTATCCGATCAGCAGCTTCACCTGGGTCTATGTGCCGGCCGTCGCCAAAGACCCCGACCGCGGCCGCGCCGTGGCGAGTTACCTGAAGTGGGTGTACAGCAGCGGCCAAAAAATCGCCCAGGAAAAGGGCTACGCAAACTTGCCCGAAGACGTCCTCGAAAAAGTCGTCGCTAAATCCGCCACAGTCCGCTGAATTGGAATCGCGAGCAATTACACGTTGAGCGTGAGCGAGACTAGGTCCGGCCGCGTGGGCGGAGGGAGCGGCGGCAACTTCGAGCGGTCCACGGGATTGTAGAGCGTGTCGCGTTCGACGGGCACTCGCCCGGCGGCGCGGATCAGCCGTTCCAGTTCAATGCGCGGAGTGAATTCAGACGTTTTTGCACCGGCATCGTGATAAATCTTTTCTTCGACCACCGTGCCGTCCAGGTCGTTCGCGCCGAAGCGCAGCGCAATCTGCGCGATGCTCGGAGAGAGCATGATCCAATACGCCTTGATGTGCTCGAAATTGTCCAGCAGAAGCCGCGACACGGCGATGTTCCGCAAATCCGCGTAACCCGTCGGTTTCGGAATGTATGAGAGCGCGGTGTTGTCTGGATGAAACGCCAGAGGAATAAACGCCACGAAGCCGTGCGTCTCGTCCTGCAGCTCTCGCAGCCGCACCAGGTGATCCACGCGTTCTTCTTCCGTTTCCACATGGCCGTAAAGCATGGTGGCGTTCGAATGTAGCCCGATTTCATGCGCCTGCCGCGCAATGCTTAGCCACATCTGCCCGCTCACTTTGTGGTCGCAAATGATTCTGCGCACGCGCGGATGAAAGATTTCCGCCCCGCCGCCCGGAAGCGAATCGACGCCCGCTTCCTTCAACTTCAGCAGAACGTCTTTCACGGAAAGCTTCGCGATGCGCGCGAAATAGCCCACCTCCACCATCGTGAAAGCCTTCAAATGTACACCTGGGCAGCGCTGCTTCAAGCCGCGCATCATTTCAAGGAAGTATTCGAACGGCAGATCGGGATGCAAGCCGCCGACGATGTGGAATTCAAGCGCGCCTTCGCGCGCGCCCTGCTCTGCGCGCTGATAAATCTCTTCGAGGGCAAAGTTGTACGCGCCGGGCGCATCCGGATCGCGGCCGAACGCGCACAGCTTGCAGTGTGCCACGCAAATGTTTGTCGGATTGATGTGCCGGTTGACGTTGTAATACGTCACGTTGCCGTGCTTTTTCTCGCGCACGTGATTCGCCAGCCAGCCCACCGCAAGCAAATCCGGCGAGCGGTACAGCGTGATGCCGTCGTCAAACGAGAGCCGTTCGCCCGCCAGCACTTTCTCAGCAATCGGCTTCAACCGCTGATCCGTGATTGTCAATTCGCTCATTTTGAATCCGTCGAAAGGTTCAAACGCGCCATACCGCGGCCGCAGCGCCCCAGAACAACAGGAACAACATACTAATATAGCCGTTCACGGTGAAAAACGCAGCGTCAAGCTTGCTCAAATCGTCCGCTTTGACAAGGGAATGCTCGTAACCCAGCAGCCCGGCGACGACCGCGATTCCCGCCCACGCGGGCCAGGGCAGGCCGAAACCAAACGCCAGCCACGCGAGCAGCGCGATCACGCCGATGTGCATCACTCGTGCAATCAGCAGCGCGTTGGCAATGCCGAACTTTTTGGGCACGGAGAACAAGCCAGCCCGTTGGTCGTAATCGATGTCCTGGCATGCGTACAACACGTCGAATCCACCCACCCACAGCGTGACTGCGGCGGAGAGAATCAACATGCGCCAGTCCAGCCCGCCCGTAATCGCGATCCATGCCGCGGCGGGCGAAATCCCCAGCGCAAATCCGAGAAAAAGATGCGACCAGTTCGTGAAGCGTTTGGTGAAGGAGTAGAAAAAAAGAATGGCGATGGCCAGCGGCGCGAGTTTTAACGCCAGAGGATTGAGCTGCCACGCGGCGGCAAAAAAAACAACAACCGCCACGACTGTGAAAAACCACGCAAATTGCAGCGTGAGAGCGCCGGTAGCCAGCGCGCGTTGTTTTGTCCGCGGATTCTCGCGATCGTAGCGCAAATCCACGATGCGGTTCATGGTCATCGCCGCGGAACGCGCCGCCACCATTGCCAAAACGATCCAAAAAATCTGCTGCAGCGATGGCCAACCGTGCCGCGTCGCGCGCGCCGCCAGCAGCGCTCCCGTCAGTGCAAACGGCAGCGCAAACACCGAGTGCTCAAACTTGATCATCTCGAGCACCGTGCGGATGCTGGATTGTTTTTCTTGCGGCATAATTTTTTCGCAGGTAGATTCAGTCTCGCAGCCGCTCCCAGCCAAGTCAAGCTGAGTTCGGAATTCCATGCAATGATAGAATTCAATGCGGTTGAAATTCATGAATCAGACGGAATTGCTGAAAATTCTGGAAATGGTGCAGGCCGGTGAACTTGCCCCAGGCCGTGCCGTCGAGCGCTTGAAACATTTACCCTTCGAGGATATCGGCTTTGCGAAGGTGGATCATCACCGCGCGTTGCGCCAGGGTTTTGCCGAAGTGGTGTTTGGGAAAGGCAAGACGCCGCAACAAGTCGCCGAGATCGTGCGCGCCATGGTGCGCAGGAAAGATTCGCGCCAAAACATTCTGGTGACGCGGGCGGATAAAAAGATTTTTGCAGCCGTGAAACGCGCTAGCGGGAAAGTCGCCCGCAACGCGAGATTTCATGAGCTTTCCGGCGTCGTTACCATCGAGCGCAGCCCCGAGATCACCGGCAAAGGAACCATTCTCGTTGTCTCCGCGGGAACCAGCGACATCCCCGTAGCCGAAGAAGCTCTGCTCACCGCCCGCATGATGGGCAACCGCGTCGAACCTCTGTACGATGTCGGCGTGGCAGGCATTCATCGCCTGCTCGAACACCGCGAAAGCAAGCTGGCCCAAGCCCGAGTCATCATTTGTGTTGCCGGAATGGAAGGTGCGCTGCCCAGCGTCGTTGGCGGCCTCGTCGCCGCGCCGGTGATTGCCGTTCCAACAAGCGTCGGCTATGGCGCTAGCTTCGGCGGCGTCGCCGCGCTCCTCGGCATGCTCAATTCCTGCGCCTCCAACGTCACCGTCGTCAACATTGACAATGGCTTCGGCGCCGCCTGCGTCGCCTCCTGCATCAACCGCTTATAACTTCGATCTGTGATCTCTGCGCTCTCTGTGAACTCTGTGTTAATTCCTTTCTGTCTCTGGTTTAAGCAAAACCTTCATAACGCCAGGTCGTTGAGCGAGGTCGATCGCCTTTGCCGCCTCTGCTAGCGGAAACGTGTGCGTGATCAGTGGTGTTGGGTCGATTTTTCCCGAACGCAGGAGAGCGATGGCTTTGGCAAATGGTCCGCAGCGCGACCCAATGACAGTGATCTCCTTGACTACAATAGGCCGCGTTTCCACCGGGGCGGCGCCGTGAAACGTGGACTTGAGAACTAGCATGCCGCGCGGTTCGGTCATTTGTTGCGCCAGAGCTAATCCACTCTGCGAGCCCGTGGCCTCCACGACCAGCGGGAAGTTTTCTTTGACGCGCTGGAGATCAGAAGCATCGCCGCGAACCCTTTTCGTCTCAATTCTGGCGCAGCGCGCGAGCGCCAGCTTTTTTGCGTGCTTGCCATACATCACCACGCGTGGCAACGCCGTTTTCAGAACACGCGCGATGAGTTGCGCCAGCTTGCCATCCCCAAGCACGGCAGCTTCGCGGTACTTCTTCACATTTATCTGGTCAAGTATTTCGCAGGCCGCTGCCAGCGGCTCGACAAACACCGCCTGCTCATCGCGAATACCGTCCGGCACGGCGTGAAGATTCTCAAGCGGCAGAGTTAAATATTCCGCGTAAGCCCCAGGATGTCCGATGATCCCGAGCACCGTTCGATGCGCGCAATGCGTTTTGAGTCCCCGTCTGCAAAAGTCGCAGACAGGCCGCCGCCCGAGAGCCTTGCAGGAAATATTGATTTCGCCGCAAACGCGCCGCCCCATCCATTTTTTCTTTTCCGCAGCCGACACGCCGCGCACTTGTTCAACCGTGCCGACAAACTCATGCCCGGGAACACCACGGAAGTTGTAATAACCATGTAGCAGCTCAACATCCGTATTGCAGATGCCCGCGAGCCGCACGCGCACCAGCGCCCACCCAGGCCGTAATCTCGGCAGGGGCACGGATGCTGCTTTCAGTTTTCTATTTTCCACTCGGAAGGAAAGCACGGAACTGATTAACTCGATTCCTTTTTATCTTTATGCGACCGCGATCTTGCCGGCAGAGTTCTGCGGCCCGCCGCCATCTTCTCAATTAAATCAAATTTGGCCTCCAGCCGCACGAGCCTGCGGTCGAGCTCCTGGCAGGTTTCCGCGAGTTGATTTACCTGGTTTGCCATCCGTTCCACGCGGTCTTCGATCAAAACGATCTTGCGAATGGCTCCGACTGCATCGCTGGCCCAACTCACCGCCCATTCCTCATCTGCTTGAGAATCCGATCGACGTGAACGATGGTTTCGTCGAGCTTCTTGATCATCCTGTCGGCGGATTGGTTGGCGGCACGGGCGAGTGCGCTCAGTTCTATCTCGCTCTCGACGGGCAGATCGAGATACAGATCGATCGCATTACGAACTTCTTGTGAGAAGGATTTCCCTCGCAACTTTGCGCGTTTGGCGAGCCGCTGCTTTTGTTTTGGATCCATATGAATCAGCGCGGTGGCCATGATTCACTCCTATATCACACCTATATCATACCACGCTGTAAAACTCATGTGAACGGTTCGGCAGGCTTCGACGGATTAGGGCTTGTGGTTCATTCGTACCGCAGCGCCACAATGGGATCGACCCGCATCGCGCGCCGCGCTGGAATGTAGGAGGCAGAGATTGCCACGGCCACCAGCAGAACGGCGACTCCCAGGAACGTAGCCGGATCGTACGTGCCTACGCCAAAGAGCAAGCTGGCCAGAAACCTTGCAACAACAAAGGAGCCCGCCAATCCAATGCCGACCCCAAGCATCGTCAACCGCAGCATTTGGCCGAGGATCATCCCGCGCACGCTTCCGGCCGGCGCTCCCAGAGCCATGCGCAATCCGATTTCTTGCGTCCGCTGGCTCACCGCGTAACTCATCACGCCATAGATGCCCACCGCCGCCAGCAACAGCGCCAGCACCGCGAAGATTCCGATCAGCACCGCCGAGAATCGTCGAGGCGAGACTGAGTCCGAGAGCAGTCCATCCATGGTCATCACGTGAGTCACGGGCAGGTTGGGCTCGACCTTGTGAACGACCTCCCGCACCGCCGCGGCAATTCCTAGCGGATCCAACGCTGTCCGTACGACCAGATAGGGCGTCCATCCGCCGGTGAAATACAAGTCAAACGTAGGCTGGCCATCGAGTCCAAATTGATGCACATTTCCCGCGATGCCGATGATGGTGTACCAGCACGGTTTGGGATCCAGCGAGCAAAGATTGACGCGCTTTCCGAGGGCATCGCCGTGCGGCCAGAATCGCTCCGCCATCGTTACATTGATGACTGCATTTAGAAGTTTCGAATCGTCTTCGGTGAACAAGCGGCCCGCCCGCAGGGGAATCCCCACCGTCGAAAAGTAGCTCAGGCTCACGGTGCGAAACTGGACGATCGGCCGCGCCCCTGCGGCAGGCAGAGGCTGCCCCTCGATCACGAATCTCGATGCCTGGCGGAATTCGTTGCTCAGCGGCAAATCGTCGATTCCCCCTACTTCCGTTACCCCAGGAAGCGCGCGGATCTGTGTGGCTATGCGCTCGAATTGCTGAGCCTGTTTCGCCCCAAGCTTGATTTGTTCCTCCTGCGAAAGCTGGTTGATTTGCGCGAAAGTGAGCGCCGGTTGCTCTATTTCCATCGTCAGAATGTGGTCCATGCGAAAGCCGGGATCGACCTCCAGCATTTGCTGGAAACTCCGCAGCAGCAGCCCCGCTCCGATCAGCGGAATGAGCGCCATGGCGATTTCGGAAATCACCAGGAGATTGTGAGTCCGGTGATGACCCGCAGCGCTTGTTCCCTTGCTTCCTTGCTTCAATACGCCGGCCAGATTCGTTTTCACCGTTCGAACCGCCGGCAGCAAACCGCACGCCAGCCCGGTCCCGATGCAAATCGCCACCGTAAATGCCAGGACCATGCCGTTCAACCTGCTATCCTGCAGCACAGCGAGGTCGGCGGGGACAAACGCCAGCAGGACTTTCAGGCCACCGATCGCCAAGAGCAATCCCAGCGCTCCTCCCAGCAGCGCCAGCAATGTGCTTTCCGTGAGCAGCTGCCGCATCAATCGCCCCGAGCTCGCGCCCAGTGCCGTTCGTACCGCCACTTCTCTCTCACGCGCCGCATTTCTAACCAGTAGCAAGTTCGCGGTGTTGACGCACGCGATCAGCAGCACAAGTCCGACCGCTGCGAAAAGCACCAGGAGCGTGTTGCGCAAGCTCGCCGCGGATGGATCCTGCAGGGTTTGCACTCGCACGCCAAAATTCTTGTGCGCGTCGGGATATCTGATCGCTTCCTGTTGATTGAGCCGGTTGACTTCATCGCGCGCTTGCGCCAGCGAGATGCCCGGTTTCAGCCGCGCCACTGCATCGAATGCGTGATGAACATGCTCCGTTAAATCATCTCCATACTGGCCGAGGGGCATCCACAGATCCGGCCACCGCAATAGCTGGAAACCAGCAGGCAGAACTCCCACCACCCTGTAATACTGGTTGTCCAGGGCAATCGCACGCCCCACAACTCCGGGATCGCCTCCGAAACGGCTCTGCCACAACCGGTGGCTCAGGATCACCACTGGCTCGCTGCCCGCCCGGTCTTCTTCCGGCAAAAACGAGCGGCCCGCCACGACCTCTGCTCCCAGCATCGGGAAAAGCGTAGCCCGCCAAAATGCGCTGTGGCTCGCCTTCGCCCGTCAGGTTGAATCCTTGCGAAATGCGAGCGTACGCGCCCATCTCCGAAAAGCTCTGATTTTGTTTCTGCCAATCGGCGTAATCTCCGGGCGACAACCCGGCGCGCGGAACCTGCGGCTCATAGGTGTTCCAGATTTCGACCAATCGTTCCGGCTGGGGATAGGGCAGCGGCCGGAACAGCACGCTCTCGATCACGCTGAAAATCGCTGTGTTCGCGCCGATGCCCAGAGCTAGGGTTAGCACCGCCGCAATCGTGAAGCCGGGGTTTTTCGCCAGCGAGCGAATCCCATAGCGAATGTCTTGCGCCAGGCTTTCCATGGTGCCCTTCCGCTGTGGCAACTATCCGGCGAGTCCCTTCACGATGCCAGGAGTGCCCGGACCCTTCCACCTATTCGACGCTCAAAAAGGCCGGATAGATTTCTGAGAACGTCTCGATTGTACGGTTCTTTTAGCGGCCGTAACTGGAGTTGATGAAATCATTTACGTCCTTGCGCAGCTTGTGATGCTCTTTTTCATCGATGTACATCATGTGCCCACCCTCATAGTAGGCAAAACTCACATTCTTGCGCACCGACGGCTCGAGATTCATGTGCGAGAACGTGTGTTCAATACCGTTGAAAGGCGTGGCCACGTCATAGTAGCCGCAAAGTACGAGCACCTTGAGATACGTTTGTTGCGTCATCGCCGCGCGTAAGACTTCCGCCACTTCGGTGTTTCCCGTCTGGTCCCACGGCCGCACATTCGCGGTCACTGTGTAATATTGATCGCTGTCCCACTTCAGTTCGCGGCGCGTGTAGTCGTGGAACGTTGCGACGAATGCGCCCTCGTACGAAGCTTCGCTTGGATCGTACTCCTCGCGTTCCCCGGCCGCGTCCACATCCATCCCTTCAAAACGCGAATCCAGGCGGCCAATCGTCCGGCGCTTGTCGCGCTCGAGTTCCTTGAACCACCGGAACGGGCTGACTCGCAAATTGGCCTGCTCGATGTATTTCGGCGAGAGCCCGGTGAAACGCGCCATGTCCTGAACAACTTTTTGGTGCTCGGCGGTCGAGAGCGCGGAGCCCTTCTCCAGCGCCTGGGCATATTCCCCGTGAGCGAATTCCCTCGCCTGTTGCGCTACCTGCTCAATAGGCAAACTCTGCAGGTCCGCTGCCAGCAAGTGGTGGTACCACGCGGTCGTCACGTACGTTGGGAAAAAGAAAATGGAGCGGTCGTCGGCTCCCCAGTTCGAAAAAGCAACGGCCGAAAGCAGTGCAATTCCGTTCAGATACACCTGGTGACGTTCCTGCAGAACGCCGGCCAGTTCAGCCGAGCGCGTCGTGCCGTAGCTTTCACCGATCAGGAATTTCGGCGAAGCCCAGCGCTCGTTTCGCGTGATGTATTGGTAGATGAAATCGGAAAACCAGTTGGCGTCCTCGATGATTCCGTGAAATTGCGCGGTTGGTTCGCCCGGAGCGGGGCGGCTGAAGCCGGTGGAAATCGCGTCGATGAAAACAAGGTCAGTCGCATCGAGAAACGAATCTTCGTTGTCCACCACGCTATAAGGCGCTGGCATGCCGTGGCCATCGGCCGTCAGAACAACGCGCTTCGGCCCCATCCCCATGTGCGTGAAAAGCGAAGCGGAGCCCGGCCCGCCGTTGTAAACGAAACTCACCGGCCGTTTGGCAGCATCGGCGACTCCATCCTTCACATAAGCAACATAAAACATCGTCGCCTTCACAGTTCCATCATCGGCCTTGA